>Ga0209863_10000063_pt1 | contig 64314 bp, 57 predicted proteins | sample OrgsoiDNA2013046_FD_185796 | JGI IMG/M metagenome (GOLD analysis project Ga0209863, IMG submission 185796) | Permafrost soil microbial communities from the Arctic, to analyse light accelerated degradation of dissolved organic matter (DOM) -... | ecosystem: Environmental > Terrestrial > Soil >...
TATCTTTGCAGTCCTAAAAAGGGAGCATAGCTCAGCTGGTTCAGAGCATCTGCCTTACAAGCAGAGGGTCCGCGGTTCGAACCCGTGTGCTCCCACACAACAGGAAGGGTTTTCGTGAAAACGGGAACCCTTTTTCATTTTCTAATTGGAAATGTTTTATTTTAGTCGGTAAAGCATTTTTCTAGGATGGATACAACCCTGCATAACCAACCGACCTGGACCCTTTCACGAAAAGTAAGTTTTCGTTTTTTCTGTTGCCTTTTTATCCTCTACATTTTCCCGTTTCCGGTGAATGATATTCCCTTCAACCGTGAAATTGATAAAATCAATACCCATATCCTCGCCTGGTATTATGCCATCTGGGAAAATGTCCAAACGTTCTGGCACTGGCTGATCCCCCGGGTGGGTAAATCAGTTTTCAAAAAACCGATCACCATTTTTACAAATGGCAGCGGCGACACAACATACGACTATATCCTGCTGCTGACCCAGGTCTTCATCTCCCTCATTATCTGCGTTGTCTGGAGCATTGCTGATAAAAAAAGAAAAAGCTACGAAGTGGCCTGGTACTGGCTCTGCGTTTTGGTACGTTACTATATGGCCGGCATGATGCTGGGATATGGATTTGCCAAAGTGTTCCATTTGCAAATGCCCTATCCTTACCTCTCGAGGCTGTTGCAACCTTATGGAGACTCTTCCCCCATGGGTCTGGTATGGACTTATGTCGGTCAGTCAAAAGCCTTTAGTATACTGGTAGGCTTAAGCGAAGTGTGTTGTGGTTTACTGCTTTTTTTCCGCAAAACCACCCTGGCGGGCGCATTGCTCTCCCTGGTGGTCATGGGTAATATCGTCGTCATCAATTTTTGTTACGATGTGCCGGTAAAATTATTTTCATCCGTACTGGAGATCATGTCGCTTTACCTGACAGCCAATTACTGGAAAGAACTGTACCGGCTTTTTATACGGCATCAGCCGGGCGTCCTGATCAATTACGGGCAGCCATATTTTAAAAAGAAATGGCAAAGAATAACTGTAAAGGGGCTGAAACTACTGTTCATCGCAGATGCATTATTTTATAACATGACAGACAACATGGCCGCTTCCAAAGAATACGGGGATAACAGACCTCGTCCCCCGCTATATGGTATTTATAACTCAGCACTCATTACCCGGAATAAAGATACCATACCACCGCTCTTAACAGATACCAGCCACTGGAAACAGATTGTCATTCAGTTTGCTGATTACGCAACCATTAAACTGATGAATGACACAGCAAAAAATTATAATTTTAAAATCGATACCTTAAACAGAACAGCTGTGGTGTACCTTACTTCGGATACGCTGGATAAAACAACGTTCAGGTATACAGCGGACAGTGCTACTTTAACTTTAACAGGAAAAATGAAAAACGATTCTCTTTACATGCGCTTCATAAAATACGACACGAAAAAATTCCGGCTGATGAACCGGGGTTTTCATTGGATAAATGAATACCCTTACAACCGGTAATACATTTCAAATTTCATTTCTCAGAAAGCTTTCCTATTTTTTAAAAAAAATTATGCAATCATATAAGTTTTCCGGACTGATCCTGCCCCTGATGATGATCATTTGTCTGAAAGGTTTATCTCAGGCTACTGACCAGGAAAAATCCGAATCCCTGAAAACAATCATCGGCAATAAAGATTTCCGGTTTCTTCCCCAATCCGCAACCACGATGAAAGGAAATACCTCCCAGCTGGATCCCGGATATGAATTGAAACTGATGGCAGACAGCATCAGCGTGGATCTTCCCTTTTTCGAAGAAGGTTATTCTGTCGCCTTTGGTTCCAATGACGATAAGGTCAAATTCAATTCAAAACAATTCACCTATTCGGCCGAAGCCACAAAAAAAGGTGGATGGAACATCACCATCATTCCAAAAAAGGATCCCAAAATAAACAAGATATACCTGAATATATTACCCACCGGCTATGGTACCCTGCGTTTATATATTTCCAGCAAAGAGCCGATGTCATATTATGGAGCCATCGGTGATAATATATCGAAGTAATCGACTCACCGGGCATTTATCCGAATGGTTATTTGGAATTAAAAATGCATGACAGATTATTCCAGTACTACTTTTTTATCCTTTGGATATTTAACACTATACCCGATTCCCAGTTTTCTTTCCTGTCCAGGTGACAATGTCAGGGTCCAGGTCACTATCCCGGAATCTTTATCTACCTCGCCATCCGGCGCTTTGATATCTTCCACACTGATTTCTTTATTGGTAGACACCGGAAACTGATCCACCAGCTCAATAGTAACAGGAACAGATTTGGTATTATGTACTTTAATTTCATATTCTTTTGTTTCTGTTCGGCTATTGCCGATAAATTTTTTACTGCTGAATTCCCTGACCAGATTCCTGGACACTTTTACGTTATTGTCTTTCCCAAGAGAAAGGGCCAGGGTATCTGTGATGGATGCTAAATCGAGATAGGTCTTTCCCAGGTAGGTTCCCTCAAAATACAAACTGATTTCCCCGGATTGCAGATGGTAATCCTGCCAGTGGGTGATCTTAGCCGTCAGGAAGGCAGACGGGTCCATTTTTGGTGCCGTATAATAATCATAAATAGCCGGTATCTCAAATTGCTTTATTCCAATCGTCGTTGTTTTCCCATCAGTTTCCAAATTATATTTTTCATCTATTTTATAAATAACCGTTGTTGGCTGAAACTGGGTGGTGACGGCAACGGTTTGTATCGCTTCTTCATTATACATTTTATCTTTAGCAACAGATAAACCTGCTACGTTGCCCAGCAGTTCACTTGTATATCCGGTAACCACCACATCATTTAAACCCGACCCGGATGGCTCCAGCGCAATGGTCAGGTACCCGGGTTTTACAGCGACCTCTTTTTGAATGTAACCAATCCGGCTGATGGTGATTGAACTTAATTTTGAAATATTCTGAAGCCTGAAAAATCCATTTACATCCGTGAAAACGCCATCGTGAAGTCCCTTTATCAAAACAGAAGCCCCCTCAACCGGTTGATTTTTTTCATCCGTAATTCTTCCGGAAATAACCCCCGGGGCGCCCTGCTGACGGAATGAAACGGAGGGATCATAAAATCCGAGCATCCATGGCTCCAAAGTGGATGGCGTGGCATTATCGTTCGGATTTCCAGTACTGAGGAGCAGGGAAATATTCTTCCAGGTTTCTCCGCTTCGCTGATAAACATTGGCATTCATCAGCATGTTTAATGGTTCGGTTACTTCATTTACCCGGACATCGTAGGTAGGGAACCATCCTGCATCTTTTACATTGTATGATAACTGAAAACGGATGGTCAGGCTCTCTTTACTGTCTACTAAGGCACTCACGATGAAATTTACACTATCTTTTTTTTTGCTTATTTCCTGCAGCTGCGATTTGGTTTTGTCAAAATCCTGCTGATCTGAAATCAGGCGTTTTTGAATTTCGAGCTCCTTTCCATAGACTTCTGTGAGTCTCGCCCTTTGCAAATCAAGGGATTCTTTTAAATCAATGGCTTTAATGCCTGCCTCTCCGCCAATCGCCTGATTTTTGATCAGCATCGATTCCTCATTTTTGCAAACATCCAGCAATTTGGAATCCAGATCGAGTTTATCTTTACATTCATTTGAGTGCCCAATCAAATCCTTTTCTTCCTGTTCAATTTTCCGAACTGTTAAGTAATCTTTGGTCGTCTGAACGGAGAGCAGCGTAATATTGGCATCTGCTTTCAATTGGACGGTCTGAGGGTCCAGCTGATTACTCAATCCTGCGAAGTTAATTTCGGTTCGCCCGGCTAGTAAAGAAACCGAAGCCGACCTGTTTACCCGGGCGCCGGAAGAAAAAATGGTAACATGTTGAACCGTAGTCTCTGCATTCAGTTTTTTTACCTGGGAATATGAACAGATGGATATCTGCAGGATAATGACGATGAAAGTGAGTCGCATAAGTATTTACATTTTAGAAGGTCTGGCCCGGTTATACATTTGTTTAGAAAGCCATTCCGGTTGGATGATGCAGGGAATTATCCAATTACACAACCCCCTAAGGGATTTATGCAGTAATTTGCAGTTACCAGATGTCACTTGTAACTGTTTCCCACCTTACAAAAAAATTCAGCACGCATACAGCGGTCGACGATTTGTCATTCAGCGTGGAAGAAGGTGATGTTTACGGATTTCTCGGCCAGAACGGAGCAGGCAAATCCACTACCATCCGCATGTTACTGACCCTGATTACACCAACCACCGGTCATATTGAATTGTTTGGGCTGGATCTTAGAAAAGAACGGAATAAAATTCTTCGCCAGGTGGGCGCCGTTATCGAAAAACCTGATTTATATAAATACCTGAGCGCTTATGAAAACCTGTCCCTTTTTGCCCGTATGAGCGGACTAAAAATCAGCAAAAAAGAGCTGCAGGACCAGCTGGAAATGGTGGGCCTGGCCGGTCGCGAAAAAGACCGCGTGAAAACCTTTTCGCAGGGCATGAAGCAACGACTTGGGATTGCCGTTGCGCTGATTCATGATCCCAGGCTTATCATTCTGGATGAACCTACCAACGGACTCGATCCGCAGGGTATTGCCGATATGCGCAACCTGATTTTACACCTGAGTCGCCACCTCCGCAAAACAATTATCGTATCCTCTCATATGCTCCATGAAATTGAACAGATTTCAACCCGTATGCTGATTATCGACCAGGGGAAAAAAATGGTGGAAGGGAATGTTGAATCCCTCATGGACCCGGCTAAAACAAGGGTTGAAGTGCAAACGAATGATCCGGGAGCAGCAGCCCATTTACTGGAGTCTTCTGAATGGTTTCCTTTCCTTCAAAAAATAACCGGTGATGGTTTGATTTTTCAGTTACCGAAAGAAAAGATTCCTGCATTGAACCGCGCAATGGTACAACTTCAGATAAATGTTCTGTCGATACAGGCAAAAACATCTCTTGAAGCTTATTTTTTATCCTTAACACGGAGTAAACAACATGTGGCCCCTTATACAGATTGAATTACTGAAAATATTCCGGAAGCCGAGAACTTATATCAGTTTCGGAGCGATTGCCATCATGGTTATTATTATCCAGATTGCCCTGAAATTCGACGGAAAATCCTATATCGAATTCATTGTGGGAAGCCTGCAGGACTCACTCGACATCCCCTATACAAATATCCTCAATGGTTATTTTGTATGTTTTATAATACTGAATTTATTGCTGATCCATATACCCCTTCTCATCGCGCTGGTCGCCGGGGACTCCATAGCAGGTGAAGCCAATATGGGCACGCTCCGGTTAATCGCCAGTAAACCCGTAAGCAGGACCGGTCTGTTGCTGGCAAAATTTGTGGCGGCCGTAATATATACGGCCTTGTTGCTGATCTGGCTTGCTTTTATTTCCCTCTTGCTCAGCATACTGATTTTTGGAACCAATGATATCCTGGTTGCAAGGAACGACGCGCTGGAAATTATCCGCAGCAGCGACGTGATGTGGAGGTATCTTTTGGCATTTGCCTATGCCACGCTCGCGCTGACAACGGTGGCGGCACTCGCTTTTTTACTTTCAGTTTTTGCCGAGAACTCCATCGGCCCCATCGTTTCAACGATCAGTATCGTGATCGTTTTTACAATTTTATCAGAAATGCAGATACCCTTGTATGACCGTACGGTAAAACCTTTTCTTTTCACCTCTCATATGCTGGCCTGGAAAGGATTTTTTTATTGTAAGATAGATGCTGGCGGTACGGCCATCCCCGGAACGATAGAAAATATAAGGGCCATCGGAAAAAGTGGACTTATCCTGTTTGTATATATTATTGGTTTTGTTTCAACGGCCATTTTTGTATTTAACAAAAAAGACATTTTAAGCTGAAAGCCAAAAGCCTAAAGCCGGATAATGAGGGAATTATAAAATGAATGATCGTGAAATCTTACTTATTGATCTGCCTTCTCCTTTTTAACCAGACGGAATTCATCCGTGCCCAGGAGCCTGCTGTACTGATGAAACAAATAGGTGTTAAACTCGAAAAGATCAGCGATTATGAAGCCGATGCCCATTTTAAAACCGAGATTTCTTTCCTGAAAGTTCCGGATGCCGATGTAAAAATTTATTATAAGAAACCGGATAAGATTAAGATTAAAAATGAAAACGGCATTTCACTGGTTCCGAAAGAAACGACGAGCATCAGTTTATACAGCCTGGTGAAAAGTCCTTACCAGTCACTGGACGCCGGCCGGGATACGGTTCAGGGGATTCCGGTTCGTATTATCAAACTTTTGCCATCCGATGAAAATAGTGAACTGGTGCTGGCAACCCTGTATATTGATGAGCGCCGTTTACTGGTTTTGAAAGCTAAAACAACCACCCGGGAGAGCGGTACGAATGAGGTGGAACTTTATTATGGAAAATTTATTTCAACCGGATTGCCGGATAAAATTATCTTCAGCTTCAATACCCAGGATTTTAAATTACCCAAGGGCGTCACTTTTGATTATGATGACGGGACTGCAAAAAAGAAGCCGGTTGAGCCGGGAAAGAGCCAGAGAGGAAAAATTGAAATTGTCTACCTTTCTTATTCTATTAATAAAGGTTTATCAGACTCCGTTTTTAGATAAACGTCCATTCAAGCTGAAGGCCTAAAGCCTAAGGTCTAAAGCCTTAAGCCTTAAGCCTAAAAGCGCTATGATAAAAAATTTGACACAGTGGTGTTAATTCGCTTTTTTTGCGCTTAGTGCTATTTTAAACAGCCTCCATACATGGTAGACATCGGATCGCGGAGCCTTTCTCTTCAAAATTTCTCAGATATCGTATTTAAAGAGGATCAAATCACCCTGAATCCCGCAGCGCTTGAAAAGGTAAATGCCAGTTTTCAATTCCTGAAGAATTTTTCTACCGGAAAACTGATTTATGGCATTAATACCGGGTTCGGTCCCATGGCCCAGTATAAAGTCAGTGATGAAAACCGCCTTCAGCTCCAATATAACCTGATTCGCAGTCACAGTTCCGGAATGGGCAATATCATGAGTCCTCTGCTCGGGAAGGGCGTGCTGGTCGCCCGGTTGAACAGCCTTATGCAGGCGCACTCCGGCATTCATACCAGCCTCGTTGAACTGCTTGCGGCCCTCATCAACAAAAATATCATTCCCTGTATTTATGAACATGGTGGCGTGGGCGCCAGTGGAGACCTGGTTCAACTGGCACATGTGGGTCTTAACCTGATAGGAGAAGGTAAAGTGTGGTACGAATCCGCCTGGCAGGAAACAGCTGCCGTTTATAAAAAGGCCGGACTGAAACCACTGGAGATTCAGATCCGCGAAGGGCTTTCGGTGATTAACGGAACATCGGCCATGACGGGTATCGGTTTAATCAACATCATTTTTGCGAAAAAACTATTGGCCTGGTCCGTCATGCTCTCGTCCATGACCAATGAGATCGTGGAAGCCTACGATGATCACTACTCCAAGGAACTCAATATTGTGAAGCATCATACGGGACAGAACTACATTGCTGCCATGATGCGCGGAATTTTGAAGGAAAGTAAAATGATCCATAACCGGACCGAACACCTCTATAATCCGGCCAATATTGAATATGATGTGTTTGAAGACAAAGTGCAGGAATATTATTCCCTGCGTTGTGTAACCCAGGTGCTCGGACCGGTATATGATACTATTGAACAGTCCGAAAAAATATTGGTGGAAGAACTGAATTCAGTGAATGATAACCCGGTCATCGACCATGAAAAAAAGAATATTTTTCATGGCGGAAATTTTCATGGCGATTATGTTGCCCTGGAGATGGATAAGCTGAAAATCGCCCTTACCAAATTATCCATGCTGGCTGAAAGACAATTGAATTATTTACTCAATGATAAGTTGAATCAAATCTTGCCACCCTTTGTAAATCTGGGAGTTCTGGGATTCAATTTTGGTATGCAGGGTATGCAGTTCACAGCCGTTTCCACGGTAGCGGAGAACCAGACACTGTCTTATCCCATGTATGTGCACAGCATTCCGAATAACAACGACAACCAGGATATCGTGAGCATGGGCTGCAATGCGGCCCTGATGACAAAGAAAGTGATTGACAATACGTTTGAAGTGCTCACCATTCAGGCGATGACTATTCTGCAGGCGATCGATTACCTGCAGTGCCAGGAAAAACTTTCACCCGCCACCCGTTCAGTCTACACGGCAATCCGGAAGATATTCCCGAAATTTATAGATGACAGTCCCAAATACGAAGAACAGGAAAAAGTCAAAAACTGGCTCCTTCAAAATGATCCGTTATGAAGTGCGCACTTGTTACTGGTGGTTCGAGGGGAATTGGCAGGGCTATCTGTATTAAACTCGGCGCCCTGGGTTATCATATCCTGATCAATTTCCGTTCAAATCTCACTGAAGCTCAGCATACACTGACGGTTATCCAACAAAATAGTGGAACAGGCGAGCTCCTCCCGTTCGATGTCAGTAATAAAGCAGACATATCGGCGACTTTGGGTTCATGGATGGAATCCCATCGGGAAGATCCGATAGAAGTACTGGTAAATAATGCCGGTATAAAAGAAGATGTACTCATGATGTGGATGAAAGATGAGCAGTGGGAAAACGTCATTCGCACCAACCTGGACAGTTTTTTTTATGTCACCCGCCAGGTCCTTCAGGATATGCTTATGAAGAGGTATGGCCGGATCATCAACGTGGTTTCCCTTTCCGGACTCAGGGGGTTGCCGGGTCAGACAAATTATTCTGCTGCCAAGGGCGGTGTGATCGCTGGGACCAAGGCCCTGGCGCAGGAAGTCGGGCGAAGGGGAATCACTGTCAATGCAGTAGCTCCGGGATTTATCAAAACGGATATGACTGAAAATATATCAGAAAAAGAGATGAAGGCAATTATCCCGGTGAACCGGTTTGGAACCCCCGAAGAAGTAGCCCACCTGGTCGCCTTCCTGGTTTCAGCGGAGAGCGGATACATCACGGGAGAGGTCATATCAATTAATGGGGGAATGTATTCCTGAATCCGGGCCCTGTTTCCTGACCTGATGATTGTAAAAAGAATTTTATTTTGGAAAATTAACCTCGCAGGGATGAAAAAATCAATACTTATACTATTTTCTGCCTTATGTATCCAATATTCTTTTTCGCAACCCGGAAAATCTTCAGGCGGTGAAAACCCGGTTTCCGGTCCCTTGTGGCTCCGGTACCCGGTCATTTCTCCGGATGGCCGAACGGTATTGTTTTGTTTTAAGGGCGATATCTATAAAATTTCTGTGGAGGGCGGTACGGCCATCCCGCTGACCATCAGCGAGTCAGTCGAATTTTCTCCCGTATGGAGCCACGATGGCAGTCATATTGCTTTTGCAAGCAACCGTTATGGAAATTTTGATGTGTTCATTATGCCCGCTTCCGGAGGCGAGGCCAAAAGACTCACTTTTTATTCTGGTTATGATGTTCCAACCTGTTTCAGCGCAGACGACAGGCAGGTGATTTTTGAATCACGTATGCAAAATGTGGTAAGCAACGTTGAATTCCCCAATGGTGGACTCACCCAGTTATACAGTGTGCCCATAAACGGTGGCAAAGTAAGTCAGCTGCTTCCGGTGCCTGCGATAAACGCAACTTTCAATGCTGCCGGCGACAAGATCATTTTTCATGACCTGAAAGGATATGAAAACGACTGGCGTAAACACCATACCTCTTCTGTTACCCGGGATATATGGATGTATGATCTGAAAACAAAAAAATATACCCAGCTTACCACCAATAAAGGAGAAGACCGGAATCCGGTATTTGACAATAATGATACTGATTTTTATTATCTCAGCGAACAGAACGGCGGATCCATGAACGTATATAAAAGTTCATTAAGCGATCCTTCGGTATCTGTTGCCGTTACCTCCTTTAAGGAAAACCCGGTTCGTTTTCTGTCCCTTTCAAAAAACAGTATCCTCTGCTTTGGTTATGATGGTGAAATTTATCTGAAAAAAGGCAGCAGCGAACCCCAAAAACTGCATGTGGTGATTAGTGAAGATGGCAGGATCAACATAGATAAAACGGTGCCTGTTAACATGGGTGCGACCGAAATGAAAGTTTCTCCCAATGGAAAAGAAATTGCGTTTGTGGTAAGGGGGGAAATATTTGTAACCAGTGTGGTTGGTGGAATTACGAAACGTATTACCAACACACCCTACCAGGAAAGGAGCGTCAGCTTCAGCCCCGACGGACGGTCCCTGCTGTATGCCGCGGAGCCGGATACCAGCTGGAATATTTATACCGTTTCCATCGCAAGAAAAGAAGAGCCCTATTTTTATGCTTCCACCGTTTTAAACAGGCAAACTGTAATTGCAACCCCTGCGGAAGAATTTCAACCCGCCTATTCACCCGATGCCAAAGAGGTCGCCTATCTGGAGAACCGGGTTGTATTGAGGGTAATCAATCTGGCCAGCAAAGAAGTCAGGACCATTCTGACAGCAGATAAAAATTACTCCTATTCTGATGGGGATCAGTATTATCAGTGGAGCCCCGACAGCAAATGGTTCCTGGTAAGCTATGGCCAGAAAGAGCGGGTGCAGTCACCGGAAGTCGGACTCGTTCCTGCCAGTGGAAAAGGTCCTCTCACCAACCTGACCCTGAGTGGTTTTGATGACATTGAACCAAAATGGGCAATGGGAGGAAAAATGATGATCTGGGGCTCGACCCGCGATGGTCTCCGGTTGCAGGCAGGCTGGCCATCCACACTGGATGTATACGCGATGTTTTTCACCCGGGAAAGTTACGATCGCTTTATGCTTTCCAAAGAAGACTATGCATTGCTCAAAGAACAGGAAGACAAGGATAAAGAAAAATCAAAAGACAGCACAAAAATTATAAAGACACTCGGCAAAAAAGAAAAAAAAGGTGAAAAAACCGATACAGATACCATAGAAATAAAGAAGGACCTGGTTTTCGACTGGGTTAATCTGACGGACCGGAAAATACGCATCACCACACACACTTCTGATCTGGGGGATATGGAACTGTCAAAAGACGGAGAAAAACTCTTTTATATGGCCCATTTTGAAAAGGGATATGATCTGTGGGTCACCGATCTGCGCAAAAAAGATACCAGGCTGTTGAGTAAACTGGGTGTGAAAAATGCTTCCCTTCAACTTTCAGACGATGGTAAATCATTGTTTCTGCTGGCAGACGGACGGATAATGAAGATTGATCCCGAAAGCGGGAAATCTGACCTGATGAATATGAATGGTGAAATGACACTCGACTATGCAGGGGAGAAAGAATATATTTTTGATCACAGCTGGCGTCAGATCAAAGAAAAATTTTATGTGGAAGATATGCAGGGTGTTAACTGGGATCATTATTACAAAGTGTACAAAAAATTCCTTCCCTACATCAACAACAATTACGATTTCGCAGAGATGCTGAGTGAAATGCTGGGTGAACTCAATGCATCACATACGGGCAGCTATTATTTTGGCGATCCCTTACAGAATGGAGATCATACCGCTTCCCTGGGAATATTTTATGATTTTAATTATACAGGCAGGGGATTAAAGATCGCGGAAATCATTGAGGGAGGCCCGTTGGATAAAGCCGCTTCAAAAATTAAAATCGGCGATATTATCGAAGAAATAGACGGCAATGCCATAACAGATACAGTGGAACAATATAAATATCTGAACCGGATAGCCGGTCAGCTGACGCTGCTGACTATCTATGATCCCGTTACAGGAAAGCGCTGGCAGGAAACCGTAAAACCAATCATGGGAAATGAAGAATGGGATTTGCAGTATCAACGCTGGGTGAAGGCCCGGAGAAAAGAGGTGGATAGTTTATCCGGCGGCAGACTGGGATATATTCATGTACAGGCGATGAATGACGAAAGTATGCGAACCGTCATCGAAGAAGCACTCGGCCGCGATCTGGGTAAGGAAGGCCTTATCATTGATACAAGATTTAACGGAGGCGGAAATATTCATGAACCTTTGTCTGATTTCCTTTCCGGTAAAAAATACATTGATATCATTCCGCATGGACAGTATGTGGGCTCTGAACCATATGATAAATGGACCAAACCATCCATCGTACTCATCGGTGAAGCGAATTATTCAGATGCCCACCTCTTTCCGCTCGCTTATAAAATAAAAGGTATTGGCAAAACAGTCGGTATGCCGATTGCAGGCACCGGAACTTTTGTGTGGTGGGAAGTTCAGATAGACCCGACCCTGGTGTTCGGAATGCCGATGGGTGGCTGGCGAACGATCGATGGTGTATTTGCGGAGAACCACCAGATGGAGCCGGATATAAAAGTCAGGCTGGATTATGAAGTGATGACAAATGGACGTGACCAGCAAATAGAAGCGGCGGTAAAAGAGTTACTGAAAAAATAATCGGCCCGTAAATGTTTCCTAATTTGCTCCTATGAATAGAGTGGTGATAACAGGGCTTGGCATCTACTCCTGTATTGGCAAGAATCTGGAAGAAGTCAAAAAAAGCCTGCTGGAGGGTAAGTCTGGTATCATTTACGATGAGGGCAGGAAACAAATGGGTTTCCGGTCGGCACTGACCGGATTTGTGGAAAGACCCAATCTGAAAGGCCTTCTGGACCGGAGGGCGCGCATCATGCTGCCCGAACAGGGAGAATATGCCTATATGGCAACCCTGCAGGCTCTGGCCCAGGCGGGGATCGACGCCGCTTATATCCAGGGTAAGGAAATCGGAATTTTATATGGGAATGACAGTTCAGCCAAAGCGACCATTGAAGCAGTGGATATCATGCGCCAGAAAAAAGATACCATGCTCGTAGGATCCGGGGCCGTTTTTCAGACCATGAATTCGACTGTAACAATGAACCTGGCCACTATTTTCAAACTTCGGGGCATAAATTTTACGATCAGCGCAGCCTGCGCCAGTGGTTCCCATGCCATCGGACTGGGCTATCATTTTATAAAAACAGGTCTGCAGGAATGCATCATTACAGGAGGGGCCCAGGAAATCAATGCGCTTTCCATGGGAAATTTTGACGCATTATCTGCTTTTTCAACCCACGAAGCCGATCCGAAGACTGCGTCGCGGCCTTTTGATAAGGACAGGGATGGTTTGATTCCCAGTGGAGGGGGTGCCACGGTTGTATTGGAAAGCCTCGATTCTGCCCAAAAAAGGGACGCATCCATTTTGGGTGAAGTGGTCGGTTATGGTTTTTCTTCGAATGGTGAACATATTTCAAACCCAACCGTAAACGGCCCCGTCCGTTCACTTCAAATGGCATTAAAAGACGCCGGACTTGAACCTGCCGCAATAGATTATATTAATGCCCATGCTACTTCCACCCAGGCGGGAGATTCCAGCGAAGCCAAAGCCCTGGTAGAAGTTTTTGGAGAAAAAAAAATTCCGGTGAGTTCAACCAAATCCATGACCGGTCATGAGTGCTGGATGGCCGGAGCGAGTGAAATTGTTTATTCCATGATCATGATGCAAAATGGATTTATGGCCCCTAATATTAATTTTATGAATCCGGATGAAGATTCTTCAAAACTGGATATTGTAAAAACTTCCATGGAAAAAAATATAAATGTATTTTTGTCTAATTCCTTCGGCTTTGGAGGAACAAACTCCTCGCTGATCGTGAGAAAATGGCAACCGTAACCCATAAACGAACCAACTATGAAACTGGACCAACCCATTATTGATAAAATCAACGGGTTTCTTTCGGAAGCATTTGAAGTGGATATCAGCCGGATGCAGCCTGAATCGAATCTCAGGCAGGTATTGGAACTGGATAGTCTTGATTATATCGACCTGGTGGTGGTGGTAGAAAACAATTTTTCGTTCAAAGTGAAACCGGAGGATTTTATCAGGATCATCAGCTTCAGGGATTTCTATACATATATTATTTCCCACGCACAAAATAAAGAACCAACCGATGCCATCCTGGCAGGGCAAATCCCGGGGTAATAAATCCGGGTTCCGGATCTTCATCTGGGTACTAAAACATGCCGGCCTTGCACCCGCCTATTTCCTATTGGGATTTGTTGCCTTTTATTTCTTTATTTTTTCGGGCAAAGCATTTCGTTTTCAGTATATTTTTTTTCGCCGGCGCCTGGGCTTTTCACCCATCCGCGCTGTATGGAGCATATACAAAAACTATTACTGTTTCGGACAAACGATCATCGACAAGATCATGCTTTTGTCAGGCCTTAAAAACCCCTTCCGTTTTGATTTTGAGGGAGAAGAATATTTACGGGAAATGGTAAATACCAAAAAAGGGGGTCTTTTGCTAAGTGCACATATCGGAAACTGGGAAATGGCAGGCCATTTGTTGCAACGTCTGGATACCCGTTTTCATATCGTCATGTATGACGGCGAGGAACAAGAATTAAAAGACTATCTGGATAGTATATCCGAAAAACATTCAGCCCGTATCATTCTGATTAAAGAAGATCTTTCACATATTTATGCCATCCAGGAAGCCCTGAATAAAAATGAATTCGTTTGTATGCACGCGGATCGCTACCTGGAAGGAAATAAAACCTTTCAGGGTGTTTTATTAGGTGAGATGGCCAGCTTTCCGGCAGGTCCCTTCCTGTTAGCCCGAACTTTTAAAGTACCGGTCTCATTTGTTTTTGCCATGAAAGACAGTAAATACGATTATCATTTCTACGCCACTCCTCCGCAGATTTTCAATAAAGACGACTCATCCAAAATGATGCTCGGATATTATTGCCATGTAATGGAAGGAATGATTCGGAAATATCCGTTTCAATGGTACAATTATTATGATTTCTGGAATATGGGTGCATTGCCCAAAGTCTGAATTCCGCTCCCACCCGCCTTCGCTGAAGCTTCGGCGGGCAAGGCACTCCCACACTTGTTTTTACTTATCTTTAACCCATGTCGTTCGAAATACAAAATGCATCGGAACTCATACCACAAAAACCTCCATTTGTACTGGTGGATAAACTGCTCTTTGTAGATGCAAATACTTCCCTTTGCAGTTTTGTAATTCCGGAAGGAAATATTTTTGTGAAAAATGGCTATTATTCCACTCCAGGAATGGTTGAATCCATGGCCCAGACCGCTGCAGCAGGAACAGGTTATTTATTTAATAAAGAAAATAAACCGGTGCCTGTAGGATATCTTGGCGCAGTGCAAAAACTGGAGGTATTCGACTGGCCGCCGGTAAAGGCAGAAATCACGATGGAAGTAAAACGGATCACAAACGTTTTGCAGGTTTCTCTTGTTTCCGGAATTGTAAAATACAAGGAAAGCATTCTGGCTACCTGCGAAATGAAAATTTTTATAAATAATCAATCTTGAAAAAATTAATTTATACCCTCGGATGGGTTGCTGCTTTCTTCTTTTTTACCCCTGCTGGAATGAAAGGGCAATCCCTGTCAGCTGAAAAGTTTTTTAAATACGATTCCATTCCGTTATTATACCTGGGTATTGACTTTTCAAAAGCAAAACTGATCAACGACGACATTTCAAAGGCAACGGTCATCCAGGAAAGACAATTCAATGGCATCAACGACCTGATGATCAAAGAATTTAAAAAATATGATTTTCAGCAGGCCTTCCGTCGCATAAACTGGGAAGTGGATATCTCTGAAGTTGAAAAAAGAAACCAGTTGGTAAATCCCGACCTGCTCAAATCATCCAATGATTCAGATATGCATTGGATGAGAAAGCAGGATGTTGATACACTGGTCAGTAGTTATCAGTTCGGAAATCACATAGGGTACGGTCTTTTACTCGTCGTCGAAGGCATGGATAAATCCAGTAAGTTGATAACTGTCTGGTATGCGCTCATCGATATGGGAACAAAAAAAATATTATTTATCAAACTTCTTCAGGGTAAAGTGGGCAGTGGATTCGGATTTCGGAATTATTGGGCTTCCGCCATCAAAAGCACAATCACTTATATTAAATTCAGAACTTATGATGAGTGGAAAGACGGCACGCTTAAAAAATAGAACTTTTAATATTGAAAGAAAATATACTGGTTAGCAATACAGAGGTTCTGGTGCGGTTCAATGAAGCCGACCCCCTGGGCATCGTATGGCATGGACATTATATCCGGTATTTTGAAGACGGAAGGGAGGATTTTGGAAAGCGTTATGGCATCGGATATCTCGACCTCTATAATAATGGAATGGTGATCCCGGTGGTACAGGTGAATTGTTCTTTTAAAAAACCACTCCGGTATGGCAACACGGTCATGGTGGAAACCAGTTTTATCCCCTGCGATGCAGCTAAAATTCAGTTTAATTACCGATTGTTCAATAAAGATACACAGGAGCTGGTGGCTACCGGAAGTACGGTTCAGGTTTTCCTGGATAAAGAACATTCCGTTCTCCAGCTTCTGAACCCTCCTTTTTTTGAAGCATGGAAAAAAAAATATCTGGAACCCTAAACAGTATTATGAGAAATGTATATATCGTGTCGGACAATATTTTTTCCCCCCTGGGGAAAAATACAAAGATGAATATGGACGCCCTGAAGCAGGGCAGGTCTGGAATACATAAACACGAAGAAGATTTTTCTGCAGAATCCTTTTATGCCGCTCTTTTTTCTGCGGAAGACAAAACAGGGGACGAATCAAAAACAGCTTTTGAGCAAATTATATACCGGTCCGCAAGAGAAGCCCTGCAACAGTTAGCGATTGATCTTTCGGATACAAAAACAGGATTTATACTTTCTTCAACAAAAGGAAATATCAGTCTCCTTGAAAACGCAGCGACCGAAGGGTATTCTGAAAGCCGGATATCTTTATATACCAGCGCAGATATCATTGCGAAAAGCCTGGGAATCCGTACTGAACCACTGGTTGTTTCCCATGCCTGTATTTCGGGGTTACTTGCCATGATAACAGGCATGCGTTTGATTCAATCCGGGGTTTTTGAAAATATAGTCATCTCCGGCGGGGACCTCATTACATCCTTTATCTATTCAGGCTTCCGTTCTTTTCAGGCCATCAGTCCAAATCCATGCAAACCATTTGATGCCGAACGCGACGGTATCAGTTTAGGGGAAGCCGCTGCAACGGTGATTCTGTCAGCAACAAATATTTTAGGCAGTCCGATATTAAGTGGTGGATCCGTTTCCAATGATGCCAATCATATATCAGGCCCTTCCCGAACAGGAGAAGAATTGTGGCTGGCCATCCGCCGTGCAATGGAACAGTCAGGGACCTCCGCGAATGAGATTGATTTTATTTCAGCCCATGGTACCGCTACCCGCTTTAATGATGAAATGGAAGCGAAAGCCATACACCTGGCAGGCCTGGAACCCGTTCCGGTGAATAGTCTGAAGGGTTATTTTGGTCATACCCTGGGAGCAGCAGGCATCCTCGAAAGTATTGTGACGATACATTCCATGAAAGAAAATATCATTTTACCTTCTCTTGGATTTTCCACGCCCGGAACGGAAATGCCGCTCCATGTTGTGAAAGAAATGAAAAGGGCAACCCTGCGAGCATGCTTAAAAACAGCCTCGGGTTTTGGAGGTTGTAATGCCGCTGTTATCATGCAAAAGGCTTAAGGCCTTAATGAAGAATTGTATCTTTAAAATTCAGGGAAGAAAACATGAAGTTTTTCAGAAAGGATAATAAAACGGCTCTTGAAGCAAAAGGCGTGGCCCAGTGGATTGCATTCGGCCCGGTTATTTTCCAGGTTGCCCGCGTGCTTCGTAATTCCGGTATCCTGCGGGTGCTGCTGGAAAAAGGCGGCGCAGGATGCACGCAGGATTACATCCGGGAAAGCGTGGAATTACCGGAATACGGGGTTCGTATCCTACTCGAATCCGCCCTGGGAATCGGCCTGGTGGTTTTGAATGAAGAGAAGTACAGCATCACAAAAACCGGCACCTATATTCACAACGATCCGCTGACCCAGGTAAATATGGATTTCATTCACGACGTTTGTTACAAAGGATTGTTTGCCCTGGATAAAAGCATAGAATCCGGTAAACCGGAAGGATTGAAGGAATTCGGCGACTGGAAAACAATTTATGATGGCCTCTCTTCATTACCCGCGCAGGTTCAGAAAAGCTGGTTTGCTTTCGATCATTACTTTTCAGACCTGGCATTTCCACCGGCCTTATCGAAGGTATACGCAGGCGGCATTAAAAAAATCCTGGATATTGGCGGGAATACCGGAAAATGGGCCATCGCCAGTGCAAGGTTTTCAAATGATTTGGAAATCACCATCATGGACCTGCCCGGTCAGCTGGAAGTAGCCAGGGAAAATGTGAAAAAAGCCGGGCTCGAAAACCGGATATCATTTTTCCCGGCTAACCTGCTCGACGAAAAAATGGATTTTCCGAAAGGATTTGACGCGATCTGGATGAGCCAGTTCCTGGATTGTTTTTCTGAAGGGGAAATCGTTTCCATTTTAAAGCGCTGTTATGATTCCCTTTCCGATGAACAATATGTATTAATTCTTGAAGCCTTCTGGGACACCCAGCGATTTGAAGCTGCAGCATTTTGTTTACAACAGACTTCCGTTTATTTTACCGCACTGGCTAACGGGAACAGTCAGATGTATCATTCGGCCCTCTTCATCCGCTGTATTGAAGAAGCCGGATTTTATGTGGATGAAAAAATTGATGATATCGGTCTTAGTCATACATTGCTCAAGTGTAAAAAAATAAAAAAATAAACCAGGATAATTCAACTATATGACTATCCAGCATACAGATGTTCTTGTGATTGGTGCAGGACCTGCCGGAACGGTTGCCGCATCGATTGTGAATAAAGCAGGGTTTAAAGTAAGGATTGTGGAAAAAATGAAATTCCCGCGTTTTGTAATTGGCGAAAGCCTGTTGCCCCGTTGTATGGAAGCCCTGGAAGAAGCCGGATTCCTGGATGCGGTTAAAGAAAAAAAATTTCAGGAAAAAGGAGGTGCAAAATTTGTAAAAAACGGCATGATATGCGATTACCAGTTTGCCGATCAGTTCACCCGGGGATGGTCCTGGACCTGGCAGGTGCCGCGGGCCGATTTCGATAAAACCCTGGCAGATACGGTAGAGAAAATGGGCGTTCCGGTTGATTACGAAACCACGGTGACCGGAATAGAATTTCACGGGTCTGACTCGGTAACCACGGTTGAAGATAAAGAAGGAAATAAATCACAGATAAAAGCAAGGTTCATAATCGACGGGAGCGGATATGGCCGGGTGATCCCGAAACTTTTCAAGTTGGATAAACCTTCCAACCTGCCGCCCCGGAAAGCTCTGTTTACACATACCGTCGATTTGCGCAGGGAAATGTCGGACGAACCCAACCGCATTACCATCGTTGTACATCAACCGGGCGTCTGGGTCTGGATCATTCCATTTTCGACCGGTATAACTTCACTGGGATTTGTCGGAGACCCTTCTTTTTTTGAAACGTATCCGGGTAGTACGGAAGAAAAGCTGCGGGTTATGATTGCTGCGGAACCTTATCTGAAAGAAAGATTCAAAGACATTGAATTTTTATTTGAACCGCGGGTGCTGGAATCCTGGTCCTCTACAACGGACCGTTTTTACGGAGAAGGTTTTGTGCTTACCGGAAATGTAACTGAATTCCTGGATCCCATTTTTTCATCAGGCGTAACACTGGCAACCGTTTCAAGCCAGATTGCTGGCAAACTCGTGATTGAAAAATTAAATGGTCGCATCATCGACTGGGAAAATGAATACATGAAAATCATGATGCAGGGCGTGGATACTTTCCGCTCCTATGTAATGGCCTGGTACGATGGAACACTGGACACCATTTTTTTTGCAAACAACCAGAATCCGCAGATCAAAAGTCAGATTTGCTCGGTACTGGCGGGATATGTCTGGGACCTCGAAAATCCCTATGTAAAAAATCATACAACGGGTTTACAGCGTCTCGCTTCCATGATTTACTATCGCGACAACATCAATTCTAATCCCGTTTAAATCTGAACTGCATATTGCAAACTGACCGAATCATTGCCGCCAGCTGTTTCATTTACCGGAACAAAATTTTCAAAAGCGGGCAATCCGTTTTTGAAAAAGCCGGACCGGCTGAATCATTTCTGGATGAATCCTATGCGCATTTAAAAATTTCCTATCCGAAATTCCATAAAATGGATAACCTCTGCAAGCTGGGTTTTCTTGCCGCTGAGGTCCTACTGCAGGGAACCGGCCATGAAAAAAAATATGACGAAACAAAAACCGGCCTGGTCCTCTGCAATGCAAACGCGAGTCTGGATGTGGACCTTAAATATGCCAAAACCATTCAAACGGGCGCGAGTCCTGCGTTATTTGTATATACCTTACCCAATATTGTGATTGGCGAGATCTCGATCCGTCACCGATTCAAAGGCGAAAATGCATTTTTTGTATTTAGACAGTTCGATGGTAATTTTATAACGGAATATGTAAATGGTTTGTTCGAAAACAAACTCATTAAATCCTGTATTTGCGGATGGGTGGATATTTTAAAGGAAGATTACCGGGCCCTGCTTTTTTTAGTTGAAAAAGGGAACCCGGAAAATGGAACGGCTTTTACCGCTGAAAACTTAAATCAATTGAACCAGTTGGAAAATGGATAATTTAAAAGAGCAGTTGAAAGAACAGATTATTGAGAGGCTGAATTTAAAGGATCTGAAACCCGCAGATATCGGGGATGATCAGGCGCTGTTTGTAGAAGGAATCGGGCTCGATTCAATTGATGCGCTGGAACTGATCGTTTTATTGCAACAGGAATATAATATTAAATTATCCAATGCAGAAGACGGTCCGAGGGTTTTTCATTCCGTCCGGACCATGGCTGATTATATTACTGCAAACAATGCACCTGCAAAGGTATCCACATGAGCGGCCCTGTATTTATTGCCGGACTGGGTATCATTACCTGCATCGGAAACAACCTGTCCACCAATCTTCAATCACTCGACGAAGGAAAATCGGGCATCGGAAAAATGCAGTGGCTTCAATCCATCCATCAGGGGGACCTGCCGGTGGGTGAAGTAAAATGCAGTAATGCCGAACTCGCGGCGGCGGCGGGCCTTTCTCCAAAACTCCCACGCACCGCCCTGCTCAGTGCACTGGCTGCACAGGAGGCATTACTGGATGCTGGATGGGATAAAACAAGTGTATTACGCACAGGATTTATTTCTGCCAACACTGTGGGCGGCATGGATAAAACAGAAAAATTTTTCGAGCTTTTTTCTAAAGATCCCGCTGCCGGAAAACTGGCTGATGTTGTTTATCACGAATGTGGTGCAGTTACCGGGCTGGTGGCCGCTCATCTCGGAATACGGCATTTCATGAGTACCGTTAGTACGGCCTGTTCTTCATCAGCCAATGCTATTTTTACGGGAGACCGGATGATACGGGCTGGTCTGCTTGACTTTGCATTGGTGGGGGGTGCAGACGCACTTACCCGGTTTACACTGAATGGATTCAATACCCTCATGATCCTGGACAAAGAATTATGCAGGCCATTTGACGAAAACCGACAGGGACTGAATCTGGGAGAAGGCGGCGCTTACCTCCTGTTGGCTTCAGAGAAAGGATTGAAGCAACTCAACAAAAAGCCTTATGCCTGTGTCAGTGGATACGCCAATGCCAATGATGCTTTTCATCAAACCGCTTCTTCACCTGAAGGAACCGGTTCCTTTCTGGCTATGAAAGGTGCCCTGGATAAGGCCGGCAAACAACCCTCTGACATGGATTATATCAACCTGCATGGCACGGGTACGCTGAATAATGATATCGCTGAGGGAACCGCCATTAGCAGATTATTTGGTCCTGCTTATCCGAAAATGAGTTCTACCAAAGCATATACCGGCCATACCCTCGGTGCCAGCGGTGCGGTAGAAGCTGTATATTCCGTACTTGCCATTCAGCATGGATTGATTTTCCCTAATCTCCGGCTGCTTACACCGATGAAAGAATTTCCATTTCGACCCGTTACCATTCATTTAAGAAACCAGCGGGTTCAACATGTAATGTCGAATTCATTTGGATTCGGCGGTAATTGCACCTCACTCATTTTTTCTGCCACCTAATAAACCATATGAAGATTTATATCCGATCTACTGGAAATATATCTCCGCAAAATAGTCTGAATAAAGATTTGTTTTTCAGCACCCGCTTAAAAACACTTAATAATTATTTCAAGTGTCCGGAACCTGACTATGCTTCCTTCGTGGATAGTAAAATGATCCGCCGCATGAGCAGGATTGTCAAAATGGGCATAGCCGCTGCGATGACCTGCCTCCGGGACGCCGGAATAGAAAATCCATCCGCCATCCTGACGGCAACGGCTTACGGATGCCTGGAAGACAGTTCAGCATTTTTAAGAAGAATGATTGAGTTTGAAGAAAAAATGTTGAGTCCGACGGCATTTATCCAATCTACCCACAATACAGTTGGTGCTCAGATCGCACTCCTGCTTAAATCCCATAGCTATAACAATACCATCGTACACAGTTCTTTTTCTTTTGAAAATGCATTGACGGAAACCGGTCTGCTGTTGCAGGAAGGCTTGGGCCCGGTACTGGTGGGAGCCGTAGACGAAATTACGGACGACCGCCACAGTATTTTAAGCAGGTTCGGTTTATACAGGAAAAGCGGGAAGTCCGAAGGAAATATAGCCGGTGAAGGTGCGTCTTTTTTTCTGATGGACTCAGAACCGGGAAATAATCCCCAGGCTATCCTGAAAGATGTACAAACCATGTACAATCCGGAGAATGCAGCTGTCGTTCAGCAGTCAATTTTGGATTTTTTACAGTTCAACGGATTCAATATGGATCAAATGGACCTTATTCTTACTGCGCATACAGGGAATCAAAAACTGGATGAAGCGGATGATCAGCTGTTGAAAACCATATTTCAGCACAATCCCTGTTACCCTTACAAATCGCTCTGTGGCGACTACCCGACCGCTACGGGTTTTGCTCTTTGGTTCGCCGCGCTTTTATTAAAAGTACAAAAGCCTCCCTCCTGGATGGAAGGCTATAAATTTCCAATGAAAAATATACTCATTCATAATCATACAGGAAATGACCATCACAGTTTCCTATTAATCAGTGCCTGTTGAACATCCGGATTTTCAATATTATTTCCATTGCTGTCATCCTTATCTGGATTTGGGCTGACCGTAATTTCCGGGTCGGCTCACCGGCCTACGGATGGATATTGCTGATATATGTATCGGTTATATTTTGCGGCAGCTATTTTATCCGGTGGGGGTTTTTCCTGCAATCCGTAAATAAAGTCCCGATGACGGAAAAATGTATTGCAGTGACATTTGACGACGGACCGGCGGGTACTAAAACCGGGCATATCCTGGATTTACTGAAAGAAAACAACATACAGGCAGCTTTTTTTTGTATTGGCAGGAAGATGCCCGGGAATGAAGGTCTTCTTAAAAGAATGTCACAGGAAGGACATATTATTGGAAATCACAGTTATTCCCACCATCATTTCTTTGACCTGTACAGTTCCCGCAAAATGCTGAATGAATTGGTGCAAACGAGCCGCGACTGTTCAGCTATTACCGGTCATTCCCCCCGCTTTTTCAGACCTCCTTATGGCGTTACCAATCCGAACCTGAAAAAAGCTGTATTACAGGGAGGTTTCATATCCATTGGCTGGTCGATCCGGTCCTTTGACACTTTTATCCGCAACGAAGAACGTTTGCTTAATAATATATTGAAAGCTTTAAAACCCGGAGCCATCCTTTTATTGCACGATACCAGCGAAGCAACAATTGCCATATTACCCAGGTTACTGAAAGGCATTGGTGACAAAGGATATGGAATCGTGCGGCTGGACAAAATGATTAATTTGAATCCCTATGATTAAAACAATAACCCTGTCTCTGTTGCTTTTTTGCGGTTTTTACAGCAGAGGACAGTATCCGGGATATACCTTATTAGATCACCCGGAAACAGCTAAAAAGTTCATTTCCGCGGCCACGTCTGCCACCGGATCTATTCAGTCTGATTTCAGCCAGGAGAAAACACTGACCATGCTTTCAGAAAAAATAAATGCCACGGGTAAATTCTGGTTTCGGAAAAATGATAAACTCCGGATGGAATATCTCAGGCCCTACCAATATCTTATGATTCTCAATGGCGGAAAAATTTACATTAAAGACGCTCAAAAAGAAAACAAACTGTCTGCCGGTTCAAACAGGGTCTTTAAACAGGTGAACCGGATCCTGATTGACTGTGTTTCCGGTAATATGCTGGAAAATGCTGATTTTAAACCCCGGTTATTTGAATCGCCCGGCAGTTTTTTAGTGGAATTAAAACCCATCGAAAAAAACCTTACTTCCCTTTATCAAAATATAAATATTATTATTGATAAAAAAGATTTCACACCGACCGCCATCGAAATGTATGAAATATCAGGCGATAAAACCATCATTCGTTTCCAGAACAAATTATTAAATGTACAGATTCCCGATTCTGTTTTTTTTATTCCTTAGTGCAGCCTGTTTAAATTTCTCCTGCGGCCCCTACCGGCATATGCAGAAAATTGAATCAGAAGAATCCTGTGTGCTGAAATTAAAACCTGACTTTAGCCGTGTTATATATAAAACTTCCGTAAATGTAATCGGGAACCATATCAGCGGATTGCTGCTGATTAAATATATGCAGGACAGCAGCACCCGTATCGTTTTTTCCAATGAAATGGGATTTACCTTCTTCGACTTTGGATTCGAAACGAGTAACAGATTTATTGTTCACCAGGTGATCCCGCAAATGAATAAAAAAGGACTGATTAAAATGCTTAGGAAGGATTTTGAACTTCTACTGTTCAGGAATATGGATAGTACCAAAGCATATTCTTTAGCCGCCGGCAATCTGATTTATCATGCTTTTCCCCAATCCGAAGGCATAAATTATTATATTACGGATCTGCCATGCCATCAACTGATAAAAATGCAAATAGCTTCAGATAAAAAACCCCGGATGGAAGCCCTTATTTATAATAATGCGCCGGATAATCCGCCGGATAGCATTTTAATACGTCACCTTAACTTTTTTCATTTAACGATCTCTTTAAAAAAAATCATACCTCTTGCTCCTGAATGACCTCTATACCATCCAATCGCTGACGGAAACCCAGAACGGGATCCAGGCCACAGTACAACTCAGGGCAGATCACGCCATATTCAAAGGGCATTTCCCTGGTCAGCCAGTGCTGCCCGGTGTGTGTATGATGGAAATGATTGCTGAAATAACCGGCAAATATTTAGAAAAAGAATTCCGCATTTACGGGGGTCCCCTGATCAAATTCCTGCACATGATCGATCCCCTGCACCATCCGTTGATCAGCCTGGAAATAAAATATCAGGTAACATACATCAACACGGTCGTTCATGGAAAAATTTATTTTGGATCTGACATATTCATGAAGTTTCAACTAATCCTTATTTCCAATCCAGTTCAATAATGGTGTAGTCATCATGGTGGTGATAAGAGCCATCAAAACCATCATGGAAAAAATCTCGGTACTCAAAATACCCATATCATAGCCAATATTTAATACAATTAACTCCATCAATCCACGCGTATTCATCAGTGCACCGATGGAGAGACTGTTTTTCCAGTTTTGTCCCAGGGCCTTTGCCACCAGTGTACTCCCTCCGAACTTACCGGCAACCGCACACAGGAGAATGAGTGCAAAAGTACCCCATAATGCGCCCGTATTCAGCAAACCGGCCTGGGTACGTAATCCGGTATAAACAAAAAATAAGGGCAGTAACATGACCATTGTCACGTCACTGATCCTGCTTATAATTTGTTTTTGTATGGCTTCATGAGCAGGAATGACTACACCGGCCAGAAAAGCGCCAAACAAAGCATGTATACCGATCACTTCCGTACTCCAGGAAGAAAGCAGTAAAAATATAAAAATGACCGCCATGAAAGTACTGTATCTCATTTTTCCCTTTTCATATACCGATTGAATTTTATTCAGGAATATTCTTACAGGAAACAACATGAAACAAATAAATAAAAATACGGCACCAATAACGACCATACCGTTCATTCCGGAACCTGAACGAATGAAGGCAATGAGTAAAGCGAGCAGGCACCAGGCCGTTATATCGTCGGAAGCTGCACACCCGATGGCGAGTATACCGAGCGGTGTATCCGTTAATTTACGGTCGCGTATAATCCTCGCCAGCACGGGGAAGGCGGTTATACTCATGGCAATACCCATAAATAAAGCAAACGATATAAAAGGGGTCTGGCCGGAAGCATATGCTTCATACAAAAAAAAGGAGAGAAAAATACCCAGTGAAAAAGGTATAATGATACTGGCATGACTGATAATGACCGCTTCAAAAGCCTGTTTGCGAAGAAGCCGGATGTCCAGTTCCATACCAACCATGAACATGAAAAGAATAAGTCCGATCTGGCTTAGAAACCGCAGGTTCGGAAGCGACTCGGCCGGAAATATAAAATGAAATACACCCGGGAATAATAATCCGAGTAAAGAAGGCCCTAAAAAAATACCTGCTACGGTTTCACCGATTACGGCAGGTTGTCCGATTTTCTTAAAAACCAGGCCAAGCAATCTGGAAGCGGCAATAATGATAACGATCTGCAAAAGAAGCCGGGGAAGGGATTCACGCAAATTAGACTGAAAAATATTTTCCTGAACGTTCCGATTGGAAAGTGTTTTACCCGGAACATGGAGTTCAGTTTTAATGAATGCCTGTTTACCGGTATGTAAAAGATAATAGATCAGTGCTCCGAAAACGATAATCAGTCCGGCATACAAAACAGCCTGTTTAATAAATTTCATCCGGTAATAATTATGTGACAGCACTTATTTTTCCTTCTTTATATGAAAGGAAAATTCAGATCCCTCCCCGGGGGTAGAACGCAGGGTTATATTTCCGGACAGTTTTTCCACCAGTTTTTTTACCGTTGAAAGGCCGATTCCGGTACTCTGCGATCCAAAACGGTCACGTATTCCCAGGGTTGTAAACAATTCAAATATTTTTTCCTGTTCATTTTCAGGTATGCCTCTTCCATTATCGGTAATCTTAAAATAATAATTTTCCTTATTTTCTGAAAAGCTGATAATGACCCTTGGCTTTGCCTTGTCGTTATACTTTAGCGCATTTTGCAGCAGATTTACCAGAATCTGTTCCAGCGCGGTTTTATACATATGTATCCTTACTTCACCGGGCGGATATATGATTTCCGCATCCTTATTCACCCTGACCATTTCAGCAATGGAAAGTAAAAATGGATTCAGTAGAAAAGTTTCCGCTCCGTCACTCAGCGCTTTTTCAGCACGGTAGTATGCCAGGATGCCGTCTACCAGGTCTTTTATTTTGAACGATGCCCTGTTCAGCACATTTAGTAGCTGCTCGTTACCCTCATCAACCGACTCCCCAAAATTTTCGCGCAGCATTTCGGAAGAAAGTAAAATGCTGGCAAGTGGGGATTTGATATCATGAGAAACCACATAAGCGAACTGCTGCAATTCTTCATTTCTTGCCTCCAGTGTTTCTTTTAAAGCCCGGAGCCTGAAATTGGCTTTTCTCAGTTCAAACAGCTGGATAACCTGTTTGGCCAGAATCTGAAGGGAATTTATCTGGTTTTCTGTTAGCTTTTTTGGTTTTCTATCCAGCACGCAAAGCGTTCCCAACGGATACCCCTCCGGGTTTACCAATGGGATACCGGTATAAAAAACAACCCGGGGTTCACCCAGTACAAAGGGATGATCGGCAAAGCGCTCATCCGTCCGCATATCATTCACAATAAAAGGCTCCAGGGGATGATTGATTGCATGGGAACAAAAAGCCATGTCGCGCGGAATTTCGTTTGCCGGTAAGGGGGTTCCCCCTTTAAACAATTGCCGATGCTCGTCTATCAGTGTTATCAGGGAAATCGGTGTTTGACAAATTTCAGAAGCCAGACGGGTAATGTCATCAAATTCTTTGCCGGCTTCAGCATCCAGGATATGGTATTCCCGTAATGCAGCAAGCCGCTCTTTCTCGTCAACCGGAATGGCGGGGATTTGCATACTGCAAAATAAGTATTAATTGAACGGGATCACTGAAAGTTGTTTTTGGCAACAACCTGCATTTTAACTGCTGGTGTATAGATCCTGAAAAAATCATTTTCCCAAACCTGGCTGTATTGATTGGTCTTTAGAAATTCTTTTATACAGGTCATTGTTTCGGGACGGAAGGCGTATTGTTCATTTTGGTTATCGGGCCAGTTGTTACCGATCGTACTTCTTTTTTGCATAATCACAACCGGGCAGATATGGGTTTCCTGAAAGGATTTATTCAATTCTTCCTTAAAATTTGCTTGATTATATAGTAGCAGCCATGAATTATGCATATAAGGTCGGGTATCTGTCAAAAAATAATACATGGGAATGCAATCGTATGCGAGTACATAATCATCCTGTTTCACGTACCGGGGGCTTACAGCAAGCAGTTCATTGATGACCCGGGCCCTGTTTTCTGTGGTATAAATTCCTTTCACATGCGGATTGTTTACCGGGAAGTGCATCACGGCCCTGTTGGCCCGGTCGAAATGGGGATAATAAAAGGTTACGCTGAGTATAAAGATCAGTGTTAAATAAATAAAGGCATTCCGCAAACCGGTCATATGTTTTTCATCAATCACCTGTTCATAAGAATGCCGGCTGTTTTCACTCACTACGATACGGCTGCTGAGTGCACGAATGTTCAGGAGAAAATCAACCGTGATCGGCACGATGATCCAGATGGCATATTTGCCCACTGTCATCAGGATGATATGATTTCCAATGGGCATTAACAGCAGCATAAAACATCCGATAGCGGCCAACAGGCGCAGGTCTTTGGGTTGTCGTCCGGTAATGATAAGAAACCCTACAATCATACTGATACCGGCATAAAATAAATATAAGTAAACCCAAAAATCAGGATCTATCTTTGCGAGGTAAATACAGATGGCTGACAGAACGATCAAAATCGCATATTTTATAAAAGACAGAAATGGAACACTGGCTGGTATATCAGTTCTTATTCTTCTCCAGGCAGCAGATGAACTCCATAATACAACCATCACGATCAGGGCAATGGACAAAGCTTTCGCATAATGTAAAATATAGACTTTGATCACCGGGAAAAGGCTTTGGAGATTCCCCCGGCTGCTGCTGAACCTTCCGGCCCGCTGAAGGCTTTTCAGAAAAATCACGTCATGATGCATCCATTTCATCAGAACAATCAAAAAAACGGACGTCAGAATAAATCCAATGGCAAAAAGTAATGACTGAAAAATAACCCGCCGAACAGAATGCTGATTCAAATAGGCAGAAAACCAGATAGCCAGCATCAACACCAGGCCGAGCAGATTCAGAAGCCGTGAAAATGTATTGAGTGAAATAAATACGCCGGCCAGAAATATCATGTAATGTTTTTCTCTTGTAAGCCCCTTAAACAAAAACCAGGCTGCACAAATAAAAAACAACGCTGTAACATCATCATAATTGATTTCTTTAACCGAGGTCGTCAGGAACAGGATGATGAGAAAAAGAGATAGCCTTAAAGGACCGGTATGGAGGTATTTTTTTAAGAGATTATAAGTGATGAAAAATGTAAGCGTCGTAAAAAACACACTGGCATACCGTAAACCCAAAAGACCCAGGCCGGGAAATAATTTTAACCAGGTACCACCGATGATGCCGGTGAACCAGTACATAAAATTAAACTGGACGGTGGAAGGATCCGTGAAAATACGGCTGTAGAAATCGGCGTCGAATCCGGAATCTGCAAAATCTAGCCCCTGAAAGATAAAAATGACCTGGACAAGAATGATCAGTAAAAAAAACAGTTTCTCATTCATCCCATCAAAAAAATCCTCCAGATAACTTCTTTTCATGAATAGGGTTTAGGATTCGAAATGAACAGCTTATATGATATTTTAATATCAAGTGTTCATATTGAAGGTAAGGAGGAAAGAGGAAAATTATTTAACCGGATGAAGTTCTTTGGTTAATAAAATAAGGGGTATTTCTTCCACAGTTAAACGGACCTGGCCGTCTTCATCCGGAATCCTTTCTTCTTTTCCGGAATCTGAATTGTCCGTGAAATTTATTTTCATCACCCCATTCCCTGCTGTTTTTCCGGTTTCCAGTGTGAATGAATCCACCCTGCTCCCGTTAACGGTGGGTTTATAAACCAAATAAGCAACGGAATCCGGTTTGTCAGCATGCCTGTACCGGTATACCCACACATCCCCTTTTTCAAGTATCACTTTGTCCGGCTTGTATTTTCCGAGCCGGTGAACCAGGGTACTGATATAATACCAGCCGGGATAAACTTTCGTTTTACCATCCGGGAGACCCCGCAGAATGCCGCTGGTCAGGAAAACCCTTGGATCATTTTCCGGATTTCCATCTCTTAACCAGTATAAAATATACGCATCAAACCCTGAAAAGAATGTGGCATTGATGGAGCGGATCAACATAATACCCTGGCTTATCGAAGCAGATAAACCAGGAATCACAGGCGTTGCCTGCCAGGAAGCGGCCGCCTTATCATATCCGTTTTCACCCAGGAAACATTTTACACCCGGTGCAATCCGATAACTGCAATCCGCCACTTTGGAAAGTTTCCACCGCAGGGAATCGGCTTCCGGAGAAATTCCCTTTCCGTTTTTTTGTGCATAATAATGATATTGAATGCCGCCCTGCCAGATAAATTGCCGGTCATTCCGAAGATTTTCTGAGAGCAAACGATAAACCTTCACCCGGTTGGTGTCCAGATCAATCAGTCCGCTCATCATCAGGCGGGCAGCCGGATCAGCCGAATGAATACCATACCGGTTTCCCATGCTGCCTTCAGCCCCATCCCAGTCCGCTTCACTCTGGGCAAAATATTCATAGGGACTGCAATATTTATTTCCAACCCACACAGCGTCTTCTTCATTTCCATTCTCATACAGGTGCATGGATCCACGGCCTGTTTGCAGCGGTTCATTGGATAAGGAAAGCAGGTTGGTATCTGTCTTCTGATAACCAAAGAAAGCAGACATATTCCACATCATTTCCGCATGCCTGGAATAACTGGCCGGGTCTTCCGAATTCAAAGAAGGCCGGTTCACTGGCCTGTCCTTATCGGTAAAACCCAGTTCGCTCATCCATTTTGAAACCCCGCGAATACTAAACCAGATATTTCCCTGGTTAATTCGCTGCAGGGTATCCAAGTCAAAAATATATTTCCCTTTTACTTTACTGTAATATCCATAATGCAGCATATTAAACCGCACTTTGTTTTCATTCCGGCTCGTATCATTGTCAAAATCCAGCGCAACATTATAAATCCGGCTATAATGAAAAGGCTTCAGCCATTGCGGTTCCTGTTCCATAATATAATTCACGCCCAGAAACTGGTCCAGCGTGGTTTCTGTAAATCCTTTGTGGGAAGCAAAATCATCCGTTGCCGGAATTTCCCTGTCCGGAATCCCGTAGAAAACCATTTCTGTGATGGCTGATTCGTAACTGCTGAAACGAATCATGACAAAACGGGTATTTTCATCCAGGCTGATTTTTTTCCAGCCCCAGCTGCCCGGCTGTGATGAGGTGGAAAAAGATGAAACTTTTTTCCATTTTTTCAGGCCGCCGGTGTAGATCCAGCAGCTATCCGAAACCAGAGAACGGTCATAGAAATAAATTTCCTTCACCGAATAGGGTATTTTCAGATCCACCACAATCCGGTTTCCTTCCGATTTATTAAAATAAATCGCCGGATGAATGGTCGGCTGGCAATTGGTGACCGGAACAAAAGCATCCATATTTTTTTCATACCGGGGATCTACAAACGCATTTTCGTCGAACAGATTAAAGGGATTGCCTCCGCCATGGCTGGCATATCCACTCAGGTCATAAACCTGGTTTCTGGAGATTGAAATTTTTTCCGGCAGGCGGGCAGAACCGGAAGTCTGTTGTTGAAATGAATCCCTGCAGGCAAAGGTTAGACATACCAGAACCGGCAGGGCTGCCATATGAATGCGCATTCGAAAGGTTATAGCTTCTTTTAGGTATCTTTATCCCTCTAAATATATGGTTATTTTAAACCAGCTGTTACGATTCGATCATTGGTTGTTCCATAAAATAAATCAGGTTTGGATAAATCCTTTTTTTGACACGGTTCTGCCCTTTTGCAGGCAGCAGGAATTCTGGTATCCGTTTTATCTCTTTTTATTGGTCCTGGCGCTTTATAACTATGGGAAAAAGGGAGTCTGGTGGGCTGCAACCCTGATTATGACCGTCGTTATCAGCGATCTGGTCAGCAGCCATCTGATTAAATCGCTGATTTTCCGTTACCGGCCATGCCTTGATCCGGAAATGGAAGGCCAGGTTCGGATCCTGGTAAATTATTGCGGGCATAATTCGAGTTTCACTTCATCACATGCCTGCAACCATTTCGCCATCGCTTGGTTTATTTTTATAACTTTAAATCAAACCGGATCCTGGCGGTGGTTATTATTCGCCTGGGCCTTTGTAATAAGTTATGCCCAGGCATATGTTGGGGTCCATTATCCGCTGGATTTATTGGGCGGAGCGATTGTGGGTAGTGCCATTGGATATGGAATGAGTTCCTTTTTCAGGAAACAGTTCGGCACCCTTCCTTTAAAGTAAGATCAAGCATGGTTTCAATAGTAATTCTTTTTTGTTTAATTTTTTTGAACGGTTTGTTTGTTATGGCTGAGATTGCCCTGGTATCTGCCAGGAAATCCAAGCTGGAAGACATGGCATCCAAAGGCGATATCAAAGCCAAAGCAGCCCTTCAGCTGACAGAAAACCCGGAACTTTTTCTTTCAACCGCCCAGATCGGAATTACACTGATTGCCATATTAACGGGTTATTATACAAGTGAAAAATTCAGCGGTGAACTGTTGCCTTATATCCAGAAAATCCATTACCTGCAGCACTATGCCGATAAGATAGCATCCGGACTGATTGTTATCATTGTAACCTTTTTATCCATTTTATTCGGAGAACTGATACCAAAAAGGATCGGCCTGCTGAAAGCGGAACGCATTGCCCTCATCGTAGCCCGGCCCATGAAGATATTCTCACAGATCGGATATCCGATCGTTGCATTACTGAACTGGTTAAGCAATATTTTTATTCTTTTGTTTTCTATCAAATCTTCACCGGAGGGTAATGTTACGGAAGATGAAATCAAGGCCATCATTAATGAAGGTACCGAACAGGGAACCATTGAAGAAGCGGAACAGGAGATCATAGAGAGGGTGTTTCATCTGGGCGACCGGAATATTACTTCCCTGATGACCCACCGTAGCGATATCATCTGGTTCGACCTGACTGAAACGGAAGAAATGATCAAAGAAAAAATTATCAGTGAACCCCATTCCGTTTATCCGGTTTGTGATGGGGAAATTGATAATATCAAAGGCATGGTCACGATTAAGGACATGTACGTGGCCGATGATTCAACGCCATTCAAAGATATGATGACACAGGCCCTGTTTGTTCCTGAAAACAATACAGCGTACCAGATACTTGAAAAATTCAAAGAAACGAAAACCCACAGTTGCGTTATTGTGGATGAATACGGATCCATGCTCGGGATGATCACTTTAAACGATATACTGGAAGCCCTGATCGGTGATATTCCGCAACCGGATATGGTGGATTATGAAATCGTTAAGCGGGAAGACGGATCTTTCCTGGTAGATGCACAAATTCCATTTTATGATTTCCTTGACCATTTTGATAAAACGGAATGGATGAATGAAGGCGAACATGAATTCGACACCCTGGCCGGTTTCATACTGCATCAGCTTGAACATATTCCAAGAACCGGAGAAAAAATGGAATGGAAAGATTATAAATTTGAAATTGTGGATATGGATGCGCAGCGCATCGATAAAGTGCTTGTTACGAGTAAACCCGGAAAACTGAAAGTGGATTAATTCGTTGAGCCATCCACGTACTTCACCTTTTTCTTTCCTGCATTTTTCTTTTCAAAATCCTGCACCTCCTTGGGTTTCACCATGGTCTTTTTCGCCACTTTTGTTGAATCCGTTGAGGAATCATTTTTAGGCGTCTCAAGTTTGCCCATAGTATAGGTCTGTATTTTATTGATCATGCCGGTGGAAGGATCATAAAATTTCCACTGACCGTGGCGGATGGCCACCCCTTCATTTTTAACAATAACGGTTTTATATTCATTGAGGTGATCGATATCTTCTATCTCCAGGGTGTCATACAATTTATCAGGATTGAGTGCACGCCAGGACTCTTCCCTGACCAGGGAGCCGGAGTGGTTAAAATACTGACAGTTTCCATCCTTATTGCCCCAACGGTAATATTCAAGCCCGGTCAGGTCACCCTCCAGGCTGTAAATACGCCAGGTTCCTTCTTTCCGGTTATTCTTAAATATTCCTTCCTCCTCATATCCCGGTTCCCCGCGAACTTCATCCGTCCGGATCACCCATTTGCCCTGTTTAAACGATTTGGAATCTGTCTTATTCAGGGTATCTCCCTTTACGCCAATGATAAATGATCCTGCCTGGGAAAACCCCTTGTACACGATAAAAATTAGAAACAGACAAAGTAATCGCTTCATATGGGATCCTTCTTACAAAAAACGAACCGGGAAGCCAAATTGTTGCAATAGCAGATGCCGGGGCCTGACTATATTTGCAAACTGAACTTTTGGGTATGATGAAATATTATTGCCTTATATCATTGATTATCACAACATTGTGTGGGTATAGCCAGACAAAAACGATGGCAGAGATAAAAAAGGATATTGAAAACGCCAGCAATTCGCCCCTCTATGTGAAAGATATTCTGAAGAAAAAATTCAAGCTCGACACGATCGTTGTTACCCGGACTTCCCAATTTAATAGTCTGGCCGACAGCCTGGCATATACAGGGGTGCTTAAAAAAGTATATGGACCTTTTAACATGAAGGGACAAAAATTTCTGGTTCAGATCCTGGCCCGTTTGCCTAATACCTTTTACCGGATCAGTCAGATTTATATTGATACTTCCATATTCAGGTACCGGATAGCCGACAGTATTGGGAATGCCATTCTCAATAAGCTCAAAAATCATCCCGGTAGTTTTGAACAATTGGCACAAACTTATTCCATGGGTGGGCAATCCGCCAACCGGGGGGACCTGGGATGGGTTGCCAAAGGAAGTGTTATACCCGCTATGGACAAGCAACTGGTAAAATCAAAAAAAGGGGATGTGTTTATGTTTTGGTCGGATAACGGGCTGCATATTATTAAAGTGACCGAAGCACCGAAACAGGATAATGGCGTTGCCCTGATGATGCGGATTTTTTTATAGGAAATAGAGAAGTCCGAGTTCATATCCCTTCAATCCGAGACCCACTATGGCCCCCACGCATTTAGCAGCGATCAGCGAACGCTGGCGGTATTCTTCCCGGGCTGCCACATTGCTGATATGAATTTCAATCACCGGCGTCTTAATAGCAGCGACCGCATCTCCCATGGCCACTGAAGTATGCGTATAGGCAGCTGCATTCAGGAGGATACCATCATAAGAAAAACCCACCCTTTGTAATTCATCCACCAGTTCACCTTCCACATTACTTTGAAAATAATCAATCTGAATATCAGGATATTTTTCTTTCAATCCCTTCAGAAAATCTTCAAAAGTCTGCCTGCCGTAAATACCGGGTTCCCTGACACCCAGCAGGTTCAGATTGGGACCATTGATAATTGCAATCTTCATGCAGTAAATATAAGTAATTCAAAAAACGGATCATGACTTGAGATGAAATCGCTTTACGATTTTATCGCCCGTTCGTAAAATCAGCGATTTGGGAAGATCAGGCATCGTAACAGGAGGAATCATTTTTGTGGAAGAACTCGACATAAATACCGCTGCACTGTCGGGAATGGAAACCTCCCGGAACGGAATTCCATATTCAAAAAATCTCGCCCTGTTTGAAGTAAAATAAGTGAACTCCACTGGAATGGTCTGCTTACTGGCTTTCAACTGGTCAAGTTCGTACTTTATCTGAAGGGTTTTATAATATACATAAGGAAAAGAAGCAAAGCAAAAAGAGATATTGACCACCATGAGTATATAGAGCCCGTTTCGGATCCTGCCAATTATTCTGTCAGGGTTCAGTTCTGAAGCCATCAGCAGAATCACAGGGAAGAACCAAAGTTGCGGTACATACCGCACATACCAGGCTTCTGAAATAATCAATATTGAAAACAGAATGGTTCCGGCCAGTATGATAACCGGAACAGCCTGCTTTCGGTTTTTAAGCCGCCAAAACCAATACCCAAAAATGAAAAGGGAACATAGAAAGATGCCACTAAAAAAAGGTCCCATGCCCGCAATTAAAACCACATAGGGTTTCGATGCATTGAAAATATCTGTTTTATTAAAAGTAAAAGGAATTTTGTAAGTGATGACCGGATCCTTTACAAGTGAAAGATGAACGTTATCCGTATGCGAAAAAAAGGAGATATAAAATTTAGATAACTGGTTCTTGTTTTTTAAACGCGGCGGCGTAAATTTAGCAGCTTCTGATTTCAGCACGGGTAAACCCGGGTATAGCATATCGTGATACTGCAGGATATTGATCATATAGGGAAAATAACCCACCACCCCCACGGCAAAAATGGAAGCGAGTGCACTCACTATGAATGCCCTTTTAAAAGCCTTCCAGCGTTTGCAAACAAAAAATACACTTAACATACCCCCGGTAAATATTCCGCCAAATACGAAAGCCGTGAATTTAATATTGATCACAATAATCAGAATGGAAGCAAGAAGGATGAGAAAATACCGGTTTGCATCCAGATATAACAAACACGCAACAGCGATGAGGCATAGTAAAAATGAACAAAGCTGGCCATCAACATAGGTATTTAGCAGTTGATAAAATGTTACCGGGTTAAGCGCCAGGAGCGCACTGAAAAACAGATTTTTCCGGCGCGAAAAACGGTTCAGCCTTACTAAAAAGCTCATGCAAAGACAAAAGGACGCAGCCAGTAATATGAAATTAGTGGCCTTGGTTGTTTCCAGGCGGTTTGTCAGCGCATAGATCGTTGCCTGCGGATCCTCTACTCCTTTCCCATAATGGTTGAGCCATATGGCCTGGTTTAAATCCAGTGGAAGTTCCTTTTTGAAAGGGTTCCAGCCAGCTTTCATCTGAATCGCCGTTTCCATATGATACATTTGTCCGTCAGATGATATATCATAAAAAAAACCGGAGATTCCGATGGAAAGGATAATGATTACCAGAACGGCAAATGTGCTTTTGGAAAAAACGGGTAAATAGTTTGCCGGAAAAAAATAACGGGCTGCGAAATAATTTAATAAAAGGGATAATAAAACCGCCAGCGGAAACTGCCAGGCAGCCAGTCCGTGACCCAGGATGAAAGTCAGGGATAACAGGATGAAAGAGAACACGACCGTATTCACCAGTGCAGAACCCGTTAAAAACCACCAGCTTGATTTACGAAGGGTAAATGATTCCATATTGAAGGGCTAATTCCGTTAAAAATAAGAAATCCCGCTTATTTTTTTAATCCAATTCCTTGAGCTATATTTGTCCATCTAATTTGTAGACTTCAAAATATGTATAATACTGCCATATCCGCATGTATCTGCACCCCCTGTTGTAAGGGATGTTGTTGTTGATCCCCGGATTTACAACGCCTTCTCCCCATACATTTTAAAACAGGTTTTTTGATACATGGATACAGCAGCAGACATATTGAATTCAAATTTAAGCAGCCAGGTTACCGGGCTGTCCATTCAGGATACACTTCACTTATTTACTGAACTTTTCCCCGGACAAACATGTTTTTCCACCAGTTTCAGCATGGAAGACCAGGTCATTCTGGACCATATTGCAAAAGAAAAACGACCGATTACCATTTTTACCCTGGATACCGGACGCATGTTCAGTGAGACTTATTCGGTGTGGACGGCTACAAAGGAAAAATATGGTATCCCTATCCATGCCTATATTCCGGACGCTTCCAGGCTGGAGAACTATGTGAACCGGAAAGGACCCAATGCTTTTTATGAATCCATTGAAAACCGGAAGGAATGTTGTTTTATCCGGAAAGTAGAGCCATTAAAACGTGCACTTGCCGGGCAGAAAATCTGGATCACCGGCCTGCGGGCCGAACATTCCGTTAACCGCAGTCAGCTGAATCTGCTGGAATGGGATGAAGGAAACCAGCTCCATAAATACAATCCACTGCTTCACTGGAATCAGGAAGACCTGAGAAAATATATTTCTGAACACGATGTGCCCTATAATATTTTACACGACCGCGGATTCATGAGTATTGGCTGTCAGCCCTGTACCCGTGCGATCCGGTCGGGGGAGGATTTCCGCGCCGGCAGGTGGTGGTGGGAAGAAGCGGATAAGAAAGAGTGCGGATTGCATGAGAATACATTCCTTAACAACATAAAAGTGTAAGAATGTGAGAGTGTGAGAATTAAAAAATCATCCTCTCACACTCTCACACTCCTCACACTAAAAGAGATGACCGATTACTTAGACGAGTTAGAAAGTGAAGCAATCTACATCCTCCGCGAAGTAGCCGGGCAGTTTGAAAAACCCGCCCTCCTGTTTAGCGGCGGGAAAGATTCCATTACGCTGGTGCACCTGGCCCTGAAAGCCTTCCGACCGGGCAAATTTCCATTTCCCCTTGTACATATTGATACGGGTCATAATTTTAAAGAAGCCCTGGATTACCGCGACCATCTCGTGGAGGAAATCGGGGAGAAACTGATTGTGCGAAAAGTGGAAGATACCATTCGCTCCAAATCCCTGAAAGAGCCCGGCGGGAAATTTGCCAGCCGGAATGCCCTGCAGACTTATACACTCCTGGATACGATTGAGGAATTTGGATTCGACGCCTGTATCGGCGGTGCCCGGAGGGATGAAGAAAAAGCGAGGGCCAAAGAAAGGATCTTTTCCGTCCGGGATGAGTTCGGCCAGTGGGATCCCAAGAAACAAAGACCTGAACTCTGGAACATCTACAATGGTAAAATTCAGAAGGGAGAAAACGTACGCGTGTTCCCGATCAGCAACTGGACGGAGCTTGATATATGGAATTATATCCGCCGGGAGAAAATCGATCTGCCAACCATTTATTTCTCCCATGAAAGGGACGTTATTGCACATGAAGGGCAACTGGTGGCCGTTTCCTCTTTTATTCAAATCGAAGAAACGGATACGGTTATGCGCAAAACAGTCAGGTACCGTACGGTGGGTGATATGACCTGTACGGCAGCGGTCGAATCTTCAGCCAGCAATATTGATGATATCATCAATGAAATTATTTTAACCCGTACGAGTGAACGGGGTGAAACCCGTATCGACGATAAAGTTTCTGAAGCGGCGATGGAAGACAGAAAAAAGAACGGTTATTTCTAATCAATATAATTTTGAATGGACCTTTTACGATTCATAACAGCAGGCAGCGTGGACGACGGGAAAAGCACCCTGATCGGGCGTTTACTGTACGACAGTAAGAACATCCTGAGTGATCAGCTGGAAGCCCTGGAAAGACAAAGTAAAAACAAAGAAGAAGGTTCGATCGACCTGGCACTCTTAACAGACGGGCTCCGGGCTGAAAGAGAACAGGGTATTACCATCGATGTCGCCTATAAATATTTTTCAACACCCAAAAGAAAATTCATCATCGCCGATGCCCCCGGTCATATTCAATATACCCGGAATATGGTTACGGGCGCCTCCAATGCACAACTGATGATCATCCTCGTGGATGCACGCAATGGAATCATGGAACAAACCCGGCGCCATACGATCATTGCTTCATTACTGAACATGCCCTTTGTAGTGGTTGCCATCAATAAAATGGACCTGGTTGAATTTTCCCAGGATATATACAACAATATTGTTATTGAATATGCTGCGATCGCCAGATCCCTGGGATTGAAAAATGTCAGTTTTATTCCGATCAGTGCACTGAATGGAGATAATATCGTTGAAAAATCCGGAGCCATGCCCTGGTATGAAGGACCCGGCCTGCTCGAATTTCTTGAAACCGTTTCTATTGATTCTGAAACCAATCTCACCCATGCACGCATGCCCGTTCAATACGTGATTCGTCCGCAAACGGAAGCATTGCCCGACTACCGGGGTTATGCCGGAAAAATCATCAGCGGCACATATCGTGTGGGAGATGAGATCCTGGTTTTACCGGAAGGTATCAGCAGCCGCCTCAGCAGGATTGAAAGAAACCTGCAGGACGTGGAAGAAGCTGTTGCAGGGCAGGCTGTGATACTGCATCTGGAAGATGATATTGATATCAGTCGTGGAGACGTGCTCGTGAAAAAAGACCATCCTCCCCATTTTGGACAGGATCTGGAAGTGCTGCTCTGCTGGATGGATACCAAACCATTGAAACCCGGAAATAAATACCTGTTACAGCATAACAGCCGCCGCATTAAATCGGTGGTTAAAGAAATTGAATACCGCCTGGATGTGAATTCACTGGAAAAAGTGGAAGGGATCGAAAGCGTCGGACTGAATGAAATCGTACGGGCAAAAATTAAAACGGCATCGCCACTGGCGTATGATCTCTATAGTGAATTGCGTGTGAACGGCGGACTGATCCTGATTGATGAAACCAGTCATGTCACCGTAGGGGCCTGTATGATTCAACGATGATTAATTAAGATTTGGGATGAAGCAAAACAAACAAATACCAAAAGTGATTTTTGCCGGCGCCGGACCGGGAGACCCGGAATTGATTACGATCAAAACGATCCGTCATTTAAGAGAAGCGGAGGTAGTCATAACAGACCGGCTCGTAAGTGAGGTTATCCTGGAAACCTATATAAATCCTGACGCCCTGGTATTACACGCCGGAAAACAAAGAAAAAATGAAGGTTCTACACCCCAGCATATCATTAATGAGTTACTCGTGGAATATGCACTGCAGGGGAAAAAAGTTCTCCGGTTAAAGGGCGGCGATGTTTCTATATTTTCAAACCTGCTGGATGAGTTGGAGGCTCTGAATAAATATGGTATCGGCTATGAAATTATACCGGGTATTACGGCAGCCTGCGGAGCAGCCGCCTATGCGGGAATTCCCTTAACAGCCCGTAACCATGCCCAGGCCGTTCGGTTTCTGACCCTGCATAAAAATGAGATCATACCTGATTCATACTGGAAAGAACTCGCTCAAACCGAAGATACCCTGGTGTTTTATATGTCGGGCGATACCACAGATGAACTGGTGAAACAATTACTGGATCATAAAATTCACCGGGACACTTTTATTGCCGTGATCGAACAGGCCACAACACCTTTTCAAAAAGTTTTCAGCAGCCCGATATATGCATTTGAAGAAATGCCGGGGAAAAGACATTATGTATCCCCTACCCTGATCATTGTTGGTAAAGTGGCCGCCCTTCATGCGTCGTTCAAATGGATACCGGAAAATGAAACGGCAGACAAACTATATTTTAAACCAGTGACAAAAAATAAGGAACAGGAGGTAAGAGCATGAGCCCGGAAAAAAAGAAACTGATCAGGGACTTTATAGATTCCATGGATAAACAGGAACAAACCTGGACCCTTGGATACCTGGATGGCGTTGTGAACGGAACCCCGTCCGTGGAATCTGCTATCCCCAAAGTGTCAGGAGAAAATAAAAAAATTACCATAGCCTATGGTACAGAATCCGGCAATTCAAAAAAAATTGCCAATCTTTTTGCCTCCCGCGCAAAACAGGAGGGTATTCACGCCAAACTCGTGAGCCTGGATCAGTATCGGTTAACAGACCTTCCGAAAGAAGAATATTTTCTAACGGTCATCAGTACCCAGGGTGAAGGCGAGCCTCCTGCATCGGCTAAAAAGTTTTATGATCATATTCACCAGAACGGATTTCAACTGCCCAAATTAAAATACGGCGTGCTGGCTCTCGGAGATACTTCCTATCCGATGTTTTGTAAAGCAGGAGAAGATGTGGATCATCAGCTGGGACACCTGGGCGGCGAAAGAATTGTGAATATCCAGCGTTGTGATGTGGATTTTGAAAATGACGCATTTACCTGGATGAATGATGTTCTCCAAAAAATCAGCGGAACCGGGACAGCTCCGCTTCCCCATCCAAAAACTATTAAAAAATCAAGCGGTAAAAAAATATACAGGGGAGAAATCCTGACAAATATCAATCTGAACGACCGGGAATCTTCTAAAAAAACACATCATATTGAAATCGCCTGTGAAGAAGTTTATTACAAACCGGGAGATTCTCTGGGTATCGTCCCCCAAAACCCCGCTGCCATCGTGGAAGCCATCATCGCACTTACCGGGATGGACGCAGAAAGAACTTTTGTGCATCGCAATGACACTTTTTCAGTATATGAACTCCTGCACAAAAAATTAAATATCATTTATCTGCCTGAACGGGTGGTTGCTAAATACGCCGCCCATATACAACAGGAAATACCCATCTTAAAAACCGGGTTGCTTGATTTGCTTCAACAGTATCCTGTGAAAGACGCGGCCCATTTTGAAATCTTTCTGCAGCAACTGGAACCCACTACACCTCGGTTGTATTCAATTTCTTCTTCCCTCGAATCACTGGATGGTGAAGTACACCTGACTGTGGCGCGGGATGCATTTTCCATTGCAGAAGAATTGCAATACGGATTATGTTCTGATCATTTATGCAGACTGAAGGCGGGTGATATCATCGAGTTTTATATTCACCACAATGATCAGTTCCGGTTGCCGGAAGATCATAAAGATATTATCATGGTTGGACCCGGAACCGGTATTGCACCCTTCCGTGCATTTCTGAGCGAAAGGGAATCTGCCGGCGCCACCGGCCGCAATTGGTTATTCTATGGTGACCAGCATTTCAACAGTGATTTTTTATATCAGACCGAATTACAACAATGGATGGAGAGCGGTGTGTTGAACGCATTGGATGTTGCTTTCTCCCGGGATCAGCCCGAAAAAATTTATGTACAGGATAAAATAAAACAGAAAGCCGGAGAATTTTTTCACTGGCTTGAAAACGGCGCCACTTTATATGTATGCGGTGCTAAAAGAATGAGTGATGATGTGGAAAAAACAATGCTGGAACTGATTCAAAAATCCGGCACTGTCCGGGATCCTGTATCCTATCTCAGCGAATTGAAATCATCCGGAAGATACTTGAAAGACGTTTATTGAATCTATCAACATGAGTGAACCGAATTTATCCCATATAGAGAAAGTGAAACATGCCAGTGATTCCCTGCGAGGCACCATACAGGAGGGCCTGGCAGATGAAATTACCGGCGCCATCAGTGAAGACGATAAGGCACTCGTAAAATTTCATGGCATGTACCTGCAGGATGACCGGGACCGAAGGGATGAGAGAGCAGAGAAAAAACTCGAACGTTTATATTCGTTTATGATCCGGTTGCGGTTACCCGGCGGACTGCTGACAGCGGAACAATGGCTGGCTACGCAGGACATTGCGGGAGCGCATGCTACGGGTGTTATCAAAATAACAACCCGTCAAACGATTCAGCTCCACGGATTATACAAATCGCATGTTAAACCAACCATTCAGGCTTTCAATGAATCTAAACTTCATTCCATTGCAACCTGCGGCGATATTAACCGGAATGTGATCGCCGCCGCCCATCCGAAACAATCGCCCATTCACAAAGAGATACACGACTTTTCTTTTAAAATTGATCAGCTGCTGTTGCCAAAAACAAAAGCATATTATGAGATCTGGCTTGGTGAAGAAAAAATAGCTGACAAAAAAGACGAGGAAGATCCTCTGTACCAGGATCGCTACCTGCCCAGAAAATTTAAAATTGCCATCGCCATTCCGCCGAATAATGATGTGGATGTTTTTGGAAACGACCTGGGTTTAATTTCAATTATTGAAAACAATGAACTCAGGGGTTATAATATTTCCATTGGCGGCGGCTTATCCTCAACCCATGGCAATCCCGCAACGTACCCCAGGTTAGGAACGGTCATTGGGTTTGTAAGCGGTGAAGAAAAAATACTGAAAACGATTTATGAAATCGTGACCATACAACGCGATTATGGCAACCGGACAGACAGGTCCCTGGCACGCCTGAAATATACCGTTGACAAAATGGGCATCGATTGGTTCAGAACTGAGATTGTGCGCCGTACCGGTTTCCCCCTGGAAAAAGAAAAACCATTTCAATTTACTGACCGGAAGGATTATTATGGATGGTTTCAAAACAACGATAAGTTATGGTACTACACGCCATTTATTGAAAACGGCCGGGTAACGGATGATGAAAAAGTTGCGCTGAAAACAGCACTGTATGAAATTGCGGAAACGCGTAAACTGAATTTCCGGTTTACCGCCAACCAAAATGTAATCCTGGCTGATATCCTGGACGAAGACAAAGAGGCCATTCAAAAAATCCTTGAGAAATATAAAATTGAAGAATATACAAACGCCGTTTCTTCAATCCGCCGGAACTCCATGGCCTGTGTGGCTTTGAGTACCTGCCCCCTGGCTTTTGCGGAAGCACAAAGATACCTCCCTTCCCTGATTAGTAAAATTGAACCGCTGCTGATTAAAAATGGACTTCAGCAGGAAGATATCATTCTGCGGATGACGGGTTGCCCCAATGGTTGTGCCAGATCCTATATCGCTGAAATTGGATTTATCGGAACGGCACTTGGTAAATACAACCTGCAACTGGGCGGGGATCATGCCGGCATGCGCTTAAATAAAGTATATAAGGAAAGTCTTGAAGAACCTGCCATTCTGCAGGAACTGGATTTACTGTTCGGGCTCTTTGCCAAAGAACGGAAAACCAAAGAATCATTTGGAGATTTTGCTGTCAGGAAACAGCTGGTTTAATTGTCAATTGTTAGTTGTCAATTGTCAATTATTGTTATCAGCTGAGGGTATTCATATAATTTAAATAAAAATTCAAAATAAATGTCATAAGTCTACTAATTTAATAGGGAATTAACTATTTTTACCGCAAATCAAAACGATCAACGATCAACGGTCAACGGTCAACAGTCAACGGTCAACGGTCAACTGTCAACGGCCAACTAAACAAAATGGGATCAGAAAAAATACCAGGATTAATAGCCAACAAGTCGGATAAAAACCGTCTGTTCCCGGTATTTCTGAAACTCGAGGAACTGGAAGTACTGCTGGTCGGGGCCGGTAAAGTAGGCTTTGAAAAATTAAACGCGATTTTAAATAATGCCCCTTCCAGTTCGGTTACAGTGGTAGCCAGTGTAATCTCAATCGCCGTAAAACAACTGGCTGAAACACATCCAAGGGTAAAATGGATTGAAAAAGCATTTGAACCTGAAGACCTGGATGATAAGGAAATTGTCATCGTAGCGATTAATGATAAAACCACGAGTAATTACATCCGCGTACTTTCCAAACAAAAGAGATTACTGGTGAATGTTGCGGACACACCTGAATTATGTGATTTCTATCTCGGATCCATTGTTGATAAGGGAAATCTGAAAATTGCGATATCGACCAACGGAAAATCACCCACGATGGCAAAAAGAATGAAGGAGCAGTTAAATGAACTGATCCCCGATGAAATTGAAGGTGTGATAGAACATATGCATACGATCCGGGAAGATTTGAAAGGTGATTTCGCGGAAAAAGTCCGGCAGTTGGATGATCTGACCAGACTGCTGAGCGCCAAACAGGCAAAACTGGATGAAGTCACCAAGCCACCCGGAAGGAACTGGACGAAAATCGTATTGTTCTGTCTGCTTGCATTTTTATTTATGGTAATTGGTCACGCGATCCTGTCCTATCTGCCATTACATGAGATGAGCCTTGGAATTAAAAAGATTCCTGAATATATTAACGTCTCTTCATTCTTAATGATGTTGTTAACCGGATTTCTGGCTCAGATGGTTGACGGCTCCATGGGAATGGGTTACGGCACCATCTCTACAACTTTCCTGCTTGCAAATGGCGTGAATCCGGCTATTGTGAGCAGCCGGGTGCATACAGCACGTGTTTTTTCCAGTGGTGTTTCCGGATACAGCCATCATCGATTCGGTAATATCAATAAGAAATTATTCCAGACCCTGGTGATTCCCGGTGTGATTGGAGCCGTCCTTGGCGCCTCCCTCGCTTTTTACGGTCAAAAATATTCTGTGTATGTCCGCATTCCCCTCTCCTTCTATACACTGTACCTTGGATACTTTATCGTAAAAAAAGCTTTCAGAAAAAAAATCATACAAAATAAAATAAGAGGCGCTGGCTGGCTGGCATCGGCCGGAGGATTTATGGATGCTTTTGCCGGTGGCGGATGGGGTACGCTTGTTACGGGTACACTGATTTCAAAAAGGAGAAATACCCGTTTTGTGATCGGATCCGTATGCCTGGCAGAATTTTTTGTCGTGTTCGCCAGTTCAATTGCGTTTTTCATTTTCCTGAAAACTTTTTTTCTCACAGACGTAGCCGGGCTGATCATCGGAGGCCTGATAGCCGCACCCATCGCTGCACGTCTGGTTGGAAAGATCCCCATGAAGACCATGTACGTGGCCGTGGGTACCCTGGTTGTTCTTACCAGTATCCTGACCTTAGTCAAAGGAATTTCAAATGTGATCGGAGCGTGAGCAGGCTGAACGCTTACCACGAATAGCTGAACGCTTTTATAATGATAAATGAATCGTACGTTGCTAATTTAGTCTACAATATTGATAGACTTTTAATTTAAAAAAAAACAAATGAAAACAATAGAAAAAGACCGATGTAGAAAATGAGATGCCTCATCCGATTATTTCTTACATCACCCAACTAACTGATTTAATACAATGTACCTGAACAACAGAAAAGACCAAAGAACCAGGCGTAAACAGCTCAGCAAGTATTTCATGATTTTTATTTTGTCATTTATTTCTGCGGGTGCCGTTATGGCACAGGGGAATAACCTGATTTATATTTCCGGAAGAGTCCTGGATAAGGAAAACGGGAATCCACTATCTGGTGTGAGTGTCCAGATTAAAGGATCCATCACAGGCACCATTACCAGCGATTCCGGAAGGTTCACACTCAAAACAAAAACAAAATTCCCGCTCACGCTCGTTTTCAGCTCGGTGGGATTTGCACCGCAGGAATACGAAGTAAAGGGAATTGAATCGAAGTTATATATCGCATTGGAAACCCAAACGGCCCTGGGACAGGAAGTAGTGGTTACCGCCTCCCGTGTTTCAGAAAAACGGTTAAAATCTCCTGTCGCAATAGAAAAACTGGACATCAGAGCGATCCGGGAATCGGCTTCTCCCAGCTTTTACGATGCGATGGTAAATGTCAAAGGCGTGCAAATGACAACTTCCAGCCTGACATTTAAAATACCCAATACCCGTGGTTTCAATATCCCGAATAATTTTCGCTTTGTGCAAATGGTTGATGGCGTGGACATGCAGTCTGCCACCCTGGGCGTTCCACTGGGTAATGCGATCGGGCCCACCGAGCTGGATATTGCCAGTGTGGAAATCACTCCGGGCGCTGCTTCCGCATTATATGGCATGAATGCTATTAACGGCATGGCAAACCTGATCACCAAAAGTCCCTTTACATACCAGGGTCTCAGTTTATATCAGAATACCGGAATAAATCATGTGGGTGATCCGGACGAATCACTGAGTCTGTTAACGGAGTCCGCTATCCGGTATGCAAAAGCTTTTAATAATAAGTTTGCCTTTAAACTCAACCTGGGCTATATGCAGGGGACTGACTGGCGGTCTAATAACCAGACGGATCAGAATCCGAATAATCTCAAAAGTGCTAACCCATTATATCCTGCATTAAATGGCCCCAATAATAATACCGCTTATGACGGATGGAATAAATATGGTGATGATGCGCTCGCCGGCAGTAACCTGATCTCTTTAAGCGGCCTTAATATTGACGGGCAACCCAATCAGACGCTTCGTATCGCCAGAACGGGTTATTGGGAAAATGATTTATCGAATCCCAGTGTTAAGAATTTAAAATTTGACGGCCAGCTGAACTGGCGGATTTCTGAAAAAGCCGAATTATCCTATGGTTACCGCTATGGAAAAATGGATGGCACATTTCAAAGAGGAAATAAAATCAGGCTGGATGGAGTTACGGTGCAAAATCACCATATACAACTGCAGGGTAGCAACTATACAATCAGCGCATACATGTCCATTGAACATACCAATAATTCATATAATTTAAAACCGCTGGCAGACAATATCGATTTGCATACCGGGGGTGCTTCCGACACCAAAACACCCACCAGCTGGGGAACGAAGTATAAAAATGCGCTTCTCTTGTTTGCAGCCGAAAATGGAGGGGCATTAACATCTGCTAATCTGGCTGCAGCGAATCAGTACGCCAGAACACAGGCTGATGCGAGCAGGGCTGTGCCCGGTACGGCTGCATTCAATTCACTCATGGATACCATTATTGGTATCAATAACTGGGATATAAAATCAGGCACAACACCCGACGCACCAAGCACCGGGGGTGCAGCCCTCTGGCAAAACAGCCGGTATTATAATATTGACGGGCAGTGGGATCTGACACAGTATGTAAAGTCTTTCAATTTACTGGTCGGCGGAAATGCCCGGTTATATAATATCATTCCGGATGGAAATAATTTCGTGGATTTTTCGAGGCCCATCGCCGAACGTAATAAACCGTTGCCAAACGGGACTTTCGGAAGTCTGATCGCTTATAAAAACATTGGCGGGTTTTTCCAGGTCACAAAAACCCTGCTGCAGGAAAAATTAAAGCTGTGGGGATCCCTGCGCATAGATTATAATCCCTATTACAAACCCATCTGGACCCCCCGTTTTGCAGCGGTCTATACATTCAGGGAAAAACATAATTTCCGTTTTACTTTTCAGGAAGGATATCGGTTTCCTGCATTGTTCGAGGCATTATCCTTTGTTAATAACGGCCGGGTAAGAAGGGTGGGTAGTCTTCCCTTCATAAACGACGGACTTGGATATCTTCAAAACAGTTATACCCAGCAATCCGTTGTGAATTTTAATGCAGCCGTAAGTGCCCAGGGTAATACGGATGCCGCGGCCCTGGCAAACCAAAAATTGCTAACGGTTGCCAACCTGCCGGATGCAACACCGGAAAAAATCACCTCTTTTGAATTCGGATATAAATCTGTTTTGCTGGACAATACCCTCGTGGTCGATCTGGATGCCTATGTGAATCAGTACAAGGGATTCCTGGGCCAGGTACAGGTTTATGTGCCCAATGGGGTGGAAGTGGGAACGGATGCGGGCGTGATTGCCATGCTGGATCGTAACCGGGATCCCACAGCGGCATCCAATGGAAACGCGGCCAGTCTGGGCCAAAGCAGGTACAGGGTGTATACGAATGCCATCAGCACCTATTATAACTGGGGCTCCGCACTGGCCATTACCTACAATTTCTATAGAAAATATACAATCAACGGAAACGTGAATTTTAATAATATGAAAGCCAGTAATCCAAATGATATATTTGTTACTGGTTTCAATACACCGCAGTGGAATACGGTTTTATCTTTTGGCAATCCACAAATAGCCAAGAATACCGGGTTTAATATAACCTGGAGATGGCAGGATGCTTTTTACTGGCAAAGCCCCCTTGTGAACGGAACACTTCCCGCATTCAGCACGCTGGATGCCCAGGTAAATTACCGGTTTCAAAAAGAGCATACAACTATTAAACTGGGAGGAACTGACCTGCTTAACCACCGTTATCTTCAATACGCGGGCGGTCCCACCCTGAGTGCGATATACTACGTGGCTATTACGGTGGACGGGCTTTTACAGTAATGTGCAGATGTGCAAATATGCAAATATGCAAATGAAGGATCCTTCCTCATGGCATTTACACATTTGCACACTTGCACATTTGCACATTATCCAAACATTTTGCCTATCTTTATGTTGATATAGGATAGCGCATGAAAATCAAGATATTCCCAGTTTGCTGTTGTTGTACTGATAACCGGATAAACCGGGTGGGGAATATTCTTATATAGAGATAAATAATTTTTAAACTATACAAGGCTCCACTTCAGGGGCCTTTTTTATTTTATATATGTACAGTTCAGATATAATTGCAGCCACCGGAATGAAAGGAAAACTGGCTGCCCTGCATGATCAGATTGGTCATACACCCCTGATGTCGTTCCCGAAAATTTTCCGGAAAGAACAGGTTATGCTGTATGCAAAACAGGAATGGAAACAGCTTTCCGGCAGTGTAAAAGCCAGGGCGGCCTATGCTATTTTCAGGGATGCCATAGAAAAAAAACAACTCCATCCGGGTAAGATATTACTGGATGCAACCAGCGGCAACACCGGTATCGCTTATGCCCGGATCGGTAAATGGCTGGGCATACCTGTTACGCTTTGCCTTCCAGAAAATGCATCTGTAGAAAGAATAGAAATCCTTCGATCGCTGGGTGTGGAACTGATCCTTACTTCCCGTTTTGAAGGAACCGATGGAGCCCAGGAAATCGCCAGGGATCTGGCGGAAAAATCACCGGATCTTTATTTCTATGCAGATCAGTATAAGAACGAAAATAACTGGAAAGCCCATTTTAACGGTACCGGGACAGAAATTATAAGAGATCTTCCGGGTATTACACATTTTGTAACAGGTCTGGGTACAACCGGTAGTTTCGTCGGAACCGGCAGAAGACTCCGGGAAAAGGATCCCTCGATCCGGCTGATTTCACTGGAGCCTGATAATCCACTACACGGACTGGAAGGATGGAAACATCTGGAGACGGCGGTTGTACCGGAGATATATGATCCGCTGCTGGCGGATGAAAATCTGCAAATATCTACGGAAGAAGCTTATGAGATGATTGTACTGGTAAAAGAAAAAGAAGGATTGATCCTGAGTCCTTCTTCAGCAGCCAATCTCGTGGGTGCCATCCGGGTCGCTTCAAAACTTGAAAAAGGCATCGTAGTTACCCTGCTTCCGGATAATGGCGACAAATACGGAGAGCTTATTCAAAAATTATTTAAATGATCACTTTCAGAACAGAACCACTGACGGGGATGAAAGCACAGGCCCTCACTGTTTTTCCGGATGAATGCTGCGGTTTTTTATATGGCCGGGAAGAAGTGGATGGAAACCGGACGGTTATAATTGCAAAAGAAGTCATGAATGCCAAAGAAGGTGATAAAAGAAGGCGCTTTCAAATTTCACCGAAAGATTATATGGAGGCCGAACAATTCGCCCTGAAAAATAATATTACCCTGCTGGGAATTTATCATTCCCATCCGAATCATCCGGCGATCCCTTCTGAGCATGACCGCGTGGCGGCCCAGCCTTATTTTTCATATATTATTGTTTCCGTGATGCAGGGGAAAATCGATCATATCCGCAGTTGGCGGCTAAGTGATTCATCCCAATTCGAGGAAGAAATTTTATCACCCGTTTTAGTAAACCAATCCATATAATGGCAACTGTAATTATTCCAACACCACTCAGGAAATTCACCAACCAAACGGCCAGACTGCAGATAGAAGCCGGAACCGTTGGGGAAATCATAGAAAAGATAACCCTCGATTTCCCGGAGCTAAAAAAACATTTATTAGACCCGCAGGGATCCGTTCGCTCATTCGTAAATATATTTTCGGGGGATGATGATATCCGGGACCTGCAGCAGGAAAAAACACCCGTCAATCAATCCACCGTGATCAGTATTGTACCTGCGATCGCAGGCGGCAAGCGTTAAAATAATAATCATGTCAACACAGGATATGGAATTTTCGAAAGAAGAACTCGCCCGGTATAACCGGCATATCATCATTCCGGAATTTGGCGAAGAATCCCAGTTAAAACTGAAGAAAGCAAAAGTATTAATTATCGGAAGTGGAGGTCTGGGAAGTCCCGCCCTTCTTTATCTTACGGCAGCCGGTGTCGGCACCATCGGCATAGTGGATTTCGATGTGGTGGACGACAGCAATCTTCAAAGACAGGTTCTGTTCGATATTCATGAAATCGGAAAACCAAAAGTAGAGGCTGCAAAACGGAGACTGGAGGCATTAAATCCCCATGTAAAATTTATCCTGCACAATGCCCATATCAATTCAGGCAATGCCCTGGAGATCATAAAAGACTACGACGTGGTCGCAGATGGAACGGATAACTTCCCCACGCGTTACCTCGTCAACGACGCTACGCTGTTGCTGGATAAACCCAATGTTTATGGTTCTGTTTTTCAATTTGAAGGACAGGTTTCCGTATTTAATTTCGTGAATGCGGCCGGAGTAAGAGGTCCCAATTACCGGGATCTTTATCCGACCCCACCCCCTCCGGGGCTGGTCCCAAGTTGTGCTGAAGGTGGCGTTCTCGGAGTGTTACCTGGAATTATCGGTAGTCTGCAGGCGCTGGAAGTCATCAAAGTGATTACGGGCGTCGGCGAACCTTTGTCTGGCAGGTTTTTCACTTTCGATGCCCTGAATTTTGAAAACAGAACATTTAATATCAAACGCCGGGAAGATAATCCGGTCAATGGAAAAAACCCGACCATACGGGAACTGATCGATTATGAACAGTTTTGTGGTATGCGCGCTGTGGAGGAAAAACCCGTGAAGGAAATTACTGCGAAGAAATTATATGACTGGCAGGTAAGCGGTAAAAAGTTCAAACTCATTGATGTCAGGGAACCTTCTGAATTTAAAATTGTTCAGATTGGCGGCGAATTGATTCCGCTTGCAACCATAGCTGATCATGCCGGTCAGATTCCTCACGATATCGATGTTGTTGTTCATTGTAAGGCAGGCATCCGAAGTCTAAAAGCAATTCGGGAACTAGAAGAAAAATTCGGATATAATAATCTTTATAACCTAAAGGGTGGCATTCTGGCTTATATCGATCAGGTACAACCGGAATTGACTCGATATTAGACCCATGATGCTGAACGCCTGACGCATGAATCCGGGGCTCAGATTCGCTTGAAAACAGGTTCGTTGTTTGATTGCAAAAAAATAAAAACGGCAGGTGGCATCAACCATCTGCCGTTTATCTTTACCGGCCAATTTTTTTCAAGCTTCAAGCCTAAAAGCTCTTAGCTTCTGCCTTACTCCGGTTATACGCCGAATATCCTTTTTCAGCTACATCTTCTGTCTCTGTCTTAATAGAGGAGAATTTTTCTTTTACGCCATCCACCAGGTCGGTAAACTTTCCTTTCAGGTTATCTGCCAGGTCATTGCTCTGTTCTGAAATTTTCCGCCGTGTTTCTGTGCCTTTATCCGGAGCAAATAAAATACCGATGGCTGCACCCACGGCCGCACCGGCTATAAATCCCAAAAGGGTTTTGGTAGTACTCATGTTTTTGATTTTAATGTTTTTATAATTCTTTCATATTATGTATAAAATCCTTGCCAGAATCACAGAAAACTCAAAATATCCTTACAAATTCCGTCCTGATCCCGAGATCTAACAAAAAATTAACCGGTGGTTCTTAAAAGTGTGGCATACAACATCCGGATCTGGGAAAAACAATGCAGCAACCCGTTTTGCTGATAACGAACCATTTGTCGTATCGTATCATATAAATAGGGTTCGTTCAATACTTCCCGGTATGTTCTCATAACCTGCTGTTCTTCCATTTTCAGTCCGATGAGATCTTCTGTATTTCCGGGTATTTCCTGCATGTCCTCCGATTTATCCACCCGGTTGCACTCTGATTTGACCCGGTCATTCAATTTGCCTCCAAGGGTTTCTATATGGGCAATCAGCTCATTTGCATATTGCTTGCTTTCCTGGGCCAGTCCCAATATCGATAGTTGTAATTGTTTATTTTGAATTCGTTTGGCTACCAGCTCATAATGATTTTTAACTTCCTGTAAGGCGTTCAATAAACGGGTGAGCTTTTCCAGAATAATGACCGGGGTTTTATGAACAATGGATGCAATCATATAATAGGATTTTATTAAAAGGCGCAACAGTTATACCAATTTCGTCATTATTGTACACAATGACAAATAAATAACCATTACGTGCTTTCACACATAACCCTTCGATGTTTGCACAGGTATTTTTTAATCAGCCGATCCCCGGATAACTTTTAACAGGATTGCCACAATCGCAACAACAAGAAGAATATGAATAATGCCGCCCGCGTGATATCCCAAAAAACCGATGGCCCAGGCGATGATCAGAATGACAGCAATTACATACAAGAGATTACCCATAAGGATTGATTTAAGACAGTGAATGTATTGATAAAAGACCTACTTATACCATATAAAATACTGCCAAGTATTCAGGACGGTCTTTCCAAGATATTTTGGGAATTCAGGCCTGTACCGGCCATAGTGACCCGGAACAGAGAAAATAAATCTACAATGCGGGGAAGGTTTCAGACAGTCTGATTCAGATCTTTCAATCTGTCCAGGGTATTATTAATTAGTACCAGGCTCAGAGGCTTTCCGAGAAATTCATCGGCCCCCTGTTTAAACGCTCTTTTCATATCTGAAACACTGTCATTGGCAGTTATCATCACGACCTGGGTACATGGATAATGCCGCTTTAAATAGGGTATAAAATCCATCCCCTGGCCGTCTGGCAGGTAATTGTCCAGGAAAATCAAAGCCGGAGTCTCCGCCTGAATGGACTGGATGGCTTCCGCAAGGTTATTGGCATAATCCGGCTTCAGATTCCGCTTTCTCAAAATTCTTCCAAACAGAAAACAGATATCCCTTTCATCATCTATAATTAATACCTTTTTCTGACCCGGATCACCCATGACTTCCCATATGGTATATTTCAAATCAATTCCCCTGCCAATAACTGGTATGGGATTTGGTTTCCAATATCATACAAAAGCAAATAGTATGATCAAACCAGCAGAAATGACAACACTCAGTCAGGTAATCGAAAAACTGAGGATGAAAAGGCAGGACAATGAATTTTTATTGACGACGGATGGATTTACGATTGGCAATGGAAAATTCTTCCAGGCGCATGAACTTAAGATTATTAAAACCTTTCGTTTTGAAGGTGAGTCAGATCCTTCCGACTCCTCCATATTATACCTGATGGAAGGAAATGACGGCACCATAGGATACAGTGTGGATGCCTATGGAGCATTTAGTAACCATGATGACGTGGATTATAACGGGTTTATTGTCAAAATCCCCGTCGAGGAAAGAGACGAACAATTTATCTTTGCTGACTAATTTCCATTTTAATATACCCCTCCGATTAACTTTTCCATGGCATGGTTGTTTTTTTTCATTGGCCGGCTTCCGTTATCGCTTCGATGACCAGGGGCTTTAAGCTTTAGGATAATTTGGATTACATTTACAACGAACATCCAAAAACGCCTGGAACGCATGAGATTTGAAGAAGCGCGCATTTTTTTGCTGAATAAACTGGAAAATGAGCTGCCCCCCGAACTTATTTATCATAACATCAATCACACCCGGGAAGTACTGGCGAATGCAGAAGAGCTGGCCGTTATGGAGAATATTACCGGGGATGAGCTCCTGATCCTGAAAACCGCTGCCCTGTTTCACGATGCCGGTTTCCTGCAGGTTTACGAAGGACATGAAGATATTTCCTGTCAGCTGGCCACTTCCCTGTTACCCCAATTTGATTATACGGATGAAAACATCCGGAAGATCTGCAGATTAATCAAAGCCACACAAATTCCCCAGCACCCGCTCGACATAAAAGCCGAAATACTCTGTGACTCAGACCTCTATTACCTGGGAACAAACGACTACACGGCGAATGCTGAAAACCTCTTTCTGGAGTTGGAGAAATCGGGACAGATTAAAAGCAGGGGGGAATGGACAGAAAGACAGATCAAATTTCTCGAGGATCATAAATATTTCACCAGATCGGCCATTGACCGCCTTTCTATTGGTCAGCATCAAAACCTTGTTTCTTTAAAAGCCAGTATTGAATACGCGCACTCGGTAACAGGTCATAACAAATTTTATTTATCAGATATGATCCTGATACTCGTCGGGGTGGTTACGGCTGCCTTTTCCCTGAAGGGATTTCTGGTACCTAATAATTTTTTTGACGGTGGGGTTACCGGTATCTCCCTGCTGATCCATGAAATTTATCATTTCAACCTGGGATATGTGATTGTGATTGTCAACCTGCCCTTCGTGCTGATGGGTCTGTATACCATCAACCAGCATTTTGCATGGAAAACATTAATCTGTATCATCATGCTGGGTCTTTGTCTCTATGCGCTGCCCTTCCCGACCATAACAAATGATAAATTACTGGTATCCGTTTTTGGCGGTTTTTTTCTCGGCATCGGAATTGGCCTGACCATGCGGGCCGGTTGCGCGGTGGACGGAATCGAAGTACTGGCTTTATATACGTGGAGAAGAACCAGTTTCACCGTGAGCGAAATCATACTCGCCCTGAATATGCTCATCTTCAGCGTTGCGGCTTTCCGTTATGGTATTTCCACAGCCCTGTATTCGATACTTACTTATTTTACAGCTACCAAAACCATTGATTATGTAGTGGAAGGAATTGAAGCCTACACGGGGGTTACCATCATTTCCGGCAAAAGTGAACTGGTAAAACAACGACTGGTCAACGAACTGGGCCGGGGAATCACGATTTATAAAGGAGAACGGGGATTTTTACCTGGAAAATTTCATGTGCATACCGAAGTGGATATTATATTTACCGTGATCACGAGGCTTGAACTTCGCAAGCTGAAGAACCTGGTGAGTGAAATTGATCCGCAGGCATTTGTGTTTGCACACACGATTAAAGAAGCTTCTGGCGGTGTGATGAAAAGACGGCATATTCATTAGCCGGCGGGCGAGTCTAATTTTCTATATATTTATCGATGCCAAATAAAAGGAAATGACCCTGAGATCCCTTTTTGTTCTCCTTACCTGTTCCGTATTTTCAGCCTGCTGGTTTTCAAACCGGACGATTCCCATGCCACTCGATGAAACCGGCCTTCCCAAACCCACACTAAAACCCCTGAAGTTTTCTGCTGCCAGAAAAATCCAATGGAATGTGGTTCCGGCAGACAGTATTCACCCGGGTCATATATATCCGTTTGATATCAGCAAAATGGCCTCCAGGCTTTTTAACCCCAGCGGGATTCGGGCGCTGCAAAAACCCGCCTTCATCAGACCTTTTCAATATAACGCGCTGGCGGATACCATCCTCAACCTCGAATCGATACCTGCTGAACCACTTGTATATAAAACCTCGCTCCTGGGGAAACTAAAAAAAACCACGCTCGCACAGCCCCGCCTGCGGGCCGAATCTTATCATACCTTTTTTCAATATGGTGACGAACAGGGATTGCCGGGGCAGGAAGTTGACGCAATACTGCACACGCGGGACGGATTATGCTGGATTGCGACGATGGGAGGCATTAGTATACTGAACGGCGAATCGCTGGAAACCCTTCCGTTTAATTACGGCATTATTTTTTCGATGGCAGAAGATAGCCTGGGACAGGTATGGATCTGTACCCAGCGGAACGGCGTTTTCATTATCGACCGAAAGGCAGGCATACAAAAACAGCTTACCATTTTTAAAAACACCATACACGTTCGGGTAGATAAACAGGGATACGTCTGGATTGCCAGTTACCGCTATGGTGTTTATCTGATAAACCCGGGTCAGAAAACCTATAAAAATCTTACAAAAAAATATGGGCTTAGTCTGGAATTCTCTTTTCTAACGATGGAGGACCGGGATGGAAGGATCTGGATTTTAAATTCCGGTTCAACCATTGACATCCTCGATCCCAAAGAAAAAAAAATAAAAAGACTGGGTAAAGAACTCGGAGGAACGCATAATAACCAGTTTGTTATCACGGAAAATAAGAAAGGCGATATTTTAATCTCCGGAGAAAAACGGGGTATTGATATCATCAACATCCGGAATGGCACCCATAAATACCTGGACAGTATCCCCGGACTCATGCATTCACTTGTTTTTAGTATGCTGGAAGACGAAGCGGGGAATATTTGGATAGCAAAGGACAGCTCCGGAATATCCATTTTGACCCCCGGATCAGATTCCGTTACAAATATCGGTGTGAACGAGGGCCTGACGGAAGGATTCAATGTCAGCCTGGATAAAGACGATCAGCACCAGGTGTTTGTCGGAACGGTTAACGGGGGAATGTTTGTTTTTCCTGCGGCCAACCGCATGGTACACCATATCTCTAAAAAAGACGGGCTGACGGATAACAATGACTGGGGATTTCTGGAAGATCAGAAACATCGTTTGTGGATCGGTACCTATGACGGACTAAATATAATAACAGCAGACCAGCAATTATTTACAGTTCAAATAAAATCGCCGGAATTGGGTGACCGGGCGGACGGGATCATACAGACTGGTCCTGAAAAATTCGTCCTGGCCGGACCCGCAAGCGGATTAACGCTGATTGATGAATCGGCACATACGCTGGAAAAAATTGGCATGAAAGAAGGTATGCCCACAAACAATCTCCGCTATTCGTATCTGGACAGCAGGGGTATGATCTGGATTACATCCACAGATGCCGGTCTTATTTTGTTTGATCCGAATAAAAGAAGCATCCGTTATCTCAATGAGGCTTCGGGACTGAGTTCGAACCGGGTTACCGGCGTAACGGAAATCAGTCCGGGTAATTATTTGATTACTAATCTGGGCGGGGTCGACTATTTGAATCTGGCAGAAAACACTATCTCCACCTATTCCGCAAAGGATGGGCTGAGCAACGACCAGGCCATCGGAATTTTCAAAGACAGCAATAAGCGGTATTGGATAATTTCGGAAAAAGGATTGAATTTGCTGGATACAGCAAAGCAAACAAATACGATATTCTCCATTTCCAATGGCATGCCGGCGAACGGAATATATAGTTTGATGGAAAAAGAAGGTCGTTTTTATGCCGGTACCGGCAAAGGTCTGACGATACTGGATGAAAAAGAAAAAACGATATCCGGATTGAAGGAACCGTACTGGGATTTACAGACTTACGGAAGATCCATTGGCATGCCCACCCTGGATTTTAACGGGCACGCCTCCGTGTTCACACATACCGGCCAGTTCTGGTGGGGTACCGTGCCCGGGATCATCACCATGGGTGGATCTGTGTTGATGGCAGATTCCATACAAAAGCCGGTTCAGGTGGTCAGTCTGGATCTGCTGGGAAAACCACAATATTTTATCGATCCCGCATTGATTCAGCACGTGGACACGGTGTGGAGTGACATCAAAGACACATTCTACCTGAAAGGATCATTCAGTGAATTTAATGTCGACAAACAACGTGGAATTGAATGGAAAGATTTGTCGCCCATCAATGTGCCGTTGGGTCTGTCCCTTCCATACGACCGCAACTACTTACGATTTCATTTTGGGAACTTCCTCCCGCAGTATCAGGGAGACTACAGATACCAGTATATTCTGGACGGCGTAGATGAAAAATGGAACACGATAACTGACCTGCCTTATTCCGAAAATTATAATAATATTTCCCCCGGATACTATTCTTTCCGGGTATCTGTTAAAAATGGAAACGGACCCTGGTCCCAGCCCTCCGAATATCATTTCAGGATCCGGCCACCCTGGTGGCAATCCTGGTGGGCTGAACTGATTTACCTGTTCGCGGCTATCGGTATCATCTGGTTGTGGGTTCGTTATCGCTCCCGCCGCCTGCTCAGGGAAAATGCCATGCTGGAACAAAAAATTACTGAAAGAACAGCGGCACTCAGTACTTCATTGGAAAATCTCCGTCAAACGCAGGGCCAGTTAATTCAGGCAGAAAAAATGGCCTCGCTCGGAGAACTGACCGCCGGTATTGCCCATGAAATTCAGAATCCGCTTAATTTCGTAAATAATTTTTCCGAAGTCAATACCGAGCTGATCGAGGAAGTGAATAAAGCCCTGGAAGACAGTGATATCCCGGAAGCAAAGGAAATACTGAAAGATGTTGAAATGAATATGGGAAAGATCACTTTTCATGGAAAACGGGCTGATACGATTGTAAAGGGAATGCTCCTGCATTCCCGTGCCAGCAGCCAGCAGAAAATTCCGACCAACGTAAATGAACTGGCAGATGAATACCTTCGGCTGAGCTATCACGGGCTCCGGGCCAGGGACAAATCTTTTAACGCCCAGTTCTCCATGGACCTGGATAATAAAATGGAGGAAGCCATGCTGGTTCAACAGGATATCGGAAGGGTGTTTCTCAATCTTTTCAACAACGCTTTTTATTCAGTAACGGAAAAAAAGAAAATGACACCGGACAATTATGAACCCTTCGTTTCTGTCAGCACTAAAAAGAAAATGGATTCCATTGAAATCAGGATATGGGATAACGGCCAGGGCATTCCAAAAAAAGTACTCGAAAAAATATATCAGCCGTTTTTTACAACCAAACCCGCAGGCCAGGGTACCGGACTGGGTTTATCCCTCAGTTATGATATCGTTACCAAGGAACACGGTGGAAAAATTGACGTGGTTACGAAAGAAAATGAGTTTACTGAATTTATTATAGAATTACCCATTAAAGCGTAAGGCTCAAGGCTTTTTTAATGAATTTGACTTATAAAATATAGACTTCAAATCAGCAGTATGAAAATTCTTGTAGTAGATGACGAACAGGACATAAAACAATTATTCGAACAAAGATTCCGAAAAGAAATAAAAAGCGGCGAGTTTGATTTTGTTTTTTCTTTCTCTGCTCAGGATGCTATTTCCTATTTAAACAGGATACCCCATGAAGTGGTGCTGATACTATCTGACATCAATATGCCGGGCATGAGCGGTTTTGAACTGCTGAGTGAAATTAAAAAGAAATATAAATCACCCCCGCCCATTGTGATGATGATAACCGCATATGGCGACGATGAAAAACATCGCCTCTCCATTGAATTGGGCGCAGATGATTTTCTGACAAAGCCGATTGACTTTAATCTCCTGAAATCAAAACTTAAATCTCTTGAATAATGGCAAAAATACTGGTGGTTGATGACGAACCGGATTTAGAGGTTCTGATTAAACAACGCTTCCGGAAACAAATTCGGGACAAGCAGTACGAATTTTTATTCGCTGTAAATGGCGCGGATGCACTTGACAGGATCCGGGAATCAGAAGATCTGGATATTGTGCTGAGCGATATTAATATGCCGGAAATGGATGGCCTGACTTTACTGGATAAAATGGGTGCCCTGAATCCCATTTTAAAAGCCGTTATTGTTTCCGCATATGGTGATATGGATAATATTCGAATCGCGATGAACCGCGGTGCATTTGATTTTATTACCAAACCGGTGAATTTTGAAGACCTGGATCTGACGATCATTAAGACTTTCAATCATGTTACGCAAACGCGTCAGACCCTGAAAGCCATCCGGGAAAATAATATCCTGCGCATGTATGTAGATGAAACCGTGCTGAATTTTATGAACCGCCCTGAATTTGAAACGGCGTTATTAAAAAACGAAACCATCGTGGCGACAGTCGCTTTTATCGATATCTGCGGTTTCACATCCATAACGGAAAGCGAACAACCCAACGTTGTGGTGAATATGCTGAACAGCTATTTTGATGTCATTGTAAAGGAGATCATAGCCCAGGGTGGATACGTGGATAAATTCATCGGGGATGCGATACTGGCCATATTCAGGAATGAATTCCATCTGGACCGGGCAGTGGATGCATGTCTCGCAGTGAGAAAACAAATTGAAAACATCCCCCCTGATCCGAATGGTTTGGGATTTAGTCCAAAAGTGTCTATTGGTATTCATTCCGGTGAAATGATCTGTGGAAATATAGGTTCTGCCAGTTTACGCCGTCTGGATTATACGGTCATTGGCGACGTGGTGAATACTGCAGAACGTTTGCACTCTGTCGCCGAAAATGGCCAGATCATCATCGCAGCATCTTCCTATGAACAAATCAAACAATCTTTTCACTGCAATAAACTGAAGGAAGTGAATTTAAAACACAAGTCGCAGCCGGTACAGATTTATGAAGTGATCTCCTAGTTTATGGTTAATTGCGGATGGTATATGGAACGAATAGAAACCATACACCACCAACCATCCACTATACACTTTAAGAAGTCTGCGTACTCAGTGATCGAAAGTCCACCGGCACCAGCTTGCTTACGCCGGCTTCCTGCATGGTTACACCATAAATAACATCCACCGTACTCATCGTCATTTTATTATGTGTAACGATAATGAACTGGGAGTTGTCGCTGAACTGCCGGATCATGTTCGTAAACTTTCCGACATTGGCATCATCCAGCGGGGCATCCACTTCATCCAGTATACAAAATGGTGCCGGTTTGATCAGGTAGATGGCAAATAGCAAAGCCGTTGCGGTGAGTGTTTTTTCCCCCCCGCTTAATTGCTGTATGGAGGAAGGTCTTTTACCTTTTGGCTTGGCAATGATATCAATACCTGTCTCAGCCAGGTTATCCGGATTCTCCAGCACCAGGTCTGCCGTATCCTCTTCCGTAAACAATGCCTTGAATACTTTTTGAAAATTCTCCCGCACTTTTCCAAAGGTTTCCAGGAATTGCTGGTTGGCGGTCGTTTCTACTTCCTGTATGGTTTGCAGAAGGGTATCTTTCGCATTCACCAGGTCTTCCTTCTGCTCCATAATAAAATCATATCGTCTCTTCATTTCCTGGAAAGCTTCCACGGCAGTCGGGTTAACTTCGCCCAGGTTCTCCAGTCTTTTCTTCATCCGGTCTGCCTTTTCCTGTAATTCCTCAGAAGGCAATTCACCGGATCTGACCTCATCAATGATATCATCCAGGTTAATCCGAAATTCAACATTCAGCCTTTCTTTCATGCCCGCCAGTTGCAATTTCAAATCGTTGAGGCGATCCTTGATCTCACCCAGGATATGTTCGGCGTTTTCTTTTTGTTTTATCAGGTGCCGCAACCCGGTTTCTTTCTCGCTCAGCTTATTTCTTTCTACATAATATGCTGTGTCGGTCTCATTCAGTTTCTTCTCTTCCACTTCTTTATTCCGGATCATTTCAGTCAGCTCCGTTTCCAATGTCTGAAGCGACTGGTTGCTTTCAGTTATCTGCGCCAGTGTTTGATCCAGTTGAAGGCGGTTGTCTTCAATCTGAATTTTTAAATCTTCCAGTTGTTTATTACGAAAGTCCCGTTCCTGTTTCAGAGCTGCAATCCGGTTCATTTGCTGGATCATCTGCAGGTTCACTTCGTTGAAGTCTGCCAGTGCCATATTAAAAGCAGTTTCCGTAAAAGAGAACTGTTCCTGGCCATGAACAATTTTCTCTTTGAGTTCATTTACTTCTTCCAGCAACCGGAATGCATCTTTTCTTGTTCCCGCAATGGATTCCTGCGTCTGAAGGAGTTGGTGCCGTAGTTCCTGGATCCGACGGATAGATGCGTCCTGCAACCCATGGAGGTTTTCCGTTTTATTCTGAATGGAAAACAACTGATTATTGAGCCGGTTAATATCTTCCTGGACCTGCTTCAGTGCCTGTTCTTTCAATTGTTCATTGAAACCGGTCACTTCATTATGCCGGGCCTGAATTTCAATTTTCAAGCGGGAAACGATCTTTTCCCGGTCAATGACTTCCTGCGATATTTTTTCCAGGTTTTTGGCACGGCCGATTTTTTTCCCTTCAAACAAACCCACACTACCCCCGGTCAGGGAATATTTCCCCTTTACATATTTACCATGTTTTTCCAGGATCACCGATCCGTTGGATTCATTATTGAACCATTCTAAAGAGGGTTCATTTTCGGCAATAAAAACATGTTGTAACAGGTGTTTAGCCAGCGGTAAATATTTTGCATCTACTTCGATTACACTGAGCGCCGGCACCGTTTCAGCAGGTTGCCGGTGTGTTTCAGCCAGTTGATCCGGGAATTTATTGAGCAGGAAAAAATTTGCTTTACCTTTTTTATTCGCGTCCAGCAAGTGTACTGCCTTCAACCCCTCTTCCAGATCATTCACCACATAATAATTCAGATAGGGTTCCAGCACGTTTTCAACCGCTGTCCTGAATTCCTCTTTCACATAGATGATGTCCGACAAAACGGGCGCCGTATGATTCCAGTTAGGGTTTTTGTGCAGAAACTTTACGCTCTCCGGATAACCTTCCATGGAATCAATCAGGCTTTTCAGCAGGTCGTGTTCGTTTTTCTTAGCATCATATTTCCGGTTTTCTTCCGCCAGTTCCTGACGCAGGATCTCCAGCTTTTCCTGGGTTTGCAGAATCTGGTCGCGCGTTCTTTCCTGGTGTTCCTGCAGCTGGCTTAAATCTGTTCTCCTGGTTTCCAGCTGCTCTG
>Ga0209863_10000064_pt1 | contig 63332 bp, 50 predicted proteins | sample OrgsoiDNA2013046_FD_185796 | JGI IMG/M metagenome (GOLD analysis project Ga0209863, IMG submission 185796) | Permafrost soil microbial communities from the Arctic, to analyse light accelerated degradation of dissolved organic matter (DOM) -... | ecosystem: Environmental > Terrestrial > Soil >...
ATGTGCAAATGTGCAAATGTGCAAATGTGCAAATGTGCAAATGTGCAAATGTGCAAATGTGCAAATGTGCAAATGTGCAAATGTGCAAATGTGCAAATAAAAAGTATCGTAAAAGTTATTACAATTTGTTGACTAGAGTAAAAAAGTCCCTTGCAAATGCAAGGGACTTTTTTAATATTATAAAATTATTTTAATTCAATCTGCACATCTGCACATTTGCACATTTGCACATTCGTCAGAAGCGTGGACACAACATCTTGTTCTTCGCAGAATTTTCCCGGTCAAGGAATCCGGTATAGGAAATGGATAGCTCAAAGCCGCCCTGGCCCTGGCTTACCGTATTCAGCGTGGAAATATTAACATCATAGCTGATAGCCATCGAAAGAGGCAGCATATCCAGTTTGATAACCGGGATAAATGCATCATTCAGTCTCATATAGGCACCGATACCCAATACATATTTCGGATCATCTGTGAATTCACCTAGTTTATAACCATACATTACGCCTACAACCGTTTCCCTTGCAACACCCTGGCTGGAGAAGACTCCCTGAATTGTAAATTCAGACCGCTCATCAATATTGTATTTCGCTCCGGCGGATATTACCCACTTGGGTTGCAGTTCAACCGCCGTGTTCTGATAAAATGAATTCATGGGCCGGTTCAGATGATGATACGCCACTCCAAAATACATGGTGTGCTGTTGGTTCTGTCCGAAACTGCTGTTGAAGCTCATGCCCACACTGCCATCCCAGTAGTGGATGTCGGGGGAAGGAAAGGTTTCACCTGTTGGCAGGGAAGGATTAAAAGCAGCTCCATTGAACTGACTGTTGGTTGTGATTTTTGATTCGTCAATTCTTTTTTCAACATATCCTCCCATAAAACCCAGTGAGAGATACATGGGATGAGAATTGGAAAGAGATTTATTATAATTGATCACGGGATAAACCTGGGTGGAAGTTAAACCGGCCGTACCTGCTTTGTCATATAGAACCTGTAAACCCAGGGTCAGAAAATCATCAGTCCTGCCCACCGGCAATTTATATTCTGCATTGAAAGAACCTGTTCTGTACCCGTTGGTAAAACTGTTCCATTGATCGCGGTATACTCCCTGTATGCGGTAGTCTCCTGTAAAAATTCCGGCGAGTGCGGGATTTTGAAGCAAAGGGGTCTCAAAGAATTGAGAAAAATGCAAGTCCTGCGCACAGAGGGTTGCGATACTGGCAGCAAAAACAACCAGGGTTAAACAAATCTTTTTTATTGGGTTCGGGTTTCTCATTTTCTGTTATTTCTATCTTATCAGTGTCACGTTTCCATGGTAAGGAATCAGGGTTGCATTATCACAAAGTATTTGTATGGTATAAATATATACGTCTGGCGGCGCCGGTTTACCGTTGAAAGTTCCATCCCAGGCGACAGATGCCGTATTGGGTGCAAAATTGCTTTTCTGGAATACGATCTGCCCCCAGCGGTTATAAATTGTAATCGAAGGAATCACATTCAGACCTACACCGTTGACGATAAAATTATCATTCACTCCGTCTCCGTTGGGTGAGAAAGTATTTGGCACAAAGAAATTCGCGCCATTACAGATCACCTGGATGCGGATACTGTCTGTGCTGGCACATCCTCCGTCGTTGATTGCCGTCAGTGTGTATTTCGTAGTTGTTACCGGTGTGGCGAGCGGGCTAAGGCAGTTGGTACAACTCAGATTAGTAGCCGGCGTCCAGTTCAGGGAAACAATATTGGTGGTAGCTGTTGAATTTATCTGATACGAACTTCCAACATTAATGGTAACATTCTGAATCAGTGTAATGGCCGGATAATAGAATGCGGTGACATTGACTGATTTTGTGTCAGAGTAACATTTTTTATTATCGGTACCGGTAACGGTATATGTTATCACATTGCTTGGCTGATTACCGATCTGGGAAGCGTCAGGAGTTGCCAGCGGGTTTGATATATTCGGATTATTCAATCCTGCCGCGGGGGTCCAGGTATAAATGGAAGCGCCCGTTGCATTCAGCTGGGTGCTCTGCCCAAGACATACAGAATCCGTACCGGTCGCTGTTATGGTGACCGGTGTATTCACCGTCACGTTGATCGTATCCCTGGCCTGGCATCCGAATAAAGTAGTTCCTTTCACAACAAAATAAGTGCTCACAGGTGAAGTGGCGACCGGACTTGGGCCGATCAGCGTACTCAGTGTTCCATTTACAGGTGGATCCCAGTTATAGGAAGTGGCTGATCCGGTGGCATTTAACTGCAGGGAAGAAGTATCGCATATGGTTACATCTGCCCCGGCATCCACGGTTGGAATCGGATAGATGAACAAATGACTCGGGGTGGAAGTATCTGTTGTATCACTGCAACCCTTCGAATTGGTTGCAATCAGTTGTACAACATATTCACCGGCTTTCGGATAGGCAATATTATTCTGAACCTGGCCCAAACCTGTTTGCCCGTTTCCAAAACTCCAGGACCAGGTGAGCGGTCCGTTTGGATCCGGCACCACTTCAACGCCTGCAAAATTCAATATAGCCGGTTCACATTGTGATAAAAGTCCCGTGATGTCAATTTGTGGTGAGGCAGCAACGGTAACCGGCAGGATATAATTACCTGTGCAACCGCCAACGGTCGTTATCGTCATGGATACATTATGTACACCGGTCGTAGTAAAATTGTGGCCAATGGTTTTATTCATGCCGCTGACCGGAGCTGTTCCGTCTCCAAAATCCCAAACATAATTACTGACCGTTGTTTTTGGTCCCAGTACGGAACTGTCTATGAAATTCACTGTACCATTGTCGCAGATAATTGTTCTGTCTGCAACAAAGAATGTTTTCCCGATGGAATCCACATCAATCGTGGTGGTTCCGAAATAATTTACATGACAACCCCCTGCATCTATCAGTGTTACAAAGGGAACATAGCTGCCCGGCCCATAATGATGTACAATAGTAGGAACCGTTGTATTGGCGAACGAACCATCATTAAAATTCCAGGTAAATGATGCGGAATTGGAAGTCGTCACGTTAAAAGTTACATCCAGCGCGTCACAGGCGGCCGTGGGCGAATAAGAAAAAGAACCGATCGGACCCTGAATATGAATATGATCTGTAAAGGTTGCAATACAATTCCCCGGACTTTTTACAGTCAGGACCGGATAATAGTCTCCTGCAAATGAATACGTCGTACTGGGCCCGGCAGATGTGGAAAAAACACCATTGCCAAGATCCCAGCTGAATGAGGCGGCATAATGACCGGCAAATGTAAATGTCTCATTCAACGGCGGACAGGCAGAGAAATTTGCACTCATCGTGAATGAGGCATTCGGCGTATCAATATTAATCGGAGGCAGCGCCGTATATGTGGAAGTACATCCGTATATATCCTGCATGGTTAAACTCACCGCATAGGTATTTACCAACGGGAAAACATGTAGTGGTGGATTGGGACCTGAATAGGTTGTTCCGTCTTTGAAATCCCAGTTAAATACCGGATTAAATCCGCCATAGGATGAATCTGTAAATTTGATATTGGAGGCAGGACAAAAATTTACACCCGTCGTGGTAAATTTCGCCACCGGGATGGATACCGTAATATAATTGGGTACTACCAGACTGTCTGAACACCCCACATTGTCAGTTACTTTCAGTTTGACCGGGAATATTCCCTGGAAAGAATAATTATGTGGTGCCGGGAATTGTCCTGTGGCCGTTCCACCATCTCCGAAATCCCATGACCAGGTTTTTAGTACGGACGATCCCGGATTAGGTGTTGATAAATCGGTAAACGTTGCAGACAGCGGGCCGCATGATAAAACCGTCGGTGTTGTGAATTTGACGGTCGGTCCGCTGATATTCATGGTAAGCGGGGCCGAAGTTGTAACGCAACCGGTCAGATCAGTCGTCGTTACGGTCACATTATAATTACCAGGCGTCGTATAAGTGTGTGCGGTTGCTCCGCTTCCTGAAGGGGCCGTCGTGCCATCTCCGAAATCAAATAAATAAAGTGAAAAATTACTGGGTGGCGGTCCCGTAGTAAAAAAAGTTACCGCCGTATTATTACAAACCGGGTTTACGGGTGTTGTAATAACAGTGCTTGCATTCACATCAATTTGTTTCGTAATGGAATTGGTACATCCGCCATTTGAAACCGTTAATGTGACATTATAGGTTTTTGGTACCACAGTTAAATAAATATGGGGAGGTGGATTCGCAACGGAACCATGCGGGCTGAGGTCTCCGTAATCCCAGTCCCAGGTAGTGACGGGTCCTATTGAATTATCTGTAAAAGTATACGTTGTTTTTGCAGCGCAGGCAAATGAATAATTGAAATCTGCCAATGGCGGAATAATAGTAATAAATGCAATTTTGGTCTTTTTCAGAAAACATCCATTTTTGTACGCCGTCAGGGAGACGTCATACGTTCCCGGTTTTGTATAAGAATACACCGGGTTTTGTGTAATGGCTGTACTTCCGTCCCCAAAATCCCAAAGCCATTGATCAGGGGCTCCTGTGGAAAGATCTTTAAAATTAATCGGCTGGCCCACGCACTGGGAGGTTGGCAAGGCTGTAAAATCTGTTCCGGGTGCCAGCGTTCCGACTTTCACAGGGCCGGTGGCTGTTGTTGAACAGCCTCCGTTGGTGGTGATCGTAAGTGATACAGTATAATTGCCGGCTGCATAGGTTTGCGCAGGAGGGGTTAATCCGTTGAAGGTAAAACCATTTCCAAAATCCCATGCATAGGTGGCCACGCCATCCGGGGCGATCACGGAGATCGTAGGTGAATATATGAATGGAGCGCATCCAAAGGCCGGCGTATTTGTAATGGTGGCAACCGGTTTTGCAATATTTACAAAGGAAGGTTTAGATAATGTATTGGAACAACCCGCTGCCGTACTGGCTGTCAGTGTGACCGTGAAACTTCCATAAGTATTATATATATGCGACGGGCTTTTCAGGGTAGATGTGGTGCCATCCCCGAAATTCCATAACCAAATGGTCGCTCCGGGTGTAGCATCTGTAAACTGCGTGGTCATTGGTGGCTGACAGCCATTCACATTGGTTGCAGTAAATACAGTTATCGGCGGTGCGACGACGACCACACCCTTGGTAACGGTCCCTGTACAGCTGGTAAATGCATTTGTCAGCGTGACATTAAATGGTCCTAAGGATGTATAGGTATGTTGTACAGAATAACCGGAAGCTATAGGAGATCCGTCTCCGAAATCCCAGGTATTACTCGTAGGCGCCGGAGAAGAAGCATTCGTAAAAGTAACAGGTACATTTAAACAAACATTTCCTGAGCCGGTAAAATCCGAGAGGTTTCCGCTGGCAGAAATATTTACAACGTTAGACAGTGTGTCGGTGCAACCCAGCGTACTGCTCGCCGCGAGGCGGACGGTATAGGTACCGGGAACAGTATAATTGTGCGTTGGAGAAGTTGTCGTGGTACCCCAGGGTGGGCTGTCCCCGAAATCCCAGGCATAAGTTGTTGTACCACCGACGGCCCCGGTTGTGCTGTTTGCAAAATTGGCCGTTACAGGCAACACGCAACTGCTGTTCAGGGTGGTGGTAAAATCAGGGAATAATCCATTGGTCAGTGTAATGGCTTTCGCTACATTTTTAACCGAAGCTTTATCGGAACAGCCGAAATTATTTTGTACCGACAGGGTAATAGGAATCGTTCCGCCATTATGATAAATATGACTCGGGTTCCAGTTCGTTGAATCTAATGTACCATCTCCAAAATCCCATACAAAACGTGTAATGGAACCTGTTATCGGAAGAGGACTGGAAGTAGAAGTATTTGTAAAAACAATGGTGGTCGGAAAGCAACTCACGGTCTTGCTGACATTGAAATCAGCGATGGGCGCCGGATTTACAACGATCGTTTGCGTTACCTGTAAACTTGTGCCGGAAGCGTTTGTGGCCGTATGTGAAACGATATATGTTCCCGGGGTATTGAACTGGACTGCGTCATTTTGAAAAGTACTTGTCGCCTTGCTCACATTGGGGAAAACACCTCCGAAATTCCAGTTATATGCAGTAATCGGAGACCCGGAACTAGAAGCGTCATTAAAGGAAACGCCCAGTGGAGCACATCCGGTAATCGGGGTGGCAACAATGCCAGCTATGGGAACCTGTGCATAACCACTGTAAACAGCAGCCAGGAGCAAAAAAGATAATAAGCGTAGTTTTCTGAACAACGGATATTGATTTAAGGTTGATTTACATCATAGTTTACAAGGGGCTGAAGAATTTTTTTCAGGCATATGCCGAAAAAAATTGCAACGGGCTTACGGATGGGCAGACGATATTCAGATGTGGGCAATATCTTTTCTACGATGTGCATAACGTTTAGGTGGGTCCAAAATTGTTTTCAATGCCAAAGAGCCATGAAATTAAGCGATTTCAGGGCTTTATCTAAGTGTTTTCCACTAGTTAAAGGAGATCAAAACAACGGCAGGAATCAGTTCTTATGGAGATTCAGGATATTATAAGATGCATCCATGGCGGATTCTGCGGCAACAGAATCGGTATAACTGTCGGTAATCGTCCAGACATGATTCAGCAAACTGAGTGGTAGCGGAGCTGAAGGAAAATTCGAAGTGATGGACTTTGAATTCATATCTGCCGTCCAGGTTCCTTTAGTTTGAACACCGGATTTGATACCATATACCGTTCCGTCACTGATAAACTGAAACGAATAATCCGTAAAACTATCTGTTAAATTGATGGTCTGGTGATCCAGATATCCGGTAACCCGCCAGGTGCCCTTGGTAACCAGGTCTACCAAAGCATTCTGTTCCTGTTGCTGTATGTATTTTTTACAGGAGAATGGAATAAAGAGCAGGAGCAGAAACAGGGTAAAAAATCGGGGCTTGTTTTTCATGGGATGTTCAGATGGACCCCTAAAATTCGTAAATCTTTCCATATTTGTCAAGCAAATAGTCCAGAAAATATTGCACATTCAGGCCTTCTCCGGTTGCTTTTTTACAAATTTCCTCGCTGTCAAATATACGACCGGAAGCATGAATTCGTTGCCTCAGCCATAGTAATAGTCCGGCCGTATCCCCTGTTTCCATCTTTTTCCGTATCAGCGGATCGCTTTTTAAAGCGCTGGCGAAGAACTGGGCAGCATAAAAACTACCCAGACTGTAAGTGGGGAAATATCCGAAACTACCGTGACTCCAGTGAACATCCTGCAGGCATCCCTGCTGGTCATCGGTCACTTCCACCCCCAGGTATTTTTTATATTGCTCATTCCAGCAGGCTGGTATATCTCCAGTTTTCAGATCTCCGCTGATGAGCATTTTCTCTATTTCATAACGGATCATGACATGAAAATGATAGGTGAGTTCATCGGATTCCGTACGTATCAGGGATGGCTTTATTTTATTTACCGCTTTATAAAAATCTTCTTCCGGTACGTCTGCAAATGCATCCGGAAATTTCTCCTGTACCATGGGAAAATGAAATTTCCAGAATGCGCGGCTTCTTCCCACATGATTTTCCCAGAGGCGCGATTGGGATTCATGTATGCCAAGGGAAGCAAATTCCCCGGAAGGAATTCCGTATGCCGATTCCGATAAACCCTGTTCATATAATGCATGACCTGTTTCGTGCACACAACTGAATAACATACTGCTAAAATCGAATTCATCGATGCGGGTTGTTATCCTTACGTCATACACATTGAAACTGGTGCTGAAGGGGTGGCTCGAGAGGTCCTGCCTGCCCGCTTCAAAATCAAATCCGAGTTCGGCAATTACCTGAAGGCCGAAATCCCATTGTTTTTTTTTGTCGAAGGATTTAAAAAGAAATGAATCTTCAGGTGGTTTTCTTTTCAGAATTTTTTCCAGGATACCCTGCAGTTTGGGACGCATATCCCCAAAGAGTTTATCTACCTGTTTTACTGTGCATCCTTTTTCAAATTCATCCATCAGGGCATCATATGGATGATCCGCATATCCGAGTATTTCCGTTTCTTCCCTTTTTAATGTAACCAGCTCAGCAAGGTCTTTTTCAAAAAGTGAAAACCGGTTTTCCTTTTTTGCCAGGTTCCAGGCATTGAAACTTTTTGATATGGTCTCACTCATTTTCCGAACAAAAGCCGGCGGATATTTTTTCTGTTTTTCAAAATCTTCCCGGTTCAGTGAAATATTTTTCTTTTCGGTTTCATCGAAGCCGGGCGCATTTTCCAAAGATTCGAGCAGGGAGCCGAGTTTGCCGTCCGTCGCCAGCCCGTGGGCCATTTCGGAAAGTGTTGCGACCTGCCGGGCACGAAAACCTGCGCCTTTTGGCGGAAGATAGGTTTCCTGGTCCCATTGCATCAAAGCCAGGGCCGCTTTTACGTCGGCCAGCTTACGCATATGCTCCCTGTACGTTTCATAGAGATTTCTGTTATCCGGGGTTTCGGTCATTTTTAAAAATCAGGTTTAAAATTCTGTTTTATTTCTAAGGCAAGATAACAGAGATTTGCCCTAATTTTTACCATATGAACCGGAAACTTCTTTTGCTTTCGATGATCGCACTTTCTTTTACCCCCTTCCTTTGTTCTGCGCAGATGATCGATTCCATGATGAAAGTGTATGCTGAAAAATTTTCCCAGGAAAAAGTTTATTTGCAATTCGACAAAAAAGCCTACAATCCCGGTGACCGTATCTGGTACAAAGCGTATTTGTATGCGGGATTTGATCCCTCCCAGTTCAGTAAGAATTTCTTTACTGAATTATATGATGATAACGGAAACCTGATTCTGCGGAATACAGCTCCGGTTGTTCAATCCACCGCAACCGGAAGTTTTGATCTTCCGGCTTCTTTTGAGGGAACCCGTATCCGCATTCGGGCTTATACGGCCTGGATGCTGAATTTTGACACGAGTTTTGTTTATTCAAAAGATCTTCGGGTCATCGGAAGCAAACAGGACTCGGTCGCCCATCCGGAACCTTCTCCGACCAGTTTACATTTTTTTCCGGAAGGAGGGGATATCGTTGGGGGTGTTGAAAATAATATCGCTTTTAAAGCAGAAGATGCATACGGACAACCCCGGAAAATCTCCGGTACACTGAATGACCAAACCGGGAAAGTGATTTTAAATTTTAATTCAGCTCATAACGGGATGGGAAAATTTATCCTGGTCCCGGATAAGCAGGATGTTTTTTATGCGCTGTGGAAAGATGAAAAGGGCCCTGAACAACGCACAGACCTGCCGCCGGTTAAATCTGCCGGTATTGTTCTGCGCGTATTAAATACAAACCAGAAACTGGTTTTTTCCATAAGCAGACCAGCGGATAGCCTGAACGATCCCCAGTTTGTTGTGATAGCAAATATGAACCAGCAAATGGTTTATAAGGCAGTTGTTAATCTGAAAAATGTTTTCATGAGTGGTGGAAATATCCCAACCCAACAGCTTCCTACGGGCATTATCCAGGTAACCGTTTTTGATATGCACCAGAAACCGCTTGCGGAACGGGTGTGTTTTATCAATAATCAGGACTACGCCTTCAATGTGAATCTGAGCATGGGTGCGACCAGCTTTAAGAAAAGAGGTCGTAATGTGCTGGATGTGGAAATACCCGGATCTCTGAAATCTGATCTGTCCATTGCTATTACAGATGCGGAAGTGGATGGAAACAAGCCCTGGGACGATAATATTATTTCCCGTTTGCTGCTCACCGGGGACCTGCATGGTTATGTGAAAGATCCTTATTATTATTTTCAGAATAGTTCAGATTCACTGGTTCAGCAACTGGATCTTGTGATGCTCACCCATGGATGGAGAAGATTTAAATGGGATGACCTGGCGAAAGGCAGAACACCCGCTGTAAGATATCCAAGTGAAGATTATCTTTCAATCAATGCGGAAGTGTTAGGGGTGGATAATGCCAGGATTGCCCATGATGAAAGCATTATCGTTTTTCTGCAGAAAAAAGATTCAGCCACCAATATGGTGACGGTGCCTTATATCCGGAACGGAAAATTCCACCTGACTGGACTGATTTATTATGACACTGCCAAAGCGTTTTATCAATTTAGTGCAAACCGAAATCTTTCAAATGAGGCTGCCGTAATTTTTAAAAATGGATTGTATACCGGATGGAAAAAACTCAGGCCATTTAATAATATGGCGATGGCCCTCTGGTCGCCCGACGACAGTTCGCTGGTCAGGAAAAGCCGGCAGGTAATGGCAGAAGTAGCCCGGTTGCAGGGTCAGGATAAGAAAGTTCAGAACCTGGAAGTTGTAACGGTTCGCGTCCGGATTAAATCGGATAAAGAAAAACTGGACGAACTGTACAGCTCGGGACTTTTCAGCGGAGGGAATGCAACCATTTTTGATTTAGTGGATGATCCGACAGCTGTTTCGGCGCTGGATATATTCTCTTATCTGCAGGGTAAAGTAGCCGGGTTGCAAATCATCACCGGTCCGCCCCCCTCCCTGTCCTGGCGGGGATCCTCGCCGGGCATTTATCTGGATGAAATGCAATCGCAACCGGATGCAGTAAAAAATATCCCTGTCTCGAATATTGCCATGATAAAAGTTTTCGCACCCGGATCATCGGTTGTCAGTGGCGGCGGGGGTGGGGTTATTGCGATATATACCAAAAGGGGTCAGGACAGAAAACCGGATCCTTCCATCAAAGGGCTTGAAATGGCCCGGATTCCCGGTTATACGCCGGTTCGTGAATTTTATTCTCCGGATTATTTAATCAACCCGGAACCTGAAACGGATGATATCCGTACGACATTATTTTGGAATCCCCATGTACATGGCGGGAGAGGAAACAATAAGATCAGCTTCCCCTTTTATAACAGTGATGTGACCCATCGGATCCGGGTCATTCTCGAAGGATTTAATGAGGAGGGAAAGCTGGTGCACGTGGAGAAGGCCATTCAATAACTATTCAATAATAATTACTTCGGGAATCCCGGCGTAGCGATCACCTCTTCCAGCTGCTTCGTATGTCTTTTACTATGTGCCACCATAAATAGCAGGGTCTGGTAATCGTCAACCCATCCAAATCCTTCATTCTTCCAATAATGTTCCCTGAAATCTGCCTGGGTTGTTTTTATAAATTCAATATTTCTATTCCGTCTTACGAGGAAAGAATCGAGTGCTGCCTGATAAGAGGGGAATTTCCCATTGGGTACGAGCATGTCGGGCGCCTTGAATTTTTGGCTGCGGTTGGTCAGAAAATTCATGATCTGCTGATCAGTAAATTTCAGGGAGTCCCTTTTTGAAGGATCTGCCGGGGGCTTCAGGTTCGTTTCGACAACACCCATCAGGAGGCCTTCAGCCAGCGCAATGTGTTCGACACACTGGGCTACACTCCACCGGGTGGAGTCCGCTTTCCAATGGAGTTGTGCCGGGGTTAATCCTTTTACATCCATTAACAGGGAGTCCCGGCTAAGTTCCATATACTGAACTGCAAAATCCCTTTCCTCTTTTGTCAGGGATTTATCAAACCGGATAAATGCAAACAAGTATACCGATGCCGCCAGAAGAAGGGCTTTTTTCATTTGAGAAAGTTTTACGAAAGTTAATCTCTTTAGGGTAAAAAAAATGAAAAGGCTTAATTTGTCCGCATGAAAATCAGTGAAATCATTCAATATCTTGAATCCATTGCTCCGCCCGCTTACCAGGAAGCATATGATAACAGTGGCCTGATTTCCGGAAATATAACAACGGATTGCACCGGCGTTTTGGTAAGCCTGGATTGCACAGAAGAGATCATTCAGGAGGCTTTTGAAAAAAAATGCAACCTGATCGTTTCACATCATCCGCTCATTTTCCGTCCCATTCGACGGATCAGCATGGAAAACAGCCAGGGCAGCACCCTGATAACCGCCATAAAAAAAGATATTACCCTATATGCCATCCACACCAATCTGGATAACATCCTTTCCGGCGTCAATGGGGCGATAGCGGATAAAATCGGTCTTATAAACCGGGAAATCCTGCTTCCAAAGGATGGCCAGTCATCGGTTGGATCGGGGATGATCGGGAATTTGAAACAGGCTGTTCCTGAAAACCAGTTTTTAATGGACCTCCGGGAATCTTTTCATTTACCCCTGATTCGTCATAGTCCCCTCACAGGCGGTATGGTTTCCAGGATTGCGATTTGCGGGGGTGCAGGCAGTTTTTTGATTTTCAATGCTTTACAAGCAGGGGCGGACTTTTTCATCAGTTCAGACATCAGGTATCATGAGTTTTTTGAGGCAGAGGGCAAAATGGTCATTGCCGATATAGGTCACTTTGAAAGTGAGCAATTTACAATCGACCTGCTTTGTAAGGTTTTGCTCGATAAATATCGTAACTTTGCCGTCCTTAAAACCGATACGGTAACAAACCCGGTTAAATATTATATATAATCTATGGCAAACGTAAAAGAATTTTCGGTAGAAGAAAAGTTAGCCTCTCTGATCAGTCTTCAGAAAATAGAATCCAAATTAGACGAATATAAAGTATTGAAGGGCGAACTGCCCATGGAAGTGAGCGATCTGGAAGATGAAATCCAGGGTTTGAATGCGCGCCAGACGCGTATCGAAGAAGAAATCAACGGCATTCAGGAATTCATCAGCCAGAAAAAACAAGGCATGAAGGATTCGGAAGAACTGATTAAAAAATACGAGAAGCAGAGCGAGAATGTAAAGAACAGCCGCGAGTTCGAAGCTATCAATAAGGAGATCGAAATGCAACAGCTGGAAGTGAAACTTTCTGAAAAACATATCAAGGATGCCCAGGAAGAAGTATCAGAAAAAGCGGTTCTGCTCGATAAAGCCAAAAAAACACTTTCCACGAAAGATTCCGTTCTGAAAAATAAAAAAGAAGAGCTCGATAAAATTATCGCGGCCACAGAAAAGGAAGAACGCCATTTCGCCAAATTATCTGCGGAAGCCCGTGAAAAAATTGAACCCCGTTTATTACATTCCTACGACCGCATCAGAACCAATTATCGGAACGGCCTGGCGGTGGTTCCGGTTGTCCGGGACGCGTGTGGTGGTTGCTTTAATGCCATCCCTCCCCAGCGGCAGAGTGAAATCCGCCAGCACAAAAAAATTATTGTTTGTGAAAATTGCGGTCGGATCCTGGTTGACAACGACCTCAATGAAGGGGTTAGCGTGAAATAAGTTTCACCGGATGCAGGGGTCGGTTAACTTGCATCATGATCCGGTCGGTTCACCCCGTAATTTTTATTGCCTTTCTGTTTTTTTTCTCTTCGTTCATGGCCTCGGGCCAGGGGCCTATACGTTATCAGTATGATTTTAATACAGAATGCCGCAAAGCATACGATGAGATCATAAAACTGAAATTAAACACGGGAAAACAAATTCTCGACGCGGAAAAAAAAACACATCCTGCCAACCTCATTCCCTATTTTCTCGATAACTATATTGATTTTTTTACACTTTTTTTCAACCAGGATCCGGAAGAATTCAATCGCCGGAAACCTTCCGTTGAAAAACGCCTGACCCTGATGAAGAAGGGAGATCCCGCATCTCCGTTTTATCTGTACACCCGGTCTGTCATTTATTTTCAATGGGCAGCCGTTGATATCAAATTCGGCGAACGCTGGGATGCAGCCTGGTCCTTCAGGAAATCTTTTCTGGCCGGAAAGGAGAACCTGCAAAGGTTTCCTGATTTTCAGCCTTCCCGCATGCTGCAGGGTTCCATGCAGGTGGCTGCCGGTACCATACCGGCCGGATTTCAGGGGTTGAGCAGCCTGTTGGGAATTCACGGTACCATTGATGCCGGCATGAAGAACCTGGAAAACATGATGAACGCGACAGATCCCGATGCCCTCATCTTCCATGATGAAGCGGCTTTTTATTATTTGTACCTGAAATTTTATATCCTCAACCAGCGCGAACAGGTATTCCAGTATATTCATCAGCAAAACTGGAATACCCGGAACAATCACCTTTTTGCTTATCTCGTGGCCAATCTGTCGCTGAACAATCAGGATGCATCGGTAACCGAAGAAATTATCCGGCATTTAAACCGGGATCCGGGATACCTGGATATGCCGGTCTGGGATATGCAAATGGGTTATGCAGTCGCAGACCGGCTGGATCCCGGATCCATTGAATATATGGATCGGTTTCTTCTCCGGTTCAAAGGAAAATTCTATGTAAAAGATGTGCTGCAAAAAATAAGCTGGATTTATTATCTGCAAAATGAAAAAGCAAAGGCGGAGGCGGCCAGGGCCCGCATACTGGTATCGGGTTCCACCGAGCTGGATGCAGATAAACAGGCTTTAAAAGAAGCAGAATCAGGCCGCTGGCCCAACCAGTCCCTGCTCAAAGCCCGTTTGCTCGACGACGGAGGATACTATGCACAGGCCCTTGAGCTGCTGGCAGACAAACAGCTGTCTTCTTTTCCGGATCCGACCGATCAGCTGGAATATAGCTACCGGATCGGCCGGATTTATGATGCCCTGGGCCGCAAAAATGAGGCCCTGACTGCTTACCTGGAAGCTTTGCGGCTCGGGGCATACCGCCGTGAATATTACGGGGCCCGGGCCGCTTTACAAATAGGGTATATTTATGAAAGCCGGGGTGACAAAAAAAATGCCCTGATCTATTTTAAAAAAGTGCTGGATTTAAAATCACATGATTATAAGAACGCGCTGGATCAAAAAGCAAAAGCAGGCATTGAGCGATGCACGGACAGTTAGAATTTTTGGTACATTTCAGATAACAATTAAATATGCTGCTCCATTTACATATTCAAAATTATGCGATCATTGAAGAGATCGCGATCGATTTTTCGGAAGGCCTCCAGGTGATAACAGGGGAAACCGGAGCGGGTAAATCCATTATTGCCGGAGCCCTGTCACTGGTACTCGGGGAAAGGGCCGATACGGCGATCCTGAAACTCCGCGACCGAAAAGCAGTGGTGGAAGCCAGTTTCCGCGTACACCATATAAAAGAAGTGGAAAAATTTCTCGCAGAGGAAGAGCTGGACAGAGAACAGGAACTGGTGGTACGCAGGGAAATCAGTGCCAATGGAAAATCCAGGGCCTTTGTAAATGATACGCCGGTTAATCTCGAACAATTGCGGCGGCTGAGTGCCCTGCTGGTGGATCTTCATCAGCAATTCGATGTTCTCTCACTCGGGGAAGCGGGATTTCAACTGGCCGTTGTGGACGCGCTGGCGGCCAATTCCCAATTACTCCAGCAGTACCGGAATGTTTTCCATCAATTGCAACTTACAAGGAAACGGTTGGAAGATTTGAAAAATAAACAGGCCACGGAAGACAAAGAAAGCGACTATCATAAATTTTTATTCCAGGAACTGGATGAAGCCGGCCTCCGGGAAAATGAATTCGAGGAAGCCGGCATTCTATTGAAAAGACAAACCCATGCAGAAGCCATCAAATCCGTATTGACAGGGATACATGAAAAGCTGGAAATATCAGACCAGCCAATCGTTCAGCAGCTCCGTTTGTGCAGTCAGCAGCTGGAACCATTCCGGGATTATCATGAAAAGTTTCCTGAAATATTGCAGCGCCTGGTTTCCCTTCATATTGAATTGCAGGATCTGGCAGGCGAAATAGAATCGGTGAATAACGATATTCAATATGACCCAGGCCAGATTGAGAAACTGAATGAACGGTTGCACACCGGGTATAAACTTTTCAAAAAGCATTCGGTTTCAACAACGGCTCAATTAATAAACCTGCGCGACCAACTGCAAAACAAACTATCAGGGTCCCTGCATATTGCAGAAGAAATTCATGTGCAGGAAAAAGCAGTGGAGACCCTGGTGAAAGAAGCAACCGGTATAGCCCGGAAATTATCTGCCAACCGGATAGCAGAAACCGGCCCACTGGAAACAAAAGTGAATGCCCTTCTGAAGAAAGTGGGTATGCCCAACGCACGGATCCGCGTGATTTGCCATGCAGCCGTTTTGAATGAGCAGGGTTTGGATAATATAGAATTTTTATTTGACGCCAATAAGAGCGATCGCTTTGAACCATTGAAAAAAGTGGCTTCCGGCGGGGAACTCAGCCGCCTGATGTTATGTATTAAATCGCTGGTCGCCCGGTCGCTGGATATGCCGACATTATTATTTGACGAAATTGATTCGGGTATTTCCGGCGAAGCGGCCCGGCAGGTAGGAATTATTCTGAAAGAACTGTCCGGCAAAAGACAGGTTATCTGTATCACCCACCAGCCGCAGATTGCAGGAAAGGGGGATGCACACTACTATGTATTTAAAGAAGTGCAGGGAGATTCGGTTATAACAAAAATCCGTTTCCTGGATACAGAATCCCGGATTGTTGTCATCGCCAAAATGTTGTCGGGCGAAAAACCAACAGCAGCAGCACTGGAAAATGCGCGTGAACTGGTTAATTAAAGAATATGCGGCTTTGTAAATTTTTCATATGCCCGCTTTTCCCGGAGAAAAAAACTTCTGTCATTGAAAAAACCCTTACCTGTTTTCTTTCCTGGATCTTCCTGTCCGGATTTTCTTTTATCCTTCTTTTCACTGTACTGAGCCTTATTTTTCCGCTGCCGGATAAAATGGAATATTCCAGCTGTATCCTGGACGACCATGGGCAGATCATACATGTTTTCCTGACCCGTGACCAGCAATGGCGGATGAAAATGGAGGATTCGGAAATCAGCCCGCTTTTGAAGCATACTATTTTATTCAAAGAGGATAAATATTTCTATTATCATCCCGGCATAAATCCCTTTGCCATGCTGAAATCGCTGTTTGGAAATATGATGAATGGTAAAATTCGTTCCGGCGCCTCCACCATTACGATGCAGGTAGCCCGCGCACTGGAGCCGAAGAAGCGAAGTTATTTCAACAAACTCAGGGAAATATTCCGCGCAGAACAACTGGAACTGAAATATTCAAAAGAGGAAATACTGGAACGTTACCTCAGTATGGTTCCCTGTGGCGGGAATATCGAGGGTGTAAAAGCAGCAGCGTTTTTTTATTTCAGAAAAAATCCCGACCATCTTTCGCTCGCTGAAATAACCACTTTGTCCATTATTCCGAACAGACCGTCTTCCCTGGTGATTGGAAAAAACAATGATCGGATTATTCGCGCAAGGAATGAATGGTTGAAAAAATTCGAGCGGCAAAAATTATTCACGGCGAATGAAATCCGGGATGCATTGAATGAACCTTTTACAGCTACCCGGCATCCTGCACCGCAGCTCCTTCCGCAGCTGAGCCTGAAATTAAAAAAATCAGGCGGAGAAAATATAGCGACCCATATTGATATGAATAAACAATTCAAACTGGAAAAACTGGTGTCAGATTATGCACAGGCTTCCAGGTTGAAAAATATTCAGAATGCAGCCGTTGTCGTTATTAATAACGAGAACCATCAGGTGGTTGCTTACCTGGGTTCGGCTGATTTTTATGATTCCCTGGACGGGGGAGAAGTGAATGGAGCGTCGGCCGTACGCCAACCGGGCTCCACCCTGAAACCGTTTCTTTACGGCCTCTGCCTGGATGGAGGATTGCTCACGCCAAAACAGATTATCAACGACGTAGCTGTGAACTACCAGGGATATGCACCCGAAAACTTCGACAGGAAATTCAATGGATATGTGAGTATGGAATATGCCCTGGAACATTCCTTAAATATTCCGGCCGTCCGGAGTCTGCGGCTACTGGGAAAGGACCGGCTGATCCAGGGACTGGGAGCCTGTGGTTTTGAATCCATTAAAAAAGACCAGGCCAAACTGGGTCTTTCCATGATTCTGGGCGGCTGCGGGGCAAGTCTCGAGCAGCTGACCGGACTCTTCAGCATTTTCGCCAGCCAGGGATTTTATTTTACACCCTCTTATCAGATGAGTGAAACAGACCATTCACCCAAACGAATGCTGAGCGCCGCAGCTGTGTATATGGTGAATGAAATATTGAGTAAGGTGAACCGGCCTGATTTTCCCCTCAACTGGCAGAGTACCGCACACCTTCCGAAAATTGCCTGGAAAACAGGCACATCCTATGGCAGAAGGGATGCCTGGAGCATTGGATATAATCCCCATTATACCATTGGGGTATGGTGCGGAAACTTTTCAGCCCGGGGTGTTCCTGAATTGAGCGGAGCCAATACCGCCACCCCCCTGCTTTTTAAAATCTTCAATACGATCGATTATGATGCCGACGATCCATGGTTCGTTAAACCGGCATCCCTTGACGAGCGGATGGTTTGTTCTGAAACCGGACTTCTGCCCGGAAAATACTGCCAGCACCTGATTACAGATTATTTTATTCCGGGTGTTTCTTCCTCCCGGATCTGTGAGCATATACAGGAAGTTTTTATTTCTCCGGATGAAAAAATATCTTATTGCAGAACCTGCCTGCCGGTAAGCGGTTATAAGAAAAAATTATTCCGGATCATTCCGTCTGAAATGCAGCGCTATTACGAAGAAAATCATATGGCCTATGAGAAACTGCCTCCGCATAATCCTGGTTGTGAAAAAATATTCAGGGAGGAGGGACCGATGATCACTTCTCCCACTTCGGGATTCGAATACCTGATCAGTAAAAAAGATCCGGAGCCACTTCAGTTAAAATGTCACAGCAGTAATGATGTAAATAAAATTTTCTGGTATATCAACAACCGTTTTTATAAAACAGCAGACGCAGGCTCCAGGCAATTTTTTATTCCGGAGGAAGGTCCTGTGAAAATTTCCTGTACCGACGATAAGGGCCGTAACCGGGATATCTGGATAAGGGTACGATATGTAGATCTTTAGTTAGTCCGCTTTATTTACACTGCCTGCCCCGGAGATCTGCTGGGATATGGCGGGATTTCCCTTATAATTAATATTTCCTGCGCCACTCACCGTAGCATCCAGTTTTACGCTGGCTGAAACCTGGGCACTTCCGGCGCCGGAAATCTCCACCGTCGTATTCTCCGTTTGAAGGTCGTAGCAATACGCATGACCGGCTCCGCTTATATTTATTTCGAGGTCCCTGGCCTGTCCCTTTAGCTTAATGGAACCACTGCCCGAAACCCCCGCTGAAACTTTAGGGGCATCCACTTCCATTTGTATATCCCCGGCCCCGGAGGCATCCAGGGAAAGTTCATCTGAGCTGGTAATTTTATTCTGTCCTATAATATCACTGGAACCTGAAACTTCAATACTTTTAAAGGTTGGAGATGTAACATATACGTTCAGGTCGCCGGAAGGGCTGATGTTCACGCCCTGCTTTGTTTGAATGATCACTTTATCTCCTTCCTGGATGACTTCTATAAAAGGCAGGATATTCGCATCGCCTTCGATCCTTACCGGTTTCAGGTCACCCTGGGTCACAATCAGTTTAATATCCCCGTTTGCTTCCACATTCTTAAAGGCGGAAACGGTTCTTTCTTCCGATTTTATTACGCCATTTCCATGAATCCGTTTTCCAAAAAAACGACAGGAAGTCAGGGCTAAAACCGTGATAAAAGCCAGGGCTGTTAATTTTCTCATAGTGGGTTATTTGATCTGAAAAGTTCGGTTTTTATAATGGAAAGGAAAAATATTATGATTCAGACGCCCTTTTTGGAGAAAAGGTTACAGGGCCGGTTAAATTTCCCGGGATCCGTTCCATAAACAACTCATTTTCGGGATTTTTTTAAAATGGATACCATTACACGCTGATATGTTCAGGTTCCGTATGTCACGGATTCACCCACCACAACGGATATTTTAGGGCCGGCCTACCCACCAGGTGCACCATTCAGAATGAATATTAATCCTCCTGATTTCGGGAGTTACGATATGGTATCAGATGATTATATCTATCGGGGTCAGTTTACGGCCAGTTGCACATTAGAAACCATAAAAAATTCAAAGGACGAAGATGTAATTGTATTCGACTTCTTCATGAAAAAAGAATTTCCATTGGATGATACTGCATATAATAAGATTGTGGGTGTATATGGATTGGATGATAAATCAACTGCCAGACTTTTCAGAAAAGGAGATATTCTTTTTCTAGAATCCGATGAACAAATAGGGGAAGCTTTTTTTTATAAAGGGGATAACAAATTTGAAAGCGGGGCAGGAGATCCGATCCGGTTTGATTTTCAGGCGGATGGCAGAACAAGAATATCCGGCAGTTTTGCCGATCTTGGGAATAAAGTATACTCATTTACAGGGGTAAGGATTGTAAAATATAACGCGTAGACAGGCCTTCTCCGGGTTAAAAAGGCCAATATTTCTTTATCTTTGCGGCTCCATGAACGAAAAGATTCTCATCCTCGATTTTGGTTCCCAATATACCCAGCTGATAGCCCGCTCCGTACGAGAAGCCAATGTATATTGTGAGATCATTCCCTATCATCAGAAAATAGTGCCCGATCCTTCCCTGAAGGGAATTATACTTTCCGGTTCCCCTTTTTCCGTGAACGATCCACAGGCTCCAATGGTAGACGTAAAATCCTTACACCGGTCAATGCCGGTCCTCGGGATCTGTTACGGTGCGCAGCTGACGGCGAAAGAATTTGGGGGCCGGGTTGCCAACAGCAGCAAACGGGAATATGGCCGGGCCCTGCTCAGTAAGGTGAAAGATGATATGATGCTTCGGGGTGTCAGCGATTTGTCGCAGGTCTGGATGAGTCACGCAGACACCATTCTCGATCTGCCGGCAGGTTTCGATGTGCTGGCGAAAACAGATTCCATCCCCTTTGCGGCATTCAGGAATAACGGCGAAGGATATCCGCTATATTGCCTGCAGTTTCATCCCGAAGTATACCATTCCACCGAAGGGAAAAAAATAATCCGCAATTTCCTGGTGGATGTTTGCGGGTGTAAACAGGACTGGACCGCTGCACATTTCATCAGCGATACCGTGGCGGCCCTTAAAAAATCCATTGGCAATAAAAAAGTGATCATGGCCCTTAGTGGTGGGGTTGATTCCACGGTAGCCGCTACGTTGATTCACCAGGCCATCGGGAAGCGCCTCTATGGATTTTTTGTAGACAACGGCGTCCTGCGCAAAGATGAATTCCAGCAGGTTTTAGATACATACAATATTCTTGGACTGAATGTAAAAGGCATCGATGCCAGAAAACAATTCTACAAAAAATTAAAAGGTAAAACGGATCCCGAAGAAAAGCGCAAAGCCATCGGGAAACAGTTTATTAAAATATTCGCGGAAGAAGCGATGAAAATGAAGGGCGTTGATTTACTCGGACAGGGTACGATCTATCCCGATGTGATCGAAAGTATTTCTGTGCATGGTCCTTCCCAAACCATTAAATCGCATCACAATGTTGGCGGCCTTCCCAAAAAAATGAAACTGGGACTGGTAGAACCCCTCCGGTTCCTGTTCAAAGATGAAGTCAGGCGGGTTGGAAAGGAACTGGGAATTCCGGATGATCTTTTACAGCGCCATCCTTTTCCCGGCCCCGGACTGGCCATTCGGATCCTGGGTGAAGTAAACCCTGAAAAAGTAAAACTGCTTCAGCAGGCCGACCAGGTTTTTACCCAGGCGCTGAAAGATCAGAAATTATATGGGGCTGTATGGCAGGCCGGTGCCATTCTCCTGCCCGTTAAAAGTGTCGGGGTCATGGGGGATGAACGTACTTATGAATTTACCGTTGCCCTGCGGGCGGTCACTTCGGTAGATGGGATGACAGCGGACTGGGCGCATCTTCCTTACGATTTTCTGGCCCAGGTTTCAAACGATATCATCAATCAGGTGAAAGGAATTAACCGGGTGGTATATGATATCAGCAGTAAACCGCCAGCAACGATTGAATGGGAATAAAACGCCAATGAAAAAAATACCCGCACTGTTTTTTTGTATCCTGTTCCTGTTCGCCGGAATCAATGACCTGTTTTCACAAACGCCCGATAGTTCTTCGCATCCATCCGACAGTGCCGGATATCATATCGCTGTATTTCTTCCATTATTTCTCGACTCCGCTTTTGATGCAGCGGGCAACTACCGGTTCGATCAGAATTTTCCAAAATACCTGAATCCCGGTCTTGAGTTTTATGAAGGCCTGGAACTTGCCGCGGACTCCCTGCATAAAAAAAATTCTGCCCTTTATATAACGGTCTATGATACCCGAAGTACTGCGAAGTCAATACAACAGATGCTGGATGAACCGGCATTCTCGCATACCCGGCTGATAATGGGCCTGGTGACTGTTCCCGAACTGCGCGTTCTGGCCAATGCTGCAAAAATGATGGACATTCCATTCATCAATGTGAATTTCCCCAATGATGGCGGTGTTACGGGCAATCCTGAATTCGTCATTCTGAATACCACACTGCGTGCGCACTGCGAAGGACTTTATAAATTCATTCAGCGGAACTGGGCCACTTCCAATATTTTTTATGTGCGCAGGTCGACACCCGATGACGACCGGCTGAGAAGTTATTTTTCAGAAATAGAAAAGACGACGGCTTCCGTTCCGCTTCGGATGAAATATATAAATGTTGACAATAATATGGATATAAACCAGATGTATTCACAAATGGACAGTAATTCCAAAAGCGTGATACTGGTGGGCAGTCTGGATGAAAATTTTGGAAAAACCATTTGCGCAAAACTGGCTCCCCTGAGTAAATTGTATCCGATGAAAGTACTCGGTATGCCAACCTGGGATGCTGTCAGCGATTTTAACGCCCCGGCATATGCCGATCTGGAAATTTATTATACCACCCCTTTTTATATCAATCCCGCAGACAGCCTGGTCCTGTCGATTCAGCAGAACTACAAAACACGATTTTATTCCCGCCCTTCAGATATGGTATTCCGGGGATATGAAACTACCCTTCATTTCGGGCAATTACTCGAATCCCACAAAGGTAAACTGGACGGAAGTACGGGCGAACGGAAATTCAAAGTTTTCGATGATTTCGACATACAACCTGTTTTTACAGGCCAGCCGCTGACGCTGCAATACCTCGAGAACAAAAAACTCTACATCATCAAAAAAGTGAATGGCAATGTTGTTGCTGTTTATTAAGTCTAAAGCATAAGGTGTATGGTGTATGGTATATGGTTGTAAAGCGGATGTAAGAATACAAGGACGGCGTTCAATGACTATGCCGGCTGACATAAAATGACTGACAGATTTTTTAACAAAAGACCTTTTGCCTGAAGTCTTTGGCCTTGCGCTTTATTCGTATTTTTAAACCCATGAAAAAATTGTCCGTAGTCGGGATTCTTGCGTGCGTATGTCTCTCTTTTCATGGGGTCTTTTTTTCTCATGCGGGAAATGAACCCGTTTCAGTTCCGCCGAGTGTTCAAAGGACGGGAAACGCAAAGGAAGGTTTCGAATATTTAACCACCGGAGATTATTTGCGGAGCGGCATCCCCTTATCCTATTTTAAAATGGGATTTGGAAAGAGTTCCATGAATTATTTAAAACGGGAGGGCTTTAATGCAGACATTCCATACGATTATACGGTCGTTCATGCACCGAATGGAGAGTTGGTGGTTGCACCGAACTGTATGCAATGCCATGCGCAGGTATTCGAAGGGAAACTGATTATGGGACTTGGAAATAGCACACTCGATTTTTCCCATGGACAAAAACTCGATGTGAAACATGCAGAGGCTGCTGAAAAACTTTTAAAAAACCTGGATCCAAAAAAATATGAAGCGGCTGAACCCTTTCTGCGGGTGGTAAAAGGGATCGGCGATCAGATGTATACCCAGGTGCGGGGAGTGAATACGGCCGACCGCCTGGCAGCCTTATTGGCCAGCCACCGGGATCCGAAAACTTTCCGATGGAGCGACCAGCCCCTGTTGCCTGTGGCGAAAGACGTTATTCCAACCGATGTACCGGCCTGGTGGATGCTGAAAAAGAAAAACGCCATGTTCTATAATGGATTTGGCCGGGGTGATTTCAGTCGTTTCCTGATGGCAAGTAATTTACTTACAGTAAATGATACCGCTGAATCGCGGGAAGTGGATGCACATTTTAATGATGTGCTGGCCTATATCAATTCCATTAAACCTCCACCCTATCCGAATCCGGTAAATAAAACGCTCGTAAAACAGGGCGGGATCCTCTTTGTGCAGAATTGTTCTAAATGTCATGGCAGTTATGGGAGCGGAGGGAAGTATCCCAACCTCCTGATTCCGGAATCCGAAATCCGGACAGATTCCTTTTTGTATAAAAGCAATTACCAGAGTTATCAGTTTGTGGAATGGTTTAATAATTCCTGGTTTGCCATGGGTGATCATCCGGCGAGGCTGGAACCCTTCAACGGATATATTGCACCGCCTCTGGATGGCGTCTGGATTACGGCACCTTATCTGCACAACGGATCGGTGCCGGATATGGAAAGCCTTTTAAACAGTAAGGAAAGGCCCGCTTTCTGGTCTCGCGATTTTGACAATCCTGAATACGATTTTAATTCACTGGGCTGGAAATATACGAAACAGGACTCAGCGCAGGGAACAACCGTATATAATACCCAATTGCCCGGATATGGAAATTATGGACACCAGTACGGCGACAAACTGAGCACGAAAGAGAGGAGGGCGATCATAGAGTATTTGAAGACGCTGTAGTGAATGTGCAGATGTGCAAATTGAATTAACTAATTACTGTCAACTGCCAACTGCCAACTGTCAACCGGAAACCATGCAGTTAAAAGAAACCAAAGGCTACCAGATCATTCTTTCCTGGTTCCATTCCAGGGGACTTCAGCCTTTTGAATTTCAGGAAGAGACCTGGATGCATATACTGCAATCGCATTCCGGCCTTGTGAATGCACCGACCGGTTGTGGAAAAACTTTTTCGGTATTCCTCGGTGCCCTCATCGAATTCATCAATGAATACCCCGATAATTATCAAACGAAATCGCGGAACCATCTGCGTTTGCTTTGGATATCCCCGTTGCGGGCCCTTGCAAAAGACATCGGGCGTGCCATGCGGGAAGTGATCGATGGACTTGGTATGAAATGGCAGGTGGGAATCCGAAATGGAGACACGGAGACCAGTGACAGGCAGAAACAAATCAGGCAGATGCCGGAAGTGCTGATCATCACACCGGAGAGTTTGCATTTGCTCCTGGCTCAAAAAAATTATCCCGAACATTTTAAAAACCTGCGAATCCTTGCCGTAGACGAATGGCATGAACTGCTGGGATCCAAACGCGGTGTCCAGGTGGAACTGGCCATTTCAAGAATTGCGCATCTTCGTGAAACCGAAGACGCTTATGCATTTTCTGTATGGGGCATTTCTGCGACCATTGGAAATCTGGAACAGGCAAAGGAAGTATTGGTTTCGCCTGTTCTTGATAAAATAAAAGCCCCGCCGGTTATCATAAAAGCGAAACTGAAAAAGCGGATAGAAATTGAATCCGTTATTCCGGATGAAATTGAAAAATATCCATGGGCAGGTCATCTGGGTATCCGGCTTGTTCAGAAAGTAATCCCCATTATTGAGAAAAGCAGAACCACCCTGATCTTTATAAACACCCGCGGCATGGCGGAACGATGGTATCAGGAAATTCTGAATGTGGCACCCGAACTGGCTGGTGCCGTGGCCCTGCATCACGGCTCCATAGATATGGAACTCCGGTTATGGGTTGAAGATGCCCTGCACAGTGGTAAACTCAAAGCCGTGGTTTGCACGGCCAGCCTGGACCTCGGCGTGGATTTCCGTCCGGTTGAAACCGTAATCCAGGTGGGTTCTCCCAAAGGCGTCGCACGTTTTTTACAAAGGGCCGGAAGAAGTGGTCATCAACCCGGGGAGCTGAGTAAAATTTATTTCCTGCCCACCCATACGCTGGAACTCGTGGAAGCAGCCGCGCTCAAGACGGCCATGAAACAAAATTATATTGAAAGCCGCGAGCCTATGTTACTTTGTTTCGATGTGCTGATTCAATATCTGGGAACACTGGCTATCGGAGAAGGGTTTTATCCCGATATCATTTTTAAAGAAATTTCATCCACCTACTGCTTTCGGGAAATTAAAAAAGAGGAGTGGCTGCAGATCCTCCATTTCATCACGGAAGGAGGGGAAGCACTGCAGCAATATGATGAATTCCGGAAAGTTGAAATGATCAATGGCCTCTATAAAATAACCGGACGACGAATGGCTATGCGACACCGGCTGCATATCGGTACCATTGTGAGTGATTCGATGTTGAAAGTAAAATTCCTGAGTGGAGGTTTCATCGGTGTCATTGAAGAATATTTTATTTCCCGGCTGAATCCGGGAGATGTATTTACGCTGGCCGGAAGGAAGCTGGAGTTTATGATGATCAAAGACATGACAGCCATCGTAAAAAAATCCAGCGCAAAAAAATCCATCATTCCGAGCTGGAATGGCGGGCGCATGCCTTTATCCGCCAACCTGGGCCTCATGCTCCGTAAAAAATTTAATGAAGTCCATTTATTAACCGGAAATAAAAACCCGGAGGAATTGGATATCGAACTTCGGGTACTCAAACCTTTATTTGAATTGCAGGAATCATTATCTCATGTTCCGAAAGAAAATGAATTGCTCATTGAGCAGATAGAAACCAGTGACGGGTTCCACTTATTCGTTTATCCTTTTGAGGGAAGGCTGGTTCATGAAGCCATGGCTGCCCTGCTGGCATTCCGCATCTGCCGGATCATGCCAATTACTTTTTCCTTTGCCATGAATGATTATGGTTTTGAATTGCTGAGTGATCAGCCCATTCCGGTAGACGATGGGAACGTGTATGAACTTTTTTCGGATGAAGGGTTGACCACCGACATACAGCGGAGTGTAAACAGTGCAGAAATGGCCCGCCGCAAATTCAGGGATATTGCCGTTATCGGCGGACTGATATTCCAGGGTTACCCGGGTGAATATAAAAAGGCCCGTCACCTGCAGTCATCTGCCGGGTTATTATTTAATGTGTTTAATGAATATGATCCCCATAATCTTTTATTAAGACAGGCTTATCAGGAGGTGATGGAACAACAGATGGAAGAAGTCAGGCTCCGGAATATGCTGGAGCGGATTGCAAAAAGTAAAATCGTTCTCCGCTTTCCTGAAAAACTGACTCCTTTCTGTTTCCCAATAAAGGTAGACAGCATGCGGGAAGATCTTTCATCGGAAAAACTGGAGGACCGGGTAAAAAAAATGCAGCAGCAGTTGACGTGGGATCTGGAGAAAAAGCGGGTAAAATAAAATTTCTTTCACTCCGGTCCCGGAAACAAGCACCAATTAAAATATCTTTGGATCCTTCATGCAATTACCCGTTTCCCATAAAATCCTGGATCAGCAGTTCTGGCTTAGCTCCGGCCGGACCCTGTTCTGGGAAGAAGAAAAATCACTGATCGTTTCAGATCTGCATTTTGGAAAAACAGGGCACTTCAGGAAATCAGGCATCGCCATTCCGGCATCCGTTTATAAAGAAGATCTGCAGAGGCTGGTCGATCAGATCCAGTATTTTCAGCCCAGGCAACTGATCATCGTAGGTGATATGTTTCACAGTCATGAGAACAGGGAATTGGACTGGTTCCTGAAATGGAGATCAGATCTCCCGGGAATTGACATCTTACTGGTCCGCGGAAATCATGATATCCTGAAAGAAGACTGGTATAAAAACGCAGGAATCCAGGTCAGTCCGCATTCATTGTTTATGAATCGGTTTCATTTTGTGCATGATATCAGCGATCACCGGGACCCTGATAGAAATGGGATCAGCACGAAAGAAATAAATTATTGCTTTTCCGGTCATATTCATCCGGGCATTCGCCTGCAGGGTGGCGGCAGACAATCTCTTTGTTTCCCCTGTTTTTATTTCGGTAAGAAACATGCAGTGTTACCCGCATTCAGCCGTTTTACCGGAGTGGCCATGATTTATCCTGAAACCGAAGAGCAGGTATTCGCCATCGTGAATCAGGAACTGATCCGGTTGCAATAGTATTTCGCTGTTACAGATTTTACCAAAATTTCCCTGACGGGTACTTAAGGAGCCGGGCAGCCATCGCAAGTGGGATCACCGATATCATTGCCTACTCGTTCCTGTTGGCTTTCCTGAGGACCCGTGGCGGTTTTCAGGTCAGTAATCCGCCATTGCAGTAAATTCTACTAAAAAGATTGGGGAAAATATAAACTATAACTGTAATTTTCCTGCACCTTATTTCAATCAACATGACTAAGCGACTCCCTGCCTGTTTGCTCCTGGCTGTTTTATTCATGCAAAACAGCATTGCCCAGACATATTCCACTTCAGACAGTATTAAAAATCTAAAATTATTTCACGTCATCCGGACGGGGGACACGTCAGCACTTCATTACTCCCTGGACAACGGAGCGAGTGCCAATGCAGTCATGCAGGGATATTCTGCGCTGATGGCAGCAGCACTGAATGGTTCGGTCGCAGAAATGAAAATTTTAATGGCACGGGGGGCGGATATAAATTTTATGAATGGAGACAGTGTAACAGCTCTCTGGCTGGCCGTTCCGGATTATGAAAAAACAGTATTGCTTTTAAATGCAGGCGCCAATCCGCAGATTCCCGGAAAAGGAGGTTACATGCCGATCGTTAAACTGGCACTTACAGCCGGATCCGCGCCGCTGATGATTTTATTCATACAGAAAGGGGCCATACTTAAAAAAAGCGCGCCGTATAATAATCTGATATATAATGCAGCACTGACGAATGATACGGCGATGCTGGGCATTTGTATCCGGGCCGGACTCAGCCTGAACGACACCGTCAATTTTAATGATCGTCCGCTGGTAGCCTGTTTATACAGCAAATGTTTCAATACATTGAAAATGCTCGTGGATGCCGGCGCGGATGTGAATCTGGATGGAACCATGATGGTCATAAAAAATAATTACACGCCGCTGATGCTTGCCGCGCTGGGGGGTGATCGCCAGTCTGTGATATACCTTCTGAATCACGGCGCGAATCCAAATAAAAAATCTCCGCTGGGAATGACAGCCCTGATGTTCGCCATGCAGGCAGATGAGGATGATCCGGAAATAACGCGACTCCTGCTTCAGTATGGCGTGGATCCGTCAGAGAAAATGCCGGACGGATCGGATGCGCTTTATTTTGCTGAAAAAAGAGGCAATTCCGAGTCTGTCATACTGATTAAAAGTCAATTGAAAAAAAACCTAAAATCGGGATCATGAAATCAAGCCTGCTTACAACGATCATTATCTTCTCGGGGATATTCTTATGCAGTCTATCCATCGGGTGGATAAAAAAGCCGGATCCGGTGAACAATGAATCCATCCGAATAGCAGTGGGAAAAAGTATACCGGTCCTACAGAAAAGCAGCGATGTTTTTATAAATAAGGTTCACTGTGCCTCCTGTCACCACAGTTTACTCACATCGATGGTGGTTGAATTGGCAAAGCGGAAAGGAATACAGATAGAAGATTCTTTTGCTGTTAAAAGAACCATGGCTGCTGTCGGGAATATTATTTATGCGGGCGATATAAATAAGTGCGGTGAGTTTTTAAATGTCAAATTGTTTGCACCCTATATTCTCATGGGACTGGCTGCTGAAAAATATCCCGCTGATTTAAATACAGATCTTGCAGTTGCATTTATGATGAGTGAAGCGAAAACGGACGGAAGTTTCCCCGGAGAATACCAACGGGTTCCGCTGGAATCCGGTCATATTCATACAACCGCGGTTATCATTCATGCCATTCAATTATATGCTTCACCCGCACTGAAACCGCAGGTTGACGCAATGGTCGCGAAAACAAGCTACTGGCTGGAAAACCGTAATCCAACATCCCAGGCGGAATTGGACTACCAGCTGATGGGTTTGACCTGGTGCAGTTCCGGCGATGCTAAAAAAAAGGAAGTCGTCAAGCGAATCATGGCTTTGCAGAAGGCCGATGGCGGATGGGCGCAACTGCCTACCATGAACAGCGATGGGTATGCAACCGGTCAAACACTTTATGCACTTTATATGAGTGGGATGCTTCAGGCATCGGATGCCAATTCCCAAAGAGCGCTCAATTATTTATTAAAAACCCAGGAAGCAAATGGAACCTGGTTTGTGCAGGCCCGTTCCTTTCCCATCCAGCCATTTGTAAACAGCCAGTTTCCACCGGGCGACGAGAATCAGTTTATTTCCGCAGCAGCAACCAACTGGGCATCACTGGCTCTGATGGAAACGTTGCCGGATAAAACAAATTAATTCATTTTACGCTTGAGCGTGGTTACCTGATCCTGCAGATTACTGACCAGACTGGCCAGCTGGTTCACATCCCAGCGTTGCTCGGTATTGGCCTTGCTGACAACCATTTCTGCCTTCCAGATTTCCAATACGTCTTCCGCATTCACGGTGTACGGTTGAAAAACGGTATTGTCGCTGATCAGGGTGAGTTTATTCTTCAGCTTATTATTCTTCATCACTCTTTTATACACGATTCCTTCGTTGCGTGAAACAACGATATAAGTGAGATTGCTTTTTACATTTTCCAGGTTTTCGATTTTTTCCGCAACGATCACGGAACCACTGGGCGTCGGTAACATGGAATCTCCCACAATTTCAAAAGCCCGGTAGTTTCCACCTGCCAGCATGGGTAAAGTGAATGTATTCAGCTCATCCAGAAATTCCGGATCGCCATATCCTGCCAGGTAACCTGCCGCCGCTTTGACCGGAACCAGCTGGATCGAATTGGGCAGGGCTGCCATTTTTTGTGCTCTTCTTTTAGCCAGGTAATTACTGCCCTTTGCATCCTGCATTTTTTTCCGGAGAAGTTCATCCAGCGATAACCGGAACATATCACTCACCAGCTCCAGCACTTCCAGCCGGGGTTCGGCCCGTTCTTCTTCATAAGCCCCCAGGAGGGATCTTTTAATTTTCAGCTTATTGGCAAATTCTTCCTGGGTCCATCCCCTGAGTTTCCGTAGGTATTTGAGGTTTTGGGCTGCAATGGACATAACTAAGAGTTTTAGCGAAATTACTAAAATATTTGACAAAACATGAAAAATGTTCAGTTTTTAAGGAAATGGCGGTAAAGGAGGTCGAAACCCCACCCTTCCGCTTTCGCGAAAGCATCGGCGGGCAAAGCACTCTCACACTTGTTTCCGTACCTTTGCAAACTGTCAATTTGACCCTGAAACGGGCATAGCATCAAATTTGATCCTGTATCCATTCATTCTCAATCCCTGAAAATATGATCGGTTTTATTTCGAAGTTATTTGGTGGTAATAAATCGGAAAAAGATATCAAAATTATCATGCCCCGGGTTGAACAGATCAACCAGTTACAGGCAACCTTCCATTCACTTTCCAATGACGCGCTGAGGGCAAAAACGAACGAATTCAAACAAAGAATAAAAGAACATCTGAAAGAAATGGATACTTCCATTGAAGACCTTGGTAAAAAAGCCGAGGAACTTCCTTTCAGCGATATTTCCGGGAAAGATGCTTTATATATCGAGATCGATGAACTGAAGAAAAAGCGGGACGATCTCATCGAAGAGATCCTGGACACTATTCTTCCGGAAGCATTTGCGGTTGTAAAAGAAACCGCTAAGCGGTTTAAGGAAAATACACAGATCATTACCACAGCCAACGATCGTGACCGGGAACTCAGCGTTGTAAAAGATTATGTAAAGATTGAAGGTGAAAAAGCTTTTTACAGCAATAGCTGGACGGCAGCCGGCGGGGACATTACCTGGAATATGGTGCACTATGATGTGCAGCTGATCGGCGGGGCGGTATTACACAGTGGTAAAATTGCGGAAATGGCAACGGGTGAGGGAAAGACCCTGGTATCCACGCTGCCTGCCTATCTGAATGCTTTATGCGGGGAAGGTGTTCACCTGGTAACGGTGAATGATTACCTGGCCCGGCGGGACTCCGAATGGAATGGCCCTATTTTCGAGTGGCTGGGTATTTCCGTTGACTGCATTGACAAACACGAACCGAACAGCGAAGCCCGGCGCAAAGCCTATATGGCGGATATTGTTTACGGAACGAATAACGAATTCGGATTTGATTACCTGCGCGATAATATGGTGCATACACCCGAAGAAATGGTGCAGCGCAAGCATCATTTTGCCATGGTGGATGAAGTGGACAGCGTACTGATCGATGATGCCCGTACACCCCTGATCATTTCGGGTCCCGTTGCCAAAGGCGATGATCAGCAATATCATTATCTGAAAAGCCGGGTGGAACGCCTGGTCGAAGCGCAGAAAAAAGTTACGAATCATTACCTCAACGAAGCAAAGAAAAAATTTGCGGAAAATAACGATGATCCCAAAGACGGTGGCCTGGCCCTGATGCGTGCGCACCGCGGACTTCCGAAAACCGGAGCCCTGATAAAATTTCTGAGTGAACCAGGCATCCGGGTGAAACTCCAGAAGTCTGAAAATTACTACCTGGCTGACCAGCAGAAAGAAATGCCCAAAGTAGACAGCGAACTTTTTTTCAGCATTGATGAAAAAAATAATTCTGTCGACCTGACGGATAAAGGCATTCATACCATCACCCGGGAAGGAGAGGATCCTGAATTTTTTGTACTTCCTGATATTGGAATCAAACTCGCCGATATTGAAAAAAGTGAAATGTCAGCGGAAGAAAAATTCCAGCAGAAAGAAGCGCTGCTAAATGAGTATGCCATTAAAGCGGACCGGATTCACACGGTGCAGCAATTACTCAAAGCATATACTTTATTTGATAAGGATGTGGAATATGTGGTCCTGGACGGACAGGTGAAAATCGTGGATGAACAAACCGGCCGTATCCTGGATGGCCGCCGGTACAGCGATGGATTGCACCAGGCCATCGAAGCAAAAGAAAATGTAAAGATCGAAGCAGCTACCCAAACCTATGCGACTGTAACGCTGCAGAATTATTTCCGGATGTATCATAAGCTGGCGGGTATGACCGGTACGGCAGAAACGGAAGCGGCGGAACTATGGGATATCTACAAACTGGACGTGGTGACCATTCCCACCAATGTTGTTATGATCCGTAAGGATTCGCAGGATCTCGTTTTCAAAACCAAAAGAGAAAAATACAAAGCCGTCATTGATGATATCGAACGGCTGCGTTTGGAAGGCCGCCCTTCCCTCGTTGGTACCACTTCTGTGGAAGTCAGCGAACTGCTGAGTAAAATGCTTTCAGTAAAAAAGATTCCACATAATGTGCTGAATGCAAAACAACACGCGCGGGAAGCCCAGGTAGTCGCGGAAGCAGGGCTCACGGGTGCTGTAACCATTGCTACCAATATGGCCGGTCGCGGTACGGATATTAAACTCGGCGGCGGCGTGAAGGACGCAGGAGGTCTCGCGATCATTGGCACTGAACGTCATGAGAGCCGGCGGGTGGATCGTCAGCTGCGCGGTCGTTCGGGACGGCAGGGAGATCCGGGAACCACCCAGTTTTATTCTGCCCTCGAAGATGATCTCATGCGCATGTTCGGCAGTGAACGCATTGCTTCACTCATGGATAAAATGGGGTATAAGGAAGGTGAAGTGATTCAGCACAGCATGGTCACGAAAAGCATTGAAAGGGCGCAGAAAAAAGTGGAAGAAAACAATTTTGGTATCCGTAAACGGCTGCTTGAATATGATGACGTTATGAACAAGCAGCGGAACGTGGTTTATAAAAAGAGAAATCATGCTTTGTTTGGCGACCGCCTTGCCCTGGACCTGGACAATGCATTTTATAGTGTGGCAGATGGCATAATGAATACATACCGCGATGTGGAAGACTTTGAAGGATTTAAAGTGGCTGTCATTCTGAACTTTGGGGTGGATACTGCCATCACGGAAGAAGAATTTCTAAAAGACGGCGTTGACCAACTGGTGGAAAAATTATACGCGGAAGGAACACTGAACTATGAAAGAAAGATGGCCGAGGTTCAAAAAGACGCGGTTCCGGTTTTCAAAAATATCCTGCTGAACCAGGGCCGCCATATCGAAAATGTGGTCGTGCCTTTTTCAGATGGCAAGAAAGTAATTAATGTACTGGCCAATCTTCAAAAAACACTGGACACCCAGGGCCGGGAACTCATGAATGCAGTGGAAAGACAGATCACCCTTTCCATCATCGATGATACCTGGAAAGAACATCTGCGTTCCATGGATGACCTCAAGCAAAGTGTGCAGACCGCTTACCTGGAACAAAAAGATCCGCTCGTTATTTATAAAATGGAAGCATTTGAGCTTTTCCGGAATATGGATAGCAATATGAATAAGGAAATCGTCAGTTTCCTTTGCCATTGCGCCATTCCGGTGGAACAGCAAACGCCGATCCGCGAAGGGGTGGAAAAGAAGACGGACATGAGTAAGATGAAGATCCGAAAGGATGAACTGGTTACGGCGGGTGGCGGAACCGGACCCGTGATGGAAGGCGGCGGAGACTATTATGACCCTTCAGAACCTGTTAAACAGGAGCCCATTAAAGTAGGCCCGAAAGTCGGAAGAAATGACCCCTGTCCCTGCGGAAGCGGAAAGAAATACAAGCAGTGCCACGGGAAGGACGCTTCTTAGGCCAAAAGCCTAAAGCTTAAAACCTGAGACAAGAATTGTGTATGGTGGATGGTTTATGGTGGATGGTATATGGTATATGGATTTTGACAACCATAAACCATCCACCATAAACCAAAAAAACATCCGCCAACAGACAGATGCTTTAAATAATTTACAGTTTTAGGCTTTAAGATTTCGGCTTTAGGCTTTTGAAACGGTCAGCTTGTTTACGCTGCGTGTCAATTTGCTTTTCAGGTTAGCTGCTTTATTCTTATGGATTACACCCTTTTTAGCCAGGCGGTCGATGAGGGAGGCGATTTCAGGCATTTTTTCACCTGCTGCTTTTGGTTCTTTGATGGCTTTCAGGTCGCGGATCGCATTCCGGGTTGTTTTGCCATAATAACGGTTGCTGTCCCGGCGTTTGGAAGCTTTACGTACATCTTTTTTCGTTGCGCGATGATTGGCCATTTATTCAGAATTTTGGACGGCAAAGGTAGGAAAAGCAGGCTAATATTGAAAAATATTCCGGATGTTTCTTTTGCCGATATTTGCAGTGCGATTAATGTCAAAAAATGAAAGACTTACAGTATATCACGAATTCCTCTCCTTCATTCATTGAAAGTTTATACCAGGATTTCGTAAAAGACCCACAAAGCGTTGACCCTGAGTTCAAAAAATTTTTTGAAGGATTCGATTTTGCCCTGACTCAGGGCAAAAACGGGAACGGTAAAGCAGTCGTTTCGAAGGAAACCGCATTTAAAACAACGGATGGAGTGGACTGGAAAAAGGAGCTGGGCGCCTACCGGCTCATCCTCGGTTACCGCAACAAAGGTCATTTGCTGGCTAAAACCAACCCGATCCGTCCCCGGAAAGACCGGGGCGCCAACCTCGACCTGGGCTTTTTCGGATTTACGGAAGAAGACCTTGACAAATCATTTTTTGCCGGTAATCTGATTGGCCTCGGTACAACCACGCTGCGTAATATTCTTACCCATCTGCAGAAATGCTATGCCGATCATGTCGGGATCGAATTCAAATATATCAGTGATCAGGTAAAGGTAAACTGGCTGACAACCGAGATGGAGAAGAAATTCATTGAGCCATTTTCTCTTCAGAAAAAGCAGCGGATCCTGGAAAAGCTGAATGAAGGGGTGATGTTCGAAAAATTTCTTCATACAAAATATATCGGTCAGAAAAGATTCTCCCTGGAAGGTGGGGAAACAACCATTCCGGCACTCGACGCCATGATCAATATGGCAGCCGAACACGATGTGCAGGAAGTTGTGATGGGGATGGCACACCGTGGACGGTTGAATATACTGGCAAATATCCTTGGTAAGACCTACGAACAGATATTCAGTGAATTTGAAGGAACTGCCAAACTAGACCAGACGATGGGAAGCGGTGATGTAAAATACCACCTCGGTTTCGGAGCCGAACTGATCACACCATCTGATAAAACAGTCCACGTAAAACTCATGCCCAATCCTTCACACCTGGAAGCGGTGGATCCTGTAGTGGTTGGTTTTGCGCGTGCGAAAGCCGATGTGCTGTATGAAAGTAATTACGATAAAATTCTTCCCATCCTGATACATGGTGATGCATCCGTGGCGGGCCAGGGGATCGTGTATGAAGTATTGCAGATGTGCGGACTGGATGGATATTATACCGGCGGAACGATTCATTTTGTAATCAATAACCAGATTGGATTTACAACGGATTTTGATGAAGCGAGGAGTTCGGATTATTGCACGTCGCTCGCAGCTGCGGTGCAGGCTCCCGTATTGCACGTGAACGGGGATGATCCGGAAGCAGCCGTGAAATGTGCGGAAATTGCTGCCCGCTACCGGCAGGAATTCAATGCGGATATATTTATAGACATGGTTTGCTATCGCCGGCATGGACACAATGAAGGGGATGATCCGAAATTTACCCAGCCTACATTATATGCCCTGATTGAAAAACATCCGAATCCGCGCGAAGTATATACCCAGTACCTGACAGAGCACGGAGAAAGCGATGCGAAGGATCTGGCAAAGGATATGGAGAAAAAATTCTGGAACGACCTGCAGGAAAGACTCGACGATATAAAACAAAAACCACTACCGTATAAATATCAGCAACCGGAAATCTGGTGGAGAAGCCTTCGCCGCGCAACCCCGGCGGATTTCGATCAGTCACCGGTTACGGCCATTTCAGAAGCAGATCTTCGTAAAATATTCGGCGCAATGATGGCGTGGCCCGAAACATTTACACCGATAAAAAAAATAGAAAAACTACTCCGGGATAAAGAGAAATTATTTCAGGATGAACAGAAACTGGACTGGGCCTCCGGAGAATTACTGGCTTATGGCAGTATACTACTGGATGGGAAAGACGTTCGTATGAGCGGTCAGGATGTGCGTCGTGGAACGTTCTCTCACAGGCATTCGGTTCTCCGGGATGAAAATACAGATGAATCCTATAACCGCCTGAGCCGGATTCCTGATGCAAAAGGGATCTTCAGGATTTATAATTCCCTGCTCAGCGAATACGGCGTGCTGGGTTTCGAGTATGGATATGCGTTGGTTAATCCAAATACTTTAGTCATATGGGAAGCCCAGTTCGGGGATTTTTGTAATGGCGCCCAAACCGTGATCGACCAGTTTATTGCCGCCGGAGAACAGAAATGGCAACGGATGAATGGTTTGGTTTTATTGCTTCCGCATGGATACGAAGGACAGGGACCTGAACACAGCAGCGCCCGGATGGAAAGGTTTTTACAGATGTGTGCGGAATCGAATATGATCATTACCAATGTAACAACTTCAGCCAATTATTTTCATGCGATGAGGCGTCAGGTCGCGTGGCCATTCAGGAAACCGCTGATCAACTTTTCTCCCAAGGCGAATCTCCGCCATCCGGGTTCGTATTCAAAGATATCCGAGTTCACCAGTGGCGGATTTCAGGAATTGATGGATGACAGGTTTGCCGGGGAACCTGCCCAGGTGAAAAAGGTGTTATTCTGTTCCGGAAAAATATATTTCGAACTGGCCGAAAGACAAATAAAAGACAACCGGAAGGATATCGCCATCCTTCGGCTTGAGCAACTCTATCCACTTCCTGACAAACAGCTGGATGCTTTGTATAAAAAATATAACCAGGCTACCTGGTTCTGGATTCAGGAAGAGCCGCTCAATATGGGTGCAGCCTCTTTCCTCCAGATGAATCTGAAAAATATCAATTATGGTTTTATCAGCCGCCAGCCGGGTGCTTCGCCGGCTACCGGATATGCAAAAGTGCATGCGCAGGAGCAGCTTGAAATCATAGAGACCGCTTTCAGTATTTGATCATATGAATCTGCCCCTTACATACTAAATAAATTATCTTTCCACGTAAATTTTACATCAGATGATCGATATTAAAGTGCCGGCCGTGGGCGAATCCATCAGCGAAGTAACCCTGGTGAAGTGGCTAAAACAGGATGGTGATTATGTAGACCGCGATGAAGTGATTGCAGAACTCGAAAGTGAAAAGGCGACTTTTGAAGTGAACGCTGAAAAAGCCGGTTCACTTAAAACCCTGGGTAAGGAAGGGGACACCCTGAAGATTGGAGACGTGCTGGCCAGCATTGATGAATCGGCCATCAAACCGGTTACTGCTGAAAAGCCGGCAGCCACCAACGGAACGTCTGCACCGGCAAAACAGGAAAGTTCCAAAGTGACTTTTGAAAAAACAGCAACACCGGAACCTGCAAAAGCAATCAGTGCTTCTGATGTGAAAGCCACTCCCGTTGCAGCAGCCATCATCACCGATAAAAAAGTAGACAGGGGATCGATTGTCCCAACCGGAGCGAATGGTAAAATTGTAAAACACGATGTACTGGATGCATTGACCCATCCGGGTCGCCTGCCTGGCAAAGCATTATTTGGGAGGGATATCCGGAAAGAAAAAATGAGCAACCTGCGAAAAACAGTTTCCCGGCGTCTGGTGGAAGCTAAAAATACCACAGCCATGCTCACCACTTTTAATGAAGTGGATATGACCCAGGTAATGGCCCTTCGTGCAAAATATAAGGATAAGTTCAAGGAGAAACATGGTGTGAACCTTGGCTTCATGAGTTTTTTCACCAAGGCCGTTTGTTATGCATTGCAGGAGTGGCCCGCAGTGAACGCTTATATTGACGGGGAAGAACTGATCTACCACGACTATTGCGATATATCCATTGCGGTATCAGCGCCAAAGGGACTGGTCGTTCCGGTTATACGTAATGCGGAAAGCCTGAGTATGGCGGAGATTGAAAAGAAGGTCGTTGAACTGGCAGGCAAAGCGCGGGATAATAAATTAAGCATGGAAGAAATGCAGGGCGGCACATTTACCATCACCAACGGTGGTGTGTTCGGTTCCCTGATGTCTACGCCGATTATCAATATTCCCCAGTCCGCCATCCTGGGCATGCATAAAATAGAAGAAAGAGCCGTCGTGGTAAACGGTCAGATCGTTGTTCGTTCCATGATGTACCTGGCGGTCAGTTATGATCACCGGATTATCGACGGCCGCGAATCGGTAAGCTTCCTGGTTCGGGTGAAAGAAATGCTCGAAAATCCGGATCAGCTGTTGTTTGGAAAGGATCCTGTAAAAACATTGCTTGAATTATAATATTTTCAGATCTTATCATTTTCAGGCGCGTCTCCGCGCCTTTTTTCGTTGAAATGAATTTTAATTATGATTTTCGATAACCTGCTGCGATATGCAGTCCGTATCCTGGATGTATACTCCGGCGATATTCCTTTACAGGGCTGGCTAAAAAATTTTTTCCGCGAAAATCCGCAAATGGGTTCGCGTGACAGAAGGCTGGTTACCGAAATGGTATATTGCTATTTCCGGCTGGGGCATTCACTAAAAAATATTCCAAAAGAAGCACGGATCCTTACCGGAATTTTTCTTTCCAACACCCAAAAAGAACAGATTCTCGAGCATCTGAATCCGGAATGGCATGGCTTCACGGAGAAAATCCTGGAAGAAAAACTGGAAATGGTCCGGCTGAAATATCCTGATTTCGATCTGTTGGAAATATTCCCGTGGAAAAACCTGTTAAGTGCGGGAATAGATCATCGCCGGTACTGTTTGTCTTTTTTGGAAAGACCCAGATTATTTATCCGTATCAGACCCGGAAAGGAAAAATCTGTTCTTGCCAAACTGAACAAACATCAGATTGAATTCGTGGACGCCGACCCGCTGGCCGAACTGCCGTTCCCCGCTTTTTCTTTTGCAGCCGCCACCAAACTGGACGGCATCTTTACCTTAAATTTAGAAGCAGTCATACAGGACCTTAGTTCACAGCGTACAGCTCTTTTTTTAAAAAAAGAGGGAAACAAAATTTCATCAGCCTGGGACTGTTGCTCCGGAAGTGGCGGAAAATCCATCATCATAACGGATCTGAATCCGGGATGTCAGCTAACGGTATCGGATATACGCGAATCCATTTTAAATAACCTGAAAAAGCGGTTTAGCGAAGCCGCCATTTCCGCTCCAAAATTTTGTAAAGCCGATCTGACCGATCAGAATGATCTGCCAAAACAAATGTTTCCATTTATTATAGCGGACCTGCCCTGCACGGGCAGTGGCACCTGGAGCCGTACACCGGAGGCGCTTTATTTTTTCGACCCGCAATCTGTTTCTACCTACCGGCAGCGTCAGGAAAAAATACTTTCGAATGTAATGACCCGGTTGAAACCCCAGGGTGAGCTGGTATATATTACCTGCTCTGTTTTTGCTGATGAGAACGAAAAAATCCTGGCATATGTCCAGACAAAAAATGGAATATCCGTTGAGCGCCGGGAATTGATTACAGGATATGATCAGAGTGCGGATTCAATGTATGCAGTGCGTTTTACGAAAGCGGGCTGATCCGGGCAGAATATAAAGTTATTTTTTCATCTCTTCCCCGCAGTTCGCTTTCACCAAGCGCTTCGATTGTAAACGGAAAAGGTGGCTGGAGCTTTTCCATTAACTGTCCGGAAATAAGTATGTCAACTTCATACAGATTGCAGAGACCCTGTATGCGGGCGGCTGTATTCAGGACGTCGCCGGTGAAAATGATATCCTTCTGGATGACTCCGATTTCCCCGGTTATCACGTTTCCAAAATGAAACCCCGCTTTAAATTCCGGCCTTATGCCAAATTTTTTATCGTATTTTTCTTTTTGGGTTTTCATTTTTTCCTTCATGGAAAAAAAGCACTGTATACAATTGTTATTGGATAGGCCGGTCTTCAGTGTCCAGGAGACCACCATTTCATCACCTACATACTGATAGATTTCCCCCGAATGAATGATAATAGCCTCCGTCAGGTCGGAGAAATATTCCCTTAACATTTCAAAGTATCTGACATGACCCAGCTTTTCAGCGATCGTAGTGGAGGATTTCATATCCAGGAACATAAAAATTCTTTTCTCTTCTTTCGGAGTATGATATTTGCCGGTCAGAAAATTATTGAGAACCCCCCGGCCCATATTCTCACTCACTTCTGTATAAAAAAGTGTAACACCAATGATGGAGGCGATATACAGTTCAACGCTCCAGAAAGCAAAATTTGAAAAAAAGATCCCGACATTCTTCCATACCGATTTATCTAAAACGTTTGTTTTGAGTTCAAAGGAATTATAAGTTGCCGTGATAACCAGGAGAAACAAAATGATGATTAAGGCATAAATGGCTGTCTTAAAAAGCAGTTTCCGGATGAAACTGTCCCGGAGAAATGATTTGTGTAAATAAAGTATTTCGATTGTTCCGATCAGCAATCCCAGCACCAGCGCCAGAACGGAAGTTATAAAAATGGCTTTACTGAAATTGTATGGATTTCCGGTAGAAGGATAATAATGAAGCTCGCCGAGCAGCCCTCTTTCAAGCAGCGAATAAACGATGCCAAAGACCAGCCAAATCAAACCAAAGGGAATGATTCGGAAAAAATTTAATTTGGCCGACGCAGTTAACGGTGACATGATATCGTCAATTGTGAGAGACCATATTAAAAGTGAGGCCATAGCCAATGGTTGCTCCGGAAGGATATTCCACGTTGGGAGACTGATATACAGAGTAAAGGAACTTTTTATAAATCGGCCCGATACCTTTTCCATATACTTCCTCGCTAAAAATCGTTTGTGTATAGGAACCGTCGCTTGATCCGGTGATATCATTTGCCTCATCCACGATAACTGCCTGGGGTATCGTTCCGGCCAAAACACTGAAAGGCAAACCGGTACTGTCATAAACATAATTCCATCCGTCCAGATAAGGGACCGGTGAATCGTCTGATTTGGTGTCAATATATGCATTGCCCAGCCAGGAAATTCCATCCTGCACCGGAGAAATCAACTTTATAAAACGGAGGTTATTCTCAACAACTTCTACCGAACCTTTCAGCGGAGTCACCATGTAAGCAATGGAAGGCACCCATTCAGCAGTTCCGGTTGTATCACTCAGATAACGGATCACCCGGTAGCTGGGCCTGCCCAGGTTGTCAGTAATACTGTCCTGCACCACATCTTTGGCGAGATAGCTGATCAGGGTATCTTCTGACCCCACATTGATAAATTTTAAGGAATCCATGCGGTAAATAATGTAATTGCCGACATGCATCGGATAATAATCTGCCGGGGTATCGGTTTGTAAGGGATTGCTTTTACTGCAACCGAAAAGAAGGATGACCAAAAATGAAAGGGAATAAAAACGACAGCATCTGGGTCTCATAGTGGAAATCATAACAAAGTATAACGCAATCTACTACGATTTATTGCCATATCTTTGACTTTTTCCCAGTGAAAAAGCTATTACAGGGCATCCTTTATTACTTCAGTCTCCCATTTATCTATCTGCTGTCAGCATTGCCCTTTCCCTTGTTGTATTTTTTTTCGGATGGCGTTTATGCCCTGCTCTATCATGTGATCCGGTACCGGCGGAAAGTAGTGCGTCTGAATCTTACCAGGTCTTTTCCGGAAAAGCAGGGCAAAGAGATCCGGGAAATAGAAACCCGGTTTTACCGTTATTTCTGTGACCTTTTCCTGGAGACTTTTAAAACGCTTACCATTTCAGCAGAAGATATGGTGAAGCATTGCCGGTTTGAACCCGAAACACTGGCCATTTTTAACCAGCTTGCAGAAGAAAACCAGAGTTTCATAGTGGTGATGGGGCATTTTGGAAATTGGGAATGGGGGGGTAATACATTTAGTATCTGTTGCAAACATCAGTTATTTGTAATTTATCATCCATTGACCAACAAATATGTAAATGGTTTGATGTTCAGGATGCGCACGCGTTTTGGAACCCGTCTGATTTCCATGAAAGATACGTTGCGGGACATGCTCAACAACAGAAATGAATTGACGGCTACGGCGTTTATCGCTGATCAGTCACCACTTCCGGATCGTGCATACTGGATGGATTTCATGAATCAGGATACGCCGGTTTTTCTTGGGATAGAAAAAATTGCGTTAAAGATCCGCTACCCGATCGTATATATAACCATAAGAAGAGTTAAAAGGGGCTACTATACTGTATTTGCAGAGAGAATAGAACTACCTTCGCAGCGGCAGGAAACCGGAAAAATCACTGAAATTCATACGAGGAAACTCGAAGAAGATATCCGGAGCCAGCCTGAAAACTGGTTGTGGACCCACAGGAGATGGAAACATAAACGGCCTAATTAATAATGATCAGTAATGCTTTGTGGTAAGGAACTCATACTGGCGACAAGACCCTTTGCAAAAGAAATCAGAAGTAAAAGCTGGATCTATGCGTTGTCGACCATTACATTCCTGATATTGGCGCTTACTGCCACCATCGTAATTCCTTATTTCGCTGCCCGGTTATTTTTCAGTATTCTTGCCGGGTTGCTCATGGTGCGCATGTTTATCATCTACCACGATCACCAGCATCATTCCATCCTGACCAATTCAAAATTTGCAAATATCATCATGACGGTATTTGGATATTTTGTCCTTTCCCCGACGAGTATCTGGAAAAGATCACACGATCATCATCATAATAATAATTCCAAATTATTCAGTGCGAGTATTGGTTCATATCCCATCGCTTCCAGGAAAAAATTCAATGAGATGAGCGGCCGGAAGAAATTTGAATACCTGGCCATCCGGCACCCGGTAACCATCGGACTGGGATATTTTTCAATGTTCATATTTGGTATGTGTATTGCTTCGTTTGTAAGCAGCCCCAGAAAACATTATGATTCCATGATCGCCCTGGTGATCCATATTACCGCATCGGTTATGTTGTTTATATTTCTCGGATGGCAGGTCTGGTTATTTTTCTTCTTTCTGCCGTTTCTCATCGCTTTTGGCATGGGAGCTTATCTTTTTTATGCACAGCATAATTTTCCGGGAGTAACATTTGCCGAGAATAACGAATGGGCTTATGAAAAAGCGGCTATGGAATCCTCCAGTTACATGGAGATGAATCCGGTTATGGCCTGGCTCACTGGAAATATCGGGTATCATCATATTCATCACCTGAATTCCAAAATACCTTTTTATCGTCTTCCGGAAGTGATGGGTCATTTTAAAGAACTGCAACAACCCAAACGCACATCACTTAAGATAAAAGAAGTCATCGCCTGTCTTCGCCTGAAAGTCTGGGATCAGGATAAAAAACAAATGATGGGTTTACACGGGTAATGCAGGGCCGTTTAGAAATGCGGCATACCACTTACCCGAGGATTTTACAATTCTTTCCTGCGTTTTAAAGTTTACATGCACCAGCCCGAATTTGGGAAAATATCCTTCTGCCCATTCAAAATTATCTAGGAAGGTCCACACGAAATACCCGTTTACGCGTGCCCCGGCTTTTTTCGCTAACAAAACCTGTTTTATGTGATCCTGTATGTAATCCATTCTTTTTTGATCATGCACAGTCCCCTTCATACAATGATCTTCAAAAGCAGCTCCGTTTTCCGTGACGATAATTTCTTTCAGGTTTTTATATTGTGTCCAGCGCAGGAGGGCATGGTAAATGGCCGGTGGGTGCACTTCCCAGTCCATCTGGGTCCGGTCTGCGTGTCTTTTGCCGGCTTTTATTATTTTCGCTTTTATAAAGGGCATGAAAGGTGCATGGCAGACGATTTCCCTTGTATAGTTCTGAAGTCCGGCAAAGTCCATATCGAAAGCCAGCCTGGCGGAATCGCCATCTTTATAAAATTTTTCGAGACGTTGTAATATTTTAAGATCCTTCACCGGATAGCCGAGACCGAGCAACGGCTCAATGAACAAACGATTCAGCAACGCATCCGTTTTTTTAACGGCGGCCAGATCCTTTTCATTATTCCGGTAAGGTTCTACATGAGAATAGGAAAACGTAGTACCGATCCGTGCCCTGGAGTTTAAACTCCTTATAATCCGGCCGCCTTCCGCCTGGCAAAGGGCAGCATGATGTACTGCAGAAAGGAAATGGGTCAGGCCTTTCTTTCCGGGTGCGTGAACACCTAAAAAATATCCGGCGCCGGTAAAGACCATGGGCTCGTTCAATACAATCCAGCGGGTCACCCGGTCGCCAAATTGTTTCACACAAAACGCAACGAAGAAGCCGAACCAGCCAAGTATCTCCCGGTTCGTCCAGCCGCCTTTCTGTTGAAGCGATTCGGGTAAATCCCAATGATATAAAGTGATCCAGGGTTCTATGCCATTTGCAAAACAGGTGTCAATCAGCCGGTTATAATAATCCACGCCCGGCTGGTTTACCTGGCCGGTTCCCTGAGGGAAAATCCGGCTCCAGGAGATCGAAAACCGGTAATTCGGAATATGCATTTGATTCAGTAAGCGGATATCCGAGGGAAAACGGTTATAAAAATCACAGGCGGTATTTCCGTGTTCCCGGTGAAGGATCGTTTTCTTTTTCCGGCAGAATGTATCCCAGATGGATTCACCTTTACCATCTGACTGATGGGCTCCTTCTATCTGGTAAGCTGCCGTAGATACACCCCAGTGAAAATCATTGCCGAACGAATCCCGGTTCAATTGCATGTTAATCGGCCGATTGTTTTAGAATCTTTTCCAGGCTTTTTTCTTTCAGTTTTTTTGCAGAAGAAATATCATCCTGTGCAGGTTTCATCGCACTACTTATTTTAACCGGGTTTTCCCGGATCACCCTATCAATGATATTCTCTGTGATGTCGGGGTATATCACCGGAACGGACTGATCCCTTTCAGTCCATGATCTTATTTTGTCCAGGTATTTTATTTTCAGGGATTTTAATACCGGCACACCCAGGGTGCCGAGTGCCGCTGCATTACATTGTTGTTCATACTGACCCTTCATCGGAATAACAAGCAGCTTTTTCTTAAGATAGAGCGCTTCAGCCGGCGTTTCAAACCCGGCACCACAAAGTATTCCGGTACAACTGAGCAGGCTTTTGATGAATGCATCATTTTCGACAGGGCAGATATAAATATTTTTCTCCCGGTATACATCTTTCGTATGTTTACTGAAAACCTTCCACTCAATATTTTTTACTTCACGAAGCACCCGTATAATCCGTTTATCAGAATAGGATGGCAGGTAAACGGTGTAATGTGGTTTTAATTCTGCTGCCGGTTTCCTGATCTCACTGCGAATGACCGGTGTGAAAATCTTTTCCCCGTATTTGGCAAAATGAAATCCATAAGCATTGGAAACGGGCGCATAATGGTTTAAAATGGCTTTGCCAATCAGATCTTGTTTTTTCGGCTTCGGTGCATTTTTATGGATAACGGCAGCCTGATGGCTCAGACCCACACAATATTTATGCTTTCTCCGGCAGGCCCAGGCGCTTACAGGTTCAAAATCGTTGATGATCAGGTCATATTCTTCCACCGGAAGGCTTTTAATTTCTTCATATAATCTTTTGAGATTTCCTTTTCTATAGGTGGCCATCACATCAACGCCTCCTTTTTTTCCAAAAACGAAGCAGAGGCCTTTGAACCGGTATTTTACAGGATAGGGGAGATCCACATCTGCCTGTGTACCACTGATCAGCAGATCGAGTTCTCCTTTTTGCTGAAGTATGGGGATGATTTCCCTGGCACGACTGAGGTGGCCGTTGCCTGTGCCTTGTATGGCATACAATATTTTCATCCGGAGTAATATAAATCCATTAATGGATTTTATAAAATCTGAATGCCGGATAAAAGGCCGAAAGCCTTGTTAAAAATAGGCGGACGCCGATCCGGGTAAAAAAATAACCTAACTCTTTCATCGGGGTGATTTAAAATCGTTCATGGATGATCGCATGGTAAAGGAACAACACGTATATGAAGCCAGCATGAAGCCTGTGTTAGGGAATTATGAATTAAATCATGATTTTGAGCGGCATATGGCCGTTCTCTTCGGAACGGGTTCATCCAAAGGAAAGAGAATGTCAGAAAAATATTATAGTTTTAACTGCCTCCCACCGGAGAAATTCTGCTACTATCTTAACAATAACCCATGCCGGGAACTGTCTGATGTTTTTGAAATACCGAACATATATAATACCACTGATTATTTCATGCTTTTTTTTCAGCAGTTTGTCATTGTGTGCACAAAGGGTAATAGAAATAAAATATGATCAGGATGCAAAGGGCGGATATGTTTTTTCCTGTATCAATTATGCCTATTGTACTTATATCCTTGATCTCGGATTTACTGTTTTCACGAATGTGAAATCTGATCAGCCGCTGCCTTTTCACGGGGAAGTGAAACCCGGGTACAATAAACTTTTTACCATTTCTGCCATTGATCCGATGGCTGCAACACAAATCAAATACAACAGTGCTTTCCAAAAGGGTTGCATGCATCCGGTCGTAAATGCGGATTTTACTTATCTGTTTCCCATCTCGCCGGGGAAAAGCGCCCAGGTATATGAACTGTCACCGGGTAAACCAACAGATTCTGCCTGGTATGTTCTCCGGTTGAGAATGAAAGCCGGAGATACCATTTATGCAGCAAGGAAAGGAATAGTGAATGAAATCCAGGACCAGAACGGTGCCAATGATGCCGGACAAACAAGTGTCGGCACTGAAAATTTTCTTGAAATCACACAAGCTGATTGCAGTTTTGCACGTTACGGTATTTTGAAAAAAAACGGTGCACTGGTCAAACCGGGTCAGTCAGTAAAAGCAGGGCAACCGGTCGGCCTCGTTGGCGGAGATGCCTTTGGGCGCGGTTCGGATATCCGGTTTAGTATATATTATTACCAGGAAGAAAACGGATCAGCCAGTCAGGAGAAGGGACGCCATTATATCATCACCCAGATATGGACAAAAAATAACGGAAAAGGAAAACTCAAACATGGCGCTGTTTACACCAGTGAGTTTCCGGCCGCTGTGTTGAATCAGAAACAACCTGCAGCGACTCAGAAAAAAAAGAAAAAATCCGAATAAGACTAAAGCTTAAGGCCTAAAACTGTCATCGGTCATCGGTCATCGGTCATCGGTCAACGATCATCCCTGCCTGTCGGCAGGCAGGGGTCAACGCTCAACTGCCAACTGCCAACTATTTCAGCTGGTAAGCCACTATTCTTCTGTCAAAAAACGTTGGAACATAAACGATTTTTTTATCCGGATCGTAGCCGATATCCGCGGTGTTTTTTTTCTGTTCATGGGTGTCCAGTAATAATTCGGTTTGCCCGCTGGCGTATACGTAGAATATATATCCCGGCCAGGATGTAACGAGGAAGTCTCCATTTCCAATGGGTTCAATTCCATCAATGGCCTGGCCCACGTCTGCGATCTGTGTGATTTGTTTTTTTGAATCTGCTTTCATTAATAAGGGTCCTTTTGCAAAAAAGAGATCGTCTTTTACGGCTTTTAATCCGTTGGCGCCGGTTACCTGATCAATATACAGACTGATCATTTCATTTTCCATTTTCCAGATCATGCCGCTTTTTGAATCCGATACATATACAATGCCATTATCAGTAACCGTTATATCATTCAGCCCGCTGGCGCCGGGGACAGGAATTTTCCGGAGTATTTTGGCTTTTGGAATATCGACAATGACAATATCCGATATATCGGCCGCATACATTTTATCGTGATACATGCCAAGGCCCTTGGGGGCATTTAATCCGGTGATCCAGTTGGAGTCGTATTGCGTTCCTTTATTTGTCATTTTTCCGATACCTCCCTTTCCGTCAACTTCCCAGGGTGAACCGTTTATCAGCGAAACATATAATAAGTTATTGTTCAGTTCGGGCAACACCGATTCAGGCGTAGCCACAACGGCGTCTGTTGACCACAGCGGAGCAAGTGAATGTTTTTGGCCCTGTGACACCAGGAATGCCGGCAGCAGGAGGCAGGTAATTATTTTTTTCATATGCTGGTTTTTTATTTGAAGAATAAAATTATGGTTCCTTTCCTGTATATAGAATTTTATTTGAAGGAAAAGAAACTTTTCGTAAATTGAATAAATTGCCTGTCATGTCTGATCCTAAAATATTTACGCGTACCGAAATTTCTCCGCTGAGTAGTCTGGACGAATGGGAAGAAGATGTTTTGATGAGATACCCGGAACAGGAGGCACCGACAAAAACCAGGGAAGCATACAGGAATTATGACGAGCCGGTACGTGATACGGTCCGTGAATTCTACCGGCTGAACCATACTTATCAGACCTATGAATTTGTGCAGGCAAAACGTAAAGAATTCCTTCCCTTTAATAAAAGGGAAATGTCAGTATGGGATGCATTTCAGTTTCTGAACCAACTGGTCGACGATTCAGATCCCGATACCGACCTGGATCAGTTTCAACACCTGCTACAGACTTCTGAAGCCATCCGGCGGGATGGCCATCCCGATTGGATGGTGCTGGCGGGTTTGATGCACGACATGGGAAAAGTGCTTTGTTTATTTGGTGAACCCCAATGGGCTGTGGTAGGTGATACTTTCCCTGTCGGTTGTGCGCATTCAGATAAAATTGTATATCCCGAATTCTTTTCAACCAATCCGGATGTAATGGATTCCCTGCTGAATTCCACTTTAGGCGTTTATAATCCTCAGTGCGGACTTAGAAATGTGTGCATGTCCTGGGGCCACGATGAATATATTTACCAGATGATGAAGGATTGCATGCCTGAAGAAAGTTTATATATGTTACGCTACCATTCTTTTTATGCCTGGCATCGGGAGGGAGCATATGAATATCTCCTGGATGATCATGACCGGGAAATGCTCCGGTGGGTGAAACTTTTCAATCCTTACGATCTGTATTCAAAAAATCCGGAACCTCCCGATTGGAACAAACTCAAACCTTATTACGAGAACCTGGTCAGTAAATATTTACCCCCGACGTTAAAATTTTAATCATTACACTTAGCTGAACCGGAGAACTATTTCCCGTGCATACACTACAGCGAGCAGACTACATTGTATTTTTCATTTATTTTATCATTGTTTTTTCCTACGGATACTGGGTATATCGAAGAAAAAAATCAGCAGTCCCTTCATCCAGAGATTTTTTTCTTGCAGAAGGTTCCCTGACCTGGTGGGCCATCGGCGCCTCCCTCATTGCATCTAATATTTCAGCGGAACATTTTATCGGGATGTCGGGCTCCGGTTATGCCCTGGGTCTGGCTATTTCAACCTATGAATGGATGGCAGCTGCCACATTGATTATCGTTGCCATATTTATTCTTCCGATCTACCTGAGGAATAAAATTTTCACCATGCCACAGTTCCTGGCACAACGGTACAATCAACAGGTGAGTACTTTGATGGCAGTCTTCTGGCTGCTCGTTTATGTATTTGTAAACCTCACATCCATTATCTACCTGGGCGCCCTGGCCATAACTTCAATATCTGATATATCATTTGGCTGGAGTATTGCCGGGCTGGTATTGTTTTCCGTGATCGTTACCCTGGGTGGCATGAAAGTAATCGGATACACAGACGTTATCCAGGTGCTTGTTTTATTGGTCGGCGGACTGGTTACCACCTACCTGGCACTTACGCTGCTTTCCCGGCATTTTGGGTTTGGCAGTAATCTGTTAAAGGGACTATCCATTTTACGAAAGGAAGCCCCTGATCATTTTCATATGATATTTAAAAAAGATAATCCCTACTATAAAGATCTTCCGGGTTTGTCTGTTATCATCGGTGGCATGTGGATCAACAACCTTGCTTACTGGGGCTGCAATCAGTATATCATCCAGCGCGCACTGGGTGCCAGCCTGAAAAAAGCCAGGAGCGGTTTGCTTTTTGCGGCATTTTTAAAACTTCTTGTGCCCGTGATTGTCGTTTTACCGGGTATCACGATGTTCGTATTATATAAAAACGGATTGTTTCAGAGGGAAATGATGCCGGATGGAATCATCAAACCGGATCATGCATATCCGACGCTCATGAATTTATTGCCGCCCGGATTGAAAGGAGTGGCCTTTGCCGCGTTAACAGCGGCGGTAGTTGCCTCACTGGCCGGGAAAGCAAACAGCATATCCACCATATTCTCACTGGACATTTATAAAAAATATATTAATAAGGAGGCATCGGAAAAACAATTGGTCGGGATTGGCAAATGGGTCGTCATTGTCTCCATGGCCATAGCCGCCCTGATCGCCCCGGCACTAAAAAACCTGGACCAGGCATATCAGTTTATTCAGGAATATGTGGGTTTTATCTCGCCGGGCGTACTGGCCATTTTCCTGCTTGGTTTCTTCTGGAAACGAACAACGTCTGCTGCTGCTTTAACAGGAAGTTTATTGACAATCCCCATATCCGTCATTTTAAAATTTCTGCCCCGTTGGACCGGCGGTGCTTTCCCGGATTATCCATTCCTCGATCGCATGACTATTGATTTTGGAGTTATTTTATTGATCATGATCGGGATCAGTGCCTCAAAACCTGCCCGATTCCGATCAGAACATACAATCACAGTTGATAAAAAAGATTTCCGGGTATCACCGTCCTTTATGGTGGGTTCGGTGATCATTATTGGAATACTGGCCGCCTTATATACGATATTCTGGTAAGTCATTAAGACCTTCCCCGTTCGATCTAAAAAGATTACATTTATAAACGAAACCGATTGCCAAGCTAAATTTTTTACCATGACATCCAGAAGAGTATTCATTCAATCTGCCTCCGCATTATCTGCCGCTGTTTTTGTAAAAGGTCCTTTCACAGCTTTTAAAAATCCTGTGATTGGCCTTCAGTTGTATACGGTCCGCGACGCCATGGCGGCCGATCCGGCCGGCACGCTGGCGAAAGTTGCACAGATCGGATATAATTCCGTAGAAAATGCAACCTATACCGGAACGGAAAAATTCTATGGTATGGATGCGGCGACGTATAAAAAACTTCTTTCTCAAAACGGCCTCGCAGCAACCAGCGGTCATTACCGGCTGGGCGAAGAACTCGTCAAGGGTGTTCCGGACAATGGCACCATTTTGCACGACTGGCAAAGGGCAGTGGACGATGCGGCAGCAGTCGGGTTAAAATATATGGTCTGTGCTTATTTATCGGCTCAGGAACGCGGCAGCCTGGATCACTATAAACAACTGGCTGATGAATTTAATAAAGCGGCGGAAGTCTGTAAAAAATCCGGAATTCAATTCTGCTATCACAACCACAATTTCGAATTTGAAGTACAGGATGGTGTATTTCCTTATGATATCTTATTGGATAAAACCGACAAGGACCTGGTAAAAATGGAAATAGACCTGTATTGGATAAAAAAAGCCGGTCAGGATCCGCTGGCACTATTCCAGAAACATCCGGGCAGATTTCCACTCTGGCATATAAAAGATATGTCGAAAGAAGCCGATCAGAGCTTTGCCGAAGTGGGAAATGGAATTATAGATTTCAAAACGATTTTCCAGCATAAGGATCAGGCGGGCATGAAGTATTTCTTCGTGGAACAGGATAAATGTCCGGGATCCCCCTTCGACAGCATTACCCAAAGCATAAAATTCATTAAAGCAAACCTGGTGTAACGACGGGTTGAATGCATATCAATCATTTTATTATGAAACTATTGCCTGCCTTTTTCGGGATCCTGATTTCTATTGCAGTGCATGGACAGCAAAATCCGGTAGGAATTTTTGAAGCGAATACCGATGTGGGATCCGGGGTAAAACCCGGTTCGGCAACCTATATTTCACAAACGGGTCAATATGTTGTTTCGGGTGCCGGATACAATATCTGGAACGATCACGATGAATTCCAGTTTGTATGGAAAAAAATGAAAGGCAATTTTATTATTTCTGCCAGGGCAGAATTTTTGGGAGGCTGGGTGGATTATCATAAGAAGGTCGGACTGATGGTCCGCAAATCCCTGGATGGTAATTCTGCCCATGTGAATACCGTTGAACACGGCGACGGACTTACGTCCCTGCAGTTTCGCAGAACAGCCGGTGCACAAACTGAGGAAATCAAATCAAAAATAACCAAAGCGAATATGATCGAATTGGAACGTAATGGAAATGTCTACATCATGCGGGTGGCTGTTTTTGGTGAACCTTATACGACGGACACGATTTCAAATATCGATCTGGGAGATGATGTCTATGTTGGATTATTTGTGGGTTCCCATAATGCTGATGTTACTGAAACCGGCGTCTTTAGTAATGTCCGGCTGACGATCCCGTTTAAAGGTATATCAGATCAGAATACCGATATGACGCTGGGCTCTAACCTGGAAATTCTCGAAGTCGCTTCCGGGAAAAGAGATATCATATATACGGTGCCCTATTCTATCCAGGCGCCGAATTGGATGGTGGATGGGTCCGGCCTGGTATTTAATGATTACAAAGGAATCGTATATCGTTTTCCGCTGGATTCCAAAACTCCGGTTCCGGTAAATACCGGAACGGTTATCAGTAACAATAATGATCATGTGATTTCCTTTGATGGTAAGATGCTTGGATTAAGCAGTTTTGTAAAAGACCTGGGGGGATCCATTATTTATACGGTGCCGGTCGGCGGTGGCACCCCAAAACAGATTACACCCAAGGGGCCATCCTATCTGCACGGCTGGTCGACAGATGGAAATTTCCTGGTTTTCTGTGGCGAACGCAATGGGGAATATGATGTGTATAAAATTCCTGCAACCGGTGGCCAGGAGATCCGGTTGACCGAAACCAAGGGACTGGACGATGGTCCGGAATACACGCCGGACGGGAAATATATTTATTTTAATTCAGTTCGATCCGGCTCCATGCAGATCTGGCGTATGAAACCCGATGGTATGAATCCTGAACCCGTTACCAATGATGGTTTCAATAACTGGTTTGCCCACATTTCCCCGGACGGCAAATGGATCGTATTTATTTCTTTTCTGAAAGAAGAAGTAAAGGCCGGTATTCATCCGCCATATAAACATGTCTATATCCGCATGATGCCCTTCAATGGCGGTGCTGTGAAAGTGATCGCCTATTTCTATGGAGGGCAGGGAAGTATCAATACACCGTCCTGGTCGCCCGACAGCAAAAGGGTTGCATTTATCAGCAATTCGAACATGGGTGGAAATTAGTATGAAGAAAATTAAATAAGTTTCCGGATGAAATTATTATTGGTTGTATCCCTGCTCCCGCTGATTTATTTCCCCTGTTTTTCACAGTCTCCCATAGGAATTTTTGATAATCAGCTGGATATCGGTTATATAAAATATGCGGGCGCATCCGCCTATAATGAGGCTGCACAGGTCTACAATATTCAGGGCTCAGGTGCGAATATCTGGTTTAATGAAGATCAGTTTCACTTTACTTATAAAAAGATAGCCGGAGATTTTATCCTCACAGCCGATTTTGCATTTACCGGAGATACGGCCGCAGCCAACGGTCACCGGAAGATCGGTTGGATGGTCAGGGAATCTGCCGCTGCCGATGCGGCGAGTATGAATGCCTGTGTACATATGGATGGACTAACCGTATTGCAATGGCGTGAAATGAAAGGCGCATTCATGCGGGATCCACAGGATGAAATTTTCTTTGCTAAAAGAGGCGTTCAAATCATTCAGCTGGAAAGAAAAGGTAAAAACCTGATCATGCGCGTAGCCAATCCGGGCGAACCACTTCAATGGGTGGGTTCTCATGAAATGAATGATATGAAGGATTCCGTATTAGCCGGCGTATTTATCAGTTCCCATGATTCGAATGCGCTGGCTACTGCCCGCGTTTGGAATCTGCGTATCGATCATCCGGTTGAAAATCCGTATCAGCCCAATCCACAACTGGTGAAACCGCCCACACTGGAAGTGATGGGAAGCCGGCTGGAAATTGTGGATGCTTCAGATGGTATCAGGAAATCCATATATGAATCAAAAGGACGTTTCGAAGCACCCAACTGGATGCCTGACGGAAAGAAATTATTATACAATGATCATGGCTCCCTGTATACCATACCGATTGAAGGCGGAATGACGGAAAAATTAAATACCGGTTCGGCAGATAAAATAAATAATGATCATGGAATTTCATTTGACGGGAAAATGCTGGCTATCAGTAATTCCAGGAGCGGATTTCCGGGTGGCGGCTCTTCGGTATATGTTTTACCGCTGGGAGGCGGGGAACCCAGGCTGCTGACGGAACAAACACCTTCCTACTGGCATGGCTGGAATCCGAACAACAGGGAAGTCTGTTATGTAGCCCAGCGCGGAAGTAAAATATACAATCTCTATAAACTTGACATCAACGGAGGAAAAGAAGTACAACTTACATTCAATACAAAGGGGCATGTGGATGGTCCGGAATACAGTCCGGACGGAAAATTTATTTATTATAATGCGAACCCGACGGGTACCATGCAGATCTGGCGCATGAAGCCGGATGGATCATCTGCGGAACAAATAACATTCGGTGCGGATAACAGCTGGTTTCCCCATATTTCACCGGATGGGAAATGGATCGTCTATATTTCATTCCCACCGGATATAGATCCCAATTCACATCCCGCCTATCAGCGGGTCGTATTGAGACTGATGCCTGCAGCCGGTGGTGCTCCCCGCGTTCTGGCTTATTTATATGGCGGACAGGGTACACTGAATGCGCCCTCCTGGTCGCCAGACAGCAAACGGATTGCCTTTGTGAGTAATTTCTGATTATTTAAAAAGAATAACAATCTCACAAATTTGATTTTTGCCTTTCTGTGGTTTCAGCGGCGGACCTGATTTGATCAGACGGATGATTTCGGCGTCGTGTACCGGTGAAATGGATTTTACGACTTTGAAGGAAGACAGCTCACCGTTTTTATTGACTGAAAACGAAATCACTTCTTCCCCTTTCAGGAGAGAATCGGCCGTCATTATTTTTTTATTGCTGTTTATATATCTGACAAGTGAATCCCAGCCCAGGGGGTCAACGGGTTTGCCGGTTTTTTCTTTCGAATAAGTTTCCTCCGTCTCTTCTCTTTTTTTGGAACTGTATCCCATTACAACCACGTCATTGAGCGTTTGGGGGGATGCCTTCATCCGGAATTTCTGAACCAGACTACTATCCGGATTAAACGAAGCAGTCACTGGCTGGTATCCTACCCTGTTTATCACGATTTCCCCGGCCGTCTTCGTTTTATCCAGGTACATTCTGAAATACCCGCTGTCATTGGTGGACACTTCTTTTTTGGAGCCGGGTAAAATGACCGTGGCGGATGAAACCGGTGCATTGGAATCGTCAACAACCACTCCCTGAAAATAATTTCCGGAAATTTCTTTGGTGCTGGTTATTAAAACACCTGAAACCCGTCCGCTGAGTTGTGCTTCCGCCGGCTTGGGTGGACTTGCCGGCAAAGCATGCTGGGTAGCGGCGCCGGTAATGTCCTTTTTTACGATGAGAGAATCAGATAGAGTATTGACCGCCCGGGAATTTGAAAACTTATCCTGGCTTTCAGCGGATTCCTGTTCCTGAGCCTTCTTAACACGGGATTTTTTTTCAATGGCTACCGGTTCCGCAAAAGCGGTTACAGTCGAATCCGCTGCTGAAACTGATGGCGGGGAATTTTTTTGCGCGACGGCAGTCGAATCCAGTAGGATATCCTGAACCCGTGGATTTAGATTTTCTATTCCGCTGTCTTTTTTTATCGTTTTGGCAATATTTGTACGGCTGCCCTTATTATTTATAAATGTAAATGTGAGAACGGCTGTTCCGATAACAAACAATACCGACGCGGCAACCTGCCAATTGGACAAGAGATAAACAATTCCTTTTTTACGGTCCCTTAGATGGATCCGGTCCGCCAGCCTTTTTTGGAGATCCGAAATATTTGTTTCGAAGGAAACCGATTGTCTGCGACTTTCCTCCAGCCCTTCTAAGGCATCCGCCAGAAAAGGATCTTCCAGGGCAGCTTTTTCCAGCGCCTGCATTTCCCGGTCGGTAAGTTGTCCTTCGAGGTATTTGCGGATGTCTTCCGTGGAATATTTAATATTTTCTTTTCCTTCTTCCATTTTTAAAACGGGTTCGCGGAATCTAGTGCTCCCGCAATATATTTTTATCCATGCAATTTTTTAAGTTCCTCCTGGCATTCTGAATCAGGCTGCGCACTTTATTCCAATCCATGTCGGTTATTCCGGCGATTTCCTTGTACGATTTTTCCTGCATATAAAACAGTTCCACACTCTGCTTCTGATCGGGAGATAGGGAATCCATACATTTCGTCAACTGGTTCAGGTTTTCTTCCTTTTCAAATGCCCCATTCAGATGCAGATTGTCTGTCAATTGCATAAACTCCGGATCTCCCGAAAGAGGCATAAGTTTTTTAGTCCGCAACTGCATCAGGCAATAGTTTTTGGCGACCATATAAAGCCAGCCTTTAAAATGGCTGATATCATGTTTTAATAATTTAGGGATCAGCTCTTCAAATATACCCATGACGGCATCTTTCGCAGCTTCGGGTTCTTTCAGGTACTTCATGCATACAGCAAACAGCAAATCCATATAGCGCTGGTAAAGCATTGCCAGCACCTGGATTTCACCATCCTGTTTATAAAGCTTTAACAGTTCCAGATCGGACTGCCCTGAATCATGTATGTTTTTAATAAATGACAAACTTACACCCGGAGTTTTAAGTAATTCTCCGGAAAAATAATTAAAATATTTTGCCGGAGGGTATGTAATTGGGAAACCGGGTGCATCTGGTATAAAACACATCACTATGCGATACATTATTTCAGCTTGTCTTGCCATTGCAGTTGTTCTGGTGGCATTCAGATCCGAACAGGATTTCACGATCAGCGGGATTGTCCGGGACGACGGGGGCATGCCGCTGGCGGGTATTACCATTCAGGAAAAACAACATCACAAAAAAGTACTTACCACGACCGATGGACGTTTTACCATCTCCGTTTCCGGAGAACATGCGACGCTCATTTTCTCGGGTGCGGGATATGAAACCCAGGAATTGATGATAACTGATTATGGGTATCCGGTGCGTTTAATACTCAAACGGATCGGCCATTCGCCGGCAAAAGCTAAAGTAAAAGAAACTGTGCAGGATATCGTATTGAACGAAGTGCTGTATCCGGCGCCGGAATATGATAAAAGCTTTCAAAGCCGTGCACTGGGTGTGGCTGTGAGAAAACAAAAAAAAGATAACTATGGAGCAAATGCTCCGGGATATTTTCAGCAAAATTCAGATTCTTCCGAATTCAATACAGAAGAATACGATGCGGTTACGGAAAATCGTTTTCTGACAGCTATTGAGAATCCATTATCCACTTTTTCCATCGACGTGGACGCGGGTTCGTACAGCAATGTGCGGCGTTTTTTGCAAATGGGACAACTTCCTCCCATTGGTGCTGTACGGATCGAAGAACTGATCAACTATTTTCACTATGATTACCCGCAACCCACCGGTAACGATCCTTTTTCCATCAATACAGAAATCAGTGCCTGTGCATGGAATCCCCATCATCAGGTGGTTATGATTGGCCTGCAGGGGAAAAAAATTCCAACAGAAAAATTGCCTGCTTCGAACCTGGTATTTTTAATTGATGTCTCCGGATCCATGATGGAGCCCGATAAACTTCCACTGGTTCAAAGTTCACTCAAAATGCTGGTGGATCAGTTAAGAGAGCAGGACCGGGTATCCCTTGTCGTGTATGCGGGAAATGCCGGATTGGTTATGCCTTCCACCTCCGGGGCGGAGAAAACAAAAATTAAAGATGCGATTGACCGTCTCGAAGCGGGTGGTTCTACTGCCGGAGGGGCAGGCATTCAGCTCGCTTATAAAGTAGCGGAGCAGTATTTTATGAAGGATGGAAATAACCGGGTCATCCTGTGTACGGACGGGGATTTTAATGTCGGTCCGAGCAGTGATTCTGAACTGGACCGGATCATTGAAAAGGAAAAGAAAACGGGTGTTTTCCTGACGGTGCTGGGATATGGAATGGGTAATTACAAAGACAGCAAGATGGAAAAGTTGGCCGACAAGGGAAATGGAAATCATGCATATATCGATAATGAAAATGAAGCAAAAAAAGTACTCGTCAACGAATTCGGCGGTACTTTATTCACCATTGCCAAGGACGTAAAACTGCAGATTGAATTCAACCCGGCCAGGGTGCAGGCTTACCGGTTGATCGGATACGAAAACAGGATGCTGAATAAGGAAGATTTCAATAACGACAACAAGGATGCCGGTGAGCTGGGCAGCGGCCATACGGTAACTGCCATCTATGAAATCATTCCGGTAGGTGTTAAAAATGAATTTTTGGAAAATGTTGATTCATTAAAATATCAGACCCATCCGCAAAAACCCGGATTTCTTGTAGAACTCGCAGCGAAAGAATTGATGACCATAAAATTCCGTTACAAAAAACCGGATGGTGAAACGAGTATGTTGCTTGAGCATGCGGTTACCGACCAGCAGGTAGAAGAAAAAGAAACATCGGTAAATTTTCGCTTTGTATCGGCGGTTGCTCAGTTTGGTATGCTGTTAAGAAATTCTGAATTTAAACAGCAGTCCAGTTTTAGCAAAGCCTTTGCACTTGGGAAAGGCGCCCTGGGTATGGATGCGGAGGGATACCGCGCAGAATTTCTGCAATTGGTTAAAGGAGCGGGAAAGCTGGCAGGGAAAGGATCTCCCATGGAAGAAGATGAAGTTTCCGGACTCAGATAATTTCAAAATAAAAAGTCCGTCGCGCTTCAGACGTGACGGACTTTTATATGTATAGTGTATTAAAGGAAATTATTCCAGTTTAAAAACCACACCAACCTGGAAATTGGTAATGTCATATCCGAATTCAGAATTAAATCCGAAAGTTGGAGAAATAAAATAAGAAGCGCCTGCAAAAGCGCCAAATGCAGGGACCGGACTGTTATAATCCGTATTTGAATTCGTAAAATGATTAAAGCCTATGCCTGCTGAAAAGCCTCCATAGGTATCTAAACCGGGGATACCCCATCCATAGTGCCATGCCGCTCTGCCGGCAACAACAAAAGTGCTGGAGATATAAGAGTTACCTTCAATTTTTTGTCCGGAAAAACTCGCGCCTAACTCTGGTCCAAGGGTGATAACGCCGGGGCCTGCATCCCACAATCCATATTCGGCTGCTACTTTGAATCCCCAGGGAGTACCATAAGTAGCGTTTTTATAACCCGCTCCCAGTCCGAAACCCGCATTCACAAACAGGCTGCCAACCTGCATGGGGGTTGTTGGGCCGGCTGTTGCATTTTTAGATTGTGAATAGGCATTTTGATTTGCTAAGAAGCTAACCATAAGGATTAAAGAGAAACTGATTTTCTTCATAATGATAATTATTGTGCGGTTAAATGTAAACGTTGGTGGGATAAATAAAATAAAAAAGGGCCAGGATAGAAATCCAGCCCATTTTAAAATCCAATATCCTATGAAAAACCATAATAATATTTACAAGACATATACCAAATTCCGGATTATCGGGTGATTCTGTCAATTTTAATGTTTAAGTGGTAAGGATCAGCTTCTTATACTGCAAAATAAAAAATTAAAGGGAATCCAATACCTAAAGAATTCAAAAAAAACTCAATTCCTTTCTTATTTGTGGAAATTAAATCCCAATCCTGGTTTGCTTAATATTCCGGTGGCATGATTTTTTGATTTACTTTAGGTAACTAATGCCGTTTTATGGGTACAAAAATAAATGATAACGATCAGCAATTCGAAAAAGATAATTTGACGGGTGAAAATCAGGGAGCACTGCTTCCCAATCAAAAAGGCCGGTTTTTGACAGCTTCTTCAATGGTCGGGGATAAAGTGGTTAATCCGGGTATGGAGCACCTGGGGGAGGTTAAAGAGATCATGTTGGATCTGGAAGGAGGGAAAATTGATTATTTCGTAATTGAGTTTGGCGGGTTTCTTGGTTTGGGCGTAAAATATTTTGCCATTCCTTTCCGGTTACTTACGCTGGATGCAGCGAATAAACGCTTTGTTTTTAACCAAAGCCGGGCAGTGCTTGAAAAAGCACCAGGTTTTGATATGGACCACTGGCCGGATACCAATCTGCATTTCGATGAAGTTTTTAGTTACTGGCGCTTTATATAATATTATATGTGGAAAGAAAAAAACAACACTTTATACAGGAAATTTGTATTTAAAAATTTCTCAGAAGCTTTTGCCTTTATAACGCGGGTTGCCCTCGAGGCTGAAAAGATGGATCATCACCCTACCTGGACCAATACATACAATCAGGTGGAAATATCCCTTTCCACGCATGATGCCGGGGACATTGTCACAGAAAAGGATCATAAGTTGTCGAAGAAAATAGATTCTTTGAAAGCTTAAGCCTGTTTAGGCTTTTTGCACCTTCAGCACTTCCAGCATGCCGTTTTTAATATTGAATTCAATGATCCTCACTTTGCCTTTATATCCATTATAAAGGGCAGTCGGTACTTCGATCCATACACTCCTGTGCGATTTACCATTTAAGGTACAACTGGCTATCATCTGAATTTTTTCGTCTGTCGTTTTACGCTGTTTAAAAACAGCCTCCACATCAGTATATACTGGAAAATCCGGACTTTCTTCCATTTGACAGGGTTTAAAAATTTAAGACTTAAAACGGAGAATCACTTTCGCTACTCCGGTATAGCCGGGACAGCAGTAGAAGCGTGTTCATCCTTATGCTTTAATGCAAAATTCTCTCCACTTCTTCTATAAGGGCTTTTACCAGGCCCGGATCTGTTTTACCTTTTTTTTTCGAAAAAGGGTCCTCTTCCAAAGCCCTGATATGTCCCTCATCATCTTTCTCCAATTTCAAAACCGTATCACCCGTTGTGCAAAGAAACTGGTAAGTATATGCGCTTACCCGGAGCCTGCAGGATATTTCCTGAGGCACACCCTTATATAAAAATGAGAAAGTAAAATCTTCGGGCACAGAACGAAGTTAGTCAAGATCTATGTGGAAATAGCATAAGTATAAACCCTTAATCGATTTATAATTACAGATTAATGTATTTATTTTATTTATATTTAAATTCAGTCTTTGGAATTATTAGGAAGTAAGACTTGAATTTTTAAACCTCAAAACCCACATCATGAAATGGTATTTATTAGTTTTAAAAAAGTATGCTGTTTTTGAAGGACGCTCAAGAAGAAGTGAACTTTGGTATTTTGTATTATTCGACATTCTGATAGCCATGGCGGTATTGTTCATCAGTCAATTTTTAAGGTTTCAAATTATTTACACTTTATATTCCCTGGCAGTACTTATTCCTTCCATTGCAGTCGCCGTTCGAAGAATGCATGACGTAAATAAAAGTGGTTGGTTTATTTTAATTCCTATTTATAACCTGATCCTTTATTGCACAGCCGGAACAGAGGGGCCCAATAAATATGGATCTGATCCGAAGAGACCGGAATTCGATGAATTTTTAAGCGAGGGTTCCACGGCAGAACAGCCACAGTAGGATCTTCCCCGCCGAAAATAAGATAGCAGCCTGAAAGGGAGCGCGTATAATTCAACATCACTTAACTTTGTGTTGAATTATACGTTTTGTTTTTTTTGTGAATTTTTTTAAAAATATAAAATGAAAACGAGCATTGGGATTTCAGAAGCAAACAGAAAAACGGTCGCTGAACAACTCGATAAGTTGCTGGCGGATGAATTTGTATTATATACGAAAACACTGAATGCACATTGGAACCTCGAGGGTCCCGATTTCCATTCAGTTCATTTGTATTTTGAAGAACTGTATGAACAAAGCCAGGAAATCGTGGATTCTGTTGCAGAACGCATCCGCCAGCTGGGGCATTATGCTCCGGCAACCCTGAAGGATTTTTTAAAACTTACCCATCTTACAGAACAAATGAAAGGAGGTAATACCAGTATGGATCTCATTAAAAATCTGCTGGGTGATCATGAATCAGTTATCGAATTCATCCGGTCAAATATTAAAGAATTTGACGAAGCGCATAAGGATGCCGGCACCAGTGATTTCGTGACCTCCCTGATGGAAAAACATGAAAAGACTGCCTGGATGCTGCGCGCACATTTAAAATAATCTGGTTCCCGACACTTCCAATGACTGCGCATGTTCTCGTTGCTTTACCCTTTACCTGCCGGCAGGCAGGCAGGCGCTTTGAGCTTTTAAGAAGGTATATATACGATATAGATTGAGGAGTTCTGCGCTTGGGTGGATGAGGCCGAAGGTCTACATTTAACATATCCAATATCACTGAAACAACCGAATATCCCTGAAAAACCAGCTTGATTTACCGTCCAAAGGAAAACCTTAAATTCAAGTTCTAAGAAAAACCCCTGATTAATGCTTGGGGGTTTTTTCTTTTATACCCGTCCCCGGATCCGTCTTCTTAAGGGTTTACCTATAGATGCTCAACGGTTTTAAGCTCAAAACGCCCTTTCTCCGCCTTTCTAAAGGGTTAATTTTGAATAAATCAGGCATTTCTTCAAAAAAAACTGCCCAATCAACCACCGAACTAAACTATTGTGGTATCTTGTCGGCTATTAAAATGTTTTGGAATGAAAATCTTTGTAGCCGGTCTGCCTTTCGCCGTTAGTGATTCAGAATTGCA
>Ga0209863_10000065_pt1 | contig 63116 bp, 52 predicted proteins | sample OrgsoiDNA2013046_FD_185796 | JGI IMG/M metagenome (GOLD analysis project Ga0209863, IMG submission 185796) | Permafrost soil microbial communities from the Arctic, to analyse light accelerated degradation of dissolved organic matter (DOM) -... | ecosystem: Environmental > Terrestrial > Soil >...
GTCAGGAACACCCATCCAGGTAAAAGATTCAGCAACAGCTGCATTATATTCCAGTTTTGCTTCAGCATCCCCCATTCCGGGAACCCATCCGCGGGCAAGGGCTTCAGCATACAAAAACATGCTTTCAAAAGCCGGCATGATCCACATGGAATTAATAGCCCCTGTGCCGTCTCCGACAAAAAGAGCCCCCTGCGGCATAACACCACCTACTAAAGCAGGTCCGAAATAAGACAGGTTTTGTGGACCTGGGAATTCGCCATAATTAGCACCGGCAAATGTATTTCCTGTAAATCCTGTCGGATACCAGAACCTTTCCAGGCGGGGATCATTTGCCCCTAACAGGAATAAATCGTAATTATTTGCATTATCTGCCGCGTCAGCCAAAACTCCGGTTGGTGACCAGCCATAATTTCCATAAAAGGGGTTTTGTTTATTCACATCATTCACATATCCGGGATTTACGGCGATGGATTCGCCTGCACCCAACGGACCCCCATTCGCATTAATTTTTGCAATTTCAGCAGACGGATCAAAACCTGAAACTTCAGACTGCCTGATGAGTAATCTTAATTTTAATGTGTTGGCAAACTTGATCCAGAGATCTGTATTTCCCTGTGCAATAACATCCGCATTGGCGAACTTACTACCGGTCGTGTTTGGTTCACCAAATAACAAAATCGCAGAATCCAGTTGCAGTTGCAGGCTACTGTAAATAGTCTTCGCATCATCATAAGCTGGTGTGGTCGTAGTCCCCACCTGGAAAGCCTGGGTATATGGTATATTACCATACAGGTCAACTAATTCCTGGAAGAGTTTTGCTGAAAGCACCATGGAAGCACCCGCCAATGCTACATTACCACTTGCCAGGCCCTTGGCCTTAGACTGACTCAGATCAAACAAAACATGGTAGTGACCTATCCAGATCGGATCACAAAAACTGGCAGTAAATGTATAAGTAACTTCATCGGCCTGTGGCGCAAATCCACCGTTTTCGGCAGCATACCCCACCCAGTGATTCATGAAAGTAAAGTTTCCGCTTGCCTGTCTTGCTCCCACAGCTACTTCAGCCTGGGTGAAGATCAGCTCAGGAGTAATATTCGCGTCCGTAACCCGGTTCGGATCCGAATTAATGTCAAGGAATTTATTACAACTTGACAGCGTAAGGACAACCAGCATTAATTTAAAAAGAATCTTGTTATTGTGTCTCATTTATTGTTTAATTAAATTAATTAAAATCCAATGGTTAACGATCCTCCGAATACTCTGGAAGCAGGAGATTGAAACGAACTGGCCAGACCAAATGTATTTCCTGTTGCATTATAGTTAAACTCAGGATCTCCCCATTGATTGGAACTTGGTGTCCAGATAAACAGGTTTTTTGCTACAAAACTTATGATCAGTCTCTTCACAACGTTGCCATTAGACAACCATTTTGTGGGAATATTATATGATATATTCAGTTCCCGCATTCTCCACGCATCTGCACTCGCAAAATAATTGGTGGCAATGGAAGTATTTTGCGGAGTACTTGTCCAAAAACCATAGTTTCCGTCAGTCACCATTATATTCGTATTTGCCTGGGACTTCCCGCCCGCATCAAAATACACTGAATTGGGGAAAACAAAACGCTTCCTTCCATACTCAGCTGATCTGGCGGAAATTCCTGCAAAATCCATATCGGGTCCCAGCCCGGAGTAAAAATTGTACCCTCCTTTATATTCAAAAGTCATATTTACTGAAAAATTTCCGATGGTATATGAAGGCGTAATACCAACTACCCAAAGGGGAAGGGCTCTTCCTCTGACGATCGGATCTGCTGCATTTGTAGGATTTCCGGTAACAGGATCTATGACAACCTTCCCAAAATTAGGATCTCCGGGGATCGTATCTCTCAAATAGTCAGTCAACTGAAATTGGAAAGCCGGCTGGCCAACGGTTGCAATATTACTGGCGGTCGGAGCGCCGGAAAAGGTCTGTATAAATCCGGTTGTTCCACCAATAACGACAGGAATATTACCCAGCGTTTTGGTAACAAAATTATTATTATAAGAAGCCACCATCTTTAATTCGATTCGGCCCTTTCCGACATTTACCAGGGGAGTCAGGTTCAACGACATGTCAACTCCATAGTTGGTAAAGTCTGCGGCATTCGCCAGCCCGTTGGGATAACCTGTTGCCCATGACTGGCTGACATTTAACACCTGATCGGTGTTTTTCTGATAATAGTAAGAACCTTCAAAGTTGATTCGGTTTTGCATGAACCCGATTTCCAACCCGGCTTCAATGGTATTTACAAATTCAGGTTTCAGATTGGGATTGGGTATGGTTGTATTATCCGTATAACCAGCTGTTGTCCCATATGGAAATCCCGCCGGCTGCGAATAAGTCGCATTAAGCGCATAAGGACCAATATTCACGTTTCCGGATTTGGAAGCGGCGGTCCTCACTTTCAGGTAGGAAATCAGTGCACTGTTCTTTATGGCCGGAATGGCTTCTGAAAGAACCAGGGATAAATCAGCGGCCGGATAGAAGAATGAACGGTTTGCCTGTGATAAACGGCTATCCCAGTCATTTCTTCCGGTAAATTCTATGAACGCCCAATCATTATATCCGAATCCAACCGTTCCATAAGCAGAAATCAGCCTGGACTCGATGGTGTAATTATTACCATTAACAGTTGTCGCCGTAGCCCCCCCATAAATAGGAACATTTGCATCCCCGCTTCTGGAAGCCACATTAAATAAGTAAGGAACCACCAGGTTATTACCCCCAACCGCTACATCGTTCTGAAGATTCTGTCTGGTAGAACCTCCTAAGGTATATTTCACTGAAAAAGAATTGTTTATCTTATGGTCTCCACCAATAAAATAATCCAGGTTTAACCTGGAACTTGAGCCACTGTTGTTCAAAACTGATCCTGCCTGATTAAAGAAAGTGGCCTGATACCTGTTTTGAGTTGCCCAGTCAGATACCTGGAGCGGGGCATTGGTAGCAGATTGCTGATTAAACGACAGATCACCGCTTAGCCGAACCGTTGCCTTCATCCAGGGAAGAAACTGATAGTTGGCTGTTACATTTGCCAAGAAATCATTGATGGTACCCTTTGCCCGGATATTTGCAATAATCCAATAAGGGCTTGCTGCATATTCATTATAATAGTTTGAATATTCTCCGTATCCGCTGGTTGTATTTTTATAGTTTAACAAAGGCACGTTGCTTGGCGTCTGCATGACAGCAAAAAACAAACCTCCACTATAGGCACCACTATTAAACGTATTCTGAATCCCACTTTCATTCAGTACATTATAATTCGACTGTACATAATTTAACCCGTATTGAACAGAAAACTTATCATACGTTTTTCCGCCGTTAAACCGAAAACTCGTGCGATGATTTTTATCATCCGGCACCAATCCCTGGATCTGGGCGTCTTCAATACTCAGATAAAAGTCTTCCCCGGCTACAGATATTGAATTTTGGAGCGTTAAACCCGTATTCCAGAATTTCACTTTATCCTGGTAATGGGCGTTATTATAAGGTCCCATTTGCTGTGGTAAGGATTCCAGCGGGGGGCCTATAGGTTGGATAGAATTGTCAAAAGCTGGTCCAAACTGCTGGTTTTCGTATGGCACATATCCGTAATTTCCAAAAGGATCTATTATTTCACCCGCACCTGCACCAAATTCCTTTTGGAATTTAGGAAAGAAAGAAACGGTTTGAGCCTGAACGGTTGAATTTAAAGTAATAGTGGGCCTTTTGGTTCCTCTTTTTGTTGTAATAATAAGTACACCATTTACTGCTTCAGGACCATATAAGGCACCTGCTGCAGCACTTTTCAGAATGGTTACGTCCTGCACATCATCCGGTGGAATGGAAGACAGGTATCCAAGAGGTGTGGGAGCTCCATCAACAACCAGCATCGGCTGGTTGTTACCGGTTAATGAACGGATACCGCGAATATTAATCTTCGCGTTTTCAAAAACACCGCTGTTCACCGTTGTGATATTAAGACCTGAAACCTTTCCGTTGAGCGCCTGCGCAATGTCAACAGATTTGGCCATGGTTAACGTTTTATTGGATACGGTCGTCGTTGCATAGCCCAATTCTTTGGATTTTTGGGTGATACCCAGAGAAGTTACAACTACCTCAGATAAACTCGAGGCCTGATGTTGTACCTGAATGGCTAAATCCTTACCATCCCCGACAGGATATTCCCTTGCAACAATTCCTGTTCCCGTAATTACAAGGGTCTGCGTCGATAATGCTTTGATCGTAAAATTACCTTCTGCGTCCGCACTGGTTCCAATTTTTGTCCCTTTCACCCTGACCGTTGCGAATGGTACAGGCAGACCTCCCTGGTCTGTTACCTTGCCGGTAACTACTATCTCAGATTGCGCAAATGCTATTGAGCCCAAAAGCACTAGCACCCCTAACAGTGATAGAAATTTTCTCATGTGACTGTGTATTTTGAATTTAGATCGTGCAAAATAGGGAAGTTTTATATCCAACAAAAAAAAATGTTAAATATCCCCCTTTTCATGATTAGACAATATCAAATCCATATTCGCTGCAATCGTTTGAAAGGAGTGTGATTTTATAAATAATGTAAATTGGTATTTATCAAATGATTATAAATAACATGTTTTCACTATTTAGAAAAAATCCTTGGGGAGGTTCAAAAATAGCCATATGTAGACTTTCGAAAAGATTGCCGAACTGTTTAGTGAATTAATAAATAATTGTCTAAATATTATAAAATCGTTAATTGAATGGGGCTAAAACTGGCTTTTTGTAATGAACCCTTAACGCATTATAAATAAATATATACGATAATTAAAATAAATAAAATTGCAAATTTTAGGGTAAAATTGTGTTAATCAATACATTTCAATAAAGAATATATTGATTTAGGACAAGCAAAAAGCAGGATTATGCCTGTGCTGTCGGTCCGCCAAAGTTCATCGGCAGGGCCACTTCTTCAAGATCCTGGATTTTTCCGTTTGTGGATTCAAAACGAAGGATATTCTCCGTGAGCGCTTTCATAAAGCGCTTGGCGTGCTGAGGTGTGAAAATAATACGTGATTTTACTTTGCTTTTCGGTGTTCCGGGCATCACATTGACAAAATCAATCACAAATTCTGCGTGAGAATGTGTTATAATAGCCAGGTTCGCGTATTCCCCTTCGGCTACTTCTTCGCTGATCTCTATATTCAGCTGATTATTTGGCTGCTCCGGCATGGTCATGTTTCTGCAAAAATAAGATACCCCCTTCAATTATAGCTAACAACCCACGAATTCAACCGACAGTCGTATGGGCTCTCTATTTCCATTGTAACAATATCTGTAGTTTTAATTCACTCTTCCGGCTACCGGCAATCTGATCCAGTCCGGTCCCAATGGATTCATAACCGGGGAAAAAAGTCTGACCCCATTTTAACCAGACTGATAACCGGACCTGCCTGCTGGCATGCTGAATCATATGGCTGATATCTTTATGCAGGTTTATATAATAATGTATCCCCTTTCCATAATATGCCGGCAGAGAAAAATTATACAGCAGGTCCGGCTCATACAGATAAACCCTTGTATCGTATCCATCAGTCTCAAAAACAGTCACTGCAATATTTCCTGAAAACCGGGATCCATGAAAATTAAAACCGGCCAACCCCAGAAAGCCTTGCTGGGTGCGGGACCCGGGCAGACTGATGGAAACAAATTCCATCCTGCCTGTAAAACTGTGCAACCTGGATACCGTGCAGTCTGTTTCAATCCGCCATCTTTGTTTTACCGGACTCACCATCCCATGTGTACGCGCTTCTGCTGATGCTGCATTTCCATCTTTTCTTTCATTTTTATATAATGTGGTCAGTCTCCAGAATTTATTCGGCTGATATAATAACGAAACCAAAAAATCTCTTCCTCCGGAAGGTGCATCAACACGGTATTTCAGCCAGGGGAAAACAAATACATCATAATACAGATCTGCCTGCAACCCTGAAACCGGTCTGTAGGCAAGCCCGGTAAAGAAACCTTTTTCATTATTGGGAAAACTGCTTTCTGTAAATGCATCGCTATATAGGGATTGATAAGCCGGTGAAATATTCCGGTAAAGAAAACTCATATCCAGATTTTCGCGCATACTGATCAGGACGCCCTGAATCATTGCAACGTGCAGCCATTGGTCGGTTGCAAATTCTCCAAATAAATGCATGTTGCCCCGCGTATAGTTGTAATCGACACTGTAATCTGTCAGTCCTGAGCCCGTCAAACTAAACAGATTATAGGGTGCTTCCCGTTTTTTAAAAGGACGACTGAAATGAAAATGCATCGAATTGAATCCAGCCATAAAATGGTCTCCTGCATATTGGATATTGGCTCCTGCAGAAAACTGCTGACTGTTGTTCCGGTCAGCAATCTCCACCGGTGTACGATGATAGCCGCTATTTTGAAATGAACTGAAAAGATCCTCCCTTCCCACTGTATCCGGTTCGAGGTTTGTACTTATTTTTTGCGAAGAAATAAAAAAACTCCCCTGCCATCTCCCTTTCTGCAAACTGATTCCGATGCCCCGGTGAAAATTAAATTCACCCGCCGAATGATAAGGTTTTATACAGGATGCTTCTCGTTTAACAGCCATCGCCTGACTGCTTTTCGTAAAGGCAATCGTTTGCCATTGTATCAAACCCTGACCCATGTTCACCGTAAAATCACCGATGGCCAGGGCGCTTACGACGCCTGTGTGCTGAAGAAAAAAATGAAATGAATAAAAGTCAAACCCATATCGCTGCGCACCCCGGAAAAAAGGTTCACCCGCATCTTTTTCTCCCGTAAAACCAAATGACAGTAAATTTTTATAGTTATACATATACCGTATAAATATTTTCTGTGCACTTCCTTCATAATAGGAAGCATCCGGATTCAGGGGTTTTTTAAACCCTTTGGATTTTTCCAGTACCTGGCCCGTCCGCATTAATAAAGATTCGTCCCCACCCCTCCACCGTTCCCTGACCGCAGAATACAGTGATTCATCCCGGCCGATCATAATATAGGGAAGCAGTTTACGGATGGTTTCTATATCCCATCCCGGTATGGCCTGCAGTTCATGTACAGTGAGTAAGGGACCCAGCAATTTTCTGTATGTCAGGAAATTGTTCACCTGCAATGTCTGCAGCAGATGCAATTGATTAAGATCTTCTGCAGATGCCGCATTCAGGTTTAACGGATGTTTATGGTACGTTTCCAAATCCAGTTCAAAGGAATCGTCCTGCGGGTCTGCGTCTTTTCTTTCTGCCAGGGATTCCAGCTGACTGGCATTATAGGCTGGTATTTCCGGCTCCTGTGCATCGCCTTTCAATGGAAAAGTCAGGATCAGAAAAACAAACAGGGGTTTTCTTTTCACCCTCATCCCTTTTTATTTTTCCCTTTCCAAAGAAGAACAAGGCCCGGACTAAAACCCAGTACCGGCTCATAGGCCGTATATAACTGAATGCATAATTGATTTTTCTCCCATCCGGATTGAAATACCGGTGAGCCTGTACTGCAATTCAAACCAAAAGAAAAAAAGAACTGCTCTCCATATCGGTAAGCGATGGAAGCGATCACATGAACGGGTAAGCCTGACACCTTTACGATCTGGAGGGCCAGGAATAAATCTGTCCCCCATTCGTATCCAAATCCCATATTAAAAATCTGCGGCCCCTTTTCAGGATTTATTTTGCCTGCCTTACCAAAAACAGGTAAGTCCAATGCCCAGCCGGCGATCAGATTTTCCGAAACATGAAACCGGATTCCAAAGCCGGAATAACCAAATCCCGCACCCGGATAACCGGAAGCATTTGTTTTTATATAGCCGAACCGGACGCCCATTTCCAGAAGTCCGAGATTTTTCCCATACGCCAGCTCCCCGGTCTGCTCGTTGTAATCAGCATCTCCACTGCGTTGCAGGAGGATGCCCATTCCACCATTATCCAAATGGAAGGATGAAGCCAGCGCATAATTGTTCAGGGACGCCAGCATCCATTTCCGTTCAACCCCCATTCCGCATAAAAAAGAATTTAATCCGGCGAGACAAGCCGGATTGGATACAAATGAAAAGGCGTCCATAAAATGCGCACTGTAAGCTCCTGCTGTTATATATGCATTCGTTGAAGGAATATGTGCAGTCTGTCCCATTCCGCTAAAACAATATATCAGACCGCCCAATAATTTTAACAACTTCATCATACACATCCTGCGCCTGTTGAATCCCTGCAAATTAAAGGGTGCTGAAAAAAGTAGAAACGTAAAAAAACCTTTATCGGGCCGTATTAAAACGTGTTGAGTTACCTTTGCCCGATGCAGATTTTAGATGGCCAGTTCGTTTCCCGTTCAATAAAAGAAAGTCTGAAAATAGATGTAGCTGCCCTGGTGGCGGAAGGAAAAAAAATCCCGCATCTCGCAGCCGTGCTGGTCGGCAACAATGGAGCGAGTGAAACCTATGTGGCGGCAAAAGTAAAAGCCTGTGCAGAAATCGGTTTCAAATCCACCATGATCCGGATGGAAGATACCATCAGTGAATCCAAACTGCTTTCCGTGATTGATGATCTGAATAAGGATATGGATGTGGATGGCATCCTGGTTCAGCTGCCATTGCCAAAACATATTTCGGATGAAAGAATCATCCTCGCCATCGAGCCTTCCAAAGACGTGGATGGATTTCATCCGGTGAATGTGGGAAAACTGGTACTCGGTTCACCCAGTTTTATTTCTGCAACACCACATGGCATTATGCTTTTACTGGAACATTATAAAATACATACGGCCGGAAAACAGGCCGCCGTGATCGGCAGAAGTAATATCGTGGGAAGGCCCATGAGCATTTTGCTGAGCGCCAATACGAACCCGGGAAATTGTACGGTTACACTTTGCCATTCCCATACGCGCAACCTCAAAGAAATATGCGCAAACAGTGATATCATCGTTGCCGCTTTGGGCAAACCTGAATTTATAAAAGGAGATATGGTGAAGGAAGGGGCGGTCGTCATCGATGTCGGCATTACCCGGGTTCCGGATGATTCCAGGAAAAGTGGATTTGCCCTTCGGGGAGATGTGGCGTTTGCAGAAGTTTCTCCCAGATGCAGTTTTATTACACCGGTGCCCGGCGGGGTCGGACCGATGACCATTGCCGCCCTGATGAAAAACACATTTACTGCCATGCAGCGTAAGTACTGACGATGACAAAAGAAAACATGATTTCACCTGCCCGGTCCCTGCCCCTGATGGAAGCTTTTTACACCATCCAGGGCGAAGGATTCCATCAGGGAAAAGCAGCTTATTTCATCCGCCTCGGTGGTTGCGATGTCGGTTGTGTATGGTGTGATGTAAAAGAAAGCTGGGATGCAGGGGCGCATCCATTACAACCGGTTTCTGAAATGGTGCGTGATGCATTAAAATTCCCGGGCAGAATGGCGGTTGTTACAGGGGGCGAACCGGGGATGTATAATTGTTTTCAGCTCACCGGCGAACTTCATGCAGCCGGTTTTCAAACACATATCGAAACCTCCGGCGCTTATCCACTCCAAGGTGAATGGGACTGGATCTGCGTTTCACCCAAAAAATTCAAACACCCCCTGCCCGAATCGATTGAAAAGGCAGACGAATTGAAAGTGGTGATCTATCATCCGTCCGATTTTAAGTGGGCGGAAACCTTTGCAGATCAGGTGAAAACTTCGTGTAAACTTTTTTTACAACCCGAATGGAGCAAAAGAGAAAACATCATTCCCCTGATCTCCGATTATATCATGGAAAACCCGAAATGGGAATTCTCATTGCAGCTGCATAAATATATTCAGTTACCCTGATGGATGACGGATGACCGGTGACCGATGACCGATGACCGGTGACCGGTGACCGCATGAATTTGCACATTTGCACATCTGCACATTTGCACATTATCTTTACTACTCATGAAGTTACTTTACACTATTATATTTTTTTTACTGGTCATACAGGTCAAAGGCCAGTATGATCCGTCCAAAATTGATCCGAAAGCGGTTAAATTTTTTGAATCCGGTAATCAATTCGCTTACAATGACCAGTTTAAAGAAGGTATTGAAGCCCTAAAAAAAGCAGTTGCGATTGATAACCGCTATGAAGATGCGTGGCTTTCCATGGCCGGCATGTATGTTGAATTAAAAAATTATCAGGAAGCATATACCCAATTTAAAAGTGCGAGATCCATCGACAGTATTTATTTTAAAGATTTCAGCCTCGGATATTCGATTTCACTTGCCGGCCTGGGAAAATTCAATGAAGCACTTGTCGCCGCCAATGATTTCAACAGCATCCCGAACCTGAAAGAATCTTCCAGGCGTCTGGCAGAAGGCCGGATTAAAACCTATGAGTTTGCCATTGAGTATGCTGCAAAAAAAAGCCCCACAGATTATACATTCGAACCCCGGAATATGGGCGATAGTATCAATACACCTGTTTCAGAATATTTTCCTACCATCAGTCTGGATGGGAATCACCTGGTTTTTACCAGAAGGGTGAATGGAATCAATGAAGATTTTTATGAATCGGACCGTTTAAGCAACGGCTGGACCAAAGCCAGATCGCTGGCCGGAAATATCAACAGTAATAATAATGAAGGGGCCCTGAATATATCGCAGGACGGACAATGGCTGATTTTTACCGGCTGCAATTTTCAGAACGGATTCGGAAGCTGCGATTTATTTATTTCCTATCTCACGCCGGAGGGATGGAGCGCTCCTGAAAACATGGGACCGAATTTTAATACAGAATTCTTTGAATCGGCACCCTCCCTTTCACCCGATAAAAGGGATTTATATTTTACAAGTGCCCGCCCCGGCGGATATGGCGGGAACGATATTTATGTTTGTCACCGGAATGAAAACGGACGCTGGCTGCCGCCGGAAAATATGGGTCCCAACATCAATACGGCCGGAGATGAAAGCTGGCCTTTCATTCACGCCGACAACAACTCACTTTATTTTACTTCCAACGGATTACCGGGTTATGGGGGCACGGATCTTTTTTTGGTCAGAAGAACCGCAACCGGTGAATGGGGCATACCGGAAAATCTGGGTTACCCCATCAATACGATAGAAAATGAAGGAAGCCTGGTGGTGTCTGCCGATGGTAAAACGGCCTTTTATGCCAGTGACCGTTCCGACACCCGCGGTCAGCTCGACTTGTACTCCTTTGAATTGCGCAATGATATAAGGCCAGCTAAAACCATCTGGGTAAAAGGCAGGGTATATGATAAGAAAACCAGCAAAGGAATTCCTTCCTCTGTGGAACTCGGAGATCTTGTCAACAAACGGATCGTTAGTAAACTACAAACCGACGAGACCGGGAATTATCTTACCACACTGCCTGTTGGAAAAGATTATGCTTTCAATGTGAACAGGAAGGGATATTTATTTTTCTCAGAGAATTTTAACCTGAGCCAGCTGATCGCTGATTCTGTTTACCAGATGGATATTCCCCTGCAACCCATCGAAGCCAATGCCAGTATTATCTTGAAAAATATTTTCTTCGACGTGAATCAGTATGAACTCCAACCTGCATCGCAGATCGAACTCGACGACGTGGTGAAACTGCTGAAAGAAAATCCGCCGGTGTTCATTCAGATCAACGGATATACTGACAATGTGGGTAAACCGGCAGACAATCTCCTGCTCTCTCAAAACCGGGCAAAATCAGTCGTAAATTATTTAAAATCGAAAGGTATCGATCCCAGGCGCCTGTCATTTAAAGGATACGGCGATACAGAACCGGTAAGCCCGAATTCAACGGAAACCGGAAGAGCGCAAAACAGGCGCACGGAATTAAAGGTGATTCGTGTTAATTAATATGGTGTATGGTATATGGTATATGGTGTATGGTGGATGGTGGATGGTGGATGGTATGTGGATTTGATTCTCCACCCACCATACACCATACACCATATACCATAAATCATCAACTATTCCGTAGGTATAAAAACCAACATTTTCTAGTGATTTCATCATTTTATTCTCTCCCCATGTAGTTAGGTTTGAAAAAAATTCCTTGCACCCTGACCTGCTTTACCTGATCAGTCTCACCCGCGTTCCACAAGTGGGCTGCTTTCATGCCAGAATACTTCTTCATCATTTCGGTTCAGCGGAAGCTGTTTTTAAATCTTCCGTGTTTGCTTTGGAAAAAATCGAAGGCATTGGAAATGTCCGGGCCCGGTCCATAAAAAATTTCCGGGATTTTTCTGCATCAGAAAAAGAAATTGCCTTCCTGCAACGCTATGGTATCCGTGCACTCCATATCCGGGATCCGGACTATCCGCAAAAATTACTGACTGCCTGCGATGCACCGGTCGTACTTTTTTATAAGGGAACAGCCGCCCTCAACCCGCAACGTGCAGTTTCTATCGTCGGTACCCGGCGCAATTCAGATTATGGAAAACAAGTCACCGAAAAAATCATCCAGGATTTAGCGCCTTATCAGGTGACGATTATAAGTGGCCTGGCATTCGGCATCGATGCCATCGCCCACAAATCCGCGCTGAAGCAGGGACTTTCCACCCTCGCTGTGCTGGCCCACGGACTGGCTTCACTATATCCACCCGAACATGGTCCTCTCTCAAAACAAATATTGAAACAGGGTGGCCTCATCACGGAATATATCAGTCACGTGAAGGCTGAAAAACATCATTTCCCCGTCCGCAACCGTATCGTGGCGGCCATCAGTGATTGCACCATCGTAACGGAAACCGCTGTGAAAGGAGGCAGTATGATCACAGCTGATCTCGCCAATGGCTATAACAAAGAAGTATTTGCATTTCCCGGAAGAACAACAGATTTTAAAAGTTCGGGTTGCCATTGGCTGATTAGAAATAACCAGGCCACCCTGGTGGAAAATGGTCAGGACCTGGTTAAAATGATGGGCTGGGAAGAAAAAATAAAAGCTCCCGTTCATACCCAGGGTGATTTATTTATTGTCCTGAATGAAGTGGAACAGCGTATACTGGATCTTTTAAAAGAAAGAGAACATATACATATCGACGTTATAAATGCCACGAGTGGTTTTCCAAACAGCCGGAACGCTACAGCATTGCTGGAATTGGAAATGAAGGACCTGATTTACTGTATGCCCGGAAGAATTTACCGCTTAAAGGCTTAAGGCATAAGGCAATTTGGAAATATAGTGATGAAAGAATGGAGTTAAAAAGCGGCCATGGATCATGCCGGGAAATTGGATTTGGGAGCAATTTACCCGTTGCACTATCTTTGCACATGGCAAGAATAAATTCCTCCGGCAACCCCCTTCTCCCCAAATTTTTTGGGGACGGCCTCACGTTCGATGATGTCTTATTGTTACCCGCTTATTCTGAAGTACTTCCACGGGAAACCGATATCCGGACCAGCCTGACAAAAAAAATAGCTTTAAATATCCCGATGCTTTCGGCGGCAATGGATACCGTTACCGAAGCCACTCTGGCCATCGCCCTGGCACGTGAAGGTGGCATGGGCATCCTCCATAAAAACATGCCCATCGAAAAACAGGTGGAGCAGGTACGCAAGGTAAAAAGAAGTGAAAGCGGTCTCATTATCGATCCGATTACATTAGGTGCAGATGCGACGATCGGGGATGCACTCACCCTTATGAAGGAAAATAAAATCGGTGGTATTCCCATTGTGGATAAACAGCAAAAACTGGTGGGCATTCTCACCAACCGCGACCTGCGTTTTGAAGAAGACCGTAAAAGAAAGATCCGGGAAGTGATGACTAAAGAAAACCTCATTGTGGCACCGGAAGGAACAGATCTGAAAATGGCAGAAACCATTCTTCGAAAACATAAAGTTGAAAAACTTCCGGTTGTTAATAAATCCGGAAAACTGATCGGTCTCATCACTTACCGGGATATCCTGCAGCTTTCCAGTTTTCCAAACGCCGTGAAAGATGAATTCGGAAGATTGCGCGTAGGTGCTGCACTGGGAATAACCACGGACCTGCTGGACCGGGCCGCAGCGCTTTTACAAATCGGAGTGGATGTTGCCTGTCTGGATAGTGCACATGGACATAATACCGGTGTGCTGGAAGCATTGAAAAAAATAAAAAAGAATTTTCCCAAATTACAGGTCATTGCCGGCAATGTGGGAACAGCCGCCGGCGCAAAGGCACTGGCCGCAGCGGGTGCAGATGCAGTTAAAATAGGGGTCGGTCCGGGATCTATCTGCACTACACGAATCGTGACCGGTGCCGGCGTTCCACAGATCACTGCCATACTGGAAGCAGCATCTGCGCTCAAACCGCTGGGCATTCCGCTGATTGCGGATGGTGGTATCCGTTATACCGGCGACCTGGTAAAGGCCATCGCATCCGGCGCCAGCGTGGTTATGATGGGTAGTGTTTTTGCCGGGACGGAAGAAAGCCCGGGCGACACGATTATTTATGAAGGCAGAAAATTCAAACAATACCGGGGCATGGGATCCCTGGGCGCGATGACACAGGGTAGCAGCGACCGTTATTTCCAGGACGTGGAAGACGGCATTAAAAAACTGGTGCCCGAGGGGATCGAGGGCCGCGTTGCTTTCACAGGAAACCTCAGCGAAATAGTTCAGCAATATGTTGGCGGTTTACGGGCAGGGATGGGATACTGCGGCGCCAAAAATATTCAGGCCCTGCAGGCTGCACAGTTCATTAAAATCACCAACGCCGGGATGCAGGAAAGCCATGCACATGATATTGAAATCACGCGTGAATCCCCAAATTACAGCCGCTAAAACCTTCAATTTTTCTTAATAAATAAAATGACGATGAAGCGTTCTGTAATTTTTATCCTGTTATTTATCGGGAGTCTGTCAGCCTCTGCACAGGTAAAAGCAGATCCCTGTTCACTGGAGATCAGTCTGCTCACCTGTGCACCGGGCACAGATCTTTATTCCATCTTCGGCCATACAGCCATCCGGGTGCAGGATCCGCGAAGAGGCATGGATATCGTGTATAATTATGGAACATTTGACTATGATGATCCGAAATTTTATATTCATTTCACGAAAGGGATCATGAACTATTCCCTTTCAGTTGCAACTTTTTCAGATTTCATGGCTGAATATAAAACTGATCGCCGGTCAGTAGTTGAACAAGTCCTGGATTTATCCTGTCAGGAAAAAAATAATTTGTACGAATCTCTCCGGCAGAATACACTGGAAGAAAACCGGATTTACCAGTACCACTTCCATACAGATAATTGCACTACACGTGCAGCCAGGATGATTGAAAACAGTGCGGGTACAACATTCGCATACAAGAATATTCTTCCCTCCCCGGGCCCCAGTTTCCGGGATATGATTCACGAATACCTGGACAGGCAAAAGCAGAACTGGTCAGAGTTTGGCATTGATCTATTACTTGGATCCAACCTGGATATCAATCCATCCAATATAGAAGCCATCCATTTCCTGCCAGACTATTTATATCGTGGAATGGATAATGCAAGTGCGAATAATAAACCCCTTGTATCTGAAAATAACAGGCTACTGGATTTCCCACCTTTAAAAATGTCAGTCTTCGGACTTACCCCAACCGCTTTATTCGAATGCATTTTAATGTTGACTATTATATTATTTATGTTCAAATCCTCTCCCGCCATTACAAAAACCTTACTCGTTTTTGATATCATTTTTTTCACCATCCTGGGTCTTGTGGGGATCCTGATGGCCTATTTATGGTTTGGACGCGTGGATGATGTTTGCAGAAATAATATCAATATCTTTTGGGCCCTTCCAACCCATTTCATAGCCGTATTCTTCATTCGGAAAAAAGCATTCTGGTTAAAATATTATTTTCTGATTACCGCAATACTTGCCGCGGTGCTACTGATCGGTTTTCATTGGTGGCCGCAGAGAATGAATTTTGCAGTCATCCCGATATTAATTATCATCATTTTCCGAGCCTTTTCCTTATCTAAAAACAGGAATCATGCTGAAAAGGCTTCCATTTAAAGGTGAATTCCTGGAATATGAAGTCAGGGGAAGTGGTTTGCCAGTAATGCTGGTACATGGTTTTACTGAAGACCGGAGAATCTGGGATCCGTTGTTAACGGGCATGGAGGATAAATACCGCTGGATCCTGCCGGATCTTCCAGGCAGCGGACAGTCTGTCTTTAACCCGGCCCTGCCACAGCTCAGGGATTTTGCAGAGGCATTGAAATGCATTGTGGAGAATGAAAATATACCGGACCTGGTCCTGATCGGGCATAGCATGGGTGGTTATATTTCCCTGGCATTTGCAGAAAAATATCCTTCAACCCTCAGGGCCCTGGGCCTGTTTCATTCCAGTTCCTACGCGGATTCTGCAGAAAAAAAAGAATCCAGGGATAAAAACACCCGGTTCATTCAAAAAAACGGAGGGGTTGCCTATGTGGAACAGTCCTTACCCGGACTCTATTCTGAAGCATTTGCAGCTGAACATCCGGAAGAAATCACGAAACAGATTGAACGCTACGCCAACTTTAATCCGGATTCTCTCGTAATGTACCTGGCTGCCATGAAACAGCGGCCGGCTACCACGGAAGTGTTAAAATCGTTAACGAAACCAATATTATTTATAATGGGAGAAGAAGATAAGGCGGTGCCGGTCGGGGACATGCTGGAACAGAGCCATTTACCCCAAATTTCATACATTCACATACTGACCCGCGCTGCCCACATGGGCATGATCGAAAATACCAGCCTGTGTAATTCTTTTGTAGACCATTTCCTGGAACAGTTTCCTGTATAATAAAAGCAGCCAGAACCGTGCGATTCCGACCCTTGCAAATATTTATCCTGTCATTTTTTCTAACCCTCCTGGCCTTTACCGGTTATGGTAAACATATTAAAGGGGGTGAAATACACTATACTTACCTGGGGCCTTCTGCTACGAACCCAGGTGCAGACCGGTATGAGATCCGGCTGCGTTTATTCATCAGCTGCCAGTCTTCCCTGGGCCAGTTGGAAGATTCAGTCTATTTGGGCATTTTTAAATCCTCCAATAACTCCCAGGTAACGAATCTTCTGGCGAAATTGAGTTTGAGTTATACGATTAACCTGACGAAACCCAACCCCTGTATTGTAAATCCCTCTTCTGTCTGTTATTGGATCCGGGAGTTTACCGCCCAGATAGATCTTCCAAAAGATCCGGTGGGTTATATGGTGGTTTATCAACGGTGTTGCAGGATAGACGGAATCCGGAATATATCTCCGAATACGAATGAAGGTGCGTCCTATTTCTGCCAGATCCAGGGAACCAACACCATTGGTGTGAACGGCCACAATTCGAATCCGGATTTTGGGATCAAGGATACCGTTCTCATTTGTCAGAAGAAAAGATTTAAACTCGACTACAGCGCCACGGATACTGATAATGATTCCCTGAGTTATGAATTTGCGCCAGGATATTACGGTGGGGATACAACAAACCCGGTTGTAAACTACCCGACCCCTCCTTCGGCCTGGGTCCCATTAAAATACAGTTATGGGTATTCGGGTATTCAACCCCTGGGACGCAATGTTACTATTAACAGAAAGACAGGAATGATTTCCGGAACCGCACCTGTGGCAGGAGATTATGTGGTCTGCGTGCTGATCCGGGAATACAGGGCCGGTATATTGATTTCTTCCAATCGGAAAGATTTTATCATTCATGTGGATGACCGTTGCGATTATCCTTCGGCAGCCCTGGATCCCAGTTATATTACCTGTAACGGATTTGATTTCAGCTTTCATAATGAGGCATCCACTTCCCCCCTGATCCATAGCTATTACTGGGATTTTGGCGTACTGGGAAGCTTAACGGACACCAGCACCCAGGCCGCGCCTACCTTCAGTTTTCCGGATACCGGAATTTACACAGTTAAATTTTATGTGAATAAAGATGAAAACTGCACGGATAGTGCGGTTACCCTGATGAGCGTGTATCCCGGATTTTTCCCCGGGTTCAGTTCCCAGGGCACCTGCGTTCTCTCTCCTGTTCAATTCACGGATACTACCAAATCAAAATATGGACGTGTTACCTCCTGGTTATGGAATTTTGGCGATGAAACCTCCGTTGCGGATACTTCAAACCAGCCAAACCCTACCTGGAAATACAGTGATACCGGTATGAAGAATATCAGTTTCATTGTTGCCAACAGTAAAGGCTGCCTGGATACCGTAATCCAGTCGGTTCATCTGACCGACAAACCTCCCATCTTTTTCCCTTTTCACGATACACTGATCTGCAATATTGATACCCTTCAATTACATGCCGTTGGGTTCGGCAATTTCAGCTGGGCACCTTCCGCAAGCATGATCAATCCCAATACACCGGATCCATGGGTGTATCCAAAATCCACGACTTATTATACGGCTACCCTGGATCAGTCGGGATGTATAAACCACGACTCATTGCGCGTACGTGTCGTAGATCATGTGATGCTTAATCCCGGAAATGATTCAACGATTTGTTTGGGCGATACGATTATCTTTAATCCAAGCGGAGACGGATTATATTTCGACTGGACACCGGCTGTTTCACTCGATGATCCAAAATTAAAAACCCCGCATGCTTCACCGCCTGGTAACACCACATATCAGGTTGTGGCCAGTATCGGAAAATGTTTTACCACGGGCAGTATTCAGATCAATACCGTTCCCTACCCGCTTTCAAAAGCCGGAACGGATACCTTTATCTGTTACATGGATACAGCGCAGCTCGAAGCCACTGCAAAAGGAATCCGGTACAATTGGATTCCGGCAACTGATTTAAGTAATCCTTCGATTCTGAATCCACTGGCCTTTCCGCTGCAGACAACCATTTACAGGTTATTCGTATATGATACCCTGGGTTGTCCAAAACCCGGCATATCCTCTGTTACCGTCCAGGTAAATCCGCAGATCCTTGCATTCGCCGGCAATGATACATCTGTCGTCGTCGGCCAGCCTTTGAAACTGCAGGGTTCCGGTGCTCCCGGATATTTATGGAATCCCGCTTTTGCCCTTGACCGGAACGATATCCCGGACCCGACTGCGGTATTGAGTCAGAACCAGACTTATATCATGAAGGCATTTACAGAGGAGGGTTGTTTTGCTTATGATACCATAAACATCAAAGTTTTCACCACGCAGCCGGATATCTTTGTACCCAATGCCTTTACACCGAATGGTTCATCCAATACTATTTTCCGGCCCATCGCGGTGGGCATTTCGGGAATTGAATACTTCCGCGTATATAACCGCAACGGCATGCTTGTTTTCAATACCAGCCAGCTCGGGAAAGGCTGGGACGGAACATTTAACGGTAAACCGCAGGATACCGGCGGATACGTATGGATGGTACAGGGTACGGACTATACCGGTAAACTGGTTACAAAAAACGGAACCATGGTCCTTATCCGCTAACCTTTATTCAACAAAAAATATTCCAGCGTGAAAAAAATTATTTGCATCACCGGCGCAGGTTCCGGTTTTGGAGAAGCCTGTGCGCATACTTTTTCTGCGAACCATTACAATCTGATCATTACGGGCAGAAGGGAAGATAAACTGAAAGCACTCAAAACGCTGCTGGAAAAAAAATTCGGGAACCAAGTATATGTTCTTCCCCTCGATGTGCGCAGCAGACCGGCTGTGGCAGAAGCATTTAAAGCATTGCCTCGGGAATGGAAAAAGATTGACATTTTATTGAATAATGCGGGTCTTGCACTTGGCAGGGATAATTTCGATGAAGCCTCCCTGGATGACTGGGACACCATGATCGATACAAATCTGAAAGGCCTTTTATATGTTTCAAAAGCAGTGTTGCCTTTCATGATCGAACAAAAAGGCGGACATGTCATCAATATCGGTTCCACGGCAGGCAAACAGGTCTACCAGAAGGGGAATGTGTATTGCGCAACCAAACATGCTGTGCAGGCCATTTCCGAATCGATGCGTATTGACCTGCTGCCCCACAAAATTAAAGTAACTGTGATTCATCCCGGAGCGGCGGAAACGGAGTTTTCTCTTGTCCGGCTAAAACAAAATGCAACAGAGGCAAAAAAAGTATATGAAGGATACGAGCCCCTGCATGCTGAAGACATTGCCAACGTGGTTTACTATACCGCTTCCCTTCCGGCCCATGTTTGTATTAATGAACTTGAAATAACCTGTCTTGCACAGGCGAATTCGTTCTACTTGTTTAAAGAGCCTGTTTAGGAAGTTGGCAGTTGGCGGTTGGCGGTCAACGATCATCCCCGCCTGCCGGCAGGCGTCACGCGTCATCCATCAACCATCAACCATCTACCATCAACCATCTAGTGCGGCTTGGGTTGTTGCGCCGCCATTTCGGCGAGTGAAATTCTGATCTCTATTCCGGCCCTCGTCGTTGTAACTGGAGGTGAACTGGAAATTTTGGGTATCGTCCGGCGCTCATCGAAATATAATTTCAGATTTATCCGGTTGTTGACCACATAACTGATCGAAGGTGAAATACTCACGACCTGTTGACCACCCACCGGTACGGATGCATTCTGATCCAGATAACTATTCGTGGTGGCGTCATCCCGTAAACTCATATCCAGTCTGAATGTCATATCATTTTCCAACTGATTCGTAAATCCATTCTTCCCCATTACCTTAATATGAAAAGGAAGCGGAACCCCCCGTTTGCGGAACCCGAATCCGAATACATATTCGGTCGACTGGCTTTCACTCATCTGGTAATCGATCAGGCTCAGGCTTAGCTGCCTTGATTTACTGAAACTGAATTTTACCTGCATCTGATTTACAAATTGCATATCCAGATCGATCAGCGGGGCAAATTGCTCACTGATCGTAATATTCGGCACGAGGAAATAAGGCACAAAATTTCCGGTAAGCGTATCAATAAATCCAGGTTGCCGGATGCCAAAGGGATCCTGGAAACTCAGGTTTGAATTATAACTATTCATGCTCAGGGTGCTGTTGTATCCGTCCGTAATACTGAAGCTGGTAAATATTTTTTCCATTCCCGGAATCTTGACAAGTCCGTTATAAGAAATATGCCAGTTCGGTTTTGGAAGGTACCCGTTGAAAGGATTAAACTTGATATTTGGATTGTCTTCCTGTACAAGTGCGATCGTGTTGGCGGACTTACCACTGTATGCGGCAATAAATGCAGGTATCAGAACATCCTGTGCATATTTACCGTACCCCTTTGCATATCCGTCGGCTCCCTGCTGACCCCCTGAATAAGCATTTAGTTTCCCCAGACGGGCAGAAATAATGGAACGGTAATTTTCAAAGGTCTGGAAAGTAGACGAAATCTGGTTCGCACTGCTGTTCTCAAAAAGAGTTTTCACTGAAAGGAAACTGATGCTGAAACTGCCGGCCGTATACGGATTGAGCCGTGCAAACCCACTGCCAGTTGCGGATGTGTCTTTATACAATTCCGAATAATTTTTTCCAAAACTTTTGCTCACATTCAGTGTGATATTTAAATCCTTTGTCGGTTGTATCTGCGCTGCAATGGTGAGAATCTGATTATAACTGGCCTGGTTCTGGAAGTTGAATAAAGTATCGGTCGAAAGCAATCCTTTATTCCCTAACCTGTTTACAAAAGCCGTATCCGGCTGTTGTCCGAATATATATCCCCACCCCGGCTCATTGGATTTTAAATCCTGACCCAGAAAATGTGTGCTGTCAGTATACCCATAAATACTGGATGCGGATATTTCCGAATAATTAATTGTAATATCTTTTACAGAAGTCAATATTTTAGCGAGTCCCTTCCCTATTCCGGTCAGGTGGGTTAAATCTGAATAATCAATGGGTGGTTTTTTCTGACTCAGACTATCTCCCTTTTTCCCGGGCAGGTTCGACGCTGGCGGAGGAGGGGAAGAGCCCTGCTGGTCCAGCTCCCGCAAAAGCCGCATCTTACTGTACAGGCGCGAAAAATTAAGGTCGGCCGAAACATCTTTCTTCTGGGTGTTCTGTAAAATATTTCCGTAACTGGTAGCCAGGGTCGAGGCACCGGTCCAGGAATAGGAAGAACCATATCCCAAACGGAATGTGGTCCAGTCGAGCAGAGGAATTTTGGTGGTGGGAACAGTATACGTAACGTTCGCAGTTTGTGAATACTGGATCGTTCTGCCGCCATGCCAGAAATTACTCCACATTTGTTTTTTCTCCGCTTTATTCAGTGCCCCGCTGTCTTCATCCACCCAGCTTTTATTCAATGCCGCAAAATCAATATTCAGCGAGCGGGTAAGATCCCATCGAAAGATATAGGTTCGGTCGATGGTAAAGAATTTGTTGTATGTTGTCGGAATCTGATATTTCCCTCCCCCCACATTTCTCGCCGTGTAAGCTCCGTATTGCCTGGTCACATCCCCGCGGAAGGTGAGCGTAGACGGAATGATATTGAAATTAAAATCTTTTATAAGCGAATACCAGGGTGATTTGGATTTAATGATTTTTTTAAACGGCTCCCAGAATTTTGTGGCACCACTGAAATTATACCCAATCCCCCCTTTATAAATTGTCAATTCATCTTCAAGCGCTATCGGATTTTCATGACTCGTCCGCGAATAGGCATATGTGAAATCGAAGTTTTCCAGACTCCAGATCTTTAGTTTTTTTCCACTTACATTATTTTTTCTCACATTGGTAAAATTAAAACTCCGGATGGTGGTAATATCCAGTGCTTCCTTTTCAATGGAATCCCGTTGGTCAGGTGGGGCTGCCCTGATTTTATCCTGCAGTTTGATATCCAGATCGTAGGGGTCATACTCCGGCGTATTTACTGTTTTGGAGAAGCTCCCGTAAAATGGAATGGATAAACCGGCTCTTTTGGGAAGTAGTTTTCCAAGTTCCAGATTGGTTGCAGCATCCAGCTGTGTGATTTTGCTCAGCGAACGTTCGTTGATACTCTGGTCGAGGGTTCCAAATCCCACAGACTGCACGGCGCCTGAAAGATAAAGTGTTCCGAAGTCGGCAATTTTGATATCTACCCGTCCATTCGCTGCATAGCCACCCTGATCATCTATATCTGAAAGCCGGAGTTCATCAAACCAAACTTCAGTACACTTCGGGGCTGCGGAAATATTTTCAATTCCCAGGAACATAGCCTGTATCTGACCCAGGTTGGGATTACCGAACATGGAATATACCCTCTGCGTGGTGGTATCCACGACAGAAAAATACCCGGACGTATTTCCGGTTGCATTCCGGGCTTCCTTTAATTGAACCAGTCGTTGAAGGGTGAGGTTTAAGTTATTGGAATCCGGCCATATGGCGGTGGCCAGCTGGGAACCCCAGGCAGTTACTTTCAGCGGAAGCCTGATTTCGTAAAAGTTATTGATGAAATCACTTCCCATGCGGATCACAGCGGCGAGCTGATTGTCTTTCAGCGAATCCACAGCGCCCCTGGATTCAGCATGAATATACATATCCATTTTCCCGTACCGCCTCAAATCATAATTGGTGTTTTTATAAACACCGCGTGCATCGCGGGGCAGGAGTCCGCATATCTGCAGGCTCATGGATTGTTCATTCATCAGCAGGTTTACATTGTTTGTACTCAGTTGTTGCTGGCGTTCAACACCGGGTGGGATCACATAGGGAATCGGCGTACGGGTACTGTTCTGTTCAATATTCACGGCGGTTACATCCAGGTTGGTGATGCCGTTATTCGGAATCGGGATGTACTGGCCGGTGGTATCCAGCTCATAATTAAAATTTCTCCAGGAATCGCGAATCAGCTGGAATTCTGCAAAACGGCAAACGACGGAGTCCGTAAATCCTGTCAGGAACATCCTGATAAACCGGATGGATTTAAAGTCAGGAATGTTTCCCACTTTCTGGCTGTAAGATGTGATGGGAACGCGGAACTGGTACCAGGTTTGCGGAACGCCGTTGCCATCCACAAAATAGCGTGAATCAGAAACGAAATTCTGACCTACGACGAGATCAGAAGGTGTCAGTTTCACTTTGTATTCAAAATATTCTTCCAGTTCATTCATGGTATTGTCATGATCGATATCTTCCTGATCAGGATAAAGCGTATAGGCATCCACGTAAGTAGCGCCTGGTGGTGCAATGGGTGAATTGCCCTGTGGGTTATTGATATTTTTATACCGGCCCAGTATCTGTGTTTGGGTGGAATCATAAATTGAAGCGCGGTAATTGAGGAAGTCATCTATGGAAGGATCAATCAGGGCTTTTTGATAAGCCGTTGAACCGGTTCCATATAAAAGAGCCAGTTTATTCAGATAATTGAGGAATTTACTCTGTTCACCCGCATCATCCAATCCATCAAAACCCTGATCCTGGTATGGCCGGTCCGAAGCATCATTGCTGAATGCATTCGTTACCTGAACCGCATTGAAAGGCACTCTTCCCCAAACAGATGAGCTGTCGATCGCAGCAGGAATATTGGGCGTATTCAAACCATTTTCAAATAATTTCTTTCCGTCTTTTAAAACGTCTTCTGAAACAGAGCCCAGGTCCATAAATAACTGGCCGCCGGTACCCGTGGGGTTTGTTAGAAACGGGCTTTGCATCCAGAACTCGATGTACTGAACATTGGAGGTTTCAAAATCTGTCTGGTCAATGGCCCGCATAATTCCTCCCCATCTGCTTGCGGGATTTTTGAGGAGGCCATTGTTGTCAATGCTTCCCGGCCTCGCGTCAAAATTATACGGGCCTTTCTGATTCGGGAAATAGGATACATCGAAAGTCACAAGCTGTGCCTGACCGAATTCAGGGGTAATCGTGGGGAATAATTGCTGGATTTGGATGGGTGAAGTTTCCGGGTTGCTCCAATTCTGATAATTCTTAACCGGATTACTTGGGTTGGTTTTATCCTGGAGGACCGGTTCAATATTGTACCAGGCCATTTTTGCCCGGTTAAAACCATAATCAAGTGAATCAGAAAGATTGGCCTCGGGGAACATTCCATTTCCTGCCGGTGTGGAAGCCAGCGCCCAGGCAGTGATTGGAAAACGGAGATCCACTGAACTCGTCGATCCTTCAAAATCATCTACATAAATAGTTCCGTTGGCTCCCTTACCGATCTGTGGCGGGTGTCCCGGCTGCAGGTAGGCCGCTTCACCCACGGCGGTAATCGTACTCATATCTTTTGAAGAAGAAAATGGCAGTTTGTTGAATAACCTTGTCAATCCGGGCCATTGCGAACGAAAAGCAACATCCGTTCCATACATCGTATTGCGGATGGGATCCTCCCCATAATTGGTTTTCGTAAAATAAGGGCGTTCGTTGAGTCGTTCAATGGTTCCTCCAATGGATAAGGATTGGGTAGCGGTACTTTTTGCCAGATAGTCGAGCCGCAGTCCCATAAAACCCTGTTGCTGGGTTCCATAACTCGCATTATTTTCATACTTCACATTCACGGGCACACCGGAATTGATAATGGACTGGTTTATTACTTTCACGGATCCGTTGCTATAATCAACCGTATAATCAACATTTTCCCGCAGGGTCTGACCTCCGGCCGTTACAATAACTGAACCCTGGGGAACATTGAATGCACCGAGGGAAATATCTGAACTGGCCGTCCCCTTGGCCACGCCGCTCAGGTAATATCTGTCAACCGCTGCATAGGTTTTTGCAACTTCTTTAATGGTATCGTAAAGCTGGGTGAAAACATAACTGCTTGCCTCCGATTGGGAATTTTTAAAGGCCAGGGAGTCCAGATCGGCTCCGAAAGGCTCCAGCAAAGGAAAAATGATTCTGGCCTGAGAGGATACAATCGTAAATCCTTCCACATAATCGAATACGCCGTCCGGCTGCGGATCCAGGTGGGCATTCAGCCTGTCCAGATTTAATATCGTAATCAGGGGGGTTCCCGCCTGATCACCGGCAGGTAAATATCTTTTTGTTCCTTCTCCCGCCTGTTCGTAGAGAACATTCATTTGAAATCCGGCGGACTGAATATTCGAAAGATAAGTACCCGTTCCCGTTTTCAGGGTGTACACGTTTTTCATCATCAGGTTCCAGATGGGCAGGTTCGTTCTCTGGGAGGTAGCTTTCAGCATTTTCAGGTAAATCACTTTCTGTGCGCCCGGATTAAATCCGAGCGTTGTATCCGGCGGAATATCCTGCGAAAATTCTCCCACCTGGTAAATCTTTCCGTTGAAACTATATTGAAAAGCCACCCCGAGCACATCATTTGGCTGCAGGGTCTGATTCAGGGAAATAAATCCTACCTGCGGATTATAGGAATAGTCGGTCGGATTGAGTTTCCGCGCATATACCTGCTCGTAATCCTGCACCTGGGTCAGACCGAGTGAACTGAGCACACCGATAACCTGGGTGGAAGTCCGGCTGCCGGGATTGTTGATGATACTGCGATATTCACTGTTGGCATCGTTAAATGGAAAAGGCTGGTTCGATTGTGATATAATATTGGGATTATACGGGTGTTCTTCTCCCAGATCCATCAGGGCCACGACCTGCCTGGCCTGTGTAGCCGTTCCGTTCCGGTTGGTTACCCAAACTTCCATGCGAAGAATCTGGACCTGGCTCTTGATAACTGGCAGATTCGACATGGCTTTATTGTAGTTCGCCCTGAAATACTGAGCGAGCAGAAAGTTTCTGTTTTCATCATAATCATCTGCTTTGAACTGGTAAGATGTCAGGGATGCCCCGCCCTGAAGTGTGGTTGACTGGCTCTGGGAGCGTTGACTGGCAATAACGCCCGTCACGTATAATTTTCCGAATTGCAGTTGTGTTTTGATACCGAAAAGAGATTGCTGGCTGGCCATAAATGCACTCCTTGTCGTGAAGGAAGTATTCCCGACTTCAATTTTTTTCACGATATCATCCGGGCCGCCGGTATATTCCAGTTTCAGCTGGTTCATCCAGTCGAACGACGCTTGTGTATTGTATGAAATGGGGAGTTTGAGTTTACTGCCGATATTTCCAAGCACATTCACGTTGGCATCCATGTTAAAATCCAGTCCCCCCGTTTTTCTTGCAGACTCCGGCAGGGTAGGATTTTGCACATTCTGCCCCTGATAGCCGGCCAGGATATCCACATTGCCCTGGGGCCGGATGTCGACCTTGCCATTTCCAAAAAGCCGGTTAAAGAAGCTGTTATTGATATAAAGTTTGGGTTGTTCGAGACGATGGTTCAGGTCACTGAGCATGTCGGCCCGCTGGCGGAAATAATCCTGCTCCGATTTTTTTGAAGAAAGCTTAAGGTACTCTTCGTAAGTATATGCAGTCGGGGTCCGGTAGTATTTGTTACCGATTTTTTCAACTACGAAGTAGAGATTGGTTTTGGGATCATATTCGATTGAATCATGGAAATTGGAAGGATTTTTCAGATTAAATGAATTCGGGTCGAAATTGCTCAGCTGGTCCCCGTGCCGGTCATGGATTGGGAAATGCAGACTGTCTGAAAGAACCGGATGTTTTGTTGTATCGGGGGCATTCTGCGCACGGACGCCAGACGGCACCAAAAAGGTAACCGTAACGGCAGCGATCCATACCGTGGTAGTGATAATCTGAAGCAGATGCCTGGTCAAACTTCCTCAAGAATTAGTTAGGTAAACATCCCTACGATAGGCTAAAGGATTTTTAAAACTTGCTTAATGATGTCTTCGACTTTTTGCGGAACCGGGGCATTCTGAGCCAGCTTTTTCAGAGCCTGTTCGGCTACTGGCCGGGCAATGCCTAAAGACACCAGAGCATTCAACGCATCCTGCTCCAATGTATTGTTTATCAATGGGGAAAAATTTGAACCGGAGAATTTTTTACCAATTTTGTCGCGTAATTCCAATATGATTCTTTCGGCCGATTTTTTGCCAATGCCTTTGATGCTTTCCAGCTGTTTGGCCTGCCCCTGCAGGATGGCCCTGGCGAGTTCTTCGGGTCTCATCGCAGAAAGCATCATCCGGGCCGTGGAAGCGCCTACGCCCGAAACGCTGAGCAACTGGATAAACATTTCTTTTTCACCTGTTTCAAAAAAACCAAAAAGCACTTCATCGTCTTCTTTTACCTGATGATAAATGTGAAGGGTCCCTTTATCCAGGTGCTGCATCTGGGAAAAAGTATGCAGACTGATCTGTATTTCATAACCCACCCCCTGAACATCCATATGGATGAGTGCAGGAGTTTTATAGACAAATTCGCCCCGGAGAAAGGTTATCATACCCGCGAAAATAGTATTTTAAACCGCGTAAATATTTTATAAAAACCCACGATCTTTGTTGAATGACCCAAAAGATCTCTGCCGCCATTACAGCAGTAAGCGGCTATGTTCCGGATGATATCCTCTCTAATGCTGATCTCGAGAAAATGGTTGATACGAATGATGAATGGATACGGACCCGGACTGGTATTTCCGAAAGAAGAATTCTGAAAGGTTTGAATAAAGGCACTTCCGATCTCTGCGTGCCGGCCGTTCTCGAACTTTGTGAGAAAAGGGGCATTCTTCCTTCAGATATTGACTGCATCATTGTTGGAACCGTGACCCCGGACATGCTTTTTCCTTCAACAGCCAACCTGGTTTGTGAAAAAGTCGGAGCCGTCAATGCCTGGGGTTTTGATCTGCTGGCCGCCTGTAGCGGGTTTCTGTACAGCCTGACCACCGGCGCTTCACTCATTGAAAGCGGCCGTTATAAAAAAGTCGTGGTGGTAGGAGCCGATAAAATGAGTTCCATTGTGGATTATAGCGACCGGAGTACCTGTATCATTTTCGGCGACGGGGCTGGGGCCGTGTTACTGGAACCCAATTTTGATGGATATGGCGTAAAGGACAGCATTTTGAGAAGTGATGGCAGTGGAAAAGTGCATCTTCATATGAAGTCCGGCGGTTCCCTGCGACCCGCCAGCATAGAAACGGTGAGCAGAAAGGAACATTTTATTTATCAGGAAGGCCAGCCGGTTTACAAATTTGCCGTTACACGCATGGCCGATGTCAGTGAGGAACTGCTAAAAAGAAACCAGCTCAAGGGGGATGATATTGCATACCTCGTCCCCCACCAGGCAAATAAAAGAATCATAGATGCAACGGCGAAACGCATCGGATTATCCGACGACAAGGTGATGGTCAATATCCAGCGTTATGGAAATACGACAGCAGGCACCATACCCCTGTGTCTTTCAGATTGGGAAAACCAGTTGAAAAAAGGAGACCTCCTTGTACTCGCCGCTTTTGGTGGCGGATTTACCTGGGGGGCTACGTTGGTGCGGTGGGGGTTCTAGTTTTATTTCGATGACGGATGACGCCTGCCTGCAGGCAGGGTTGACCGTTGACCGTTGACCGTTTTAAAATGGAAGTCTTTTTCCACGATTAATTATTGATTTTTCATATGAAACAACTGCTTTTTTCATTGGCCATGTGCTCTGCAGTACTCGCCAGCGCACAGGAAAATGGTCTGGCTACAGACAAAAGATTTACAGGACTTGATACTGCCTTCACCCGGATCATGTCTCTTTGGAAAGCAGCCGGTTTCGCGGTGGCGGTAATTGAAAAAAACAAAGTCGTGTATGCAAGAGGCTTTGGATATCGAAATGTCGCTGAAAAACTGCCCGTAACGCCCAATACACTTTTCGCCATCGGATCCTGCACGAAGGCCTTTACTGCTTCGCTGATTGGTTCACTGGACGCCAGGGGAGATATCAGTATCGATAAACCTGTCAGGGACTATCTTCCAGAACTTAAATTTTTTAATGATGAGATGAATGACCGGATTACGCTACGGGACATGATGTGTCACCGCACGGGTCTTCCGCGCCATGATCTTTCCTGGTATATATTTTCAACCAAATCCCGGGACAGTCTGATAAAACGAATACAATATATGGAGCCCAGCGCCCATGTGAGGGAAAAATGGCAGTATAACAATTTCATGTTTATGGCGCAAGGGGTAGTTATTGAAAAATACACCCACCAGAGCTGGGAAACGAATATAAAGACCAGCTATTTCCAGCCGCTTGGCATGATCCATTCCAATCTGACGATCGATGATCTGGAAAAGGATCCGGATGCAGCCCTTGGATATACAGTGAAAGATTCCGCCAACATACAGAAGATAATCAAAACGGATTACTATCATATTGATGCCATGGGCCCGGCAGGTGCTATCAACAGCAGTGTATCTGATATGTCGAACTGGTTGATCACCTGGATTTACGGAGGAAAGTTTCATGGGAAAGAAATTATCCCGGCCGGTTTCGCAAAAGAAGCCATGAGTTCCCAAATGATTGTCTGGTCCGGTCTTCCGTCTGCAGAAAATAAAGAAACATTCTTTTCAAATTATGGATTTGGCTGGTCAATGGATTCATACCGGGGGCATTATCGCGTTGAACATGGCGGTCAGATTGACGGGTTTTCTGCGAGTACCTGTTTTTTTCCCGGTGATTCCATCGGTATTGTGGTATTATCCAATCAGGGTGGCTCATCCATTCCTCCCATTGTAAGAAACCTGATTTCAGACAGAATGCTGGGACTGAAATATTATGACTGGAGTGGTTTCATGCGGAAAGATTACGATAAAATGATGCAGGATCAAAAAGACGGGGAAGATGCCAAATTAAAATCCGGTACGATTCGGACTCCTCCCGCTCATCAGCTCAAAGATTATGCAGGTCTCTTCAATAATAAGGGGTATGGAAATCTGGATATTTATCTTGAGCGCGACTCTCTATTCATGCTCATTGGAAATAAAAATGGCTGGCTGAAACCCGACAAATATGAATGGTTTAATATTTATCTGAGGGATAAACAGGGACTGGTTGATACCAGCCATGGGTTGGGTATAGAATTCCGTACGGCTTCAAACGGGGAAATCAATGAACTGAATGCAGCCCTGGAGCCCAGTGTAAAGACCCTGGTTTTTTCCAGGATTCCCAAAGAAGCCGCCATTCAAACCGACAGTCTGAAAAAATTCGAGGGCGAATACCTGATCGGACCGATAACCCTCCGGGTGTTCCTACAAAACAGCGCCCTGCATTTAACCGTTCCCGGCCAGCCGGAATATGAACTGATTCCCATAGACGCAAATAAATTTAATATTAAAGACATGACCGGATTTACGATAACATTCAACAAGGATGAAAATAACGAGGTCACCAGTTTAACTTCCGCGCAACCGAATGGAACCTTCAAAGGCGAGAAAAAAAAATAACGAGTCATGGAAATCAGTATTCGAAAAGCCGTAGAGACCGATTGTCCGCGTATGATGGAGCTGGTGCGTGAACTGGCGGTATTTGAAAAAGCGCCGGATGCCGTGACCGTCACCCTGGAGCATTTTATCGAAACTGGCTTTGGAAAAAATCCGGTATGGAAGGCATTCGTTGCGGTTGACAATACTGAAAAAATAATCGGTATCAGTCTCTGGTACATGCGTTATTCCACCTGGAAAGGCCTTCGTTTATTTTTGGAAGATTTGATTGTTACGGAAGAATACAGGGCTAAGGGAATTGGGAAAAAACTATTTGACAGCACAGTGGAAGAAGCCCGTCGTATGGGCGTTAGCGGCATGATGTGGCAGGTGTTGGACTGGAATGAGCCGGCTATTCATTTTTATAAGAAATATGGCGCGGCATTGGATGGAGAGTGGCTGAACTGCTCCATTGAACTTACAACTTGAGCTGTCAGCGGTCAACGCCTGCCTGCCGGCAGGCAGGGTCATCCTTAATCAACTCCCACAGCACTCACCGTCTTATCAATCTTCCCCATCAGCCCCTGCAATACTTTACCAGGGCCGATTTCAGTAAAATGGGTAGCCCCGTCTTTGATCATGGCCGTGATGGATTGAGTCCATCGTACCGGACCGGTCAGCTGGTCAATCAGATTTTTTTTAACCTCTTCTTTATCCATGACTGCCTTGGCAACAATATTCTGATATACGGGGCAGGAAGGATTATAAAAAGTTGTTTTTTCTATTGCTGCTTTTAATTCTTCCCTTGCGGGTTCCATGAGGGGAGAATGAAAAGCTCCACCGACAGATAAAATGACCGCCCGGCGCGCACCGGCAGCTTTCATTCTTTCACAACCCATCTCAATGCCTTTCAGGGAACCGCTGATCACAACCTGACCCGGGCAGTTATAATTGGCAGGAACCAGCACTTCGCCGGTTTCGGATTCGATTTCTTTACAAATGGATTCAACCCTGGAATCATCCAGAGCCAGTACCGCGGCCATGGTTCCCGGATTGGAAATGCAGGCTTTCTGCATTGCTGCAGAACGAATGATCACCAGCCGCATGCCATCTTCAAAAGACAATGCACTGTTCGCCACGAGTGCAGAAAATTCACCCAGTGAATGGCCCGCAACCATTTCAGGGCGGGCATTATCAACTGTTTTAAATGCAATCACTGAATGGAGGAAAATAGCAGGCTGCGTAACATTGGTTTGTTTCAGATCTGCTTCGGAACCGGAAAACATGATGTCTGAAAGCCGGAAGCCTGCAATTTCATTGCCCTGTTCAAAAAGTTTTTTTGCAAAAGCACTTTTATCATAGTGGTTCAATCCCATTCCCGGAAACTGAGAACCCTGTCCAGGAAAAACATACGCATGCTTCATACTCGAGGTAGAGGTTAAAAAACAAATTTGCCACAAAGCACCGACTCAACAAAGAAAATCTTTTCAGCCTTTAATTGAGGTGAGAAGAGATCAATTTTATAAATTCTGACCTTGTTTCATTTTTTTGGAATTCGCCGTAAAATGCCGAGGTTGTCGTGACTGAATTCTGTTTCTGGACACCACGCATCATCATACATAAGTGAGATGCTTCGATAACGACCGCCGCTCCTATGGGCTGTAGTGTCTCCTGTATGGCATTCAGTATTTGGGTGGTGAGCCTTTCCTGAACCTGCAAACGCCTGGCAAAAACATCAACTATACGGGCAATTTTGCTCAACCCCGTAATCCATCCATTTGGAATATACGCAACATGGGCCTTCCCGTAAAAAGGAAGCATATGATGTTCACATAAACTGTATACTTCAATGTCTTTCACGATGATCATTTCACTCATAGGCTCGTGAAATTTAGCAGAATCGAGGATAGCATGTGCATCCAGCTCATATCCCTGCGTTAGAAACTGCATGGCTTTCGCCACGCGTTCCGGTGTTTTGTCAAGACCTTCGCGATCGGGATCTTCTCCCAGCTTTTGCAGGATATCCTTATAATTCGCGATGAGTGAAGACGTCACTTTTTCGTCGTACTGTTCTGATTTTTTGTAGGCCATTTTGTAAGCTTAAAGCCTGAAGCCTAAGGCCCAAGGCTTTCGTTGATAAATAAAATCGATTTATTGTAAGAAAAATAAATCATTCAATAACTATTAAATTGACGTAAGCTTTGGGCCTTAGGCTTTAAGCTTTTAAGCAGGATACTCAACGAAATTCCGTTCGGTTTCATATAACCGAACGGACAGGTCCATCGATGCATCCAGTTGTTTTCTCAGAATTTCATAGATCACATATACGATATTTTCTGCCGTTGGGTTTAATGTAGCAAACTCCCTGGTATCGAGATTCAGGTTTTTATGGTCAAACCGGGCAAGAACATGATCGTGGATGATGGATGATAAAGTTGAAAGATTGATCACATAGCCCGTTAGCGGATCCGGAACGCCCGTCACTTTCACGATCAGTTCATAGTTATGGCCATGATAGTGGGGATTGGAGCATTTCCCGAACTGCTCCAGGTTTTGCGCATCCGTCCAGCCCGGTACAAAAAGCCGGTGGGCTGCGTTAAAATGTTCTTTTCTAAAAATGGCAACTTTTCTTTCCATAATCGTTTATCCGAAATATTCCACAAAAATGCGGGGTGTTTCATACAGTTTCACCGAATGTAATGTAACGAATGAAGGCAGGTTTGCCACCAGCTGGTTCCATATACCGATGGCCAGGTTTTCAGTCGTACACATTTTATCTTTCAGAAAACCCACTTCCACGTTGAGATTTTTATGATCCAGTTTTTCCGTCACTCTTTCTTTAATAATATAACTGAGCTTTTTAACATCCATTAAAAATCCTGTATCCGGATCCGGATCCCCTTTAATAGTCACATACAATTCATAATTATGACCATGCCAGTTTTCATTCGCGCAGGCTCCAAAGACCTCTTCGTTTTTTTCACGTGCCCAAGCCGGATTATATAATTTATGGGCTGCATTAAAATGTTCAATTCTGGTGAGAAAGACCATTTCATTTAAAATTTTTGCAAAGGTAATGGTTCATCCGGATTGGGCAGGTTTACAGATATTTGCACATGCTTCTGCTCCTGGTATCTGCCACAGATTTTGAAATCAGTGAAACGATTGAATGGCTTAATAACCGTACTATACCCCATAACGCTCAAAATCCCGAATTGTTGATCACCGGAATAGGTCAGTTACAGACTGCCTTTGCCCTGGGAAAAAAAATCGCGGAACAGCGGCCCTATCTGGTGATCCAGGCGGGCATTGGGGGATCTCCTACTAAAAAGGATATCGGACGCACATTTGTAATCCGGTCAGAAATCATTGCTGACCTGGGCGTTTATGAAAAAACCGGTTTTCAAAGTCTTTTTGACCTGGGTCTGGATAAACCGGACCGTCCCCCGTTTCAGGGGGGAAAGTTGAAGAATCCGTACAGTTCTCTGCTCCAATGGACCGGTCTGCCCGTTATGGATGGCATTACAGTGAATGAAATCAAGTCGGCTGATTTTGCAGGATTTCAACGAAATCCGCGTTCTGTTGTTGAGAGTATGGAAGGAGCCGCCCTGCACTATGTTTGCCTGATGGAAAAAATTCCCTTCCTTCAGATCCGGTCGGTTTCGAATGTGACAGGCGACCGGGATAAAAGTCATTGGAAATTAAAGGAAGCCAGGGAAAGCCTGCACGAATCGCTGGTATTCCTGATTCAAAAATTAGAAAAAGCTGATGAAACTCTCTTTAGGATTTAGTCCTTGTCCGAATGACACCTTTATTTTTGACGCCCTCGTAAATCACAAGATCGATACCGGGAATTTTGAATTCGATGTGGTTTTAGAAGACGTGCAAACACTGAACCGCTGGGCATTGGAAAAAAAACTGGACCTGAGTAAAATCAGTTATGGCGTATGGCCACTACTTCAAAAAGATTATTCCCTGCTGGATGCCGGCGGCGCTCTGGGAAATGGTGTCGGGCCCTTGCTTATTTCCAAAAATAATATTCTTCTTAAAGATATCAACCAGCTCACGATAGCCATTCCCGGCGAGCACACCACCGCGCATCTGTTGTTCAGCCTGGCGTTTCCGCAGGCAAAGAGAAAAAAATTCATGCTTTTTTCCCAAATTGAAGCGGCTGTATTAAATGATGAAGTGGATTGTGGCGTAATTATTCACGAGAACCGGTTTACATATATGCAGAAAGGATTGATAAAGCAAATGGATCTGGGTGAATACTGGGAAGAAAAAACAAAATCGCCCATTCCCCTTGGAGGGATTGTGATGCGTAATGAATTTTCCGAAAGTGACCGGGCTGAGATCGATCGCCTGATACGGGACAGTGTGGCTTATTCCGAGGCCTATTATCCCGATCTGTCAGACTATGTAATCCAACACGCACAGGAGATGCAGGAATCCGTGATGCGCCAGCACATTGATCTGTATGTAAATCAGTTTAGCCTTTCATTGGGGGAAGAAGGACGGAGGGCGGTGGATTTGCTGCTGGAAGTCTATAAGAGTATGTGAGTGCGATAAGCATGAGGAGTATAGGAAGGGTATTTTTTTCTCATACTCCTCATTCTCCTCATTCTCCTCATACTCCAGAAAATGTTCATGGAGGTTTTCACTTTTGCTCTTTCATTAATCGCATAAGTATACCCGTTATTTCACGTGTATAGTAGGTATTGTCAATGCATATGACAGACCTGATACCCCGGATGGCATTCGTTAAAAATATTTCTTCCATTTCAAATACCATTTCCCTGGTGATGATTGTTTCTTCTATCTGAAAACCCAGGCCGGGTAATTTTTCCAGTAATTCTCTGCGTTTTGTTCCCGCCACACAACCTTGTGATAAAGCGGGCGTGAATAGAACGCCTTTCTGGATCATAAAAAGATTGCTTGAACTTGCTTCACAAATGTTTCCGCGGGTGTTCAGGATCAGTGCATCATCAAACCTGTTTTCCTTTGCATGCTGTATTGCAAGCAGATTCAAAAGATAATTGTTGGTTTTAAGATTGCTAAGTATTCCTGCAAATTTTTTCTCCCCTTCAAACAGGGTTAACCGCAAAGGTGCATCATTTTGTTCCGGAAAAACAGCAGACTCAATGATGAATACCGGTTTGTTTTTTGTTGGAAACAATACGGATCCGTCTTCACGGAAAACATTTAATCGCACTCGGGCTTTTGATTCACGGGCGTTGTTTTCGGTAAGTTTTTTTATTTCCTCCAGGATAAATTTTCTGGAAAAACCGCCGGATAAATCGAATTTTAATATATGTAACCCCTGGAAAAGCCGATCAAGATGGAAATCCTCATTCCGGATCCGGTGTCCGTCCCAAAACATGGTTTCAAAAACGCCGTCCCCATAACGAAGGCTGCGGTTGTTTGCCGTTGTGACTGGTGTTTGCGGATCGATAAGCGTACCGTTAAAATTGATGAACTGGTTCAAAATCTTTTGGTTGGTTCCGAAGGTAAAGGATTTAGGTATTTTATCTACTTCCTTCCCCTGTTCAAACCGACGAAAAGTCTTACAAATGGAACCAATCTATAAGCGGACATCCACCGTATCAAAACCGGGCAGTTTAGAATCCACCCAGGCCTTTATCTTGTTGATTTACAAATATATACTGTTATGGCACGAAGGCTGATCACAGGCATAAGCCTATAGCCCGGGGATTAATGTCAAACTCATTACAAAACTGAGATCATGATAAGGAACTTTTTGCTCGTCGCCATACGTAACCTCCGCCGGAATAAAATATTCTCCACCATCAATATTCTGGGACTATCCATTGGGATGGCCAGTTCGATCCTGATTTTACTCTGGATTCAGAATGAAGTCAGTTTTGACCGGTTTCACGCGAAGGGTGACCGGCTGTTCCTGATTTACAACCTGGACAAAATTGACGGTGAAGTGCTGGCCTGGCCGGCAACGCCAAAGATATTGGGCCCGACCCTCAAAGCAGATTTCCCTGAAATAGATGAGGCGGTCAGGATCCGCCAGACAAACTTTCTTTTTACCGTTGGTGACAAACACCTGAACCTGCCGGGCAATTTTACAGATTCAGATTTTCTGACCATGTTCAGTTTTCCTTTACTCCAGGGTAATCCGAAAACGGCACTCAATGATGACCATAAAATCGTGATTACCGAGTCCATGGCCATCAAATTATTCGGTAACGCAGATCCGATGGGGAAAATAGTCCGTATTGACAGTATTAACAACTTCACGGTTACGGGTATCCTGAAAAAGTTTCCGTCTAACACAGCATTTCACTTTGACTATCTCCTGCCCTGGTCTTATATGAAAAAGCTGGGTTGGGATGACAATTATTGGGGAAACAACAGTGTAGAGACCTATATCACTTTAAAACCGGGCGTTTCGGAAGAAATTTTTGATAAAAGGATTCAGGACGTAACGATTAATCATACGAAAGGAACGCAGTCAGTTTCGGAGACGAAATTATTTTTGCATCCCGCTGCAAAATGGCATCTCTATTCAAAGTTTGAAAACGGAAAAGTTTCCGGTGGCCAGATTGATATTGTAAGGTTGTTTTTTATCATTGCCTGTTTTCTATTGGGGATTGCCTGCATTAATTTCATGAACCTCAGTACGGCACGCAGCGAAAAACGTGCTAAGGAAGTGGGCATCCGAAAAGTTGTTGGTGCGCCCCGTATATATTTAGTACTTCAATTTTTAGGGGAATCTATTTTAATATCCGCTTTAGCCGGTATGCTGGCGCTCATTATCGTCCGGCTCAGTTTAAATAGCTTCAACCATCTCGTCTCCCGCGAACTGTTCATTGATTTCAAAAGTCCCTACTATTGGATAGCCGGACTCGGGTTTATATTATTTACCGGAATCATTGCCGGAAGTTATCCCGCATTCTTTTTATCGTCGTTCAAACCGGCAAAAGTACTGAAGGGAGGATTTAAAGCCGCCCATGCGCTCGTTACCCCACGAAAAATACTGGTAGTGCTCCAATTCACATTTGCCATCGTGCTGATCATCAGTACGATCATCGTTCAAAAGCAGATCAGATATGCAGAAGACCGGGATTCTGGATACGCGAAAGACAGGCTGGTTTATAGTTATATGCAGGGGGACATTCAAAAAAATTATGAGCTGATCCGGAATGAGCTGATCAGCAGTGGGTCATCTGTTGCCGTTACACGTACAAACGGACCCATCACCCGTCACTGGTCGGATTCCTGGGGAATGGAATGGCCCGGAAGTACAGAAGCTGACCGGAAGATTGACTTTAATGTAATGAGCGCAGATGCGGATTTCGTGAAAACGATGGGGGTTCAGCTGACGGCGGGAAGAGATATTGACGTGCGGACCTATCCGACCGATTCAAATGCCGTACTGCTCAACGAATCCGCCGTTAAAATCATGCGACTAAAAGATCCACTGGGACTGAATATTAAAATGGATACCAATTACCATGTTGTCGGTGTGATTAAGGATTTTATCCTGGAATCTCCATATGCTCCATTGAAACCGATGATGATACTTGGACCGGCAGGAGGCTTTTATGTTGTCAACTACAAATTAAATCCGGCGCGCACGGTCGCCGAAAATATGCGTCGCGCGGAATCGGTATTTAAAAAATACAATCCCTCCTATCCCTTCGAATATAGTTTTGTAGACGATGAATATGCGGCCAAATTTGACAACGAAAAACGTTCTGAAAGTTTCGCTGCTTTATTCGCAGGACTGACTATTTTCATTTCCTGCCTGGGTCTTTTTGGCCTGGCTAGTTATATGGCCGAAAACCGGATAAAGGAAATCGGCGTTCGGAAAGTGCTGGGCGCATCCGTAACAAATATTACAACATTACTTTCAAAAGATTTTCTAAAACCGGTACTGCTCTCATTTCTGATTGCATCACCCCTGGCCTGGTGGGCGATGAACAAATGGTTACAGTCTTATACTTACCGGGTCGATATCTCGTGGTGGGTTTTCGGAATGGCTGGTGTTCTGTCGCTACTGATTGCGCTCCTTACCGTTAGTATTCAGTCGTTACGGGCTGCGATGGAGAATCCGGTAAAGAGTCTGAAGAGTGAGTGATAGGTTATCAGTTGGCAGTTAGCAGTTGGCAGAAAAATAAGAAAGGTATGATTAAGAACTATGTCAAGATCGCATTCCGCAACCTTTGGAAGAATAAAGGTTTTACATTGATCAATATAACCGGTCTCTCGCTGGGCATGGCCTGCAGTCTGCTGATCCTGCTATGGGTGCAGGATGAACGGGGGATAGATGCCTTTCATCAAAACAGCAATAATTTATACTATATATATGAGCGCAATACACTGGGTGGAAAAATTGAATCCTGGTACTGGACCCAGGGACCGCTGGCAGAGGAATTGAAAAAAGAAGTACCCGAAATAAAAGCGGCCACTGCTTTTTCCTGGCCAACGGTGAACACTTTCTCTGTCGGAGATAAAATATTAAAACAGGACGGCTATAGCGCCGGAGCAGATTTTTTCATCATGTTCAGTTATCCGCTCCTGGAAGGCCGTGCCACAGATGCACTAAATTCCCCTTCCAGCATTTCCATTTCAAGGAAAATGGCCGTTGATTTTTATGGAAGTCCCGCTGCAGCCATTGGAAAAACCATCCGCTTCGAAAACAGAAAAGACTTTACTGTAAAGGCCGTGTTTGAGGATATGTCTTCGCGGGTGGCTGACAAGTTTAATTTTATCATCAGCTGGACGAGCTATCTGGAAGACAATGGCTGGGCGAAAGAGTGGGGAAGTGTGGATCCACGGACCGTTGTCCAATTGCGCAAAGATGCAAATCCCGCACTCGTTGAAAAAAAGATCCATTTTTTCATGGACAAATTTGATACTGAACTAAAAGGAAGCAACCGGATTGAACTTCACCTGCAAAGTTTTGATCAGCGTTACCTGCATTCAGAATTTAAGAATGGCTATCCGGTAGAAGGCCGGATCCAATATGTTCAGCTCTTCAGTCTGGTCGCTATTTTCATTTTGCTCATTGCCTGTATCAATTTCATGAACCTGACCACGGCCCATTCCGTAAAACGCGCCCGGGAGATCGGTGTACGTAAAGTAATGGGTGCCCTTCGCGGCCTGCTTGTCAGGCAGTTCATCGGGGAAGCCGTTTTACTCGCCTGCATATCCATGACCGGGGCACTCGTATTGACGGTACTTGCGTTACCGGCTTTTAATCATCTTACCGGAAAAGAAATCATTATTCCATTTCGACATCTCAATTTCTGGCTGAACATTTTGGGATTTACCATTATCACCGGAATTTTTTCAGGTAGCTATCCAGCATTTTTTTTATCGGCCTTCAACCCGATACAGGTGTTGAAAGGCACCCTTCAATCAGGAGTGCGGGCGGTTTTATTCCGGAAAGGACTGGTCGTTTTTCAATTTGTATTGTCTATCGTGTTAATTATTTCCACCATCCTGATTTCAAGGCAAATTCACTTTGTGCAGACCGCCAATATCGGCTATAACCGGGAGAACCTTTTATATATCCCCATAGAAGGAACCCTGTTAGGCAAGCTGGATGTATTTAAAACGAAAGCGTTAAAGATAAATGGCGTATTAAATATGACTGAGCTAACCGAAACGCCGACAGAAATGAACAATGGTACACTTTCTGTCGGCTGGCAGGGCAAGGACCCCAATGAACATGTGCGGTTTATACATAATGCCATCGGTCGCGATTACATGAAAACAATGGATCTGCAAATGGTCGCCGGCAGATCATTTCCTTCAGATGGCAGCTATGATTCATCAGGCATCATTATCAATGAAACGGCCGTCGCCCTGATGGGTTATAAAGATCCGGTCGGCAAACCTGTTTTCAATGGAAATGAACGGATGACCATCAGAGGTGTTGTGAAGGATTTCCATTTTAAATCCCTTCATGAACCCATTGAACCGCTGGAATTATTCATGGGGAAAGGTGACTGGTATTCTTCTATTATCATTCGTACTGAAGCCGGTAAAACGAAATCGGCACTGGCCGGCCTGGAAAAATTGTGCAAGGAACTCAATCCCGCATTTCCATTCAGCTATCAGTTCTCTGATGAGGAATATGCAAAATTGTATAAGAGCGATGAAGTGATTGGTAAATTGTCGGTTTTATTTGCCGGACTGGCCATCATCATTTCCTGCCTGGGGTTACTCGGACTTTCCATTTTTACCGCTGCACAAAGGATAAAAGAAATCGGCGTGCGCAAAGTTTTAGGAGCCAGTGTCGCTTCCCTTTTTGGCTTACTGTCGAAAGAATTCTTAGTGCTGGTGGCCATTGCTTTCTCCATTGCTGCTCCGCTTGGCTGGTGGGCAATGGATCACTGGCTTCAGAATTTTTCTTATCGGGCCGTCATGCCCTGGTGGGTATTCGGGATTTCCGGTATAGTAGCACTTTTCATTGCGCTGGCAACCATATGTGTCCAGACCTTACATATTGCACGAGCCAATCCGGTTGAGAGTTTGAGGGCGGAATGAAGTGGAGGTTAACGGTTGGCAGTTGGCGGTTGGCAGTTAAAAATAAATTATAATGATAAAAAATTATTTCAAGATCGCGTGGCGGAATCTCATCAATAATAAAACCGATTCGTCTATCAATATAATCGGATTGTCGATCGGGATGGCTGCCTGTCTGCTGATCCTTGAATTCGTAAATTACGAACTGAGTTTTGACCGGTTCAATAAAAATGCATCGGATATCTACCGGGTTACGAACGACCGGTTTCAGCAAGGAAAACTCATTCAGCATGGTACCATAACCTATTCAGCGGTTGGGCCGGCCATGAAAGCGGACTTCCCCGAAGTCATAAATAATACCCGTGTTTTCCCAATGGGCAACATCATTCTTACCAGGAACGATAAAAAAATAGAGGCCAACAATAACCTGGCGGTGGACAACGAATTTCTGTCCATTTTTTCATACCCGTTATTGGCTGGTAATGTAAAAACAGCCCTTGCAGAACCTTATCAGGTTGTAATCTCCGAATCCATCGCCCGTAAATTTTTTCCTGTTTCCCTGAATGATTTCTCTTCCGTGATTGGAAAACCCATTCACCTGGCTTCGGACTCAATGCCTTATAAAATAACCGGCGTTTGTGCAGACAATCCGGAAAATTCCCACCTGAATTTTGAGATACTGATTTCATATATCACTCTGTATAAAGGAAAAAATCCATATGGCCCCGCAGAATATGATTTTACGGATTCTGATTTCTGGCACTATATCCAATTAAAACCCGGCACGGATTATAAGGCACTGCAGATAAAGCTGGCTGCCTTTAGTCAGCGTCATTTTCAGGGGAATAAAATATCCGGCAATGACGAAACCTTTCTGCTTCAACCCCTGACCAAAGCACATTTATACTCAGATTATGAATACGAAATAGGCCGAACGGGCAGTGCTACCGCTGTATGGGGTATGCTGATCATAGCCACCCTGATTATCGTAATTGCCTGGGTAAATTATATCAACCTGACCACCGCCCGTTCTATGAACCGCGCGAAAGAAGTCGGTATACGGAAGGTATCCGGCGCCACCCGTTCGCAACTGGTGAGGCAATTCCTGACAGAATCTTTGCTCATGAACACGATTTCATTGATCATTGCATGTGTAATTATTGTTTTCCTGCAAAACAGCTTTAATGGACTGGTCGACAGAAAACTTTCCCTTTCTTATTTGTTTTCCCATTCAACGGATGGACTACAAATAAAATGGATCATAGTCGGCAGCATGTTAACAGGAATCCTGGTATCGGGATTTTATCCGGCTTTTGTCCTTTCTTCTTTCAAACCCATTCTTGTTCTGAAAGGAAAATTTATTCAGTCAGGCAAAGGGACTTTTTTAAGGAAATTACTGGTAACCTCCCAGTTTGCCGCCACCGTTTCATTAATCATTGGTTCTTTCGTTGTATACAGACAAATTAATTATGTGAATAAACAGAACCTGGGAATGAATTTGTCGCAGGTATTAATTATCAAACCACCGGTGCTTACTTCTTTTGATTCCAGTTTTATTGTCCATGAAAACAGTTTCATGAAGGAACTCAGTCAAATTCCGGGCGTTGTTTCGGCGGCTACTTCCAGCAAGCTGGCTGGTGATGAAACCGGCCGGGCATTCAATGTACACCGAACAGACCAGCATACGGATCTGCAGGTAACGATGCGCAATTTCGGTGTGGATGAAAATTTTTTCAAATTGTACAGCGTGCCCATTGTAGCGGGCAGAAATTTCTCGGCAACCGACTACCATGCGGACTTTCATAAACTAAATAACCTGGTGATGACCGAATCGGCCGTCAAATCATTCGCCTTTTCATCTAATGAAGATGCGCTGGGAAAGCGTATAACTGTTTTTGGAAACAACTGGAACATCATCGGAATTGTAAAGGATTTTCACCAGAAGTCTTTACATTATCCCATGGAGCCCATCATGTTTTTTCCAACCTATGGCACGTATAACCCGATCTCTGTAAAACTGAAATCAAATGACCTTGCTTCATCCATTGAGCAAATCAGGGGGAAATTCAATACATTTTTCCCGGGAAATTTGTTTGATTATTATTTTATAGACGACCGGTTCAATGCGCTGTATAGTAATGATCTCCTGTTCGGGAAAATTTTCGCCCTTTTTTCAGGATTCGCCATTTTTATTGCCTGTCTGGGATTACTCGGACTTTCTTTATTCACAACTGCACAACGAACCAAAGAAATCGGTGTACGGAAGGTGCTGGGGGCATCTGTATCCAGCATTGTTTATTTATTATCCAGGGATATTATACGGCTGATTATTATTTCATTCCTGATCGCATCGCCCGTTGCCTGGTATGTGATGCATAACTGGCTGCAGGGATTTGCCTACCGGATACCGATCAGCTGGTGGATATTTCCCTGTGCCGGATTACTGGCCTTTCTAATCGCCATCTGTTCTGTTGGTTTTCAAACGATGAAAGCAGCCGCTATGAATCCGGCAAAGAGCCTGAGAAGTGAATAGAACGGGCGGCCATGGCAAATCCTGTGGACAGTCTGAAATCAGAATAGGCAATGACAGGCGGTGCACGGTGTGGTTAGAATCTGCCTTATATTGTAGGATGAAAATTTTTTACGGGGCGCTTTTCCCTTTCTTATGCAGCTTATCATCCTGTGCCCAAAAACAGGAGATGAATTTGGAATCCTATAATCCAAAATCCACACTCGTTGTCCCGGCGCACTTGATTAAAAAAGCAAAATATCCATTTGTTGATGTTCACAATCATCAATGGGATATGCCTGATCAGAATTTAAAAGCCCTGACTTCAGATATGGACCTGCTGAATATGCGGGTGATGGTAAATTTAAGCGGGAGAAGTTTTGATATATTTTATGATGATTACAGTGGACAGACCATGCATACAGCCGGCATTGATAAGTTGCACCGTTCTTTATTAAATGTAAAAAATAATGCGCCGGGCAGGATCCTGATTTTTACAAATATTGATTTCAGCGGGATCGACAATCCGAACTGGACCCAGCATACCGTTGCCCAACTGGAAGATGACGTGAAACAGGGAGCCGCCGGATTGAAGATCTATAAGGAACTCGGGCTGGACGTGAAAGATAAAAATGGTAAACGACTCCATACCGACGACCCAAGGCTGTATCCCATCTGGGAAAAATGCGGCGAGCTGAAAATACCCGTATTGATTCACACCGGCGAACCCAGTCCGCTATTCGATACCATGGACAGCACCAATGAACGATGGCTGGAATTAAAACTGCATCCGGACCGGGCGCGACCCTCAACGGCATATCCCGGTTGGAAAGAGGTCATGGCTGAGCAGCACCATATTTTCTCCATGCACCGGAACACAATTTTTATCGCAGCTCATTTTGGCTGGCTGGCGAATAACCTGGCCGAACTGGGCGCCATGCTGGATACACTTCCCAATGTGTATATAGAGTTTGCCGCGATTATGGAAGAAATTGGCCGCGAACCGGTAACCGCCAGAAAGTTTTTCATTAAATACCAGGACAGGATCCTGTTTGGAAAAGATACCTGGTCGGTGGAGGAATATGGTTTTTATTTCAGGATGCTGGAAACGGAGGATGAATATTTCCCCCCTTTACGAAAATATCACGCATTCTGGAGTATGTATGGCCTGGGCCTGCCCGATGACGTGCTGAAAAAGATCTACTTTAAGAACGCATTCAAGCTCTTTCCCCAAATTGATCGATCAGCCTTTCCTCAATAAACCCACGCTCACATTCTCACACTCTCACACTTGCTTATGGCTGCGCAATGATGCCGTTCTTAACAGCATATATCACCAGGCCGGCCATGGATTTGGCGCCGGTCTTGGTTTTGAGTTTATCACGGATGGCTTCCACTGTGCGCGGACTGATATCGACCAGATCAGCGATCTCTTTGGTGGTTTTTTCCTCACACATCATTTTCAGGATGGTCGTCTCTTTTTCAGTGAGGTTGGCCTCCTGGGGAATATGAGGTTCTATCCGTTTGGTGCGTAAACCCGTTAAAAGTGCCTTATTAGTGAGTTCGTTGAAATAGAATTCCTGTTCGTAGCAGGTTTTGATGGCGTTGTAAATATTTTCAGAATCGGTGTTTTTAGCCAGGTAAGAATTAGCCCCGATTTCCATCAGTTTGGAGATCATGGAATGCTCATTATGCATAGACAGCATGATTACTTTTATATGCGGGTATAGTTTACGGATCTCCGGCAGGGTAGCGATTCCGTCCATAATGGGCATCTGTATATCCAGGAGGATCACATCCGGCTCCATATGTTTAAGCAGGTTGAGTAATTGCATGCCATTATCGGCTTCTGCAATCAGCTCAACATCTTTTTTAATGGAAAGTGCTGTTTTTACGCCGGCCCGGAACAGGGCATGGTCGTCGGCGATGATCACTTTAATGGTTCCGTTCAGTTCAGGTTTTTTCATACGGTGAATTTAGGGTTTGCCCCGGGCATTCCGACTCTCAAAATGATAAAAATTGGTGACAGTTACTATAGGGAAATTACGAAATTAAACGATTTCGGATTATACTGGAAACCAAAATATACGTGGTTAAACTACGCCTTGGCATAGACAAAGAACGATCAGATCATAGCAAAACTACGCATAACGCCGTAAAAGCTGAACTGTTAAAAACGGGGAAACCTGCTCTTGAAGGGGATTAGGGAAGAGTTTACATTTGGTATAAGTTGATTGACGGGAATAGCAAACATAGAAATCCAATATCCAGAGAATTACCGTCCATAAAGAGTTTCCAATATCCACTGAATGCCATGCGAAATCCGATGTCAATCAACTTATTTTTACTTTTTTTAGCAGCCCGTTTTTCTCCATATACCGAGTTCCGCCAAAACCTGGTTTACAGCAAGACGGCCTATGAAAAACCATCCAATTCCTTTTCAATCCTATTGAATTCCAACTGTTAGGTTCATCATTTTACTACCTGCTTTTTTGCAAGATCGTCGATCTTCAGAAAAGCAGGTTTTTTTTGCCTTTTCCCCAAACACATCCGGAATACGGAATATATTTTACTAAAAAAGGGTTTTTTAACCCAACATTCCCTGAAATCTACCTATATATTCGTTGAGTCGAAAAACTTTCAGCTATATGGATCTCGCAATAAGTATCGAGGGATGGATCTCTTTAACTATTTTAACAATAGCGTTTATTATAAGTTTGATTCATAGGGGGAAAAAAGATCTGCTTCCTATTCAACTTTACATAGTTGTATCTATAATACTTAATCTATTTAGTAACATCCTTAATTTCTTACCAGAAAATGGAACTTATAAACATATTGGAGAATCTTCAGTCAACACTCACTCAATTTTAGAAATTTTTTTTATTTATACCTTTCTTTATTTAAGAATCAGAAGTATAAAATTTCGTAATACAATGATTATTTTTTTCATTTTTTATATTTCCATATGCCTGATACTCTGGACACATTTTAATAGTTTTGGTTCTTTTTTACCTGATCTATTCGGAATCGAAGGAATACTTATAATTATACCCTCTCTAATTTATATTTACGAAATTTTTAAATCTGATCTTGTTTTAGATTTTAAATCTGATGCCAATTTTATAGTTACCTGCGGAATATTATTTTATTTTAGTATCACAACGCCTATTTGCTTCTGCTGGTACAATTTATACCATATCGCTCTCGGATTCAATAAGATTCTCATTTTTTCGATTTCAATTTTTTTTATGATACTTATCATTTCTTTTATGAAAGCTTATTTATGCCCTATACGCAATCTGCAGCAATAGTATTTTTAGTCTTTATGACCATTTTTATATTGGTAATGGTAAGTTTTATTATCAGGATTCTATTCTTTGTACAGAAAAAACAAAAAGGCTTCACCCTTGACCTCATCGCTGTAAAAGCGAATTATGATAAGGAACTATTTAAAGCCCAGTTAGAAATTCAGGAGCAGACGTTTCAGGAAATTGCCCGGGAAATTCACGATAATGTGGGCCAGATTCTGTCCCTGGCCAAGTTAGGATTGGGCACACTGGATCTGGACAGAAAAGAAGAGGCGAAAGAAAGTATTATGGAGATCTCTGATATATTAGAAAAAGCCCTGGACGATCTGCGGCATATGTCCAGGACAATGAATGCAGAAATAATAAAAAAGGGCGGCTTGAAAAAATCCATCGAAATGCAGGTAGGATTTCTTCAAAGAGGAGGAAAATTTAATATTCATTTCAATATAGAGGGAGAACCCCTTATCATTAACGAAACCAAAGAAATTATTCTATTCCGGATCCTCCAGGAAGCTGTCAATAATATCCTGCGGCATTCAACGGCGACCGATATCTGCATCTCCCTCAGTTATAATAAGGATTACTTGAAACTAAAAATCCAGGATAATGGGAAAGGATTCAACTTAAATGATCAGATTTCAGGATCAAGCCGGATAAATGGAATCTATAATATGCAGCACAGAGCGAAATTGATTGATGCTGAATTTGAATTAGATAGCAAAATTGGCATCGGAACCAGGATTACCGTAACAACATCCTATTAATTAAAATCAAAAAAAATAAATGATACAGGCACCTTCAAAAATCGGGTTGGTTGATGATCATATTTTATTAAGAGATGCCTTGGTTAACGTCATCAAATCCTTCGAAGAATTTTCTGTATCAATGGTTGCCGACAACGGAAAAGAATTCATAGCAAAATTAAATCCGGGTAATAAACCGGAGATTCTTATTCTCGACCTGAATATGCCCGAAATGGATGGCCATGAAACAACCCATTGGATCTCGAAAAACCATCCTGAAATAAAAATTCTCGTCCTTACCATGTATGATGCAGAATCCCTGATACATCTTATTAAAGCGGGGGTCAGGGGCTTTCTGAAAAAAGACGTTCCTCCCAGTGAATTGAGACATGCACTCCAATGCATTTTATCAAACGGCACCTACTGCTCACATACCATTACCGGGAGGCTATTCAATCTAATGAAGAACCACGGTACAAAAAATTCAACCTGGGGAACGGTGATATTAAATGACAATGAAATTTCTTTTTTAAAGCTGGTGGCTTCAGAAATGACCTATAAGGAAATTGCACAAAAGATGAAAATAAGCCCGAGAACGATAGATAATTACCGGGACGCTTTATTTATTAAACTAAGTGTGAAAAGCCGGGTTGGGCTCGCTATGTATGCTGTAAAAACCGGTATTGTAACGATAAATTACTGAATAGTCAATCTATTAATTTATTTCTCATTCCGTACATGATCAGTCCGGCTATGGTTTTTGCCCCCACTTTTGTTTTCATATTCTGGCGTATGGTTTCTATGGTTCGTGGACTTAAGAATACTTCTTTGGAGATTTCTTCCGTGGTTTTGTCCTGGGCGAGGAGTTTTAATATTTTCACTTCCTTTTCAGAAAATTTTATGGGGTCCGGATAAAACTGGCGGACCTGGCGTTTGGTTTGTAATTTGGAAAGCACCGCTTTATTCACCAGGTCATTAAAATAAAAATCATCATTCATGCAGGCGAGTATCGCCTGGTAAATTTCTTCGGGATCGGTCGTCTTGGTAAGGTATGCGTTAGCCCCCATTTCCATCATTTTGGAAATCATTTCCTGATCGTCATACATGGTGAGTACGATGATCTTAACTTCTTCATATTCCTTTCTTAAAATTCCGATTGCATTAATGCCATCCACTTCGGGCATACGGATGTCCATCAGCAACACATCCGGCTTTTTTAAAAGCATTTTATGCACCAGGTCCCTCCCATCTTCTGCTTCCCAAATGATTTTCAGATAATCCTTATCCTTCAAAGCCATTTTTATTCCATCCCGAAAAATTTTATGATCATCGGCTATGGCTACTTTAATTACTAATTCCACGCTCATAAGGGATTGGTTGTAAAATTGTTACTATGCGATAGGTTATGATGATTAATTATAATATAGCTGGAATCTCTTTAAAGTATAGCAATTTTACGATGGATAAGGTAAAAACTGAATAATTGAAATTGAGGAATAATGCTCTGGTTTAAAATTTTTGTTAAATGTACATTTGATATAGAAAGTTGATTGATAGCGATTTCACAAACCATCCAATGTCCAAACTTACCGTCCAGTAAGATTTTCCAAATCCTTGAAAAATCATAAAATCCGCCATCAGTCAACTTTTTTTAATTTTTTTTACTTCAAATAAACGCGGAAACCCTTGATTAATTGCGATTTCCGCAATCCGTAATTATTAAAGCCGCGCAAAATTCCCCGTTTTTAAAATCCAGCTTCTCTACTAAGTGTTTTTATTTATCCCCAAAATCTCTACTAAATGGGGATAACATTTTCAATTCCCCTGCATTCCCCTCTTAAATCTAAATAACCGACCGTAAAAATACGATGCGGTTACCGGAACATTACGCAACTTCTCAAAGTAATTATTCTTCGTATATTTACCCGAAGCCCCTACTAGTATGAATCTCAGGCAATTTAAGGGTTTTTCACTGTGATTCTAAGCGTTGTTGAATCTTTTTTTTAGGGTTTAATTACGTTGTCTTAAAAGCATAAAATCTTTAAAACTCTGATTATGAACAAAGAATCACAAGTAAGGGACCAGGTAAATTACGAAGCCATTGGTGAGGAAATATCACATGAACTTGCTGCCAAAATGGTGAAAGACCATCACGATATGCATACCTTGGACGGATCGTATTCTTATTTTATTGGAAAGGAAATTGTTGATCAAGTATTAGCTCAGTCTGGTTGTGTTGGGATCCGTTTTTTTGATGCATTAAATGAAGTGGGCGACAAGACTATGGTTTACGTAGGTATTGATTCTAATGGGAAAAGTATTGTTAATAATACAACATCTGTAAATGATTACGGGAAACTTGCTGTAACTCCAGGAATGTTAGGCGATGCTATATTAGTTAAAAAACCTCTTAACTGGTTCGAAGATTAATTTGGTCTTATATTTTGCAACTACTTGTAAATCTGCGTCTAAGTCTCTATATTTGAGTATATTGAAATTTTAGGTGGCAGAAAAAATACGACTATTTTCATCAATAATACCCATCGTTTTTTTTGTAATTTTCTGTAAAAGGAAAGGTTCAAAAGAGCTATGGGTCTTTTTTATTTTATGCGTTCTCTCGTTTACTTTTGATTTATTTCTTGCGCTATCATCATGGGCATCTGAACACCGGTTCCTTATTTGGAACATTTATGGAATTTTAGAAAATATTCTCCTTTCTTATTTTTTTTATCTCATTATCAATCAAAGGCTTATTAGAGTATTAATTGTAATATTTTCATTACTATTTTTAATTTGTGATCTTTTATATTTCAAATCCGGTAATGAACAATTTAACTCTACTATGAGTGCTGTGGGATCAGTTATCATCCTTGTTCTTTCGCTCTGTTATCTTCTGAATTCCATGAAACCGACTGTTGTACCGGTCAGTATTTTTACACCCCAATTTTTTATTGTTATAGCGTTATTATTAAATGTTTCCAGCACTTTATTTTTAACCATTGTATCTAACCATTACACACTGGATGAAATGGAGAAGTATTGGAACATAAGTAATTACGCAAATATTCTGATGAATTTGATCATTTCATTTGCATTTGCACTATTTTACTATCAGCATAAATCAAAACCCGTTGAAAACCATTCTGTTGATTTTACCAGCCCGAACGACCGGTAAGTAATAATCACTCTAAAACCCTGACCCTGACAATGGTACTACTGCAAGTCTTACTGCAAGTCTCTAGTCCGGACAACAATATTTCGATGGTGCTCTTTTTTGGCACTATTGGGATGCTGGCCCTCACAATCGGTCTGATTGTATTCATCAGCTTTCATCAGCGAAAGGTGATACGGTACCAGCAGCAGCTCCAGCGCATGGAGCAGGACCAGCAAAAGACTTTATTAAATGCTTCTATCCGGCTCCAGGAGGAAGAACGCCAGCGGATTGCGGCTGACCTGCACGATGATGCCGGTCCCCTGCTCGCTACGGCCCGGTTATACCTCAATGAGAACTTTGTCAACCTTGACAAACAAACCCAGCTGCAGAGTATTTACAATGCCAAACAGATCATTGACGATACCATCCAGTTGATCAGAAATATCTCGCACAGCCTCATGCCGCCAACCCTGAAGAATTTTGGTCTCGAATCGGCCGTGAATGACCTTTTCCAGAAAATCAGCGGTTCCGGGAGCATGAATGCCAGTTCGCGGTTTCACGATTACAGGGAACGCCTGAAAGCTGAAAATGAACTCATCATTTTCAGGATCATACAGGAACTGATCAATAATATCCTCAAGCATAGTAATGCCAGTTTTATCCATCTTACTCAGAATACCAGCGGTAACCGGTTTTTTATCCGCATGCACCATGACGGACGCGGATTGACTCAAACAGATTTTGAAAAACTGGGTAAAAGCAATGTCGGACTGGGTTTAAAAAATATCCAGAGCCGTCTGAAAGTGCTGCAGGGAAAAATCTTCTTTGAAAAGGATATGTCGCAGACATATTATAAGGTTACCATTGAGATGAACCGGGAGGATGAATTGAAGCCGGCCAACGAAAGCAATTAATGCTTATTTTAGTTGTCAGAAGATACAATACCTATGGGATTTATCAAAGTTGCCATTGCCGATGATCATAAGATATTTCGTAAAGGAGTTATCCTTTCGCTTCGTGCTTACAGCAATATCAAGTTCGTCCAGGAAGCTGAAAATGGTCAGGAACTGCTGGATGGCCTCGCAGTTTCCCAACCGGATGTGATCCTGATGGATCTGCGCATGCCTTTAAAAGACGGCATAGAAACCACCAAGATGATCGCCAAGTTATATCCCCAGATTCACATCATTGCCCTTACCATGTATGAAGACGAGCGTTTCGTGAGCCATATGATGGAAATAGGCGCCAATGGATATTTATTAAAGAGTGCCGACCCTTCAGAAATCAAACGCGCCATCATGGAAGTTTCTACTAAAGGGTATTATCTCAACAATTTCGTAAACCGCATCCTGCTGAAGAAATCCCATGCCCGCACCAAAGTAATTCCCAACCTCAATACCGAAGTCACACTCAGTGAACGTGAACGCGAAGTAGTCAAATACATTTGCATGGAATTTACTGCCCAGGAGATCGCGCAAAAGCTGGAAGTAAGTCCCCGCACCGTTGAAGCCATTAAAGACCGGCTCATGGAAAGGTTCGGCGCCAAAAACACGGCCGGACTGGTTTTCTTTGCCGTGAAGAATAATCTGATTGATTAGCCTCTTTATGCAACTCCTCCATAAATCAGGCAGGTATTTTTTCGCATTTGCAATTCTTGCTTTTGGAGTCATTCAATTTGTAACGGGGAAATTTATGATCGGTTTTCTTCCGGTAAAAGAAACCATCCATGCTAGAAATATTGTCTTCGTTTTTTTTAGTACCGTCTTTGTGATAGCCGGAGTAACCATGCTTTTCAATAAAACAGTGCGGGGAGGAGCTATGATCGCGGCTTATATTCTTTTCATTATCTCATTCTCAGTCCATTTTTCGAATATAATTGACAAACCGCACGATCCGGGGCCCTGAACGGGTATTGCTGAGCCTTTCTGGCATCTTCGATCAGTATACTAATAAATATTAAAACCCAACCAGTCTGTTTCCTGATGGGTTTTATGTTTTTTTCTGGGTGATTTTTCTCCATGCCCCCCGGGTTGCATCTAACCATGGTGTAGAACCTGAATGGACCAGTCTATTCGTTGCATTGGGTTTCTCCGGAATATTTTTTACTCTTGCGGGAATCATGCCCGAAAATAAAAGAGTCCATAAATCTACTGAACAGTTGCAATAAATGGCGACTTCATCAAATAGGTTTTATCTGATAGCTGGTCAACCAGAAAGACCGCCAGACTGGTTGCGCTGATTTTTTCTCCAGGGCAATCAAACAGACTTTTCTTTAATTCCGGTGAATCGTTTGTCAGTTCTATAAGTGGAAGTCGCACCAGCGTCCATTCCAAGTTCGATGCTTCCAACAACTCCCATTCTGCCTGTTTATCTGCCGTTGTCTTTGGATAATTCGCTTTCATCCATTCCGTTGCGCTGGCAGTGTACCCGCTTTTTCTATCCTGGGGTGTATCCACGTTAATACCCGTTGTCAGAATATATCTTTTGATTTGAAAATCATTCATAGCCCGCAGCACATTCCGGGTCGCATCACTGAATATAGAAGGTTCACCCACCGGTTGTCCCAGGGTACTTATTACAGCCTGAGATCCGCTAATCAAAGAATGTATGGCTTTCGGATCCCGCGCATTTCCGGGTACGATTTCTATAAATGGGCTTTTGATTTGTAATTTTAATGGATCCCGCAACAACATTTTTACGGAAAACCCCCTCCCTAATAACTGACGAATGAGATATTGTCCGGATTTGCCGGTGCCGCCAAGTACGGCGATTGTATTATTGATTTGCATAATGATTAATAAATGGTGAAAAATATTTACCGGATGCGCATGCATCATGCCTGGCATAGGCAGTTCAATTAGAAACTTCTGCTATTTTTTAAGAGGTGGTAATGTGTCAAAGTTAGACATTTAATGATTTCCGGACGAGACAGTTTCCGTTAAATATGAACACCCGAAGTATCGAAAGCGGACAGTTGATCTATGGATCTGATTACGAATGAATTGATTTCGAAGCATCTGCAAAACTGGCATTTTCTTCGATACCCTGATGGGAACAAATCGTTTTAAACATGCTAAGGAATTATTTAAAAGTCGCGCTCCGGAATTTCTCCCGAAACAAGGTTTTTTCTTTCCTGAATATAACCGGACTTTCGGTGGGCATGGCCGTTGCCATCCTGATCGGGCTTTGGATCCGGGATGAGCTTTCGTATAACAAACAGTTTGAAAACTATTCCCGGATAGCACAGGTCATGCAAAACCAGTCTTTTAACGGAGAAACCGGAACCCAGCGGTCCCTTCCTTTTCCCATTGGGGATCAGTTGAAAAAAGAATTCGGCAGCGATTTTAAATCAATTAGCATGTCGTCCTGGAATTCTGATCATATTCTTTCCTCCGGAGCAAAGAAAATGACGGTCACCGGATCCTATATGGAACCGGTGATTACGGATATGCTCAGCCTGACGATGGTGAATGGTTCCCGATCGGGGCTTCTTGATATGCGTTCCATTTTAATTTCCAGGGAAACATCAAAATCGTTGTTTGGAAATACAGATCCAATAGGAAAGGTTATAAAAATAGACAACGATCAGCAGGTAAAAGTGCGTGGTGTGTACAATGATCTTCCGTACAACTCTGATTTTGAAAATTTGCACTTTATTGCATCCTGGAAATTGTATATAGATAATCTGCAATGGGGTTTTAAAGAATCCGATCCTTGGCGGTCGAATATGTTCCAGGCTTTTGCGCAGGTTGCTGACCACTCGGATATTCAAAAAGTTTCAGAAAAAATCCGGGATGTAAAAATCAGAATGGTTCAGCCGGATGACGCGTTACATAAGCCGGTTGTATTTCTTCATTCGATGAGTAAATGGCATCTTTTTTCGGAATTTAAGAATGGGAAAAATGCGGGTGGAAGAATTGTATATGTTTGGTTATTCGGAATCATCGGCAGTTTTGTATTGTTGCTGGCATGTATCAATTTTATGAACCTGAGTACAGCACGTTCTGAAAAGCGTGCGCGGGAAGTTGGCATCCGTAAAGCCATTGGTTCGTTAAGGAGCCAGTTGGTCGCCCAGTTTTTTGGTGAATCCATGTTATATGTATTTATTTCTTTTGTACTGGCTTTATTTTTCGCACACGCCCTGCTGGGATTCTTTAATGAAGTGGCAGACAAAAAAATGTCCATTCCCTGGAACCAGCCTATGTTCTGGATTTGCGGGTTGATATTCAGTTTACTTACGGGTGCCGTAGCCGGTAGTTATCCGGCATTTTATTTATCGTCCTTTGAAGCGGCTAAAACGTTAAAGGGTGCATTCCGAGTGGGTCGCTTTGCTTCCATTCCACGAAAAGCGATGGTCGTCGTTCAATTTTCCGTTTCAGTTATACTAATAATTGGAACCATCACCGTTTTCCGGCAAATAGTATTCGCAAAAAACAGGCCGGTAGGTTATAGTACCAATGGATTAATCATGAGTTATATGGCAACCTCAGATATTCATGATCATTTTGAGCGTTTCAGGCAGGATTTACGCAATACTGGATCCATTGTGGAAATTTCAGAATCTTCCAGTGCACCGACATTTGTGGATGAAGTGGACGATGGACTGGTATGGCGGGGTAAAGATCCATCTATATTGGGAAATACAGGCGTCGTATACACTTCATATGATTTCGGAAAAACAATTGGATGGCAGATAAAAGAAGGTCGCGATTTTTCAAGGTCTTACCCATCAGATAGCGCTTCCCTTATTATTAATGAGTCTTTTGCAAAATTCACAGGACTTAAACATCCGGTCGGAGAAATCATCCGCTGGAATAAAAGGACTTACCAGATCGTGGGAATTGTTAAAGACATGCTGATGGAATCGCCTTATGAGCCGGTATTTCGAACAGTATTTCTGATGTCAGTGAATCCCGAACACTGGATAAATATCCGGATAAATCCGCAAATGAATGTGCATGAAGCAATCGCTAAAATTGAACCCGTTTTTAAAAGAAATAATCCGGCACAGCCTTTCGATTATAAATTCACGGATGAAGAATTTGCAAGGAAATTCGGAGATGAGGAAAGGATTGGAAAGCTGGCGGGATCATTTGCCATACTTGCTATTTTCATCAGTTGCCTGGGTTTATTTGGAATGGCTTCTTTTATGGCCGAACAACGAACCCGGGAGATAGGTGTCAGGAAAGTGCTTGGAGCCTCTGTTTTAAATCTTTGGGTTTTACTGAGCCGGGAATTCGTTGTACTGGTTTTGATTTCACTTTTTATAGCTACACCCATTTCCTGGTATTTTTTAAATGGCTGGCTTGAACATTTTACTTACCGGACCGGGATCAGCTGGTGGATTTTTATTTCTGCCGGTCTTGGAGCATTGAGCATTACATTCATTACGGTGAGTTTCCAGGCTGTTAAAGCAGCGCTGGCTAATCCGGTCACCAGCCTTCGCGCTGAATGAGCTTTTCCCGGTGAAACGGGTAAGAAATATTCCATACCAAAAACCGCAAATACGTCTACAGCATAATAATCCTGATAATCGTTAACCTGCACCACGTCCCTTTTGAAAACGGAATTTAAAAGAAATCCAACGGAAGGTCCGCCAAAAAAAGCGATTCCCGTTTGTTTAATATGAATCAGTAAAACAGAAATTGTCAGATAGTTCGGTGACGATTTCAGAAGTCGAGTAATAGCCGTCGTTATTACTGGTGTGAACATTGCGATATTAATAAAATAATAATCTATTTTATTTCCATTTCCATCACTTTATCCGGGATGATCAATTTACCAAGGGTTTTCCCGCGAATCTCTTCAACCGTAACACCCGGCGCCCGTTCAACCAATAAAAATCCTTCCGGTGTAATATCGATCACTGCGAGTTCAGTTACGATTCGTTTTACGCATTGCACACCGGTCAGCGGAAGTGTACACAGTGGCAGCAGTTTGGATTCTCCTTTTGGATTCGTGTGCTGCATAGCAACGATAATATTTTTTGCACTGGCGACCAGGTCCATCGCACCGCCCATACCTTTTACCATTTTTCCCGGGATTTTCCAGTTGGCGATATCTCCATTTTCCGAAACCTCCATGGCTCCCAGCACCGTCAAATCCACTTTACCCGCGCGGATCATCCCGAAACTTTCTGCACTGTCGAAAAATGCGCCACCGGGCAAAATCGTTACGGTTTCCTTACCGGCATTGATCAGGTCGGGGTCCAGCGATTCTTCTTCAGGATAAGGTCCCATTCCGAGCATTCCATTTTCTGACTGGATCATGATCATCATACCCGGCGGGATATAATTTGCTACCAGCGTTGGAATACCAATACCGAGATTCACATACATGCCATCGCGCAATTCCTGCGCGATCCTTTTTGCAATTCCGTATTTATCCAAAGCCATGATTACATGTTTAAGGGAAGAAACTCTTTCAGATCTTCCTCGTAGTCCATTAAGAATTGAGCAAGCACAGGATTGATCTCCTGCATGGTCTCACTGTTTTTCCGCAACATCCCAAATGCTTTTTCAAAACCATCTGATCCGTCCCCCAGACCGATGATTATATTCTCTTCTCCCTTTTCCTTATCCGACACATAGTCCCTGATATCATCCATGATCAGGTAACTGGGGTGCAGGGCATACCAGTACCTGATAGCCTGTTGCCATTGTGTTTCAGTCAATGGCAGGTCACAAAGCACAAATAAAAAAACATCTGCCCGGTTTAATGCAGGATAAATCGTTCCGAAAGAATCCATGGGTTTCAAAACCGGCTGGTCCAGATATCTGTTCAGGGTATCATAGTATGAATTATTGTGAACTCTGTCTTTTAGTAAGGCCCGGATGCATTTCAGTTCTTCTGTTTTACTGATTTCATTTCTTTCCTCAAGAATCGCAAAATGCATCACCTGTTCCATGAAATGGATATGTTTTTCATCCAACAGCGTTTCTACCGGAAGCCCGGTACGGTGCAGGATATCATAATAAACCGGAATCGAAACATATCCGTTGCCAAAGCCGATATATAATAACCTTCCTTTCCAGAAACTATTATTCTCCGGTGGTTTCCTGTCAACAAAAAAACGGCCAATTTTTTCGTTCACACCCATTTCACGCGCAAACTGATTCACTGAAATAAACACGAACTAATTGTTAATTGTTAGTTGTTAGTTGTTAACTGAACGCATTCCATTCTGGATGATCTACCTGACCGCGCCAATCCGTACTGTCTTTTTTTCGATCCTTTTTTCATAAGATTCTCCCTGAAAAATACGATGTACATAAATTCCTGCTACATGCACATGGTCCGGATCCAACATGCCGGGTTCCACCAGCTCTTCCACTTCCGCAATGGTTATATTTCCGGCTTTTGCCATGGAGGTGGAAAAATTCCGTGTCGTTTTTCTAAATACAAGATTGCCCAAGCGGTCACCCTTCCATGCTTTTACGATGGCAAAGTCTGCATGAAGCGCATGCTCTAATAAATGCATTTTCTGGTTGAATTCCCTTATTTCTTTTCCAATAGCTATTTCGGTTCCATACCCCGCAGGTGTATAAAAAGCGGGGATACCCATGGCCGCCATTTGTATTCTTGTAGCCAGGGTGCCCTGTGGTACGAGGTCCACTTCCAGTTCGCCTTGTAATAACTGCCGTTCGAATTCAGCATTCTCCCCTACATAAGAACTGATCATTTTCCTGATCTGCCTTGTCTTCAGCAAAAATCCCAGTCCGAAATCATCTACACCCGCATTATTGGAAATACAGGTGAGATTTTTTACTCCGGTTTTAACCAATGCAGCGATGGACTTCTCGGGAATACCACATAATCCAAATCCGCCCAGCATGATGGTAGATCCGTCCGGAATATCCTGAACAGCATCCAGCGCCTCCAGATATACTTTATTCATAACATGAAGTTATGGATGATGCGGCTTATTTAATGGGAAAGTGATGTGGATTCATGGGAAGTTTGTGCGGTTGCACAGTGCCCTTGTTTTGATACAACTCTCTTTGATGCCGGTTGGCATATGCGGAAAGGCTGTCAAATACTTTTTTGCTCAGGTCAGGCCTTGATTCATAAAAACTCAGACTTTCTTTAAATGCTGCCCGGGTAATATGATGAATTTTAAAAATGTCATCCAGCAATTCCTGATTGGCTTTCACTTTATCCTTTTTCAGTGAATCTTTGGAGATGTATTGAGAAGAGTACTGGGCGGCCATGATGATATCCTTCATGATAACCTGCATGGAATCCGGCGGAAGTATCCCTTTTGGAATGCCGGTCCGGTTGCTGCATGAAACAAAAAACATGAAGAGTACGATGGCTGCCAGGCGTATCATTGAAGGTTTTGTTTATACTGGCTCAGATTGGATACATCTATCCGCGAAAGAATATCGAGGGCCCGGCTTTTTTCATCCGGTGTACCATGTTTAAATACATTCCCGATCTCGGTTCCTTTACCCTGAAAGAAGAATTGCATGAACATGATATTGGGGTACTCATTATTGATTGTATTGAGTATAATCAGGGAGTTCATTACGGCTATCCGTGCATCTGCTTCATGGTCAAACATCTGATCCATACCCTGCCTGTAATAACCATACATCGCATCATGCATTGGATTGTACTTCGGATTGGTCAGGTTTTCGACCAGCCAATAGCGGTTCCGTATACCATCGAAGGGTTTCCATCCGTTGAGCGCATTGGTTTCCGGCGCATTGTTTACAATATTCTGCGCTTTCTGGAAATACAGGTCCCCGCCACGCAATCCGTATGAATCAAAATTCAGTCCCAGTATGATATAAGCATAATAGGCAAATACAGCCGTCAGGTTGGCCGTCAGCGGATCCGTGCCGCCCACCCTGTTTTCATTGAAGTCCAGATCCTGGTATTGAACATATTTAAAAGTGACCTGGTCGTCCAAATAATTTATCAGCGCGCTCTGGTAAGACGTATTGAAAATCGGACGGGCTGATTGTACCGTTAATGAAGCCGTGTAGGTATTGTTATCTGTAGCACCACTGAGGTTCAATAAAAAACTGCATTGAATTTTTTCGTTTTGATTAAAAGCGATGTTGGTCCATTTCCGCCCATTCAGGAAATTGTAGAGTGCGGATTGCAGGGTTGAAAATACCTGCCTGTCAACATTCGTCGAAATGCGGTTAGACAGCACCGTTACACCGGCCTGAAATTCCTGGCTGCAGACTTTTTGAAGATGGACAAAAATAAAAAAAAAGAAGATCAGGATCTTTGCACGCATCAGAGAAGTTTTATAATCCGGTCTACGATATCACGGGCAACCTGTTGTTTGTTTTTTTGTCCGTATGGAATTTCATTGCCATTTTTTTCAAAAATGGTTACCTGGTTGGTATCAACCCCAAAACCGGCGCCGGCATCATTTAAAGAATTCAGAACCATCATATCTGCATTCTTTGTTTTCAGTTTTTTTCTTGCATAAGCGGCTTCATCTGTATTCTCCAGGGCAAAACCAACCAGTATCTGACCTTCTTTCTTTTTCTCGCCAAGCACCTGGAGGATATCTTTTGTCCGTGTCAGCTCCAGCGTAAACGTTTCAGAATTCTTTTTTATTTTTTCAGATGAAAAAGAAACCGGGGTATAGTCAGCGACGGCAGCTGACATAACAGCGATTTGGACAGACGGAAATATCTCAAGGCAGGCATTGTACATTTCGCCGGCCGACTGAACATGGGTAACCCGGATGCGGGGATCATTGATTTCCTGGGAGGTGGGTCCGAGTACAAGCTCAACACGGGCACCTCTTTGTGCGAGTTCGCGGGCAATGGCCACTCCCATTTTACCGGTCGACTGGTTCCCGATATACCTAACGGGATCCAATGGTTCGTGTGTGGGCCCGGCTGTCACCAGCACTTTCTTACCGTCTAATGAGGAGCTAAAAAAAAAATTCATTTCTATAAAAGAAATGATCTGTCCGGGTTCCGCCATCCGGCCTTCTCCATATAGTCCGCTGGCCAGTTCTCCTTTTTCTACCGGTATTACCCGGTTCCCGAAAGACTGCAGTTTCTCCACATTGGCTTTTGTTGACGGATGCATCCACATGTCTTCATCCATAGCAGGTGCCACAACAACAGGACAGGCAGCAGAAAGATAAGTGGCGAGCAGGAGGTTATCACAGATTCCGCCTGCCATTTTAGCGAGGGTATTGCAGCTGAGCGGTGCGATCAGCATCAGGTCGGCCCAGCGACCGAGTTCAACATGGTTATTCCAGGTATTATTCAGGAATAAGTCGCTTTGTACTTCGTTTTTGGAAATTGCCGAAACGGATAAGGGCGTAACGAAATCCTTTGCAGAAGGCGTCATCAGCACTTTTACATTGGCGCCGGCTTTCACAAGGAGCCTGGTGAGAAAGATTGATTTATATGCGGCAATGCTGCCGCAGATACCCAACAGTATTTTCTTTCCTTCCACCATATATAAATTTTTGCCTAGCTGAAAAGATCGTCTTCATTCTTGCGGTAATAAATCTTGTCTTCCATGAATTCCTGGGTTGCAAGCAATGCGGCATTGGGCATTCTTTCATAGGCCTTGGAGATTTCGATCTGCTCCTTGTTTTCATGAATTTCTTCCAGGCTGTCAGTATGCGTTGCGAACTCTTCGAGTTTACTGTGAAGTTCTTCCTTCATGGTAATACTGATCTGGTTAGCTCTTTTAGCTATGATGGCAATGGATTCATACAGATTGCCCGTCTTGTTCTTCAGGTCAGTCAGATTTTTGGTCTCAGCCACATTTGCGATATGGGTACTCACCTGTCTTCTTGGTTTGCTCATTATTTAACTGTTTAATTTAGCCAACTGTTTAATGGAGTTATTCGCGAGATCCAGGTATTCCTGAACCTGTTTTTTGAGTTTACTATCCGGGAAACGGTCATTGAAATCATTAATATCGGTCAGTACCTGATCCAATCTTGCCTTTTTCTTTTCTTCCAGGCTCTGAATGGCATATAAATAATCCGATTTGATGATATAGAACTTATACTCATCACTGAACTGGGAATCCGGATAATTATTCATCATAATATTGAAAGTCAGGGAAGCCGCTTTCAGATATGCGGGATTGGTTTCGTGCAGGTTAAAATAGAGCTTTGCGCTTTCATAATCCTTTTCCTCCAGTTTAGCCCGGCATTTTTCAATGATTTCGGTCGCTTCTTTTACCTTATCGGAATTGGGATGCTGGGCGATAAATGCCTGCATAAAACCCATGGCTTTGGTCGTATTGGTCTGATCCAGCTGATATTTGGGGGATTGTTTATAGAAACAGTAAGCCCGCATATAATCCATTTCATCTGCTTTGGGACTATTCGGAAAAGCTTCTACAAAACCCTTGAAAAGGTTCTCCGCATTGATATAATCTTTCAGATAGAAGGCACAATATGCATATTTATACCAGATATCTTCAAAATGCTCCGATCCCTTCATGACCCGGTAAAGATCATCGTAGAGCATCTGAGCGTGATTATAATCCTTATTCAGATAGTATTTCTCTGCCATCTGCAGTTTGAACACATAGTCTGTACTTTTCAGAATCTTGTTGAAATTATTAGGCTGGCCCTTTTCCGACGCCTTAAAATAAGAGCAGGAACCAAGTGCTGCCAAAAAGATGAAAACGAGGAGAAATTGTTTCATGAAGCCTGCGAAATTACAATTTTTAGGTAAGAAACGAAAATAGGCGGTTTTCATGCGGTTCCACCGCCATTTATGTTAAAATAAATGCATTAAATAACGATGGTCCCGTCCCGCCTGGGGCGGGGCAGGACCATCAGATCCTTTTGGGTTTATCT
>Ga0209863_10000066_pt1 | contig 63075 bp, 52 predicted proteins | sample OrgsoiDNA2013046_FD_185796 | JGI IMG/M metagenome (GOLD analysis project Ga0209863, IMG submission 185796) | Permafrost soil microbial communities from the Arctic, to analyse light accelerated degradation of dissolved organic matter (DOM) -... | ecosystem: Environmental > Terrestrial > Soil >...
TTCTTCTCTCCTCCCAACTTAAAATTTACTGTCGCAATTGGATTATGCGCCGATCCTTCCATGCGAACGACTTCTCCGTATCCGAATTTCTGGTGTTCCACCTGATCTCCGGCAGAAAGATTGCTCGTATCGCTTGGCGTAAAATCTACGGAAGGAATATGTACCGGAGCAGGCGACTTCGCGGTGGACGAAATATAGGTTGGCTTGGACGACTCGCGACTCTTCGTTGAAGAATCATCACTCGATCCATATCCGCGATTGAGGCGGTCATAGGCGGGCCGGCCCGACCAGGAACCGATCTGGTTCTTTATTCCACCGCCTGCATAACTCCGATCCAGCTGATCTTCCGGAATCTCTTCAATAAAACGGCTGGGATCATTTTGTATTACGCTTCCAAACCGGTACCGCGAATTGGCATAAGTGATCCAAAGCTTATGTTTGGCCCGGGTGATCACCACATAGAAAAGTCGCCTTTCCTCCTCAAGTTCTTCCCTGGTATTAATGGACATGGCATTGGGAAAAAGGGATTCTTCCAAACCGGCGGCGAATACACAACTGAATTCAAGTCCCTTGGCAGCATGTATCGTCATCAGTTTTACCGTGTCGGCATCAGGATCTTTCTGATCGGTATCCGTGAGTAACGTAATCTGTTGCAGATAGCCGGATAATCCGGCCTGTCCCTTTTGCGTTTCCTGCGTATTCCGGTTATCAATCAGTATTCCATCTTCATCAATGAGAGCAAGATTTTGCTGGTTGTCTACCCACTCTTTAATGCTGTTCAGCAACTCCTGGATATTTTCGTACCGCGCAAGACCTTCCGTTGTTTTATCGTTGAATAATTCCTTAATGATATTCGTTTGTTTGCCAACATGCGTCGCCACTTCATAGGCGTTTTTTGTGTTTAGCATGCTTGCAAAACTTTTTATCATCTGCACGAATTGTTCAATGGCTTCCAGCGTTCCTGCCTTGTAACCCATGGAAGATGCATTGCTGATCACTTCCCACATGGAAATATTTTTTTCATTGGCCATGAGCACGGCTTTATCCAGTGAAGATTTTCCAATGCCACGGGCGGGGAAATTGATGATCCTTTTTAAGGATTCTTCATCATGGGGATTCACGATCACACGCAAATAGGAAATAAAATCCTTAATCTCTTTGCGCTGATAAAAACTGATACCGCCATAAATAGTGTAAGGAATCGCCATCCTACGCAGGCTTTCTTCAAATGCCCGGCTCTGGGAATTGGTACGGTATAAAATGGCGAAGTCGCGGTTATTAAAATGATTGCGGAGTTTCTGCTCCTGAATGGTATCGGCAACAAATTTTCCTTCGTCGTTATCGGTCATTGTTCGCACGAGGCGGATTTTTTCGCCTTCTATGTTTTCGGTCCACAGATTTTTTGGAATCTGGCCCTTGTTACGTTTGATCACTTCATTGGCTGCCGTAATGATACTTTGTGTGCTGCGGTAATTCTGTTCCAGCTTGACCACTTTCACGTCTTCATAATCCTTCTGAAACTGCAAAATATTTTCAATCGTTGCGCCGCGAAAACTGTAAATACTTTGAGCGTCATCACCCACCACACATACATTTTCGTATACGGCCCCCAGCAATTTTATGATCTCGTACTGGGCGGGATTGGTATCCTGAAATTCGTCGATCAGGATATATTTAAACTTATGCTGGTATTTGTGCAGGCTTTCTGGAAAATTTTTTAATAGTTCATAAAACTTGAGCAACAGATCATCAAAATCCATAGATCCGTTTTTAAAACAACGCTTCGCATACGCGTCATAGATCTGGGCGATGGCCGGACGGTTGCTCCGGGTGTCTTCCTGCTGGATATAATAATCCGCTGCATATTCAACGGGACCGATCAAGCCGTTTTTGGCCTGCGAAATCCGGTTGTAAACGATATTGGGCTTATAATGTTTATCATCCAGGTTGAGTTCATTCACCACGGTCTTCACCACGCTTTTCGCATCGTCAGTATCATAGATGGTAAAATGATGAGGATAGCCCAGTTTAGGGGCTTCCGCCCGCAGAATCCGGGCAAAAACGCTGTGAAAAGTGCCTATATAAAGATTTCTCGCCTCATTGTTGCCGAGAATACGCTCGACCCTTTCCTTCATTTCCCTGGCCGCTTTGTTGGTAAAAGTGAGCGCCAGGATATTGAACGCATCCACACCGCTCAAGAGAAGATGGGCAATCCGGGTGGTAAGCACTTTTGTTTTACCGCTACCAGCGCCGGCGACAATCATCAGGGGCCCGTTTATATGCAAAACCGCTTCTTTCTGCGCCTCGTTCAGTCCTTTTAAATAATCCTGCATCCTTGCAATTTACGAACTGCCGCTGGCAGAACCCAGGATAAATTATGCCGTGGATGTTTAAAAGGCCCTAGGCTTTTCCGGGTTTTTTCGGGGCCGTGGTTTTTCGTTTCCACCGAAAGACTTCCACGGTTCCGACCGTCAGGACCAGCAGTCCCTTTCTGAATTTAAATCCGTCAACCCGCAGGAGGTTTTGAAGAAAGGCTGATTCATTATATCCGGCGCAGTACATGCGTGTCGTAATCATTTTTTCACTAAAATGTATGGATGAGCTGTCTGCTATAAAATAGCTTCCCGACATCCGGTTACAGCCCGTGTTGCCTGAAAACCTGCTTTCTTTGGCATCAAACTGAATCTCAGGAAAATGACCTCCGGCAGTATCCATTTCGGATGCGGGAATTAAACTCCATTTCCCGTTGATCCTGGCAAACGGCATTGGCTTTTTGGGTTCAGCTTCATTGGTGGAATCCACTTGCGCATACAGGCCCGAAAGCATGCCAAATAATAAGGCGGTCAGTGTAAAAGATTTTAACTTTGTACGCATATTCAAATTAAATCTATAATCATACCCAGCCATGCCAGGATTTGAATTTTTTGGTGAAGAAGAACGTAAAGAAGTAAATGATGTTTTAAAAACGGGTATCCTCATGCGTTATGGTTTTGATGGGGCCCGTAAAGATATATGGAAATCCCGCGAATTGGAAAAGGCGCTCTGTGACCGTCTTCAATGCGGTTTTGCCCAGCTGACTTCCAGCGGCACTTCGGCCCTGACGACGGCTCTCGCAGCGTTGGGTATTGGAGCCGGGGACGAAGTGATCATGCCTTCTTTCACTTTTGTGGCCAGTTTTGAAGCCGTACTCAGCATTGGTGCGATCCCGGTGATCGTGGATATTGATGATTCCCTGACCCTGGATCCCGAATCCGTAAAGAAAGCGATAACGCCCGCCACCCGTTGCATAATGCCGGTTCATATGTGTGGCAGCATGGCCGATCTTGATCCCATTTTATCTATATGCCGCGAACATAATCTGCTTTTGCTGGAAGACGCCTGTCAGAGTATTGGCGCTTCCTACAAAGGAAAATTCCTGGGCACTATCGGTGACGCCGGAACCCTGTCATTCGATTTTGTCAAAACCGTAACCTGTGCCGAGGGTGGTGCTGTCCTGACAAATAGTAAAACGACTTACACCCATTGCGATGGTTATACCGACCATGGACACGACCACCTGGGAAATGACCGGGGTGCGGAGCTTCATCCCTTTGTCGGTTATAATTACCGCATTTCAGAATTGCACGCAGCTGTCGGGCTGGCACAATTCAGAAAACTCGATACTTTCCTTTCCATACAGAAAAAAAATCACCATTTTTTGAAAACGGAACTGGCGAATATTCCGGGCCTGAAATTTCGGACCATCCCTGATCCGTCAGGGGACAGTCATACATTTCTTAGCTGGTTTCTCCCCAGCCGGGAATTAACAGAGGCCCTGGTGGAAGAACTCAGATCACAACAAATATTTGCGGGAAATTTTTACTGGTTCGAACATAACTGGCATTATATCCGCAAATGGGAGCACCTGAAAAAAGAGAAAACCCTGAGCCGTCTGTCTGCAGGTCAGTCTGCTGCTCTTAAAAAACTGGACTCCCAGGATTTTAGTAAAAGCGATTCCGTGATGAGTTGCTGTATCAGTACCGCCATCGGATTATCCTGGACCGACGAGCAACTCCATGAAAAATCTTCCCGTCTGGTCTCCGCTATAAAAAAAGTACTGGCCCAACATGCTTCACGCGCAGCTGCCTTAGAACTGACTACCTGAATGAATATTTCAAATACAATAAAAATAATTCCCCCCGATTTTATCAACTTTTATGGCGCCCGTTAAATGGTTTGACCGGAAATTCGATTTCAATTTTAAAGAAAATATTTTCCCGATGATATTGGAGCGCCTCGCGGGCACAGCAGCTGGTCAACCCGCTATGCGTGCGGCAAATCTGGCAAATCATAAAACAGAGCTGGCAAATCATAACCATAAATCTTCGGGAGAGCTCGTAAATGATTTCTCCCTGATCAGAAACCAGACAATGAAGATGCTCGAAAATATAAATGAAGAATTGATTTTTAAGTCCTCCCTGCATCCCCGACTACATACACCCATGCGAACCCAGGATTTATTTTTATTTGTTGCTGAACATGATGATCATCCTCTGGCTAGGATTTCTGCCATTGCAAAGTATCTTCAGCATTAACCAAACACGGCTCCCAGCAGCAAACTCACGAACCCGGTTAACCCCGCTATTTGGCGGCGGTGGTAATATCTAAACCATTTTTTCCTGTAGGTTTCCCAGTTGGCCGGATAATTCTCCGGTGTCCAGGTCTGAATTATTTTATTTATAGGCATATCCCCTGTAAATAAATAGAATATGTCTATTATAAAGGTTACAAGAGCAAGAGTTGCCGTGATAATGAGGAACGAAGAATGAACCGATATGGCACAGAAAAACCAACAAATACTTGAAAAAAGAGTAGTGAAATAAACGATACGCAGGCTAAAATTTAAATTTTTATGTAAAAGATTCCGCAACTCAATATAAGAAGAGGGGCGCATGTTTTTCTGCGTGTCGCTCATGGCCAATAAATAAAATATTGGCTGACTGACCACAAATCCATAAGCCAGGATATTGAGGAATTGGATACTATTTACCAGCATGGATTCAAGTGTTTAGGGGCTGTCCGTTTATCGCTCGTAAGCTAATGATAAAACACTTTAAATGCTGAGCCCTGTCAACGAGACTAATGTTTCCCCTCTAGCGCATTACAATCAGCCAGTGAACCCAGCCTGAAACGGAAAGGGACATGGGTTGTTTTCTCAAATTCCCACTCCCTTTTGCAAAAAAATCCTGAGTACAAATAATATAGATTGGCTGGCTGGGTATATAACCCATTTGACGGCCTTTCCGGCTGTCCGGCATATACATTCGGACTGAAATAAGCCGGGGTATTGACCGTTTCTCCTGCATTTTTAACAAAAAAAGAAGATTTTTGAGGGATTCGGCTGTCCAAAAAACCCGGGTATTTAGACCAGGAAAAGTCATTTTTCAACATCTGTGGATAGGGAATTTGTCCACTCCCCCAATTGAAGGAAAACATTGTCAACCAAACAACAAGAAAACAAATAAGACGTTCTGGCCGATTCTTCATAATTGTATGTAAATTTACGGCGCGATTTTTGTGGAATGGGCAGATTTTTTGAAAATTCGTCCATCCAGCATTAACCCCTCAAAGATGGCATTAAGTCAATCATTACAGCAGAAATTACTACAAAAATTATCCCCGCAGCAGATTCAGCTCATGAAACTGCTTCAGGTCCCTACTGCCAATCTGGAAGAAAGGATTAAGGAGGAGCTGGAAGAAAATCCCGCACTGGAGGTAGCCGAAGAGGACCATGACGATGGTTTAACAGACGATTCAAAGGATGAATTTGAGACGGCCGAGGAGGAATTTGAACCGGAAGGGACCCAGGATGAATATGACAATATCGATATAAGCGATTATGTGAATGAGCATGATGATGACGTAGCCGATTATAAACTGAGGGACGATAACTATCCCGATGCAGAAGAAAAGCAATCCGTCACCCACAAACTGGAAACAAGTTTTTATGAACTGCTCCTGGATCAGCTTGGTATGCTGAAACTCGATGACCGGACACGCAAGATTGCTGAACAGATCGTGGGTAGTATTGATGACGATGGTTACCTGCGCCGGGAAACGGCTTCCATCGTGGATGACCTGGCTTTCCGGCAGAATATCGAAAGCACGGACGCGGAAGTGGAATCCATCATTACCCGTATCCAGCAATTTGATCCTCCTGGCGTAGCTGCCCGAAATCTGCAGGAATGCTTATTACTCCAGCTGGAAAGAAAAAAGAACGAAACGAAAAGTGTGTCACTGGCCATTAGTGTGCTCTCAGAATATTTCGATGAATTCACCAAAAAACATTACGATAAGATCCAGCGGGGGTTGAATATTACGGAAGAAGAATTCAGGGACGTGATCCGGCAGATTGTAAAGTTGAATCCCAAACCAGGCGGCAATCTTGGCGGATCGGGCAAGGGCGAGGGATATGTCGTACCCGATTTTTTTATTTTTAATAACGCCGGCATTCTTGAACTTACACTGAATTCCCGAAATGCGCCCGACCTTCGGATCAGCGACGGATACCGGGACATGCTGAAGGACTATGACCGGGGTTCAAAGAAAGACAAGAGACAAAAAGAAGCCGTACTCTTCATCAAACAAAAAATTGATGCAGCCAAATGGTTTATAGATGCGATAAAACAAAGGCAGCAAACGCTGATCAATACCATGCAGACCATCATGGATTACCAGCATGAATTTTTTGTTTCAGGTGACGAAACCTCCCTGAAGCCGATGATCCTGAAAGACATTGCAGAGCGAACCGGGTTGGACATATCTACCGTAAGCCGTGTGGCCAACAGTAAATTTGTTCAGACCGAATTCGGGACCTATCGTTTGAAATTTTTCTTCAGTGAATCCCTCAGTACCGACAGCGGAGAAGAAGTTTCCACGAGAGAAGTGAAAAAAATCCTGAGCGATCTGATTGAGGGAGAAAGTAAAAAGAAACCACTCAGCGATGAAAGGCTAACCGAATTGTTACAGGAAAAAGGATATAATATTGCCCGTCGCACCGTCGCCAAATACCGGGAACAGCTGAATATTCCGGTTGCGAGACTTCGTCGGGAACTTTAGGACATGACACAGGCTTAACGATTAATGCTTTTCCTAATTCAGGTCAATAAAACTTTTCATCTGTCTACCGCCAACCAATGAACGAATACATAAATTCTGCCGGCATAACGGATCCGCACCCCTCATCCACGCTTCGTTTTTTTGCCCATTTCTTTTCCATATTGTTTCATCCGTTGTTTATCAGCGCTTATATATTCGGCTTTCTGATCTATTTCCACCCGTCGGTTTTTGAGGGTACCGATCCCCATGTAAAAAACCTACGCATGTTCAGCATGGTATTGTTTACTATATTTTTTCCGGCATTCAGCCTGCTTCTCGCCTGGAGACTCAAATTGATTAAACGCCTTTCTTTGGTTAATCGCCAGGACAGGCTGGTCGGGTTCCTCGTAACGATGTTTTTCTATTTCTGGGCCAGTTATGTTTTCAGAAATCTACCAGATACGCCACCGGTGGCCGCTCATTTTGTGCTGGGGACATTTCTCGCTGTTTGTGGCGCCTGGATGTGCACAATCTTTTATAAAGTCAGCCTGCACGCTGTAGCCATGGGCGGACTGATCGCATTTTTTATTTTATTTGGCAGGCAGGATCCTTTTGCTTCCGGACTCTACCTCGCGCTTCCTGTCCTGATCGGGGGTATTGTTTGTTCTTCGCGGTTATTACTCGGGGCGCATAACAACTTTGAAATGGTCACGGGATTTTTTGTGGGCATGATCGCCCAATCTTTAGCCTGGCTATTTTAATTCCTTTCAACTGGCCATCACAACGGCGTAAACCCTGGCCGTCTTAAACAAAAAAGAAAAGCCCAATCATAGGGTACGAACCTAAATTGGACTTTTTCACCTTCAAACCATCGGAGTTTACGTCCGGTTAACCGTTTAATATTTTTGAACCTGTAAGATATTTTTTTGTAGGATGATAAATAAAGAAGCAGGATCCTCCCTTCATATCTTCGATCACTTCCTTCACGTCTTCATTCGGAATGGCAGGGCATCCAAAGCTTCTGCCGTTGTATCCTTTCGATTGTATATACCCTTCGCCAACATATTTTGAACCATGAATAACAATATTCCTTCTGTCCGCTTTATCGTTAAATCCTTTTTCGAGTCCGTGAATTTTCAGCGCCAGACCGTGTTTACCGGTATACGTCATCTCGGTAACATAGAAACCAAGGCTGCTTTTATGCGAACTCCATTTATTTGAAAACGATTTCGCATACTCTCTCCCTGACCGGCGGCCATGGGCAACATAAGTATTTATTAGAATTTTCCTGGTTTCCAGATCCACCACATACAGGCGGCGATTTCTGGACGACTGACTGAAATCGCAAATCGTGATGATATTGCTCTTCACAATCTTGTGCTCATCGAGCAGGCGCAGGTAGCCCTTGTAGGCATATTCTAATACCTCGCGTCGCAGGCCTGACTCCTCCAGGTTTGCATCACAGTATAAATTACTTACTTCAGCTTCAAATTTTAAAGAGGCGGCGGAGAGTGTGATCGTTGCCGGAAATTTTTTTAGTGTTGTTGCCATCAGTCCATTTCCGGATAGTAAAATGGGTGCGAATGACAATAACAGCACTACGGACAACACACGATATTTGTTTCGCATGATTAGGGTTTTCAAGGGTCTTTCATAAACGGGTCGGCTACTAAAATATTATTTGATTTCCGTTAATACAATGATTTAGCCGATGTTTTTTATTGTATGCTCTGTAAATAAAATATTTAGAACAGCAATTCGTAAAAGTCCCCGGAAAATCCCGCTGGTGGCCCGATTTTTACCTCATAATAATTAAACAAGCGCGTAATTTCACGGATTCGCTTGATGGAGAAATGAGATTTGGGTTGCTCACCGGTCATTTAGGCATATATAAGAATGGTGAAGGAACTTTACAGATAAAACTTATTCAGAAGATGAAAACATTATTACTGGTACGTCATGCAAAAAGCTCCCATTCATTCGAGCATTCTTCGGATTTTGACAGGCCCCTAAATGATCGCGGTTACCGGGAAGCGACCGAAATGGGCAGAAAGCTTCTTAAAAAAAAGATAGCCATAGATTTGTTTATGTCCAGTCCGGCTCTCCGTGCAAAAACAACCGCTGAATTATTTGTTACCGAGTATGGCCGTAAGCTGAAAGAAATTCTTTTCATTCCAACCTTATATCACGCGGGCCCGGATAATTTTTCTGTATTGATTGGTGAACTGGATAATTCGTATCAGCATATTGCCATATTTTCGCATAACCCGGGAATAACCGATTATGCAACTGCTCTTTCTACCACACATATAACCAATATGCCCACCAGCAGTGTATTTGCAGTGACGGCTCCGGTCGATTCCTGGAAGGACTTTGCAGATGCTGAGAAAAGTTTTTTATTCTTTCTTAAGCCGGAATAAGGGTCAGGGCCTAAAACCTAAAACGATTTGGAAATCCTGGAATTAAATTTGTAAAGAGCTCTTTGCAATAAAATCTTCAATCACTTCTTTTAACAACGAGCCGGGTAATTCAGGTGATACCATTTCAAACTGCTGAAACGCCTTCAGTGCTTTTCCCAGGTTAAAGTTTTTTTGCGATGGACAATACATCCACTTCTTTTCCTGCAGATAAAAGCCGAGATATTCCTGCTCCGTTTGTCCGGGCGTCGGAACGAGAATGGCATTTTTTTTCAATTGCACCAGATCCATGATCGTGCTATACCCGCTCCGGGCAATAATGAACGCGGATTCATTTATTAATGAATTCAGCTGATCCGTTGACAAATGATTATAAATTTTTATTCCCTCCTGTATAAACGGAACAGGAATCCCGGATCCGGGTAATCCGCGCACCACAACGGTTTCCATTTGAATGCCGGGAAGCTGGCTGAATAAGATATTTTCAAAATGACTTCTTTGAGGTTCCGGACCTGAGATAAGAATAAGCAGGGAATTTTTTGAGCCCCTTTTTTCCGGTCTTTCAAACCGGGATAATATTCCAATATATTTGACCGGAAAGGGAGGCATTACTGGTGGATGTGAAAGTATTCCCGCCACGGAATAATTTCCCTCCAGGTCAGGTACCCAGCAGGTAGAAAATTTTGAAATGTATTTATAATTCCACTTCAAAATTATACGGTCAATCTTACCGCCAACCGATTCCGCAAGGCGGGACCAGCCGCCTCCGTTGTTTAGAGGTCCCCAACCAGATTGTATATTTAATTGATGTGTTATAAAAACACAAAACAGTCCTTTATGGAAAAGACCGTAGCGGCTATCAGAAATTACCGCATCGATTGCGGAATGCTGCATAATTTCTTCCAGCCATTTATTTTCTCTTTTTATTTGCCTGAGCAGGCCCGGGATCCTGAAAATAAGCCCCCATTTTAAAAAAATACCTCTTTTGTACCTAATTTTATACCCGGGTATTTCAAGGAATTCGAGCTGTGGAAACTCCTTTTCGAGCATGTTTTTTTGACCGGAACTGGCTGCGATTTTAACCCGGGCGCCTTGCCGGATTAATTCATGAATAATTGGAATACAGCGTGTTGCATGTCCAAGACCCCAGTCGAGTGGTGCAATGAGCACGGAAACAGGTCTTTTTTGCTGCATGTTAAATTTCTAAAAATGGGACAAAAACCTGCAATTAACCGTAAATTTTTATAAATTAGTGTAAAGAAATCCATGAAAAATCCGCCTACCCTATTGATCTTTTTATTAATTTTTATTACAATTGTAAGCGCAAGTTGCAGTTCAAGTAATCATATTGGAGGCAGTAGCAAAAAATGTGGTTGCGGACTCAATAAGGGTATGGTAGGATACTAAAATCTAATTGCAATGAAAACACCGGATAGAGACTTGCTTGTCCTCATGAAAGATGAATTCGTAACGGAGCAGTTCATGGCCTATGAACTCGAAAAATTAAACGATCTCCTTTTCCAGTACGAAACACTCGAGACTTTTTGCATCGCTCACGAAGTTTTTGATCTCAACAGTTACAAAATTTTAAGGGGAACACGCTACATTCAGCGCGTTGTCAGACAACAGGAGTTGAAGCCTTTTCAATTTTTGTGTAATAAAAATTAGATCCTCTAGCTATTCAGCATTAAAGGCATAACCAGCATCAGGAGGTCTTCCGCTTTATCCTGCTCCACTGGTTTAATAATACCAGCTTTTGTGGGTGTCGACAACTCAATCCGGATTTCTTCTGAAGCCGTAGCGTTCAGCATTTCGATCAGGAACCTCGCATTGAAAGCGATGGACATGTCTTCTCCCGAATATTGACATTTCATTCTTTCGTTTCCTTCAAAAGAAAAATCCACATCCTGTGCGGCCAGCTGCAATTCACTACCATGAATACTCAGAACAATCTGATTGGTGCTCTTATTACTAAAAACGCTAACCCGGCGCAGGGCGCCCTGAAAATCACTGCGGGTCACCGTTAGTTTATATGGATTTTCCGCGGGTATCACTACTTTATAATCCGGGAATCGTGCATCGATCAGGCGGCAGCTCATTTGCAGACCACCAAAATTGGCAAACAAATGATTGCTGTTGTACGTCAGTTTTACATGTTCGTCCGACGAAGGAAGTGCCGACTTTAATAAATTCAACGGTTTTTTCGGAACGATCAGGGACTCTGTTTTAGCACTGGAGATATCCGATCTTTTGTACCGAATCAGCCGGTGGGCATCCGTTGCCACGAACTGAATGGATGAGGGACTCATTTCTATCAATACCCCAGTCATAGCTGGCCGAAGATCGTCGTTACTCACGGCGAACAGCGATTTATTGATCGCTGTTGCCAGCACGGAAGCGGGTATCTCGAATGAAGTGGTTTCATCGGCCGACGGATCTTTGGGAAAATTGTCCGGATTTTCACCCATCACTTTGTATTTGCCATTATCGCTCGTGATTTCAACAGAAAACTGTTTATCGATGGTAAACGCAAGGGGTTGATCAGAAATATTTTTGAGCGAATCCAGCAGGATTTTGGCAGGAATGCAGACTTTTCCGGTTTCTTTCGCTTCCACCTCCAGGTGAACTTTCATTACGGTTTCCAGGTCGGTCGCAACGATGGTGAGTTTGTTCTTTTCTACTTCAAATAAAAAATCTTCCAGAATGGGCAGAACCGTGTTGGCACTGATCACTCCGCTGATCTGCTGCAGTTGTTTTAGCAAAGCCGAGGACGAAACAATAAACTTCATGAATCGGAACTTTGGGACGAAACTACTGATTTTTTTGGTAGAGCCGGGGCCGATTATAGAAGGGTGAAAATCCTTAGAATAACTTATACATTTTTTTATATTTGGCGTTATGGCAGCATCCGGTACATCATATTCCCATGGCAGGATCTCGGCCGAAAAAGCGCTGCAGAAATTAAAACATTTTTGCGGATACCAGGAACGCAGCCATGCTGACGTCAAGCAAAAACTCTATTCCCTGGGATTGTTCAGGAAAGAAGTGGAGGAGCTGATTTCACGCCTGATTGAAGAGGGATATCTCAATGAAGAAAGATTCGCCCTCCAGTACGCTTCCGGAAAATCGCGGATCAAGGGTTGGGGTAAACAAAAGATCCTTCATGAACTTCGTAAGAAAGGAATCAGCGAATTTTGCATTGAGAAGGCCCTGAAAGGCCTGGATGACGCAGAATATGCCATCGGTTTTAAGCGGCAGGCTGATAAAAAATGGCTCGCTCTCCAATCCGAAAAGAATATTTTTGTAAAGAAAAATAAATGGCGACAATTCCTTCAGCAACGGGGATTTGAACCGGCAATCATAAAAACCTGGTCCTTTCCGGAAGATAATAAAGCCGGATCTGCCGCAGATTAACGAATGATTATGTCCAAACTCCGGATTTCACTGGTACAGACCACGCTTCACTGGGAGGATAAAAAGGCTAATCTGGACATGCTCCAAAAAAAAATCCTGGCCATTCCGGATAAAACTGAATTGATCATCCTTCCCGAGATGTTCAGTACCGGTTTTAGCATGGAAAAAGAATCCCTGGCTGAAACCATGAACGGACCCACGATTGAATGGATGCGAAATACAGCGACTGAAAAAAATACGATCCTTACGGGCAGTATCATTGCCAGAGAGGACAGAGACGGGGAACCGGTCTTTTATAACCGACTGATCTGGATGCTTCCAAATGGTGAATTTGGTTATTATGATAAACGACATCTGTTCGCGTTTGGAAAAGAGGATCAGCATTACAGCGCCGGAGAAAAACGCCTCATCGCATCCGTAAATGGATGGAAGATCAACCTGCAGATCTGTTACGATCTGAGGTTTCCCGTTTGGCTCCGCCAATTCACGGGGATTGAGCCCGGGTCAGGGCCGGAATATGATCTGCTGATCGTAGTAGCCAACTGGCCATCAGCCAGGAGTCTTGCCTGGAGAACATTATTACAGGCAAGAGCGATAGAAAATCAATGTTATGTAGCCGGAGTGAACCGCACGGGCAGCGACGGTAAAGGCCTGCAATATGCCGGGGAGTCCATGATCATCGGTCCGCTTGGCGAGCCTATAAAAATTTTAGGCGCGGAAGAAGAAGTATTTTCGCATACCCTGGACCGTGAAAAACTGGACGAGGCCAGAATGAAATTTCCATTCTGGCGGGACTCGGACAAGTTTTTTATTCAATCATAAATTATGAGGCAGGCATATCTGGCAGATGAAATATTTACTGGAACCAGGACCTTGTCCGGACAGGTGCTGCTAACGGAAAATAATACAATTTCCGGGCTCCTGCCCGCAGGATCCCAGCCATCCGAATTCCCGGTAAAATCTTTTCCCGGTTGTTTGATCGCACCTGCATTTATTGATATGCAATTGTATGGGGGCAATGGAAAATTATTTTCTCATTCTCTTGATATGGAATCGCTGGATGCAACACATGCCTATTGTGTCACGGGTGGTTGTTCCCATTTTATGATCACCATGGCAACCAACTCCATGGAAAATTTTCTAAAAGGTATTGATGCGGCCGGCGCGTATATGGCTTCCGGGAAAAAGGGCTTACTGGGGCTTCATCTGGAAGGACCCTGGATCAGTCCGGCAAAGAAAGGGGCACATATAGAAGCTTTTATCAAAAGACCCACCCTTGATGAGACCATGCTGATACTCGAAAAGGGCGATGGTATTGTCAAAATGATCACGCTGGCTCCGGAACAATGCGACGACGAGATCGTAAAATTATTGATGGAGAACGGAATACTCGTTTCCGCAGGGCACAGCAACGCCACGTATAAGCAGGCATCCGATGCTTTTAAGATGGGCGTCCCTGCCGCAACCCATCTCTTCAATGCCATGTCTCCATTACAGGGGAGGGAGCCCGGTATGGTAGGAGCGATTTACGACGACTCCAATGTGATGTCGAGTATTATCTGCGACGGGGTACACGTCGATTTTACCTCCGTTCGCCTCAGCAAGAAAATAATGGGAGAACGTTTGTTTTTTATCACAGATGCCGTTACCTCTATTGATGAAGGATATTACAAGCATGTGTTTCAGGGTAACCGGTATACATTGCCGGATGGAACACTCTCCGGATCCTGTATGACCATGATGTCCACATTCAGGAATGCGGTTCAACAAGCCGGAATTTCCATTGAAGAATCTATAAAAATGTGCTCCACTTATCCGGCCGGTTTATTGAAAGATCCTTTCCTGGGGAAAATTCAGGTGGGACAAAATGCAGATTTTAATATCATAAACAAAAAATCCCTGGAGCTGGTCTCTTCAGTTCTTCATTGATGCGAGCCGGTGGATCAAATAATTCTCCGTTCCGGGGGTCCATCCCGATTGTTCGTAGATAACTTTCCCTTTGTAAACGATCATGCTCTGTGGCAGATTATTTGCATTCAGGGCCCTTCGAAGGTCACCATAGAGATCGGAATATGCTTCAAATGTCCATCCATTCATATTATATGTGGGCCGAAACCGGCTTGCCGTTTTTCCCTCGTCAACAGAAATAGCAAAAAAACGAAAGGTCTTCATGCTCAGCCATGTTTCCAGATTGGCATTGATCGTATTCAGTTCTGTTATACTTTCATCGGAACCGGCCGACCAGAAACAAATCAGGAATAACGAATCTTTTTTTGCAAATACCGAGAAAGGGGCAATCTTTCCCTGCAGGGATTTTAGTCTTGCCACTTGTAATGAATCCTGACCCGCGGCGACGAGACAAGAGGAAATCAAACAAAAAAACAAGATCGTTTTCATCAGTTCTATTTATTTTCTGAATCGTGGGCGGACCGGCTTTCCTGTTGTGCAATGAGTTCCTTTACTTTCATGGCTTTTAAGTCCACGCCATATCGGATTCCATCCACCGTTGGAATAGCCCACACATCCGGCATCACTCCTCTTCCATTTTTTATCCGGTCTTTGTTCACCACCATCCTGAAGCGCGGCAGACGGAAGCGCAGGCCGGTATTCGGCAGCGTAACGTCCGGAATGATCCATGCGGTATTCCCATAAAAACCACCTCCCGTTTCTTCACCCACGAGGGTTACATTCTTTTGACCTTTCAGGTCGCCGGCAAACAGGGTGGTGGCAGAAAAAGAATTTCCTCCGATCAGAATAAAGACCTGCCCGTCATAATGATATTTTTCTTTTGGTGAATAATAATGTTTTTCAAAATACCTGAAATGATATTTCCCATCCTTCCCTTTTCTTGTCACCAGGCCGATCAGCATTCTGTTCAAAAAACTTTTCTGTATATACTTGTTATATTCAGAAGGAAGCTTGACCGTATACAGCGAGTCGGCGATTTTAAATTTATGATCAATGATATATCTCGTCAGCAAGGTAGACAGACCCGCATCGCCGCCGCCATTGGAACGGACGTCAATAATGAGGTCCCTGATATGGTTTTTCTGAAGATTTCTGAATGAATGCCTAAAAAATTTCCTGAGATGATTCGACCTGTCAAAATTGGCAACCGTCATGAACCCTGTTTTCATAACCGTATCCAGTTGGAGATTTAAGGGTGAGAAATAAAACACGGGTTTCTCTTTTTCTTTCTTTTTTCCGTTTCCCTTCGCCGGTGGACCATGGCTCAGGGTTTTATTATTCATGGTATCTGCCTTGAAATCGTAGGGCCGGACATAGATCTGCTGTTCCATACCCAATTCATCCAGATAGTGTACGTCGATTGAATCTGTTAGTCCCAGAATACTTTTATACAGGTTGGCAAATGCAAATCCGGTACTTAGGCTTTGGTATTTCCCGTTGGCGCTATAGCCGTCCGTTGTGATATAATTGAAGAGGGTATCTCTTAAAGCCCGTGCGTCATATCCATTGATCGATTTCACAACCGTTCCTCTTTGCAGTACGTGATCGTCCCTTCGAAGATTGGCCGTTATCACCATGGTGTCTGACCAGAATTTCATAGCAAAGGGAAATGCTTTTGAAAACGCCGTATCTATGTATTTGCTGAATGCTTTTGATCCTTTCATGCTGGTATGGCCGCAATCTATTTTGGAAATCACATACGCAAGCTGGTCACGAAATTGAATCTCCGTCATAGAGTCGCTCAGCGATTTATACCCCTGTTCAAAATAATAGTCCATGCTGTCTTTCGTCGTGTACCAGTAAATACTGGGATGCGATGTTTCCAGAATATTGCGAAACAAGGTATAGTCCGCCCGAAGCAAAACGGGCGAATATTTTTTCCTGGGATCATATGTTTTGCGTGAAGAAGCACAGGAGGCTGTCAGGATTAAGCAGGCGCTTATTCCTACAATGGTTTTCAGTTTCCGGATCTTCCTCAGGCTGTAGACAATGCTCATTTTGTAAATGCGTTCCAGCCCTGGGCTGTAATGTCAAATTTATTTCCCCCTTTCGTAAGAATTTTTCTTCCATCCGAAGAGTCGGTCATATAACCTATCACACTTATGCTTTCATTTAAAACCAGTTTTTCAAAATCTTCCTGCCTCACGGTGAATAGCAGTTCATAGTCTTCTCCTCCGCTCAGTGCGCAAGCCGTCGGATCCAGTTCGAATTTATAAGCCGCATTCCGGGTTTCTTCCGCGATAGGAATTTTTTCTTCATACAATACACAACCTAAATCACTTTGTTTACAAATGTGAAGGATTTCAGAGCTCAGTCCGTCACTGATATCTAACATGGACGTCGGCAGTATCTGCTGCTGTTCAAAAAATTCAATTGTCTTCCTGGCGGCTTCCGGTTTTAACATGCGCCCGATTACATATTTTTCTCCTTCCAGTTCCGGCCGCACATTCGGGTTTTCGAGGAAAATCTTTTTTTCCCGTTCTAAAAAGATCAGTCCCAGATAGGCCGCGCCAAGATCCCCACTGCAACATAACAGGTCCCCTTTTTTAGCCGTCGACCGCTGCACAAATTTATCCGGCGTGACCTCTCCGATGGCGGTAACTGAAATGATAAGTCCTTTTTGGGATGAGGACGTGTCGCCTCCAACCAGGTCAACTCCATATTTATCACAGGCCGCATACACCCCTTCATAAAATTCATCCAGTGCCTCCAGGCTGAACCGGTTGCTAAAACCCAATGAAATCAATACCTGGGTGGGGGTTGCGTTCATGGCATAAATATCACTCAGGTTCACGATTATGCTTTTATATCCCAGGTGCATAAGTGGGGTATACATGAGATCAAAATGAATATTTTCTATCAGCAGGTCCGTGGATATCACGGTTTGTTTTCCGAAATGGTCGATCACAGCCGCGTCGTCTCCCACACCGAGAATGCTGGATACGTTTTTTATTTCGATGTTTTTTGTGAGGTGATCAATGAGGCCAAATTCACCTAATGAAGAAATTTCAGTGCGGGGTTCCATGTTTTATTTTTTATTCATAGGATTCAGACTATCCGGCCCCTGGTCATTCGAGATCCATTGTAACAATTCTGCGTGTATTTTTCCATTCGTCGCCACGATATGCGGTTGATAGGGAGAATAGGGTGCGCCGCTAAAGTCAGTAACCTTTCCGCCGGCTTCCTGCACGATCAAATACCCGGCCGCGCTATCCCAGGCATACAATTTATGCTCATAAAATCCATCAAATCTTCCTGCCGCCACCCAGCAAAGGTCCATGGCTGCCGATCCCAGCCTTCTTACCGGAACGCCATTTCTGATCAGCCGGGAAAAAACCTCCAGCGGACCGTTGGGTTCATCCAGATAGGTATAAGGGAAGCCCGTAACCAGGCAAGCCTTTGATACCTGGGTTTCCTTCGATACATGAATAGGCTCATTGTTTAACGTAGCGCCATAACCTTTCTGCGCAAAATAAAACTCATTAAAAAATGGATTAAAAACCGCTCCCATCAGCATCTCCCCATCCTGCTCCAATCCTATGGAAACGCAACAAAGGGGAAGTCCGTGGGCAAAGTTCACGGTCCCGTCAAGAGGATCTATAATCCACTTATATGACGAAGGCGTCGGCATGTCGCCGGATTCTTCACTTAGGATATAATGATCAGGATAATTATTCCGGATAATTTCCATGATGGCTTTCTCTGCCGCATGATCTGCTTCCGTAACCAGATTGTTTACTCCTTCCTTATTAGAAATCTGGAATTGACTGCCATAATACTGTTTGAGGATTCCGCCGGCACGTTCGGCAGCCTTGATCAGGGTGGTTTTTAACATCCGGCAAAGATAATAAAGCCCCGGCTGAGCCGGGCCGTATTGACAAAGACTTACTTTTTGCCGGATACCTGAAAAAATCGTACTTCGCGTCAATGCAGGCCGGATGATTCTTTCTGTCGTTATCGTCAGTTACAATGTCAGATTTTTCCTGGAACAGTGTCTTTCTTCGCTACAAAAGGCGGTTGACGGAAGTTCATCACTCAGGGGACAAACCGAAATATTTATCGTTGACAATGCATCCACTGATGGAAGTTTCGGCTTTCTGGTTCCACTATATCCTGAATTCCATTTCATCCAAAATAAAGAAAACACAGGCTTCGCAAAAGCAAATAACCAGGCCCTGCTCCTTTGTACCGGAGAATATGTTTTGTTTTTAAACCCGGATACCATTCTGGCGGAAGACAGTCTGGATATATGCTTTTCGTTTTTTCAGTCCGCACCCGACGCCGGCGCCCTGGGCCCGCACATGATCGATGGATCCGGTAATTATCTAAAGGAATCCAAAAGAGGATTCCCTTCCCCCCGCGCTTCCTTTTTTAAGATGATCGGACTGGCCAGTTTGTTTCCCCGTTCCAGGACTTTTTCAGCGTATTATATGGGACATTTGCCTGAAGGGAACCCACAGGCTGTGGACATATTATCAGGAGCATTTATGATGATCAAAAAAAACATTCTTGATAAAACAGGTGGTTTTGACGAACGGTTTTTTATGTATGCAGAGGATATTGATCTGAGTTTCCGGATCAGTCAGTCGGGCCATCAGAATTATTATATTCCTGGAACGACGATTATTCATTTTAAAGGGGAGAGTACAAAGAAGGACTTCGGATATGTAAAAATGTTTTATTCGGCAATGGAATTGTTCCTTAAAAAACATTTTATTGGTGGCCGCTTATCTCTTCGTTTATTTTTCTTAAGCGCCGGTATACGTCTCCATAAGGTCCTTTCGTACATCCGTCTGCCTTTTAAACAATCGGATGGAAAGCGGGGAAGGCTCCGGATATTTATCAGGGGGGAACCCCGATCCCGGCTCCGATGGAAATACTGGCTGGAGGAGAGACATATCCCGGTTTCTGATATTGAAAATCAGGCGGGGGAAATTATATATTGTGAAGGTCCGCATCAATCCTGGAAAGCAATCATATCAGAAATAGCAAAAAACAAAAATCGTTTCCTGAATAAATTTCATGGAGAAGGAACGCATGCCGCTGTGGGCAGTTATTCGAGCAGGGACCGGGGTGAAGTTTTTGAAATATGACCCCGGGGCTGGAAAATCCATTCCAAAATTCAGAACTTTGTATAATCAATCAGAACAATGCCGAATTTAAATGATATTAAAAACCTGCTGCAGAATAATAAGATTACAGAGTTTGTAAAGTTGAACAAGCTTTCTTCGCGGGATATCATCGACTTTACAAACCGATATACAAACTGGGCGGGCAAACTTTTTCAGCACCTTGATGTAGCACATAGTGCCCGTGCTTTCAAATTCCTGCGAAAGAAAAAACAGGAGATCATCATCAAATCCCTGCCCGACGAAAAGGCGGCGGAACTGCTCAATGCCCTGCAACCGGACGACAGAACAGCCTTTCTGGGTTTACTTCCCGGCAATGCGGTAAAGGAACTTTTGAAAATCCTTGCTCCCGAAACCCGCGCCGAAACCCTTAAACTCCTGGGTTACCCCGAAGGTTCCGTAGGCCGGTTAATGACTCCTGATTACCTGGCCATCAAATCGGATAATACAGTTCAGCAGGTTCTCAATATCATACGCCAACGGGGACGGGCAGCCGAAACCCTGAATTTTGTATTCGTGGTGGATGATGGGGGTGTGCTGATCGACGATGTCAATATCAAGGAGTTTCTGGTTGTTGATCCCTCCACTCCAGTTGAGAATTTAATGGATCACCAGTTCATCGCCATTTCCGTAAACGACGCACAAACGGAAACCATATCCATATTCAAAAATAACAATCGTTTTGCGCTACCTGTAATTAATGAAACCGGCGTGTTGCTGGGTATCGTTACATCGGATGACGTGTTACGACTGGCGGAAAAAGAAAATACGCGCGAAATACAAAGAATCGGGGGGTCTGAAGCCTTGGAAGAACCTTATACAACCATATCTTTTGGGCACCTGGTGAAAAAACGCGCGGGCTGGCTCGTGATACTTTTCCTGGGAGAAATGCTAACGGCCACGGCTATGGGCCATTTTGAAGGTGAGATCAGCAAGGCAGTGGTGCTCGCCCTATTCATTCCGTTGATTATTTCCAGCGGCGGAAACTCGGGTTCTCAGGCTTCTTCCATTATCATCCGCGCTATGGCATTGGGAGAAATTAAGTTCAGTGGCTGGTGGTATGTGATGAGAAAAGAAATTCTATCCGGTATCGTTTTGGGGTCCATCCTGGGGCTGGTTGGGTTTTTCAGGATTTTTTTCTGGCAGCATTTTCATTTTTACGATTATGGTATACACTGGCTGCTGGTTGCCTTTACTGTTGGTTTTTCCCTTCTTGGCGTAGTTTTATGGGGTACGTTTTCCGGTTCGATGTTACCAATCATTCTTAAAAAATTAGGCGCCGATCCCGCAGCGTCTTCGGCTCCTTTTGTAGCGACCCTGGTAGACGTAACCGGGCTGATCATTTATTTTTCCGTGGCAACCCTTATTTTGAAGGGAACCATGCTGTAGGCCAGAGTCTGAAACAAGTGTGCCGATGTACTCACCCCATTTAATATATTGCCGGCGTTACTTTAAGCCTTAGTTGTTGAACCAGGTGCTTTGTATACCGGTACGGTACTACAAGGCTCGCCGTACATAATCGATTTAGCGACGGGCCTGAGCATTTTTGTAATTTCCAGGAAAGCAAAATCGCCAATCGGCTGATCACCGCAACCCTTTACGACAACCCGCTTGTCTTTATATTGTTCAGGATTGATTGACTGAATACGGGTTGTAATCAACTGTCTTAATACCGCCTCGCCATCTCCCATAATCACTTCTTTTGCGACGGGCTGCAGATAACTGGTAACAAGCATATACGCCCAAACGGGAATCACCGCATCTGCCGAACAATAGATCCCGACGATCTCGTCTTTGTACACCGTCCAGTCCGTGGATGATAAAGCGGCGCGAAAATCTTTTTCTTTCAGGATGAGTTCCATAAAAAGAAAGGGCTTGAGATCAAAGAGCCGGATTTTTTCTTTCGGAAAGAACTGTTCCAGGTCAAGGGTCAGGAGCGCGCTTTGACTTACTTTATTTATAATTTCTTCTGTCATTGATTGATAACGTAAAGGTACGACTAGGACTAATTGTCAATGGTTAATTGTTAACGGCGATGGGCTTACTTACTGCATTTCCGTTGACAATTAACAATTAACCATTGACAATTAAAAACGTCTACAGAAATTTTGCCCTGTCGTCTTCAATTTTAGCTTTTTTCTTCAGCGCATCCGTACCCGTACGCTGAATCAGTGATTCCTGCGACTGCAGCATGCTCTGGCGCGTTTGTTCGAGGTCAACGCTATAATTCGCCTTGGCGCTTACATTTTCCACTTTCAATACAAACACCCCTTCATTTCCGCCGACGGGTGAAGAAAGCGGTTTTCCAACCAGTTGTTTATCAAATGAATATCCTACTACTTTGGGTTCAGCGCCAACATTTGGAATATAGGGAGATACAAACTGAAGGCTGTCCACATGGCTGATCGGCTGAGAGGCAACCTTCGCCACAGCTTCCAGGGTTGCGGCGGATCCGATTTTCACTTTTATAATTTCAGCTTTTTTCTGGTTTCTCAGGATAGGCTCAATCATCGGCCTCGCCTTATTCAGGCTCATCGTTCCTTTGTGATTGATATCCGTGAGAACGGCTACAACATATTTATCTCCGATAGCGAAAGACTCAGAAACCTCGCCCAGTTTGGCGCCATAGGCCCAACGCACAAGCGAGCGGCTGGAACCGATGCCCGGTATATTATAGTCCGTGGGTTGGATCTCCGGGGCGGCAATCGCGTGCAGTTTTACTTTTTTTGCACTGGCATCAAAAGCCGCCTTGTCGCGGTTTTCTCCTGCAAACTGGCTCGCCAGTCCGGAAGCATTTTGATCCGTTTCCTGGCTTGGTTCAATCCGTCGCGCAAAATAAGCGATCTTAAAGGCGGGCTCAAAATTCTTCTGATCCAGGATTTCAATCAAATGATATCCGAACTGGGTCTTCACTATTTTGATATCCCCTTTTTTACCGTTGAAAACAAAGTCACCGAATTCCTTAACCATTTGGCCCTGGCCAAAATAACCCAGGTCCCCGCCTTTGATACGGCTTCCTTCGTCATCAGAAAAATGAAATGCCAGGCTGTCGAATGGTTGTCCCTTATCGAGCAGAGATTTAATACTGTCGATTTTATTTTTCGCCGTGCTGTCTTCCATTTTAGGTTGATTCGTCTTCGGATCATTCAACCCAATTAAAATATGGCGCGCGCGTGTGGAGTCGGGAAGTGTTTTGATATCCATGGTCCTGGCCAGTACGATATTGGTTCCGTCAAGATAGGGCCCCACAACGGCTCCTTTGGACAAGGCAACAATAGAATCTTTCCTGGAACCCGTTAATTTAGATTTTGGAACGAAGGCGTCAGTGAAGTTCACTTCCGTTCCGTTTTTTGCCAGGAATGATTCCACATCTGGCACAACGGCAAACTCTGGTTTAAGCAGCTGAACCTGTTCAAAAATAGCTGCGCTATCGGCAACAGTGGGAGCAGCGCTGAAGCTGACATAACTGATACCGCGGGATTCTATCTGTGCGAACTGAACTTTGCGATTATCTAAATAGGTTTGAATATCTGCATCCGGTACTAAAATCGTGTTATCGGCGATGGTCTGATAAGGAATCTTCACAAAATTTACTGATGCAATCTGGCTGTTATCCGCGTTGGTCTTCTCGATCATCCATTTGGGGACATAAGAACTTTGGGCGATCAGGGAAATATATTTTTCCCTTTCCCTCATCTTAATGAATTGCGGAAGGGCCTGTTCGAAGAAATTCTGGGCCATGGAAAACTCCTTGGGGTCGGACTGACGGTTTGTTTTATAAATTGTCCGCAGCTGGTTGATCCGGGCGGCGGCCTGCTGGGCATCAAAAACTCCGGTATTCGGATCCGTAAATGCTTTCTTAATTTCAGGAACGGCATTAGGACCGACCAGCATATCATTCAATTCCTTGTCGCTTACATCCAGTCCCAGTTTCTGGTATTCCGTAGTAAGAACCGAATTTTCTACGAACTGTTTCCATACTTCTTCCCTGATATTCTGCGAAAGCATGTCGTTTACCGGGTAACCCTGGCTTTTATACCGGTCCTCATTTTCCGAAACCTGCTTTTGGAATTCGGAATAATCCATCTTTTCTCCGTTTACCGAACCGATCATGCCTGAAGTAGATGCTGACGCACGGCCGCCGATTGACCGGGCATCCATAAGGAGAAATCCGATCAGACTCACGGCGATAAGTCCAAATACGAGCCAGGCTGCTTTATCTCTTATTTTCTGAATGATAGACATATATATATGATCGGTTTTTTTGAAAGGATGGCAAAAATAGATCAAAAATGGTTATGAACAAATTGTGGAAAACATGCAAACACGCACGGGCACTCATTGAAATGGCATTTCTTTGTATCTGTTTGCGTGTATGGCGAATGGCCCGGGTGAAAACCGTGAAACAACCCGAATATGGTGGAACTAGTCTGCACAACAAATCGGGTATAACCGGTTTTTTTAGTGGAAAAACACCCTATTGCGTCCGGAGTTTCTGTGAAAGGAATGAGAATAGAATGCTGATCCGTGTTTTTACTTTGTATATCTGTGAACAAAGGACCGGTTGTCCGGTTTTAATTGTTAAAACTGTTATTAAGTAGTTATCCAGACCGGATCCGGTCTGATGGATTGTGGAATGCTGGATTGACAGTCGCAGCCTGAATCGGAGTCTGTGCAAAGCATGTGTATACCGGTGTACAATAAAAAATATTTTGAATTAGGATAATAAATAAGCCGGTTTTCCACATAACCGGGCTTATAATAGTAATAGTTCTCTTTATATAAATAATGTATTATTAATTACTATGGCATTTATTAACATCGAAGAAGCAAAAATGCAGGTCAACCGGAAGGGCTTTCTGGATATCGCGGTGGATCCGGGAATTGATCTTTTTGCAGAGATCGAAAGATTGAAGAAAAAGAAAAATGCAGTTCTTCTTGCTCATTACTACCAGGATGCCGACATTCAGGATGTTGCCGATTTTATAGGAGACAGTCTGGGGCTTGCGCAGGAAGCGGCGCGAACGAAGGCTGATATCATTGTGTTTGCCGGAGTTCATTTCATGGCTGAAACTGCTAAAATACTAAATCCCGGCAAAAAGGTTTTACTACCGGATTTGAAAGCTGGTTGTTCTCTGGCGGATTCCGCACCGACTGAATTATTCCGCGCTTTCAGAGAGGAACATCCCGACCACCTCGTCATTTCCTATATCAATTGTACTGCTGAAATAAAAGCGTTGAGTGATATTATCTGCACCTCTTCCAATGCTCAAAAAATCATAGAAAGTCTTTCTCAAGAACAGAAAATTATTTTTGCGCCGGATAAAAATCTGGGTGCCTATCTGAAAAAGAAAACAGGCCGTGATATGTTGTTGTGGAATGGTTCCTGCATTGTTCATGAAATTTTCAGCGTAAAAAAAATAACGGAACTCAAAGCACGTCATCCGCGGGCTGCGTTCATTGCACATCCGGAGTGTGAAGAACCCGTTCTGAGAATGGCCGACTTTATTGGTTCGACCACGGCGCTGCTGAAGTACACACAATCCAGTGCTGAAAAAGAATTCATCGTTGGAACCGAGTCCGGAATTCTGCACCAGATGAAACTTTCTTCACCCGAAAAAATATTTATTCCCGCGCCTCCCGAAACAAACTGCGCTTGCAATGATTGTCCTTACATGAAGTTGAACACGCTCGAAAAACTTTATCTCTGCATGGAATACGAAACGCCGGAAATTATGATGTCTCCGGAACTTTTAAAAAAAGGACGGATCCCGATCGACCGGATGCTGGAGATCAGCAGGCAATACGGGTTGTAAATAATTTTCAGAGGAACCTACCTCCCCATATAGACCATTAGGATCTGGATGTCGGTTGGATTGACGCCGCTGATCCGGCTGGCCTGACCCAGCGTGCGGGGTTTTATCTTTTTAAATTTTATCAGGGCTTCCATGGAAAGAGCCGAAAGCCGGTCATAGTCGAAGGTTTCCGGAATAGAAAGTTGTTCCAGCCTGGAAATCCGGTCCACCAGTTCTTTTTCCTTCCGGATATACACATCGTACTTCAATTGAATTTCTGCCTGCTCGAGAGCGTGGGGACCAAATTCAAGGAGTTTTTCTGCAAGGGCAGGAATTCCCGTGCACATCATTCCGAGACCAAGGTTAGGTCTTAAAAGCAGTGTTGATGCTTTTTGCTTTTGAAGAAGGGGCGACATTTTCTTTTCGCTCAGCATCTCTTCTGCGTCTAACGGGTCAATGGAGAATCCCTGAAGTATCCTGGTGATCTCCAAAACATCATTTTTCTTGTGATTTACGGCGTCAAAACGAGCGGTGGAAGCCAATCCTAGGGCATGACTTTTCTCAGTCAGCCGGAGGTCTGCATTATCCTGTCGTAATAAAGTGCGAAATTCTGCCCGGGAAGTAAACATTCTGTAGGGTTCCTCCGTGCCTTTACTGATTAAATCGTCAATCAGCACTCCAATATATGCCTCGCTCCGGTCCAGTATGACAGGCTCAAGAAAATTGATTTTTTGATGGGCGTTGATACCCGCCATCAAACCCTGGCAGGCGGCTTCCTCGTATCCCGTCGTACCATTTATCTGGCCGGCCAGGAAGAGATTGCTGATGGTTTTGGTTTCCAGGCTATGAGTCAGTTGTGTGGGCGGGAAATAATCATATTCGATCGCGTAACCAGGACGAAAGGCTTTAAAATGAGCGAAACCGGGTATATTACGAAGGGCTTCGTACTGAACATCCTCCGGTAGTGAGGTGCTGAATCCGTTTACGTAAATTTCAACAGTATTCCAGCCCTCAGGCTCAATAAACAACTGATGCCGCGACTTATCTGCAAAACGATTTAGTTTGTCTTCGATGCTTGGACAATAACGGGGTCCGACGCCGTCAATTCTTCCGGCAAACATTGGGCTCCGGTCGAATCCCGTTTTCAGAATATCATGAACCGTTTGATTTGTATACGTGATCCAGCAGCTTCTCTGTTTTTTTGGAAGTGGTAGATTCAGATAGGAAAATCCAACCGGGCATTCGTCGCCCTTCTGTTCCTCCATTTTGCTGTAATCCAGGCTTCTTCCGTCTATTCTGGGAGGAGTTCCTGTTTTTAATCGGTTTGATTCAAAACCCTCACGGACCAGTTGTTCGGTGAGACCTGTGGCTGCTTTTTCTGCCATCCGCCCGCCACCAAATTGTTTTTCTCCGATATGTATAATTCCATTTAGAAAAGTACCATTGGTTAACACTACGGCCCCGGAATAAATTCGATTTCCCATTCCCGTAATCACCCCCTTGACGACCCCTTTTTCGAGTATCAACCCATTGACCATATCCTGGTAGAAGTCAACATTCGGGGTGTTTTCAAGCATTTCTCGCCAGGTTGAAGCAAATAACATCCGGTCGCTTTGAGCGCGGGGGCTCCACATAGCAGGCCCTTTTGACTTGTTTAGCATGCGGAACTGTATCATGCTTTTATCTGTCACAATACCAGAATAGCCTCCCATGGCATCAATCTCGCGTACAATCTGGCCCTTGGCTACTCCCCCCATTGCCGGATTGCAACTCATTTGGGCGATGGTTTGCAGATTCATAGTGATCAGAAGGACCTTTGATCCCATATTGGCGGCAGCTGCCGCCGCCTCGCATCCGGCATGCCCGGCCCCCACAACAATCACATCATAGCGTGAAAACATAGGCAAAATTACTGTTATAACGGGATGTTCCACGTGAAACAGGCGAGGATAATGAACAGGGTCAAGAAATGATGATTAGATATCATGGAGAGCGTGAAATCGGCCAGTCCGCGTTCCACGTGGAACCTGGGCACTGCGACCGGTGTTTAAGATCCTTAACCATTGATTCTTAGCGATTTAAAATATAGATTCAGATACTTATCCTCTGTAAGTCGCATTTTCTTAATATCAAGTGGCGATTTGTCCTTATAACCGCAAAAGTGAAGGACTCCATGAAAAATGACCCGGTGAAGCTCCTCTTTAAAAGAAACGTGCATGTTTTTAGCGTTTTCGCTAACCCGGTCGACACTAATATAAATTTCGGCGTCCAAGGGCAGGGTTTTCTCTGAAAGTGGGAAACTCAGAATATCCGTAAAGAAATCGTGCTGAAGAAATTGTCGGTTTAAATTCAGCAGATAATTGTCAGTACAAAAAACGATATTCAATCTTTTAAAAGCCCGTTTTTCTCTTTTAAATACGGTAAGAATAAATCCTTTAAGTGACCTGCGGGAGGACAGGGAACAGGGGGAAAGAAAATGAAATTCAACGGGAAATTTAGTTTTATTCATACCATTTCCGAAAATCGTAAAGCCGACTGACCCAACAAAACTACTTTTGTTATCACAATGAAAAGACTTTCTGAGTTAAGAACCGGAGCCCGGGCAAGAATTCACTCATTCGAAAAAAACGACGTATTCCTGAAACTGATGGAAATGGGCTGTGTACCGGGAGAAATCATTAAAGTAGAAAAAATAGCCCCCCTGGGCGATCCAATATCGATTGCGGTGGCGGGGTATCAATTAAGCCTCCGCCTGGATGAGGCGGATAATATTTTTGTGGATCCATTACCCGCATAGACACACCACAACTAATTGATATTCAATATTTTAAATGAAGATTGGATTATATTTTGGTTCATTTAATCCTGTTCATCATGGTCATCTGATCATTGCCAATCATGTTGCACAGTCCACATCCCTCGACCAGGTCTGGTTTGTTGTCTCTCCACAAAATCCATTAAAACCCGCTGCTGGTCTTTTGAATGAATACCATCGGCTTTTCCTGGTTAACGCTGCCATAGAAGGAGAAAAAAATCTCCGGGCCTCTGATATAGAATTCAAATTGCCCAAACCCTCTTATAGCATTGATACGCTAACCTATATAAAGGAGAAATATCCGCAACATGATTTTTCAATTATCATGGGAAGCGACAGCTACCTGAACCTTCCGCGTTGGAAGAATTACGAGCAGTTATTGAAGAATACAGAGTTTTATATTTATGTGAGAGCGGGATTTGAAACCATTCCCGGGTATAAAAATGCGCGGATCCATGTTCTGGAAGCGCCTTTACTGCAAATTTCGGCTACTCATATCCGTAATATTCTTAAAGAAGGCAAATCAATCCGGTATCTGGTTCCGGATTCAGTAAAAGAAGAGATTGAACGTAACAGCTACTATCTCTGAATCAATCCAATCTTTTTCTTTCCTTGAGCGGGAGGGACTGAATGACCAGCGCATAAGATGAATCAATCATTTCGCGGACCAGTTTGGCATTTATTTGTCCGTTTAGAATAATCGTGTTCCAGTGTTTTTTATTCATATGAAAAGCGGGGATGATTGAACTGTATTCCTCTCGTAATTCCTCCGCTTTTTCAGGATCACATTTTACATTGAACTGAAGCGGCAGGCTATCCAGACTCATCAGCAAAAACATTTTACCACTTACTTTGAATACCAGGGTAGATTCACCAAATGGGAAAGATTCTGTCGTGGATTTTTTTTCCAGGCAATATTTTCTAATGGTCTCCAGATCCATGCAATGAAAGATTTACTTTTAGGAAAGATCATTCAACTCCCAAAAATATGAGGTATTCCCTGATTTTTTTCCTGCTGCTGACAGCTATCTTTTCGCGGGCGCAGTCATATCAGAAAATTCATTTCGATGCGATCCTGGTGGATACGCATAATGATTTCTTAAGCAAAGCGGTAACAGATCATGTTGTGTTTGATACCGACCTCAGGGGGATAACACATTCTGATCTGAATCGTATGATGGCCGGCGGCGTGAAGGTACAGGTCTGGTCAATTTTCTGTGATGAACATTACGGGAAAGGGTCGGCATTTATTTTTGCCAACAAAGAACTGGATTCGCTTTTTGCCATTGTAGCCAGAAATCCAAAGACCATGCAGATGGTATATTCATATAAAGAATGTATGAAGGCGGTAAGGGAGCACAAACTGGCCTGCCTGTCGGGTGTTGAAGGCGGCCACATGATTGAAGATAATCTGGACTACCTGGACAGCTTTTACAAACGGGGTGTCCGTTATATGACCCTGTCCTGGAATAACAGTACCTCCTGGTCCACATCTGCCATGGACGAATCGCAACAGACGTTTAAAGTGACACCGTATGGATTGAATGCTTTTGGCAAACAGGTAGTAAAAAAAATGAACCAGCTTGGCATGATGGTAGATGTTTCACACGTCGGGGAGAAAACATTCTGGGATGTGATATCTACAACAACCAAACCCATAATCGCTTCCCATAGTTCGGTCTATGCCCTGTGCCCGGTTTTTCGCAATCTCAAGGATGATCAGATCAAAGCCATCGCAAAAAATGGGGGAGTGATACAGGTAAATTTTTATTCGGGGTTTTTGGATTCCAGTTTTGCAAAAAAGGTGGAGGTGTTTGCAAAACTGCATCAGGCCGAGCACGATTCATTGGCCGCATCGAAAAAATCGGAATACCTGGTTTTGGATTCATTATCGAAAAAATATAAAACTGAATTTGAAAATATGCGTCCGCCTTTATCTCTGTTGCTCGACCATATTGATTATATCGTTAAGCTGGTGGGAATAGATTACGTCGGACTGGGATCGGATTTTGACGGAATAGATTCTGCTCCGAAAGGCCTTGATGGCGTTCAGGATTTTCCAAAAATTACTGAACAGTTGTTGAAAAGAGGGTATAGTGAAAAAGATATTGACAAAATTCTGGGCGGAAATTTCCTTCGAGTATTTAAATCCCAAAGCATAAAGCCCAAAGCATAAAACCCTTCGGAAGCCCAAAGCGTAAAGCCGAAAACCGTTCAGAAGCCAAAAGCTCAAAGCTTAAAGCCCAAAACCCTTCAGAAGCCTGATTTTCTAAAGAGCTTTAAGCTTTAGGCTTAATAAGTAAGGAGTCTCTCAATCATTTGCAAAAGCCGGGCGTTGGCCAGGAAATTTTTTTCCAGTTCCAAATTAAATGGAATAGCTGTGTCCAGTGACGCACAACGCAGTACAGGTGCATCCAGCATTTCGAAACAATGTTCTCCGATCCAGGCGCTGATTTCGCCCCCGATACCTCCCGTTAGTGTGTCCTCATGCAATATGAGCACTTTGCCAGTTTTTGCAACGGCCTCCCGGATGGCACCGTAATCCAATGGAAGCAAGGTGCGGAGATCCAGAATATGAAAAGAAATATCCGGTTTATGTTCGGCAGCCAGCAACGCCCAGTGTACACCCGCACCATACGTAATAATGCTGATCTCCGTACCATTTTTAACCAGATTTGCCTTTCCGATCTCCGTATAATAATAGCGATCCGGAAGCGGACCGCTGATGCTGCGATATAAAACCTTGTGTTCAAAAAATAGGACCGGGTTGGGATCGAGTATGGCTGCATTCAATAGGCCCTTGGCATCCGCCGGGGTGGATGGATAGACCACTTTCAATCCGGGCACGTGAGTAAACCAAGCCTCATTGCTTTGTGAATGAAAAGGGCCGGCTCCCACACCTGCGCCCGTCGGCATCCGGATGACCACATCCGCGGATTGTCCCCAGCGATAATGGATCTTGGCCAGATTATTTACAATCTGGTTAAAACCCACAGCGGCAAAGTCAGCAAACTGCATTTCCATGACCGATTTATAGCCTTCGAGGGATAACCCTAAAGCCGCGCCCACAATAGCGCTCTCGCAAAGTGGGGTATTACGAATTCTTTCCCTGCCAAATTTTTCGAGAAAGCCCTCCGTTATTTTAAATGCACCGCCATAGGCAGCGATATCCTGGCCCATGAGGATCAGATTATCGTGCGCCTCCATACTTTGCCACAAACCTTCCCGGATACCATCAATAAATCTTTTGACGGGAGCGTTCTCAGAACCAGGGAATTCAGGCGCTTCAGGTACATTAACGGGCGGCGCCTTCGCATACATATCATTTATTTCAACTGCAGAATCCGCTATGACCCGACCTTCTTTGCTACTGATGGCCGTTTCTATCATCGTTTTGAATTCGCTCCGGACCTCCCTGATTTTTTCTTCCTGTAAAAGTCCTATTTCCAGGAGCCAGTTTTCATAAGAGAGAACGGGATCTTTTTTGGCCCAGGATTCAAATAATTCTGCAGGAATATATTTGGTGCCGCTGGCTTCTTCATGACCCCGCATGCGGAATGTCATACATTCTATCAGATAAGGTTTCTGTTCCCGGATACAATATTCACGAACGCCTCTGATCGTGTCATACACTTCCAGAATATTATTGCCATCAATTCGAATCGCTTCGATACCATAGCCAATTCCTTTATCGGCGAGGCGCTTACTACGGAACTGTTCTTCCACCGGGGTGCTTAAACCATATCCGTTGTTCTCAATGACAAAAATCACGGGCAGGTCCCAGACAGCTGCCAGGTTCAATGCTTCATGAAAATCCCCTTCACTTGTTCCACCTTCTCCCGAAAAAGCCAGGGAAACCTTTTGCTCGTTTTTGAGTTTGTGTGCCAGTGCGGTTCCATCAGCCAGCGCGAGCTGCGGACCCAGATGCGAAATCATACCGCAGATATGATAGTCCCGCGAACCGAAATGAAAACTTCTTTCCCTCCCCTTACTAAATCCATCTTCACTTCCCTGCCATTGTAAAAACAATTTGTCAAGGGGCATTTGCCGGCCGGTAAATATCCCCAGGTTTCGGTGCAGGGGCATGATCCATTCATCCGGTGTGAGCGCGCGCACGGCACCGGCGGAGATGGCTTCCTGACCAATACCGCTAAACCATTTGCTGATTCTTCCCTGTCGAAGCAGGACGAGCATTTTTTCTTCTATCATGCGCGGAAAAAGAAGGGTCCGGTAGAGATCCAGTAAAATCTGATCAGAAAAATCTTTACGGTCAAAAAACATAGAACCAGTATTATTTAGAATAGCAGCAGGCAGGGATCATTTATCCGTTTGGGTAGACTTTTTATAGAGAAATGAAGTCAGCAAAGAGAGCAGGAGACTAAAAAGCAGGGCCCACCAGAATCCATCTACCCGGAAACCGTTGACGAATTTTGCTGCCAGCAGTATGATCAGCGCATTGATCACAAACAGAAACAAGCCAAAGGTAAATATGGTAATGGGTAACGTGAGAATGATCAGGATTGGTTTTACAAATATGTTCAACAACCCCAGCACGATTGCCAGGATCAGGGCCGTAACAAAAGATTGTATGTGCACACCGCTTAAAATATAGGATAAAGCAAAGGCGACGACGGCAGAAATGATGATTCTTAAAACGATATTCATAACTGCAGAATTTTATCCTGTGAAAATAATGAATCCGTCCCTTTAAAATACGACCAGTTCGTAAAAATCCCCGGCATTCAGATATTTATTGGCCAGTTCCTGTAGTTCTGCGGGCCGGATATTTTTAATTATTTCAATGCCGTGATAAAAATATTCATCATTAAGTCCGTTTAGAATCAGGCTTTTCCAGCGTCCGGCCACCTGGAAGGGGCCATCCAGATCTCCCAGCAGGGTGCCAATCATAAAGTTTTTGGAAATTTTCAACTCTTCATCCTTTATGGGTTCGTCACACAGTTTCTTCATTTCCAGGTATACCTCGCGGATCGTTGCTTCCGAAACGTCTTTTCCGGCTTCGGTTGAAATCATGAACGAAGATTCCTGTATAAGATTTACCAGATAGCTGTGAACGCCATATGTATATCCCTTGTCCTCCCGGATATTGGCCATCAGCCGGGATCCAAAAAATCCTCCGAAAATATTATTCAGCACCTGCATTTTCTGGAAGTCGGGGTGATGCCTGTTCGGGAAATTGCGGGCAATCCGGATGGCGCCCTGTACGCTTTCGGCATCATTGGTGACCCGGTATTTTTTTTCTTTAGCGGGAAGGATAATTGCGTCCCGGGTATCTGGTTTGGAGGATCCGGTAAGCGGAAGACTTCCAAAATGGGTTTCAACTAAATTTTGGATACCGGCCGGCAGCGGGCCGGCAATAAAAATCACACAGCGGCCCCCCAGATAGTACTGATTATAAAATTCTTTTAACCCTTCTGTATTTAGCGCGGAATAGTCCTCCATGGAACTGTATCTGCCATAAGGATGGTCGGGTCCAAAAAGATAGGTATCGATCAAACGACCCGCGATAAAGTCATTTTTACGCAGGTTCACCTGCAGCCGCTGCTGCATATTTTTTTTATAGATCTCCAGTTCTTCTTCCGGAAATACGGAGTCAGCGATGAGTTCGGAAACCACGGGCAGGAGTTCTGCGAAATGTTTTTTCATGCAGTGCAGTGTGATTTCTGCGGTTTCATTTCCCGCCTGGCGGTTCAGGTAAGCGCCATAATATTCAAAGAAATCATTGATCTGGTAAGCAGTTTTTGAGCGGGTCCCGTTTTTGAGCATGAAATTCGTTGCGGCGGCAACCAGGTTACCGGGCTCAAAACAATTGCCGGCGTAAAAAATAATGTTCATCATCAGCGTGTCCACTGTTCCCATATCCACGAGGTAAACGTCCACCCCATTGCGCAGGGATATTTTCTGATGGGGCGGAAGGCTTAACTGGAATTTAACTGCATCGGTAATCTCCGGCGCAGATTTTCGATTCAACATAAAAAAAAATTCAAAAGTTAATTATTGCTGTAATAAAACATGCTGTTGCTGTTTTTTTCATTGAAAATGGAAGCGCTCAGGTCCCGGATATTGGCGGTTGTTACTTCCAGGTATTTGTCAAGTTCCGTATTCATGAAAGCGACGTCTCCCATCAGCTCGTACATAGCGAGGTTGGAGGCGCGATTCATCAGGCTCATGTCTTCGAACAGGATAGAGGATTCGGTTTTATTTTTCACTTTTATCAATTCTTTTTCTTCAATGGTGGTTGAACTCAATTTGTCCAATTCCTCCCGGATGGCCAGGTCCGCTGTTTTCATGGAAGTTCCTTTTATCAGTTTGCCTTCGATCAAAAGCAATCCCGGATCGGATGAACCGAAGTGATAGCATTCTATATTGCTGAATAATTTTTTTTCTTTTACCAGGGTTTGAAATAAACGGGAGGATCCACCGCCACCGAGTAACTCGCCGATCAGGTCCATTGCATAATAGGAAGCATCCGTTCTCGACCCGATATGAAACGCCTTATAGAGCGCATCAAGTGGCACGTCTGCTTTTACTTCCAGTACGCGCGCGGCTTCCTGTTTCGGCTCCACAGGCAGATGCCGGATATATTTCTCACCTGCAGGAATGACTCCAAACCATTTTTCAGCGAGGGCGAGCGCCTTTTCCGTCTGAATATTTCCCGCCATCACTAAAATGGCATTCGCCGGGCAATAGTGTTTAAGAAAGAAGGCTTTGACATCGGCCAGTTTTGCATTTTCAATATGTGAAAGCTCCTGGCCAATGGTCATCCAGCGATAGGGGTGCTGTTTATAAGCGAGTTCCCGCAATTTGAAGGCGACATCTCCATAAGGCCGGTTGATATAATGTTCTTTGAATTCTTCGCTCACAACTTTCCGCTGCACATCCAGGCTTTTTTCACTAAAGGCGAGGGAAAGCATTCGGTCGCTTTCCAGCCAACAGGCGGTTTCGATATTTTCCGCCGGAAGCTGTATATAATAATTCGTCAGATCATTGGTGGTGAACGCGTTGTTTTCACCGCCGGCCATCAGCAGCGGACTCTCAAAGTCTTTGATATTCACCGATCCTCCGAACATCAGGTGTTCAAACAAATGGGCAAAGCCCGTTTTGGCAGGGTCCTCATCACGGGCACCGACGTCATATAGCACATTCAGCACGGCCATCGGAGTGGTATGATCTTCGTGTACGATAAACCGCAAACCATTACTTAACGTAAATTTTTTATAATCAATCTGCATGGAATGAACTTTCAATTCTTTTGAAAAGAAGTGCAAGGTAATAAGACTTCAATAACCGGGGGAAAGAATTCAGAGAATGCTTTTAACTTTCATGTTCAGTTCAACAGTACCATTGGGGGAACGGTTGACAACGATTCTCACCTTGTCGCCTGTGTTTTGTAGCATGGATTTATATAACTGAAGGTTTTGCGACATATTTTCATTTACACTGATCACGACATCATCCACTTTGAATCCAGCTTTTTCGGCCGGGGAATCTTTCATCACGTCCCCTACCCGGATCTCCCCTTCAACCCAATACAGGCCAAGGCCGGTATAAGAATAGTCAAACGGATCCCGGAAATGCGAATTGGGGGTTAAATAAAAAATTCGCTTGTCGTAGTTCAGTATGATATTAAACCGGCGCAAAACATCGTTCCCAATCAAACCTGCCAGATAAGGGTATGAAGTAACATTGTAGACATCCTCGAATATATGGGTCGGAATATTACGGAACCGGTAGGGACCCAGCTTAAATTCTTTCATGGTGGTCACCTGCATATTTGCTTTTCCGCCCATTCCCTGGGCCTGTGTGGGAAGCGGCTTTTTTTCCAGATTGAGAATGGCGCTATCCCGGATAAAATCTGAATTTAGTAAAAGGCAAAGACCAGCTCCGGTATCAAAATAGAAACGGGCATTCACCTCCCGGATATCGCGTACTACGGCGCCTTCTACCGGCAGATTTGAAAAGGCCGGTTTTAGCGTAAATCCACCTCTCGGATACTTGAAATTTCCTTTGGAATAAACATACATCTCGTTACTGTCGTAGTCTATTTTTACAATATACCGGGTATAAAAACTATATCCTATGATGCCGTCGATCCGGTCACCATACACACTGCTTAAAATATCATAGTCGCTTACGTGAAAATTGAGACTGTCAACCCTTATTTTTCCGAGCAGCAGGGATTGATTGTTCACATAACTCAGCCGCCTGACGCCGCCGATACCACTGATGAGCTTGTCCGTTAGAATCGGTGTAATGTTCATCCGGATACAGGTGGTGGAATCCAGCGAAATACCGCCGCTTCCGGTATCCATGATAAAATTAAGCGTATCGGGATAACCCACCAGCTGGGCCTTGACCACAACAACGCCGCCTGTAAAAGTTGAAAAGGGAACCTGGGTAATTAGTTTGGCAGAAGAGCTTGAGTTTTTTTGCGCCTGCACACCGGCGATACATAAGAGACCCAGAAAAATACTGCCGAGTAATTTACGCGTAGCAGTAGTCGAACAAAACTTATTCGTTTGGTTGGCTGTATTCATAATTCAAAAGCAGAACGTTAGTTTGGTGTGGGTTATAGCGTGACCCGGCTGTTAAATCTACAAATTTTTTAACAGCTTTCCTTCCCTTTTATATAATTATTGATTTGAAAAATTGCTGTCATAAATTTACAGCGTCTCCAATAATTGCGAAGATGGATTTGTCGAACCTCTATTCCAGGGCCCTGGAATTTAATTTTCTGACGGTAGAAGAGGGCGTTGCACTTTTTAACGAAGCGCCGCTGACCGAATTGATGAATGTTGCCGATCAGCTTCGGCAAAAACAAGTGGGACAGGGAATTGTAACCTGGCAGATCGACCGGAATGTAAATACGACCAATGTATGCATTGCGAATTGTAAGTTTTGCAATTTCTACAGAATTCCCGGCCATCCCGACGCGTATATAACAGATATCAATACCTACGTTAAAAAAATTGAAGAAACTTTCCGGTGGGGCGGTGATCAGTTGTTATTGCAGGGCGGCCATCATCCGAAACTTGGATTGAGTTTTTATACGGACTTATTCCGGGAGCTCAAGTCCCGTTTTCCCCATTTAAAGTTGCATACGCTTGGGCCGCCGGAGATTGCGCATATCTGTAAACTTGAAAAAAAATCCCACAAGGAGGTCCTTATTGCACTAAGGGAAGCGGGAATGGATTCTCTTCCGGGAGCCGGGGCCGAAATTCTGGTTGACCGGGTCAGACGCCTGGTGAGTAAGGGAAAATGCGGCGCACAGGAATGGCTGGACATCATGAGGGAAGCCCATCAGCAACATATTACGACCTCAGCCACCATGATGTTCGGACATGTAGAGACAATCGAAGAAAGATTCGAGCACCTGATCAGGATACGGGAAGTACAGACAAAAAAACCAAGGAATGCCAAGGGATTCCTGGCATTTATTCCCTGGACCTTCCAGGATGCAGACACTTTATTGGCCAGGATCCGGGGTGTGCATAATCTGACGACACCGGAAGAATATATACGGATGATCGCGATGAGCCGGATCATGCTTCCCAATGTAAAGAATATCCAGGCTTCCTGGCTTACTGTCGGGAAAGAAACGGCACAAATCTGTCTGCACGCCGGCGCCAACGATTTTGGAAGTATCATGCTTGAAGAAAATGTTGTTAGCGCTGCCGGCGCACCACACCGTTTCACCAGCAAGACCATCCAGGCGGCCATCCGGGAAGCAGGCTTTATACCCCGGCTTAGAAATCAGCAATACGAGTTCCGCGAACTGCCTCTGATCATGGAAGAGCAAATCATTGATTACTAGGCTCTTTAAGCCTAAAACCTTTTTAAACCCCAAGCGTAAAACCTAAAACTGGTACTTAATTGGACTTGCATAAACCTTTTTACAAGAGCAGATTCCTTTTCTTCAGGGACCCAAAAAGTAGTTTTGGGCTTTAGGCTTTGAGCTTTGGGCTAAAAAGGCTACTGATAATTTTTCTTCAGGGACCTAAAAAGTAGTTTTAGGCTTTACGCTTTGAGCTTTAGGCTTAAAAAGGGTAAGGCTTATCTAAGTGTTTTTTTTAGTTCAACGAATGAGTTAAAATCCCCTTTTCTGCGTTAAAAGGTTAATCCTTTACTATGCAGAGCCCCTTCCGTAAGTTAGTTCGCATCTCCGTCGTTTTATTTGCCACCATCCTGCTGTGTAATTTCTTTGCTTATTACCTGGTTAACAAGAAGTCGGCTGAAAATGAAGAACTTATAACGGCGAGATCACTTTCGGGCAGACAACAGACCCTGAGCCAGGTGATCGCAAAACAGGCTGCCCTGATTGCGGGTGGTTTGTATGGTGAATCGGAAAGCCGTCAAATCAAAGACAGCCTGGCCACCACCCTGGCCACTTTCAAACTGCAACAGGAACAATTGCTGAACCGGATCGGACAATCCAAAACACCGCTTCCGGCACATATATTCAAAATACGAATCCTTTTTTCCTATATAAATCCATATTACAACAGTATTACCGGCATTGGCCAGGATATCGTTCAGGAAGATCCGGTCATCTTGCAGATCAATAAACGTCTGTATTTACATCGGCTGATAGAAAGCGAGAACAAGTATCTGCCATTGATGCGCGATATTACCAGCGAGTTCACCGTTATCCTGAATGAAAAAAATGAGGAGTCCTCCGCTATTGAAGTCGGCAAAGTGCTATCCCTTGTTGTGGCTATTATCTGCCTGATCATCCTCGTACTTGAACCGGCTTTTAAAAAAGGGGAAACGAATTTCAGGGATCTTCAGAATGCGAAAAACGAATTGCAGCTTGAAAAAAAACACCTGGATTCCCTGCTTCAATCTCAGACAAACTATCTGATCCGAATCGACCGAAAAGGAAATTTTACCTATGCCAACCAGGCCTTCCTCAAAGCTTTTGAGTACGATGAGGATGAAGTGCTGAATAAACTTTTTCTCGGAACCATCTTTACCAAGGATTTGGTGCGTTGCCGCGAAGTGGCAAACGAATGCTGGAACAACCCGGGGAAAATCGTGAAACTGCTGATCCGGAAACCGTTTAAGAATTCAAATGATTTTGTTTGGACGGACTGGGAATTTCTGGCACTCAGTGACGAATCCGGGCAGGTGAAAGAGATACAGGGCATCGGGTTAAATGTAACTGATAAAGTAATCGCCCAGGAAGTAAAAGAGGAAGCCATCAGGACCCTTTCCTATGCCATGACCTATGCGCGCATGGGATCCTGGAAAGTAGATTTTGAAACGCAGGAGATCATTCTCGGAAATGAATTCAAAGAGCTGCTGGTGATGGAAGATGGTATTTCGGGAAAAATATTACTGGATCAATTTCTCGAGGAGTTTGTCGTACCGGAAGACTATCATGCGGTGAAAGAAGAACTTGCGGAGATATTCCTCAACCGGGAAAATGTGGGATACGAAAGTTCATTTTCATTTCGCGTCATCACCCGTGAAGGCTGGATGCGCTATTTATTCCTCAAAGGGAAAGTCGTGGACGTGAAGGGATGTTTTGGTATCGCCCAGGATATTACAGCCCAGAAAGAATCCGAGAATGCCCTGGTAAACAGCGAACAGAAATTCCGTCTGCTGGCAGAAAATTCGGAAGATATCATCAGCGTGCATGCGGCCGACGGTACCATCTGGTATCTTTCACCTTCTTTAACCCACGTGCTCGGCTATGAAGTGGAAGAAGTAATCGGGAAAGCCGTCCTGGACTATGTGCACCCGGACGACCAGCACAAATTTTTCAAAAAAGAAAGAACCCAGGATCTGCATGACCAGGAATCACTGATCGTCCGTTACCGGATTCGTAAAAAGGATAAAACGTATTTATGGCTTGAAACAATTATCAAACCCATCGTGGATCACAATGAAGTAATCAAACTGGTTTGTACTTCGAGAAATATTACCGGCCAGCGGATTGCGCAGGATAAACTGAAAAAGAAAGATCAGCTGTTGTACGCGGTATCGCAGGCAACGCATTTATTGCTCAGTAATACGGATCTGAACCAGGCTATCGCATTCGGTATCGAAATTCTGGGAACCAAAACCCAGGTGGACCGGGTATATGTTTTTAAAAATAAATTTGAAGAGGAATCCGGTCAATGGTTTACGTCCATTATGAATGAATGGAATGCCAACGGCCGTGAATCCAGGTTGAATAATCCCCGGATGGTCAATCTTTCTTTTGAGACCATTGAACCGATTATCACGCCACTGTTGTCCCGCCAACCATTCGTAAGTTACCGGTGGAAAGAAACCGATAAGAAGCTGCTCGGCATATTTGAACGCAACCAGGTAGAAGCCACATTATCCATTCCGATTTTTGTTAATGATTTTTTCTGGGGCTTTGTTGGTTTTGATGAATTTGTAAAAGACAAAGAGTGGACCGACGGAGAATTTTCAATTCTTCAGTCCTTCGCTTCTTCCCTGAGCGCAGCCATCCAGCGTAAGAAAATAGAGGACGAACTCATACAGGCAAAAGATTTAGCGGAAACCGCAAACCGCACCAAGAGCGAGTTTCTGGCCAACATGAGCCATGAACTGCGAACACCGATGAATGGAATTATCGGATTTACAGACCTGGTGCTCACCACGGAATTACAGAAAACACAGCGGGATTATCTGAAGAATGTTAAAAAATCTGCTTATGGTTTACTGGAGATCATCAATGATATCCTGGACTTCTCACGTATCGAAGCCGGCAAACTGATTATCGACAATACTTTATTCAAGCTGGACGAACTCGTGGAGGAAACGATGGACATACTAACGCTGAAGGCCTTTGAGAAAAAATTGGAAATGCTTTACCGGGTGGATCATGATATTCCTTCCCAAATCCTGGGCGATCCGGTGCGGATCCGACAGATTATTGTGAATCTGCTGGGCAACGCGATTAAATTTACAAAGGAAGGTGAAATCTATGTTTCTATACGGAAGCAGGGCGACGCGTATACGCATAACGGGAAAAAATTTCTAAATTTTATTATCCAGGTAAAGGACACCGGTATTGGAATTCCAAAAGATAAACTGCAAAAAATATTTGAAAGTTTTACACAGGCGGATAATTCAACTACCAGAAAATATGGCGGAACAGGCCTTGGGCTGGCGATTTCAAAGAGCCTCGCAGAACTTATGCATGGCACCCTCACAGTTGAAAGTGAAGCGGGTAAAGGGAGTTCGTTTTCACTTTGCCTGCCACTGGAAGTGGCCAATGACCAGCCGGAGATTCAGCTTCAACCTAAACCATTGCTCAAAAAAGTCCTGGTCGTGGATGATAATCTGACCAACCTGCACCTCATGGAAGAAACGCTGAGTTATTTCCAAATATATTGTGAAACCACTGACAACGGAAAAGATGCACTGCTGAAAATTGAATCTGCCAGATTATCCGGTTCGCCCTTTGACCTGATCATAACCGATCATCATATGCCCGGTATGGATGGACTTGACCTTGTCAAGGAAATCAAGGAATCCATTCCAGACGCAAACCAACCCATTATTCTCATGCTTTCTTCACTGGAAAAAAATCTTTACCAGCATGAAGCAGATAAAACGGGCATCAATAAATTTATTTCCAAACCAGTCAAACTACACGAGCTCAACAGCACGCTATTATCGTTGTTTGAAAAAAATATGCAGAATGATTCTCTGCATCCCTCATTTGAAGCTATTGAAAAAATCACACAGGCCGCCACTATCATGGTAGTGGATGATGATCCGGTAAATATGATGCTTATTTCTGAAGTCCTGAAAAGAATGGGCTTTGACGTGATCCAGATGCAGAACGGAAGGGAGGTAATCGAGACGCTGCATCATTATGATCCGGTGCTGATCTTTATGGATGTCAATATGCCGGAGATGGATGGATATACCACGACCCGGATTATCCGAAAAATGCAGACGATGCAATCAAAGATTCCTGTCGTTGCCCTAACGGCGGACGCCATGAAAGGAGACCGGGAACGCTGTCTGGATTCCGGAATGAACAATTATATATCCAAGCCATTCAAGCTGGAAGAAATAGAGGCTGTATTGAAGGAATATATGCTTTTAGTATAAGCCGAAAGCGTAAAGCCGAAAGCCGAAAGCAATGTTGAAATGTAAAAGTAACGGTAAGTTAGTTTTAATTGTCTGGCGTTAAGCGTTCGGCGTTAAGCGTTAAGCGTTAAGCGTTCGGCGTTAAGCGTTATTGAATAGCGGCAGTGGAACTGTTTAACATGCGTTCACCTTCATAAACACTCAATTTTACTTTCCAGATATTCAATTCTTTTTCCAGGCTGAGTTCAATCTTCAGATTTTTCATTTCTTCCACGATTGGAAGTAACTCAAAGCTCACCGAATTCATATTGTGTAGTTCTGTCGGGGTGCGGTATTGCGCGTTCAGGATAAAAGGTTTTTGACCTTCTATTTTGATAATAGTATTTTCTATTTGGTCATACACTTCCTTAAACTTAGCGCGGGCCTGCATGAAATTTGGGGAATTGAAAGTGGTGCAATTCCAGTTATAGACTTCATTGTTGGCTACATTATATTTCCAGATGCTGCAGTAACTGGCGCCGGGAACGGAAATCGTGGACTTGTATTCCGATACCTGCGCGTGCTGGGAAATCATGTCTCCCCGTATATTGTGAAAGCGGTTGGGATAATCGCGGATCACTTTTTCAAGCGCCACATTGGTTTTGTTTGAAAAAACATCTTCCTGTGAGAAAAGCCAGACAGCATTCAGCAGGAGAGCAAGGGTCAACATTGTGCTTCTCATAGCAGTGGATTTGAGAACTAAAATAATATAAAAATCCACCAGTTGCAATAGGGAAAATACGGTAGTTTGTTGATGATAAACGCCGGCCTTTCAAAGTGTTAGGTTCTATATTTTGGGCTTTGGGCCTAACTAAACAGGTATTCCACGTCTTCGCGGGAAAGGCTTTTAACGAACCCGTCGTCATCGGCAATAAGATCCTTTGCCAGGAGCCGTTTACGGTCCTGCAGTTGAAGAATTTTATCTTCAATACTGTCTTTACAGATCATCCGATAGGCAAAAATATTTTTCGTTTGCCCGATACGGTGAGTCCGGTCGATGGCCTGTTGTTCCACCGCGGGGTTCCACCATGGATCTACGATATAAACGTAGTCTGCCGCGGTAAGGTTAAGTCCGACCCCGCCGGCTTTGAGTGAGATCAGGAAAACGCGGCAACTGTCGTTGTCCTGGAAGGAACGAATGGCTTTTTCCCGGTCAGGCGCCGTGGTGCTGCCGTCAAAATATTCATAAGGAATTTCGAGTTCGATAAGTTTTTGCCGGATGAGGGCCAGCATACCGAGGAACTGGGAAAAGATCAGGGCCTTGTGGTTGCCGATATTTTCTGAAATTTCCCTGGCCAGTTCATCAAGTTTGATGGAATGGTTGGGATATTTATCCGTTTCATTCAGGATGGCCGGTGAATCGCAGATTTGCCGGAGTTTCATCAGGCCCTGCAAAATGGTTAGCTGTGATTTCTGAATGCCCTGGGATTCAATCGTACCCAGGATCTTATCCCGGTAATCATTCCGGTATGCGTCGTACACTTTACGTTGTTCTTCTTCCATTTCACAAAACAGGATCGTTTCTGTTTTGTCCGGAAGGTCGCGTGCAACCTGTTCCTTTGTTCTCCGGAGAATAAATGGGTACAATAATTTGCGCAGGTGGTCCTTCCGGTCAGGCTCGCCGAATTTATCAATGGGAATCGCAAATTCCTGCCGGAAAAATTCAATACTGCCCAGCATGCCCGGATTCAGGAAATTCATCTGTGCAAAAATGTCGAAGGTATTGTTCTGAAGCGGTGTACCGCTCATACACAACCGGTGTTTCGCCCGGAGCAGGCAGGCTGCCTTCGTTACTTTACTGGAAGGATTTTTAATGGCCTGCGATTCATCGAGCACTACATAGTCCAGCGGGATATCCATGAGCAGCTTGATATCGCTGCGCAGGGTGCCATACGTCGTGATGATCACTTCAAAATCATTCAGGGCTTCTTTATTTCGCAGGCGTTCGCCGCCATGGTGTATCCGGTAGGTGAGTTCGGGAGCAAATTTTTTAATTTCATTTTCCCAGTTAAAGATCAGTGTCGTGGGACAAACGACCAGCGCACGTAACTTACCGTAATGATATTTATAATGATGAAGGAAAGACAAAGCCTGGATGGTTTTACCCAACCCCATGTCATCGGCGAGAATGCCCCCCCAGTTTACTTCGTGCAGATAGTTGAGCCAGTGAAATCCATGAATTTGGTAAGGCCGCAGGATTTGAGACAGATGCGCCGGCGGGTCAATCTCTTTAATTTTTTTAAATTCCTTTAGCTGCTCGTATTTTTTTTCCAGGTGGATGATCAGCTCTTCTTCGTTTCTGTTTTCATATAACTCATCAATCACGCTGAGGTGATACCGGGACAGGCGGAGCTCGTTGCTTTTTCCTTCCCCAACCCGAAAGAGAAGGGCATATCTTTTCACCCACTCATCCGGCAATACCCCCAGGGTGCCGTCGTTCAAGGGTACAAACTGCTGTTTATTGGCAAGGGCTTTTTTGACGTCTGCAATGGTAACTTTCTGGTCCCCGAAAATAATATCCACTCTTGCGTCGAACCAGTCGGTACTGCTGCTGATATGAATTTTCGTCTGTGGCCGGGAAGTATTGAACCGGAAATTTTTCAGCGCTTCAAAACCGTGAACGTTCACTTTCATTTCCTGCATGGCATCCATAAAAAGAAAAAACCAGTTGTTCTTTAATACGTCACTGCCGCGCAAAGCCAGACCCGAAGAGCCATGGGGCTGGATGAACTGGGAATGAAGGGATTGGAGCTGGGTAATAAAAGCCGTTTCTTTTTCCTTATTTCGCTGGATGAGCAATACTTTATCTCCGTCCGGCACCACGAGCTGGTCCTTACCAATGGACGTGGTTTCAAAACCCTTATATGAAAAAACGGGTTGGAACAATAAGTAATCCCCCTTTTCCTGAAGAAGTATTTTTCTTTCCGGATCGCCGCTCTTTACCTCACGGATAAGTTCATTTTCGAATTCAACGTGGTATTCCTTCTGCAGGGGAATAATAAAACTGCGCAGCTGTTCAGGCCAGTCGGCTTTGGATATGGTCAGTCTGCCCTCGTTGAATTTTGAAACAACGGCGATGTCTTCCGGTTTATCCCAGAGGTAAAGGCAGTTATTTAAAAATAAGATGACCTGGCTATTGCATTTATTTTGCGTCAGGTCGATTGATTGTCCCGTAATCCGGGTATATGCCTTTACCTCAATATTATTTTTATTGACAGAAACCTTAAAGGAAGGGCTAACGGGATCGGGCGAAAGATTTACCGACTGCAGATTGGACGTCTTAAACGGCTTGTGTCCGTTCAAAAAAAAGATGAACGGATTTTCGCTGAGCTCGCTAAATAATTTTCTGTAACGGGGGTGCAAGTATTCGATGATCAGTGCCTTGGTATCATCAGGAAGTTCTTCCCCTTCCGTGTGGATGATATTCTCCCACATTCCGCTGAATGGTGAATTCCGGTTAAGGTATTTATTCACTTCCTGTTCCTGGGTTTTCCGCAAAGAGAAAACAAGTTGCCGGTCAGGTTCATTGAATTTTTCTGTATTGACAAATTTGGCAAGTTCAAGTTTTTCAATCTTCCCTATATAGGCGGTTTGTTGTTCATTGCTTTCACCGCTGATGGCATCCAGCAAAAAACCGGGATAGGAATCGTGGTTGAAATTAAATACCACGCCGAGCCGCTGAACGGAGCCTGTTTTTTGTTCCGGTTCCATTACTTCTTCCACGACTTCTTTTTCAAATTCGGGTTTCGGCCGGGTTAACGCAGCCGGATTTACGCGCTTGATGGAAACATCCATAACCCGCAGAAAAGGTTTTCCGTCTTTATAAGAAAATTCAAATTTTCCCTTGAGATCGTCCGAAAGAGAATACCCGTATGCTTCGAGTAATTTATTTTTTTCTTTATCCCAGTTACGGATACTGTCAAAATAATACGAACCATGAGCCTGTAATAACTGGAGAAATAAAATCACTTTGGGTAAACAAAGCGGATGATCCGTATCAGGAAAGGTAGAACTGGTATCAAAGTTTCTCTCTTCATTTTTCCGGATGATCACCGGATATACTATTCCGTCCAGCTCCACACTGGCTTTCACGACTTCATCAGATGCCAGTTCGATATGTGCTTTTTTGGATTGTAAAAATTTCCCTGCTTCTTCATAAACCTCACGGGAGCAGAGCAGGCGGATTGTTTTCGAATCAATCGACTTCATTTTTATCACCGTATGCGTCTGGTCATACCGGATCTCTTCCGCCTTTAGCATATTCCTGTCGAGCAGTTCCTGTAACTGGATCAGGGCAGCGGCTTCATGACGGCAAATATCACCCAGGTTATAGGGGCAACTGCAGCGAACGGATAGCGCTTTTGCATCGCGGAATTTCTGAACAAAAACTTTATAGTAGGTTGTGTAACTATCGTCCTTGATGCGAAAAGTCACCGTTTCGAAGAGTTCATCGTATTCAATAAGCTCTACATATCCAATGGCATGGATTTTTTTCCCCCGGCGAATGACTTCATCGGTTCCATTCGTATAAACGTATTTAATAAGGTGCGGTAGGGCCATTCAACTTTTCTGTTTTCCATCAGCCTGATTCCTGTAAAGTCGGTTGGGAAAAGGCTAATCTGCAAAAGTAAAGGAAAAATTTTATGCCATGAAAGTTTTAGAAGGTTTATGCCCTTTTAATGGCCCGCCATTAAAAAGAAAACCGGGTTTTTCAACTTTTTTGCCTCCCCGCTTCGAATAAGCTGGCATGAAGGGGCTTAACCGCAGGGCGTCAGGACCGGGAAAGCCATTTTTTTGGAAATTCGCAATGGGTCGATTCAGGGAAGCAATCGCCCGGTAAACTCCCGGGCACCCTTATCCGATGAAATTCCTACCGGCCGGGGCTCGCTATCGAAACCTGTTTTATTGAATGAAAAATCATGGCCGGCAATCGTTGGTCCGGTCGGATTTAAATAACTTGGAATAGCATTTGCCACTATAACTTTGTACCCGGTACTTCGTAAACCGATCTTCATGACGCGAAGCATTTTACTATTCCTGATTTTTTCCCAGGCTTTTTTTCCTTACGCCATTTCGCAAAAGCTTCGCAAAGCGGATAAGGAAATCATTGTTGAACTTCAGTCGGATATTGGTTATCTGTCCAACGACAAACTCGAAGGAAGAAGGTCAGGTACTCCCGGAGAAACACTGGCTTCGGACTATATTGTTGCCGGGTTTTCAAAAGCAGGTCTCAAACCCCTGGGTGACAGTGGCACGTATCTGCAGCGATTTGAAATTTACGACGGCAGAGACATCAGTCAAACCCGTTTCACGATAAATAATTCGGCGCTCCTGCTGAACACAGAATTTATTCCTTTGCCTTTCAGCGCACCCGGGAAAGTGGAAGGTTCGCCAGCCATTGCCTTACAGGAAAGCGGTTCGCCCTGGTTTTATGATCTGAAAGAAAGTATTGAAGCGGCTCAATCCAACCCACACTACGATTTGGGAAGAGTCCTTCGCGAAAAAACCAGATTGTTTGCGGGCAAGGGAGCCAGTGCGGTGATTTTTTACAACAGTTCAAAAATAGATGACGGGATTGTTTTTGATCCTGCGGAGGGAATCAAATCAGAAAAGATTCCGGCGCTCTATGTTACAAAAACCGGAAGAAGGAAATATCTGAAAGATATTTCCCAGACACTCGATGTGGAAATCAACGTGGTGATGGAAGAGAAAAAAAGATGGGGTCACAATGTGGTGGGATACCTGGATAACGGGGCGCCCTATACGGTGATCATCGGTGCGCATTATGACCATCTCGGTTTTGGTGAGGATGGAAACTCTCTTTACCGCGGACAGGAAAAAATGATCCACCCCGGCGCCGATGATAATGCGAGCGGCACTGCGGGGCTCATGGAACTGGGCAGACTGCTGAAAAAAACAAAGGGACTCCGAACGAATTATTTGTTTGTCGCGTTTTCCGGAGAGGAATCCGGACTCATCGGATCAAAATATTTTACAGAGCATTCACCAGTAGCGTTATCAAAAATCAGCTATATGCTGAATATGGACATGATCGGGAGGCTGAACGACAGTACGCATGTTCTCATCATCGGTGGGTATGGCACTTCACCCCAATGGGCCGAAGTGATTGGCAGCACGCTGAATAAAAAGATATTTATCCTGAACGCCGACTCGAGTGGTACGGGCCCCAGCGATCACACTTCCTTCTACCTGAAAAATATTCCCGTATTATTTTTCTTCACCGGCATTCATCCGGATTATCATAAACCGACCGACCAGGCTGATAAAATAAATTATACCGGCGAGTTGCAGGTGATCCGGTTGATTTATGCGATTACGCAGAAAATGGATGGCGCAAACAAACCGGTATTTGCCAAAACGCGGGACAAACAGTTTGGTGTGGCGCCCTCCTTTAATGTGACGCTGGGTATCATGCCGGATTATAGTTTTCCCGGAAGTGGTCTGCGCATTGACGCGATCAGCGAAGGCCGGCCGGCAGAAAAAGCGGGCTTGAAAACAGGCGATATCATTATTAAACTTGGAAATTATACGGTGATCTCTTTGCAATCCTATATGGAGGCGCTCTCTAAATTTAACCGCGGCGATGAAACAACAGTTGAGTTTTTAAGGGGTAAGGAAGAAATGAAAGCAGCGGTTCAATTCAAATAATATCATGAAGTCGTTAAAACTGGACATGGACAATATGGAAGGCGACTTTTTTGATGGCTCCCGGTTGCTCGGGATCGTAGCGCCATTAAAGGGTTACCGGTTCTGCTGGCAGTTGAACCGTCAGATGCGGCTTGACTTCAGAATTACAAACCAGATCGAGATCCCCATGATCAGAAAAAAACGTCAGTATTATTTTACCGTATACGAGTGTCCGGAACCACATAAGACACTCGTCCATTATTTATATAACAATCAGTTTGACGGAGAATATTTGTTACCGGAGTTCAGACACCTCGATTTTTTCTGGCTTTTGAAGGGAGATGCAGTATCCGATGAACTGATGGTTGAAATGGTGGGCTCCATTAAATCCATAACCGGCGTACAGCTGGTAACGGAACTTACACATACGAAGATTAAGCACCGGGAGCACCTCATTTTCTGATAATTAAGTTAGCTATTCATACTCGCCAGAAACTCCTCGTTGCTTTTTGTACCACGCATGCGTTTCAGCAATTCATTCATGGCTTCTTCCGTATTCATATCGTTGAGGTAAACGCGAAGTAAATTCATGCGTTGCAGAATTTCTCTTTCCAGGAGAAGATCATCACGGCGCGTAGAGGAAGCCACCAGGTCAATGGCAGGGAAGATCCTGCGGTTGGCCAGTCGCCTGTCCAGCTGCAATTCCATATTTCCTGTTCCTTTAAATTCTTCAAAGATCACTTCATCCATTTTGGACCCGGTATCTATCAGGGCAGTTGCGAGAATGGTCAGCGAGCCGCCATTTTCGATTTTACGCGCTGCGCCAAAAAATTGTTTGGGTTTCTGCATTGCATTGGCTTCCACACCACCGCTTAGTACCTTACCGGATGCGGGGGCGACGGTATTGTGTGCACGGGCAAGGCGGGTAATGGAATCCAGCAGGATCACGACATCGTGGCCGCATTCCACAAGACGCTTGGCCTTTTGTAAGGCCACAGTTGAAACTTTTACGTGTTTCTCTGCGGGCTCATCAAAAGTAGAGGCGATCACTTCTGCGCGAACGGAGCGTTCCATATCGGTAACTTCTTCCGGACGTTCATCTACGAGAACAATCATCAGGTAACATTCCGGATGGTTAATGGCGATGGCGTTGGCAACCGCTTTCAACAGCATGGTTTTGCCCGTTTTCGGTTGTGAAACGATCAACCCGCGCTGTCCCTTGCCGATGGGTGTAAAAAGATCGATGATACGGGTTGAAAAATCCGAAGGACTTACAAAAAGACTTAGCTTTTCGAAAGGGAAAAGCGGGGTCAGGTAATCAAAAGGAACACGGTCCCTGACTTCTTCCGGAGATTTATTGTTGATGGTTTCCACTTTGAGCAGAGCAAAATATTTTTCCCCTTCTTTTGGCGGACGAACCGATCCATAAACGGTATCACCCGTTTTTAAACCAAATAATTTTATCTGTGAAGGAGAAACATATACATCATCAGGAGAAGAGAGATAATTATAATCACTGCTGCGCAAGAAGCCATATCCGTCGGGCATCATTTCCAAAACGCCCTCAGCCTGGATCACGCCGTCAAATTCAATATTGAAATTGTCATTGCGGCGTTGCGGGTAAACCTTTTGCTGTTGGTCACCGTTTCCCTGTCGATTTTGTTCCGGAGCGGATCCATTTTCTTCATTCCCGTTGTCCTGGTTGCCGTTCTCGTTATTATTGTCTGAGGCTTCCGTTTCATCCGGCTCTTCTTCCCGATGCTGGCTTGAATGTTCCGGTCTCGGATGCGGTTGAGGTTTGTGAAATTCAACCGGGGCCGGGTTTTCATCCATCGGTTCGTCTTCTTTCTTACGAAGTTTTTTAACGATGGGTTTTTCTTCTTTTTTCTTCAGATCCTTTTTCGGTTCCAGTTTTTTAAGTTTTGGAGCCGGGTCGCCGCTTTCAACGAAAGCTTCTTCGCTGGAATTTGCCGTTGTTGTTTTTACAATACGTTTGCGTTTGGTCGAACCTGCATCTGCGCCATCTGATTTATCACTGGGCGTCAGGGCCTGTTTATCCAGTATTTTATAGACGAGTTCCTGTTTGTCGAGTTTTTTGGAATTCGGGATTTTCAACTGCTCAGCGATATCGAGCAGTTCGGGAACGAGCATGTCGTTTAATTGAAGTATGTCGTACATAGTAAAGCTTGAGAATTACGGCAGTTAGCACTGACCTGTAGAAAAGAATTTGTGAATGTATTTTGATTAAAGACGAGCGGAATGACTAAAACTGACAGTTGCGAGCAAAGGATAATAACGAATCAGCCTGATTCCGGTGCAATGATAATATAAAAACGGAAAATCTAAAAAAATATTTCAAGGATTATCTTTGCGCGGTTAATTCAACAGCAACCCTAAAATATCAGAATGTTCAATAAACGCGTCAAAATCAAGGATGCCCTCGGAATGCCGGCGGGACAGGAGGGTATAACCGTTATGGGATGGGTAAGGACCTTCCGGAACAACCAGTTTGTTGCCTTAAACGACGGATCATCCAACGAAAACCTTCAGATCGTGATGGAATTGGGGTTATTTGACGAGATCCTGTTGAAGAAGATAACTACCGGCAGTTCGATCCGGGTGACAGGAAAACTGGTGGCATCTCCCGGAAAAGGCCAGCAAATAGAGTTAAAAGCGGCCAGCGCGGAGATCCTGGGCCTGTCCGACGCGGATAAATTTCCGCTCCAGCCCAAAAAGCACAGTCTTGAATTTTTACGCGAGATCGCCCATCTCAGATTCCGGACGAATACCTTTGGTTCCGTCTTTCGCATACGGCACGCGCTTGCCTTTGCCGTGCACCAGTTTTTTAACGAACGCGGGTTTGTATATCTGCATACCCCCATTATTACGGCCACCGACGCGGAAGGCGCGGGTGAAATGTTTAAAGTAACTACCCTTCCTTTCGACCAAACCCCGCGCAACGAAAAGGGGGAGGTGAATTTTAAGGAAGATTTTTTTGGCCGGGCTACTAACCTCACGGTCAGCGGGCAGCTCGAAGGCGAGTTGGCCGCCATGGGATTTGCTGATATTTACACATTCGGACCGACGTTTCGGGCAGAAAACTCCAATACCGCCCGGCATCTGGCCGAATTCTGGATGATCGAGCCCGAGGTTGCTTTTAGCGATCTGGAAGATAATATGAATCTGGCCGAATCATTTGTTCGATATCTGATTGCCTGTGTATTGAAAAATAACCGGGCCGACCTGGAATTCCTGGCCCAGCGTCTGGCAGAAGAAGAAAATCAAAAGCCGCAGGCGGAGCGCAGTGAAATGGGTCTGATTGAAAAACTGGAGGCGGTTGCCAGTCAGGATTTTGAACGGATCACTTATACTCAGGCCATCGAAATCCTGATGCAGTCTTCCGCATATAAAAAGAAAAAATTCAAATACGAGCTTTCCTGGGGTGCGGACCTGCAGAGCGAACACGAACGCTGGCTCGTGGAAAAGCATTTTAATAAACCCGTGATTGTTTCGGACTATCCCAGGGAAATCAAGGCCTTTTATATGCGGCAGAACGAGGATGGAAAAACGGTGGCTGCGATGGATATCCTGGCGCCAGGCATTGGTGAAATCGTGGGCGGATCCCAGCGGGAGGAAAGACTGGATATGCTGGAAAGGAGGATGCATGAAATGCATATTCCGATAGAACAGATGTGGTGGTACCTCGATACCCGTCGTTTTGGAACCGTTCCGCATGCCGGTTTCGGACTTGGATTCGAACGTATGGTCCAGTTTGTTACCGGAATGACCAATATCCGCGATGTGATCCCATTTCCGCGCACGCCTAAAAATGCTGAATTCTGATTTACGTTTTACGCTTAACGCAGAACGCTCAGCAATTTGACCTTCAATATTAAATTTAGGCCATGTGAGAATCTCGCAAAGCTATTATTTTAGGTGTTAGATGTTAAGCGTTCTGCTTTAAGCCAAGTACCTTATCTGAATCCTAACACGATTATACGCCGTTCATCCTTTTTTATTTTTTCTCTTTTTGCTTTTAAATATTGTAATATATTCATTTTCACCCTGTTAGTCAATTGCCGATAATCGGTATAAATAGTTATTGACTTTTCCATGGTACTTTGTTTTGCATAGTACTAAAATATATCCTATATTTGTTTTGCAAGCGGGAATTCATTCACGTAAAAAGCAAGACCATGAACATAGAAAATACACAGAGCCAGATGCGCAAGGGAATTCTGGAATTCTGTATCCTTTCCATCATCCGGCGTGGAGAGGCCTATCCTTCCGACATCGTAGAAGAAATGAGATCTGCGAACCTGAATATCCTGGAAGGAACCCTGTACCCCTTACTCACCAGGTTAAAAAATGCGGAAATGCTCACCTATCGCTGGGTGGAAAGCAATTCGGGACCCCCACGTAAATATTTTTCCCTTACCGAAAAGGGGTTGGCATTTTACCGGGAACTGGAAACGACCTGGAAAGAACTTGCTGACGCGGTGGATGCCCTGGCGAATAAAAGCGAAAAAATATCGGAAAATCCATAATCAAACCTTAACAATCTCCAAATAAGTATACAATGAAAAAGATCATCAACATAAACTTTCATAGCCGGGTCATCCCGATTGAAGAAACGGCTTATGATATTTTACGCAAATACGTTGAGAGTTTGAAAAATCACTTTGCGGGTGAAGAAGGTGGCGACGAAATCGTCAACGATATTGAAAACCGCTTCGCAGAACTTTTTTCGGACCGGCTCAAAAAAGGCGCTACCTGCATCACAGATGCAGACGTGGAAGAAATCATAAGCAGTATGGGTCGTCCTGAAGATTTTGATCAGGATGAAAATACAGGCACTAATGGCTATACCAGCGGGCGGTCGTCTTCAGCATTTGCAGAAGAAACAGCTTCCGAACAGCCTCACCGTTTATATCGTTCCGAAAATGATAAAATGCTGGGTGGTGTTTGCGGAGGTATCGCCGCTTACCTGAGGATAGACTCCTCCATAGTAAGGATCCTGTTTGCTTTTCTGACACTTGGTTTCGGAACGGGCATTCTGGTTTATCTCGTGTTGTGGGTTGTTCTTCCGCCCAGATCGATGGTTACGAATATCCGCAAAAGACTTTTCCGCGATTCCGATCACCGGGTCATTGGTGGCGTGGCGAGCGGTCTTGCAGCCTATTTTAATATAGAAATCTGGATTCCCAGAATTATATTTTGTCTTCCGCTTATTTTCGGAATCATCAGGTCCATCTTTCGTCATATCTGGTTCGACTTTGACAGTTCATTTTCCTTTATTGCCAATGGATTTGGCGGGGGATTAACCACCATCTATATCATACTCTGGATCGTTTTACCTGAAGCCAGAACCGCTTCGGAAAAACTGGAGATGCGCGGCGAAAAAATTGATCTGGAATCTATAAAGAATACAATAAAAAGTGATCTGGAAGGATTCAAACAAAAGGCGACAATAGTCGGAGGAGAAATTAAACAAAAAGCGCAACAGTTTGGAAATGAAATGAAAAACAGGTCCGGTAGCGTCAGGAAAGATATTTCATCTGTGAATGTTCCACGCAATGGAATCGGACACGCCATCGGCGTGCTGTTCAAAGCATTCTTCTTATTTATTTCCGTGATCATTACGTTTGCTTTAGTCACCGCTTTAATCGGGCTGACTTTTACCGGGGCAGGCGTACTTCCGCTGAAGAGTTATTTTTTCCAGGGTTTCTGGTCGAACATCATGATGTGGGGAGTCCTGGTCCTTTTCCTGATCTTACCAGTTATAGGCATATTAACCTGGCTGATCCGTCGAATTATTGGTGCGAGAAGCCGCAACAATTACCTGGGATATACATTCGGGAGCCTTTGGGTAATCGGCCTGATCTGTTTTATTGTTCTCCTGGCCAGTTTCAGCAGAAATTTCAGCTCCCGTAATGGAATAACCGATAAAATTAATCTGGCAAGTCCGGCCCAAGGCAAACTGATCGTAAAAATGGATGAGTCAAGACCGGATTTTTTCGAATCCGACTGGATGGGTATCAACTGGCATCATAAGGGTCCTTTCTTCGACGTTTCGGACGACAGCGTGGTCCTGAATAACGTACGGATAGAAGTTATTAAAAGTGAAGACAGTGCCTGGCACCTCAATTTGGAAAAGCTGAGCCGGGGCAGCACCGGAGGCGAGGCATTGAAAACAGCTTCGGAAATTAATTTCCTGGTTGTCCAGAATGACAGTCTTCTTACCCTCGGACGCGGATTTTCAATAACACCCAAACAACAATTTCGTAACCAGCAGGTCTTGGTCCTGATTAAAATACCAGTCGGGAAGAAGATCTTACTTTCCGAAAACCTGGATCAATATCATTGGTTTAACATAAACCAGAAATGGCATAATAACGGAATCAATATTGACTGGGATGATAACAATGACTATAACAGTGATTCCTGGGAATCCAATACAGAATATGTGATGACGGACCACGGATTGGAAAGAACAGGAAAAAATGGGAGTGGCGACATCGAAGAACCAAACAAAAACGCCATACCCGACAGCAATCAAAAGAAGAAAGACAATCCCAATGACTACCGGTACCATAAGCCAAAATCGGCCAAATCCGCCGCAATTCATGTTTCGGACGGCTCAGATTCAAATGAGAACGGGGATTCTGACACCGGCTCTACCCTGCTTTTATTGACCAGGCTGAGTTAGTCTGTCAGAGTAAGAGAAAAGTCCCGTCCCGGCATTACGGGGGCGGGACTTTATTATTTATTGGCTGCCTGCAGCGCAAGTTTTAATTTCGCGCTCGGTTTCTTAAACTTCAAACGGCTATGAAAAAAACTCCCTTTACGCATAAACACCTGGAGCTGGGTGCAAAAATGGCTGAATTTGCGGGATATAATATGCCGATCAGTTATTCCGGGATCAATGATGAACACCTGGCCGTTCGAAATAATGCCGGCATTTTCGATGTAAGTCATATGGGCGAATTTATTCTGAAAGGACCCAAGGCCCTCGATCTGATACAAAGCCTTACTTCCAATGACGCTTCCAAATTAGCCGAGGGTCAGGCACAATACAGTTGTCTTCCGAATGAAACGGGCGGCATTATTGATGACCTGCTTGTTTATTGTATCAGAAAGAACGATGTATACATGCTGGTGGTAAATGCTGCAAACATTGAAAAAGACTGGAGCTGGATAAAAAAAAATAACACAGAAGTAAAGATGGAAGATATTTCTTCCAAAACCTGTCTATTGGCCGTTCAGGGACCCAATGCCACGCGTCTCCTGCAGCCATTGACTTCCATGGATCTCATGAATCTGAAGTATTACAATTTTGTAAAAGGAAGTTTTGCCGGGGTGGATAATGTTTTGATCAGCGCCACAGGATATACGGGAGCCGGAGGCGTTGAAATTTACTTCGAAGACAAAAACGATTCAGCTAATAAAATCTGGGATGCTATTTTTACCGCCGGAAAACCTATGGGCCTGAAGCCTGCGGGACTGGCTGCCCGTGATACGCTCCGGTTGGAAATGGGTTACTGTTTATATGGAAACGATATCAGCGACAGCACGTCTCCATTGGAAGCCGGACTGGGCTGGATCACAAAGTTTACAAAACCCTTTGTGGGGCGTGAAATAATAGAAGAGAAAAAGAAACTGGGGATTCAGAAAAAGCTGGTAGGATTTGAAATGCTGGATAAAGGGATTCCGCGTCACGGATATGAGATCAAGGATTTTTCAGGAATGCAGATCGGGGAAGTTACATCAGGCACACAGTCACCTTCGTTAAATAAAGCCATTGGATTGGGTTATGTGCGGGATGCTTTCTCAAACTCCGAAGCAAAGATTTTTATTAAGGTCAGGGATAAACTTTTGCAGGCACGTGTTGTCAAACTTCCATTTTTATCTTGAAGGGCAGGAGTTTTCCGTAACGCAGATAATTTTTAATTGAATTTTATTTTGACCTGATGCCCAATACAAAACCTTCTTTGTTTACTTCCATGTCCCCGGCCCTTTTGCATTTGTATGATGCATCACAGGCAACGGTGGTGATCATAGATGTATTACGGGCTACTTCAACCATTGCCACCGCCTTATATAACGGCGCGCGTCATATTGTACCGGTGGACAGCGTGGCAAAATGTATTGAACTCGGCCGTCAGATTAATTGCGTCACCGCCGGAGAAAGAGACGGAAAGATTGCGGAAGGCCTGAGCCATGGCAATTCACCGTTTGAGTACAGCAGGGAATTTATCAATGGAAAAATTCTTGTGCTCACAACAACCAATGGTACGCGCCTGCTTCATATGGCCCTGGAAAAAGGGGCGCGTGAAATTGTAACGGGTTCGTTTGCCAACCTGGAAGCGGTAACCGAATATCTCTTCCAGCAAAAAAATAATGTCATCCTGGCCTGCGCCGCGTGGAAGGACCGTATCAATATTGAGGACGTATTATTTGCCGGGGCGTTGATTGAAAAAGTCCGCCAACATTTCACGATCGAATGTGACGCGTCTCATATCGCAGTCAATATTTACAAAAAAGCATCGGGCGACCTGTTTGATTTTTTGAAAGAAAATAATGCCTCCCATTATAACCGGTTAATGTCGTATGGGCTGGAAAAAGATATACGTTATTGTCTGGAACCGAACATGGCCAATGTGTTACCGATTTATGAAGCAGGGAAATTGAAAATTTACTGAGCCATTTCCCAGACTTCCATTTTTCTTTCAAAAACGTCCAGCGGCATACAACCGTCTTTCAGCACTTCATCATGGTATGCAGCAATATGAAATCTTTCTCCCAATTCTCCTGTATACTGCGTTCGGAGTTCACGGATCAGCATAGCCCCCGTTTTATAGCTCAGAGCCTGCGCCGGATCGCCGATATATCTTTCAATTTCTGCCGTGGCGCCCTGTTCACTGATGGCTTCGTTTTCCATCATATATTGAATGGCCTGTTCCCGCGTCATTTTTTTCTCGTGCATGGCAACGTCCACCACCAGCCGGATGGCCCGGTGTATCTCATCTCCCAGGGCGCCCATGTATTGATAAGGATCGGTGTAGAGACCCAGTTCCTTACCCAGGGATTCTGAATACAATGCCCATCCTTCTCCATAGGCTCCGTACCAGGCAAATCTTCTGAACCGGGGAAGGAGGGTATCTTCCATTTGCAGGGATACCTGGTAGTGATGGCCGGGAATAGCTTCGTGAAGAAAAAGTGATTCCATACCCGAAGTAGTATTGAACCGGGTAGCATCCAGGATCGGCACATAAAAAATTCCAGGCCTTGAACCACCGGGGTCTCCCTGCAGGTACTCGGCGGCGGCGCTTGCTGCACGGAATGCTTCTGTCTGACGGATTTCGAATTTCATTTTAGGTGTACGACCAAAAAGTTTTTTGAGGTTGGGATCAATCGTCAGTTGAATCTTTCTGAACGCGCCCAAAACATCCTCCGGTGTTTTATATGGCATGAACCGGGGATCATTCTTCATAAAAGTAAAAAAGGACGGCAGATCGCCGGCATAACCGGTTTTTGTTTTTGTAATTTCCATCTCCTCCCGGATTCTCTTTACTTCCGAAAGGCCGGTCTGGTAAATCTCTTCCGCCGTTTTATCGGTGGTTGTCCAATACCGGATCAAATAATCATACAATTTGTTTCCGTTGGGTAGTTCATCAAATCCAATGCTGCTGCGACTCTTAGGCAGGTATTCGCTTTGTAGGAAGTCCGACAGTTTTTTATAGGATGGTACAATGGACTGGGATATCAGTTTGGACATATTAAAAGTTATCCTTGCTTTATCCGAATCGCTGATGGAGGGAGGAATGAGGTTAACGGGCGCATAAAAAATGCTTTTGGTAATATCCTCAGTGACCATACTTTGCATTTCTGGTATCATTTTCACGACGAGACATCGTGGAAGAATATACCCGTTCTGCATTCCTCTTCTGAAATAGGCAATGGCACTATCTGCCCAGGCCTGAAATCCCGAGGCTCTCCTGATCCAGTTGTTGTAATCCTCAACCGTTTTAAAAGGCTGGACCCCGCTGCCGCTACCCATCTGACCCAGAAAAATGGGAATTCCTTCAAACTGGTTAAAGGGCATATACTGGATATTGGGCATCGTTATGTTATTGGTGACCAGGTGTAAATCAATCCCCTCCAGGCTCATTTTCATTTCCCTCGTAAAAATATCATAGCTGATCTGGTCATTCTGATTGAGCTTATCCCGGTCAAATACAAGGATTTTATCGAGGTAACGCCCATAAAAATTGCGTAAGGTATCCAGGTAGCTATCCGTAAAATCAACCGGAAACTGATCATTGTAGCGGTTATCGCCGTTTTGGGTCGCTTCCAGAGGAAAGTATTTCATCCGGTCATCGTAATAATCATTTAAAACCCGGCCGAAGGCCCGGTTATTCCGTATTGACCGGTCAGAATGCATGAGTTTACAGGAACCAATAATACAACAGACCAATAGGAATACGTATGAAGAAAATTTCATGCAGATAAATTTGGGAACTAAAGCTAAGCAATTCATTTATCAGGGAAATATGATCCAAATAATTTTCAGGACAGAAATGCATGGGAATTTATTTTTTCACATATCTTCGCCAGACTAAAGCTACTTATCCGGCTGTATCTCTTACCTTATGCATCCCAATCTCGTATTCATCAAAGCTGTATTTATCAAATAAAATAAGCCCTGGCAACGGATTGGTACAACAATTGCTGTCTGCGTTATATATTTTTAAAGCATATCGATTATTCACTAACTTTTCTTAAAATGATTCTTATGAAGCTTAGGTACATTCTACTGTTCGCAGTTTCGTCACTGTTTCTTTTCTCCTGCGTGAGCACCAAAAAATTCAAAGAAATGCAGGCCAAGATGCAAGGCCGCTTTGACTCACTGAGCGCTGAATATGCAAAACTCCAGGGCGACCTGAAGAATTGTAATGATCAGACTGCTTCCCTCACCACAAAAAACACAGGCTTACAGGGACAGGTAGACGAATTAAACAAACAAATTTCATTCCTCAGAGAAAACAATACTCAGGCTTTGAAACAACTGGAAGACATGTCGGTGATCTCCGGTGCACAAGCTGAAAGTATCAAGAAATCATTGGACAACATCGGCGCTAAGGATGCGTATATCCGCGATCTGCAGTCGGCCATGGCCCATAAGGATTCTTTGAATATGGCGCTGGTTATGAACCTCAAAGGTGCCGTTGGGAATGCGAACGATTCGGATATCAATATTAAAATTGAGAAAGGTGTTGTTTTCATCGACATTTCAGACAAGATGCTTTTCAAAAGCGGAAGTTTTATAGTAACCAAAGGGGCAAAAGATGTTCTGGCCAAGGTTGCTGCTGTTCTTAAAAACCAACCCGATGTTGAATTCATGGTTGAAGGAAATACGGATGATAAAGTTTATCGCGGACATCCGGATTTAGTTGACAACTGGGATCTGAGTTGTAAACGCGCCACTTCAGTTGTGCGCATCCTCGCAAAAACTTATGGTATTCCTCCAGCTAAAATGACTGCTGCCGGGCGTGGTGAATACGTTCCGTTAATGCCGAATGATTCAAAAGAAGGCCGGTCTGCCAACCGTCGTACGAGGATCGTGATTCTTCCACAGTTGGATCAGTTCTTCAATCTGCTCGAAACAAAGAAATCATAGTCTAATTTCATATGAAATCATTTTAAAGGTCCTCCATTCGGAGGACCTTTTTTGTGCACCCTTTTGAAGCCTAAAACCCAAAGCGTAAGGCCTGAAACTTTCAGATGATAGATGATGTTTATCGCGTATCGTGTATCGATAAACGATATACGATTAACGATACAGGGAAAAAGTTTACGCTTTAAGCATTAGGCTATAAAGGGGTTAATATCCCCTGATGTTTTTCCTTTCGATGTAATTTATGAAGGCCCGGTTGACAACCCGGTTGCCGCCTGGTGTGGGATAATTGCCGGTAAAATACCAGTCGCCGGTGTTTGTGGGACAGGCTTTATGAAGAGATTCGATGGTTTGATAGATTACTTGTACGGGGGTTTTAATATCTGGCGGCGTAATCAGTTCCGCTATTTTATCCGAGATCTCCTGCGTTGTAAATGGCTTGTAAACCTGGCGAACGATATTCTCTGTGTGTAACTGGCCCATGCGTTCGAGCTCCTTGCAACGGTCATACATTTCTGCAAGGCAATTTTCCTTTCCTCGTTCATGCATGAGCGTTATAGCCGCGCGGAATGCAATAAAATCACCGAGTTTACTCATGTCAATTCCGTAACAATCCGGATAGCGGATCTGGGGAGCAGAAGAAACGATTATTATTTTTTTTGGTTCCAGCCTGGCCAGCATGCGCACGATACTTTCCCTCAGCGTGGTTCCCCGAACGATCGAATCGTCGATCACGACCAGGGTATCCACCCCTTTTTGTACGGTGCCGTAGGTAATATCGTATACGTGTTGTACCATTTCATTACGACTGGCGTCAGCCGTAATGAACGTACGCATCTTGACGTCTTTTGTCGCAATTTTTTCAATCCGGATTTTCCGGTTGATCATTTGCGATAGTTTTTCTTCGGTCACGTCGTTTCCCCAGGAAAGGATCCGCTCGATCATGACCTTTTTCAAATAGTCATCCAGGCCTTTCCACATACCGTAAAAAGCAACTTCTGCTGTATTGGGTATGAAGGAAAAAATACTGTTTTTGAGATCGTGGTTAACCGAATTCAGGATTTGTTCGCTCAGGTTATATCCGAGTGCAATCCGTTCGCGATAAATTTTCTCATCACTGCCCCTGGAAAAATATATTCTTTCAAAACTGCAGGCGCGCCGCTCTTTCGCCGGAATAATTTGTTCGACCGAAAACCGGCCGTCTGATTTTGAAATGAGGGCATTTCCCGGCATCAGTTCCAACACTTCATTTTCTCCCACATTGAAAACGGTTCGTATGGCAGAACGTTCGGACGCAGCGATGATGATTTCCTCGTTAGCGAAATAGTAAGCCGGCCGGATTCCGTGTGCATCACGAAATACGAAGCCGTCTCCGTTCCCGACCAGCCCGCCCACGGTAAATCCGCCATCGAAAAGTGGAAGCGCTCTCTGCAAAACTTTTTTTAGATCCAGTTCTATCGGCGTTTCTTCATCGGCCTGTACAATAAAGTGATGGATCACTTCCATCATGGCTGCCAGGTCACTCTGTTTCTGAAATTCACCTGGTTCAATATTAATCAGGGCAAAGAGTTCATCCGTATTCACGAGGTTGAAATTGCCTGCCAGCGCAAGATTGCGGGCGGGTATCGTATCTCTTTTTATAAAAGGGTGACAAAATTCTACATTATTTTTTCCCTGCGTGCCATATCTTAAATGACCGAGCAGCAGTTCGCCCATCACAGAAATATGTCCTTTCAGCAGACCAGGATGTTTGATAATATCGGGTTGATATTTTTCAAGGTCCTTTACTTCTTCATTGATCTTTGAAAATATATCAGCAATAGGCTGATTATTATTACTGCGTATGCGGTGCAGGAAGGGGTGGCCTGGTTCGATATTAAGTTTTACGGATGCAACACCGGCGCCATCCTGGCCGCGGTTGTGTTGTTTTTCCATCAGCAGGTAGAGCTTATTTAAGCCATACAATGCCGTACCATATTTCTGGAGATAAAAGGAGAAAGGTTTGCGAAGTCTGATGAAT
>Ga0209863_10000067_pt1 | contig 62749 bp, 53 predicted proteins | sample OrgsoiDNA2013046_FD_185796 | JGI IMG/M metagenome (GOLD analysis project Ga0209863, IMG submission 185796) | Permafrost soil microbial communities from the Arctic, to analyse light accelerated degradation of dissolved organic matter (DOM) -... | ecosystem: Environmental > Terrestrial > Soil >...
TGGAGTCTTTTCCCCCGACATGCGCTGGATCGCTTACGGTTCCCGCGAATCCGGCACGCAAAGAATCTATGCCACGCCCTACCCCGGTCCCGGGCCGCGCATCCTCATTTCCCCCGGCTACGGCGGCAACCCTGTCTGGATGAAAGATGGGCACGCCATCCTGTACCTGGGCGACGCCGCCAATCTTGTCATAACCGACGTTCGCGAACAAGGAGCCGACTTGATCGTCGGCAAAACCCGCCAAATTCCTCAAGTCATCGAAGCCCCGGTCGGCGAGGGCTTCCCCATGGACGTAGCCAAGGATGGCCGCATCCTCGCCATCACCCGCGGGCAAGACAACCGCACCCAACTCGTAGTGGTTTCCAACTGGGAGGCCGGCCTGAAGAAATGAACTTACTTTGTGGAACACAACTTCGGAGGGTACCCCACTCAAGGCGGGTGGCCGACCTTTTCAAGGGGTTGGACTTCCTTTCCCAAAACGGAATCTTGGGTGCCCCGTCCTTGCGTTTTTTGCAAGGGCGGGGCGCGACGTTTGAGAATGGACTGTCGGTGCGTGCGCTACGAACCCGGGCGAGCCAATATGGCAGCGTGAGCTTCGCCAATGGAGGGTTTGGCTTAGCCGGAGGCGGGGAGATCGTTTTACCCGGAGCGGCTATCGAAGACGCGTTCGGCAGGTTGGGATTGTGACACCCGGCGCAAGGATACGGTGAGAGTGAAGCACATTTCTATGCGCCTGCGAATCGTATGTTCCTTCCCCCAGAGTACGCGTTTTTGAATTGCTGCATTTGTGGAGGAGGTGCGGCGGTGCCGGACCTTCCGTGCATGCATTGCCCTCCTCCGGAGACAGATGGCCTTCAAACTATTCCCTCGCAGTCCATTAAAGATGGGCAAACGGCGAGTTTTGTAGTTGTAGAAACGGGAGGCACTCCGATTTCCTATGCTTGGTCGTACACGTCTCCATCCGGTGCGGGAAATGCGCCCAGAGTCAGCTTTACATCTGCAACAAGCGCTAATACGGGCACAGATGGTCATTGGTTTGCGTTACCCGACGTGGCCTGTCCAACCCAGGCACAAATTCCAGCCTATTACGACGCCAAATACACGTTATCCGCCCGTGTAACATTTCAAGATCACAATGTGATCACGAAGAGTACTTCTCTAACGGTAAATTCATACTGGAACCCTGCGGGTACGACAGATCCCAACGTCGCGAGGATTGGGGGAGTTCCCATGATGGCCGCCGATGGCAAAGGGGTATGGCGAGTGACTGGGATGGGAACTCTTTCACGGGTTGTACCAACCACTTCGACGATTTACGTTATCCCGACTAGCCAGTTTTACAACAAGACTGTCCAGCACGAGCAGGCTCACGTAAACAACTGGATTCTTGGAACAGGTCACCTTTTTGGTGATCTCTTTATCCCTACTGATTTCTATAACCAGATCAGGAACACTACGGGCACATCGCAAGCCGATCTCATCAATCAGCTTTCGGCGGCCCTTAAAACTTACGTCAACGCCCAAGAAGCTATTGTTGCGCAACGCGAGATTCAGGACGAACACCTTGCCCACGTCGTGTCGGATCCGATTGCACCGCGCTACGTTTATCAAGAGTGCCCTTAAGGGTTGTGAGTTTCTATGAATCGAGAATATAGAATAGTTGCAACGGTCTGCCTGCTGAGTCTCAGTCTCGCAATGGCTGAGACAGCAACGGCGCAAATAGATACGCTAAGAGTCGCGCCAGAAAAGGATTTAGAGGATCTGTATGAAAGGGCTGCCGCGAGCCAGTTCGTCGTGACCGGTACGGTCGTGCGAACGGAGGGTATCGGTGAGCGATGGACTGAGGAACTCAATCAAAGGATCAAGACGGCCCAAGATCTTAGCGTGGCGCGCCATGGAACGCTTGCGGTGATTGAAGTAGAGAAGATGGTTTGTCGCGAGGCCGATTTTCGAGCTCGACCATCTCCGATATCGGAGGTCCCTAAGACCATTTACATCTTTTTGCCCAGAGATGAACCGCAGTGGGTAAATGGTCAACTGAGGGAATACTTTTTGGATGGTCAGCAATACCTTCTTTTCCTCGTCCCGCTTGAAGAAAAGATTCGCGATCGTTGGATTAAGATCTACGACCTTGATCCCAATCGTTCTTATTTTCGCGGTGAGCAGCACGCGCGTGGGATCGTCCCTCTTAAAGCAAGCGAAGTCGTCCTCAACGAGGTAACGCGGCTTTGCGAGGCCGTGCGCCCTGCCGACGTGGCGCAGAAATTGACTGCACTTAGGAAACTCGAATCCTCGGGAGATTCGGTTCTTGAGAAGGACGCGCGGCAGGCCGAGGAAAATCTCCAAGCGGAGAAGCCTAAGTGAGCTTAAAAAAGGGACCGGCTGATGAGATAACCGTGTCGGCTCCTAACGAGCGAGTGGACTTGGTGTTGAACAAAACAACCGGGGCCAGACTGGACGCTCACCGGCTTTCGCGAACCAGAACTAGCGCCGTGCCCAAATACGGTTATGCCCTTCCCTTCCGCTTTCAGAACCAGTTCCAGAATTTTCAAATTAGTCGTTGACTTAAGAACCCACTGGCCGCACCATATCTATAAGGGGCTGTACCGGAAATGGATCGGAGCCGTAGATCTTAACTCCTTTGTTTTCCGGATTTTCCGTGTAAGTCCTTTCAACTCAAAGATTTTGGGCCCCTGGCAACGTATCTCGTTGATTCCAAAAGATCGAGGCGGAGGGGGGGTACCCTTCAATGTGCAACGACGTTCACATCCCGCGTTGCGCAAGGTTCGTCACTTGGAACCCGGCTCCGCCTTCCGCGCTTCCGGCAAAGGCTTCCGCGGCAGCATCTCAGAGCGGTTCGCCGCGTGATAAACCACCGACGCAATCACCGCCGACGCCTGCATCATATCCGCCGGCGGCGCATGATCGTACGTATCCATGTCGGAATGGTGGGTAAAGTTCGAGTAGTCCAGCTCATCCTGGATGAACTGAAACCCGGGCAACCCCACAGCATCAAACGACAGATGATCCGTTCCGCCCGTGTTCCGAATCGTAATACTCCCCGTCCCCAAATCGCGAAACGGCGCCAGCCACTCCTCAAACAGCGGCCGCATCATATCGTTCCCCTGCAAGTACGCCCCGCGAATCTCTCCAGCTCCGTTGTCGAGATTGAAATACCCTGCAAGCTTGTCGAATTCCGGCGTGGTTTTCATCGTGGCTGGATCGGCAAAGTGCTGCTTCACATAAGCCATCGACCCCAGCAACCCTTCCTCTTCGCCGGTCCACAACCCAATCCGCACCGTGCGATCCATCTTCAGATTCAACGCCTGGAGCACGCGCATGACTTCAATCATCACCGCGCTGCCAGCCCCGTTGTCCGTCGCTCCTGTGCCTCCGTGCCAGGAATCAAAGTGTGCCCCAATCATGATGACTTCATCTTTCTTGGCTCCGCCGGGAATCTCGCCAATGATGTTGAAGGAATCGACATCCTTTTCACCGGCAGTAGTCTTAAGATTGACCCGCAATTTCACCGTCTGATTCTTCGCGATCAGCCGCCCAATACGGTTGTACTGCTCCCGCGTAACGGAAAACAGCGGCAGCGCCAGTGGATACTTGGCTTCGTAAGCAAACGCCTGCTCAGCAAACGTAAGCCCGCCCTTGGTCCGCGCATCCGAAATGAAACCTGCGACCGCACCCTCCTGAACCAGAAAGTCGTTAAGCTTCGCGCGCACATCCTTAACCGCATCGAAGATCTGGTCGATCTGGTCTTCCGTAAGCGTGCTAAAAAACTGCCGCCGCTTCTGCGGATCATCCGGCACTTGCAGGTTCTTGATATCAACCTGCACTTTCTGCGTGGGCGTCGGAGCCTTCGACATCTCCGCCAGATCCGCATCCGAGTCGCGCTTGAACAAGGCGTCTGTTGCAGCCGGAACCGGATCGGGATCGGAAAGCAGAACAATCTTGCCCTGCAACTTCCCGCGGTACGCCGCCTCGAACTTGTCGAGATCCTCCTGCGCTTTCTTGGCACTGTACGTCCGCGTGATCGGCGCAAGAACTGGCTCTCCAATCACCACCCCGGGTGTAGACCGCGTCCATGCCAGCGGCGTAGCCCGGAGATGTGAATACCGCGGCTCCGTCATCTCCACGGAATACTCTTGCAGCTCCCAGTTGCGCCCAAATGGCCCCCACGGCTCCAGATGCACACTATGTATGCCGTAGCTCTTCAGTCGCTCCACTGTCCAGTCCGCGGCTTCCTGCGCCTCCACCGAACCCGTAAGCCGGGGCCCGTAACGATCGGTGATCATGGAAAGAGTGTTCATGACCTGCGAATGGTCGAAAGCCTCAGTCTTAATGCGCTGCACGACAGAGAGGTCAACGCGATCCTTATTCTGCTGGGCTGGAGCGACGGAGCCAAGGACCGCGACCACAAAGATGAACAGAGTTCCCCGCATAACTAAAACCCGAATTCGTGACAAGTTCTCCTCCAGAGGGCGTGACTGACCAGCAACATAACACTTGACACTTGCGGATTTTAGCATCGAGTCGCAGGGTGATCCCGCACCCATAGCTTCCTGCCCCGATAAACCTCCACACTCGATCCTCCGAGAATGGCCGCCAAAGACCGTGTAACGCAAGCACGCTCGCCCTGCCCAATTGTGTTGGACCCACCCTAGCCATCTGGCCTAGTCTGTGGATTATGCGGAAAGCTCGCCCCACGGCCCCGCTGGCCATCGCATTTAATCTCTTGCTCTCTCTAACCGCGTGCGGCGGCAGTTCAAACAGAACAACCCCAACTACCCCCCCACCGACGCCGCCCAACAGCGTCACTCTCACGCCGGTGGTCTCCGGCCTCTCCAGCCCCGTCGACCTTCAAGCAGCAGACGATACCACTGGACGTTTATTCGTCGTCGAGCAGCCAGGCACAATCCGCATCTTGCAGAACGGAGCCTTGCTCCCGACGCCGTTTCTGGACATTCGCTCCCGGGTGACCTTTAGCGGCGAGATGGGATTGTTGGGCGTGGCGTTTCACCCGGGCTTCGCTCAAAGCGGACGTTTCTACGTGAACTATGTCCGGGGGCCGCAAGCACAAAGACAGACCGTCATCGCGGAATACCAGGTTTCCGCTGCGGACGCGAACCAGGCAGATCCTGCGACCGAACGAATCCTGCTGGTTGTCAACCAGCCCTTCGACAACCACAAGGGCGGACAACTCGCCTTCGGCCCGGACAAGTTTCTGTACATCGGCCTCGGGGATGGCGGCAGCGGCGGCGATCCCATGGGCAACGGCCAGAATCTCCAAACACTGCTCGGAAAGATGCTCCGAGTTGACGTCGATCACATGACGGGAGCCCTTCCCTATGCGATTCCAGCCGACAACCCCTTCGCCGCTGGAGGCGGCCTGCCGGAAATCTGGGCTTATGGCCTACGCAATCCCTTCCGTTTCTCTTTTGATCCGGCAACAGGCAGGCTCTTCGTCGGAGATGTCGGCCAAAGTGCCTACGAAGAAGTCGACATCCTACAAAAGGGAGGCAACTACGGCTGGAACGCGATGGAAGGCCTGCACTGCTACACCCCAGCCGCTGGCTGCGACATGACGGGCCTGATGTTACCGATTGCGGAGTATTCCCACTCCGAGGGTATTGCGGTCATCGGCGGGTACGTCTATCACGGCACCGCGATGGCGGGACTGGCGGGCAGTTACATCTTCGGAGACTTCGGCGTCGGGAAGATTTGGCGCCTTACGCAGGATACTTCCGGCGCTTGGCAGCGCGTTCTGTTACTGAGCGGGGGGCCGAGCATGAGTTCTTTTGGCCGGGATTCGACTGGCGAGCTCTACCTGCTGGACTATAGCGGAGGTGCGATTTCGAAGGTTGCGCCGTAAATTCCCGCAGATGCAAAAACTCTGAAGATCTCTCATCACTTACCCGCCTCAGAACCGTCCAGCAAGTCGCGGATTTTGTGCGCCAGAACATCGAGAAGAAAAGGTTTCTGCAAAACTGGAACCCCGCCGTCTCGTTCTCCAGATATCGCAGGCTCCGCATAGCCAGACATGAAGAGCACTTTCATCCGAGGCTGATGCTCCAGCAAACGTCGCGCCAAGTCCCTCCCCCCGACATTCGGCATGATGACATCGGTCAACAAAAGATCAATGCGTCTCTTGTGCTGGCTGACAATTCTCAGCGCGTCCTCGCCATCCGTCGCAAACAGGACGGTATAGCCTTTGCGCTGGAGAAACTCCCGAACCAGGTCGCGGATGCCGTCCTGGTCTTCCGCCAGAAGAATGGTCTCGGTTCCCTGTGGCGCGGCATCGATGGCATTTTTGTGATCTGATACAGACTCTGATACGTCCGAGGAATCTAGCTGCGGCAGGTAGATTTCGAAGGTTGTCCCTCTCCCCGGCAGGCTGCTTACCTGGATTGCGCCATCCATCTGCTTAACACCTCCATAAACGGTGGCTAATCCGAGGCCTGTGCCCTTGCCTGCTTCCTTGGTGGTGAAAAACGGTTCGAAGATGCGGGACTGAGTTTCGGAGTCCATCCCAATGCCGTTGTCGCGAACCAACAGTACGACGTACTTCCCAGGAGGAACGCCGTTGCAAGTCGGCGCATCCCCCTCTTTGACGTCGGCGTTTCTCGTTTCCAAGATCAAACTTCCGCCATGCGGCATGGCATCACGGGCGTTCACGGCGAGATTGAGAATCACCTGTTCGATCTGCGCGGGATCCGCCTTCACTCTTGCTAGGGAGGGGGCCTGTCGGACCGACAGTTCAATGTTGTTCCCGATCAGCCGATCCAGCATTTTGGTGACGTGCACCACAATCGCGTTGAGGTCCAGCACCTTAACGTGAAGGATCTGCTTACGGCTGAAGGCAAGCAGTTGCCGAGTGAGCGCGGCAGCCCGGGTCACGGCGCGCCCGATCTCTACGATATCCTCTTGGGCGGGTTCCGCTGGATTAATCCTCTCTCGTAGGCGCTCGTTGTGCGCCTGTATGAGCATGAGGAGATTGTTGAAATCGTGCGCGACCCCGCCAGCCAGTTGACCAACAGCTTCCATTTTCTGCGAGTGCCGTAGTTCCTCTTCGAGACGCTTATGGGTGCTGATGTCGTACAGGACACCTTGCATCACCAATCCGTGATTTTCCGTTTCCTGCAACAGAACGGCTTCATCCCGAAACCAGAGAACCCGTCCGTCGCGTGAGATCATGCGGTACTCGGCAAAGAAGAGTTCATGAGTGTTCTGAAAGCGTTTCTCGGCCACCAGAGCGATTTCGCGATCTTCCGCCTGAATGGAATTCATCCAGCTCATGGGGTCGGCCAGCCACTCCTGCGGGGAGTAGCCCAGCATGCTCTCGATTTGCGGGCTGACGTAGTGCCAGGGACCGTCGGCGCCGAGTTCGGCCACATAGGTAATTGCGGGCAGTCTCTCGACGAGGGTACGGTAGCGGTCCTCTACCGTCCGGAGTTGGGTCTGCGCTCGATCGTGCTCAATGGCTATACCCGCCAGGTGCGTGGCGTGGGCGATGATCTGCAAATGCTGGGCATCGGGCGCGCACGGCTCGCGATAGTAAAGGGCAAAAGTTCCAGCCACAGCACCCCCGGGAACTGAGATCGGAGTCGACCAGCAGGCTCGCAAGCCATGTGGCAGAGCCAGATGCCGATAGTCGAGCCACAACGGGTCGGTTGCGATATCGGAAACTACGACCAGCGCTTTTCGAAATACAGCTGTCCCACACGATCCAACGCTCGGCCCGACTCTAGCTCCATTGATCGCTTGGCAATATTCCTGAGGCAGGCTGGGCGCGGCCCCGGTCCGCAGTGTCATGCCGTCGGCGTCCAGCAGAAGCACCGAGCAAAGCAACCCCGCATGCTCCTTCTCGATTCCAGTGCACAAAGCTTCTAAGATCTCGGCTAGTGGGTTCCGGGCCATGACCATCGCCAGGATCGTTTCGTCGAGCTGTGGCCAGGTTGGTGCTGGAGATTGCGCTGGTCGCGCTTTTCCTGCTCCTGTGGTCATGCCTACCCCCAGAGTGGGAGGACGGCAGTCAGAGAGTTGAAGCCTCCGAGAACGCCCTCGGATGTCATTATCTTTAGTCCCGTCAGGACAAACCAGTTACCCGCGTAACCCTGATCTAGAGCGGACCGCTACGGATTTCAAACCACGCTAGTTGGCATCAACTTTATTCTTGCCTCGCTGTAATAACTCCTCTGTCCTGACGTCTTTCATGTTAAAGGGCAATATTGGAGGAGTACCCTGCAAAGCGTACTAGAGGAACCCGGAATCGCGATCCCCAGCGAGCTCGAGCAGGCCTTCCGAGACCAGCATAAGCTCGTTTTCCGAGCTGCCTATCGGGTCACAGGCAACGCTGCGGACGCCGAAGACGTATTGCAAACAGTTTTTCTGCGGCTTCTGAAGCGTGACGTTCACTCCAGCACGATGGAGAGTCCCGAGAATTACTTGCGCCGGGCTGCGGTCAATGCCGCTCTGGACGTGCTCCGATCGCGCCAGACCATAGCCACCGTGCCTCTCACGGAGGAAACCCCCGCTGTACCGCAACCCGAAGCCGGCGGACTCCGGCTCATTCTGGCGCACGCCATCGCTCGACTCAAACCGAGGTCCGCAGAAATTTTCGCTTTGCGCTTCCTCGAGGGATTCAGCAACCAGGAAATCGCCGGAACCCTCGGTATTTCACAGGTGCTAGTGGCGGTGATTGTCCATCGCACCCGTCAGCAACTTCGCAAGGAGCTTCGCCCTTATTTTCGCTCGAATCGTCGTCCTCAAAGCCGCCCTGAAACAGGAGATACATTATGAAAAATCATGACCTCGAACATCTACTCTCGGAAATCCGCAACGAGCCTGTCGACGAACAACTCGTTTCCCAGGCTGGCGAGCGTGTATGGAAGGCGATTGCGGGAGCGCCGGCCACCGGTCTCGATAGCAGGCATACGCTCCGTGGTTGTGAGGATTTTCAGGCGTTAATCCCGGCCTATGCAGGGAAGCAATTGCCGGATGCGCGCAGGCTATTGTTGCAAGATCACATTCACCTGTGTGTCGCTTGCCGGCATTCCCTTGAACAACTGCGAAAAGGCGAAACCCAAACGATCTGGCGGCCCAATGTGGAGCATCGGGGCTTCCCGTTCTTGCGGTGGGCCATGGCTGCAACCGCGGTCCTAGCCGTTGGGTTTGCGGGAATCGCTTTGAACAATGGACTCCTCCCCGGTCAAAACTCGGTTCGCGGATCCGTACAGAATGTGGATGGCGCGCTCTATGCTGTTTCTGACGAGCAGGTGCGCTTAGTTCCAGTGGGCTATCAGATCCGGAATGGAGACGATCTGCGGACAGCAAAGGGCTCGAACGCGACGATTCGGTTGCTGGACGGCTCACTCGTGGAGATGGATGAGCGCTCCGATATCTCGGTCTCCCGCGAATGGAAGGGCACCACAATCCGTTTGGATGGCGGTCATATCATCGTTCAGGCAGCCAAGCAACGGACTGGCCGTTTGTATGTAGCTACAGACGATGGCTTGGTATCGGTCAAGGGGACGATCTTCTCCGTCAACCACGGAACGAAGGGCTCCCGCGTTGCGGTGATCGAGGGTGTGGTGCGAGTAGCTTATGGTGACCGGACCGCGGAACTTCGCGCCGGAGATGAGGAAACCTCCAGCGCCAACGTCTCCAAAGTTCCCATCCAGGATGAGATTGCCTGGAGCAAGAACTCCGCGAAATATCTTGCCCTCCTGGGAGACTTTGCCCTGCTGCAAAAGCAGATCGAGGCAATTCCGGGTCCCGGCTTGCGCTACTCCTCGGATCTTTTGGCCTACGTTCCAGACCACACGGTTGTCTACGCGGCGATTCCGAACCTGGCGACGACCTTGGGAGAAGCCAGCCGTCTTTTCCAGGAACGAATGCAGCAGAGCCCGGCACTTCGCAACTGGTTTCGGGAACAGCAGCGCGGCAGCGGTCCGAAGCTGGACGCCGTGGTCGAACAGCTAAAGACGTTCAGCAGTTATCTGGGCGATGAAATCGTGCTCACAATAACGAAGAATGGCTCGGACTACAGCGAGCCGGTCATTCTGGCGCGTGTTCGCCAGCCAGGATTGGACAGTTTCTTGGAAGTCGAAGCGAAACGTCTCAACACAAGGCGTTCGCAAACTTCTATACAGCTTGCGCGCGACCCATGGGCTATGGCACCCACCGCCGGACGCCCGCTCCTGGTTTATTTGAAGAACGGCATGCTAGTCGCTAGTCCGGATGTCGCGGAACTCCAACGAGCGGCTTCACGGATTCAGCAGCCCGGTGCCGGACATTTTGCGGAAACCTCGCTATACCAGCAGGTGTCAAACTCTTACCAGCAGGGAGCAGGATGGCTCCTTTGCGTCGACATGGAACAAATAACGGCGAAAAACGTACAAGATCGAGGGGACCACTTGGATTCGGGCATGGATAACCTCCAGTATCTGACGATGGAGCGCCGCGAAGTCGCCGGCAAGACGGAAAGCCGGGCTGCGCTGGCGTTTTCTTCCGAACGGCAAGGCGTTGCGTCCTGGCTGGCTCCGCCCGCCTCCATGGGCGGTCTGGAATTCGTTTCGCCTCAGGCCAGCATGGTGACATCGCTGGTCATCAAGAGTCCCCGTAGCATCTTGGAGGACTTCTTTGGAATGCTGGGAAAGAACGAAGCGAATTTTTCCCAAGACCTTTCCGAATTCGAATCCAAGACTGGCATCAATGCACTGAATGACATCTCCGCTCCGCTAGGCGGGGAGGTCACCATGGCTTTTGATGGTCCGGTCTTGCCGACCCCCACCTGGAAGGTGGTCTTCGAGGTTTATGACCCGACGACACTCCAGTCCACGATCCAGAAACTGGTCGACAGTCTGAATCGCGAAAAAACTCAGCGCGGGGAAACTCAGAAAGACGGGCCCCTCCAACTCACGCAGAGGCAGGTTGGCTCGCAAACCTATTACACTCTCCGTCATCAGAAGGATCTGGCTTCCGAGATCGACTACACGTTTGTGGACAGTTACTTTATTGCTGCGCCGGATATTGGCACGCTCTCCCGGTCAATCAGGGACCGCCAGGCGGGCAATACGCTGACTCACTCCGCGACCTTCCAGACCCTTCTGCCGAATGATGGCTACACCAATTTCTCAGCGATTTTCTATCACAACACCGGCCAGGTTGTCGGCCCGCTTGTAGAACAGATTAGATCCACGGGGACCCTCACACCACAACAACAGCAATCGATCAGCTATTTGCAGGAGAACACCGCTCCCGGTTTAATTTACATTTACGGCGAGCCGCAGAAGATCGTAGCGGCAAGCAACACGGGATTCATGGGCTTTGATCTCGGCACCCTGATGACGCTCGGGCATGGCCGGAACTTTCTGCCAGAGACGCTGTTTATGAAGCCCCGAAGCCGTCCCGTGGTGACCACGAGTCCGTGAGTACAACCGTCCAAAGCGGAGTGGCACCAGATAGTGCGAACCGGCCAGCCCCAGTTGCTCCGGCAACGCCGTTGATTGAGTTGCAGAGCCTTTCCGTCCGCTTCGGGAATAGAGAAATCCTGAAGGACTTAACCTGCGTTTTACGCGGCCGCGCCATTGGCCTGCTGGGACCCAATGGCGCAGGCAAGTCGACTCTTATCAACACGCTCCTGGGCTTCTACAACCCCACCTCGGGTTCTGCCACAGTCCTGGGTCACGACATTCGCAGGAACACCCGTAAAATCCGCAGCTTGGTCGGATACATGCCAGAAAATGACGCGTTCATTTCGAAAATGAACGCAGTCTCTTACGTGCGAATGATGGCGGAGCTTTCGGGCCTGCCTCCGGCGGCCGCGTTGGAGCGAGCACATGAGGCGCTCTTCTGCGTGGGCCTGGCGGAAGCTCGATATCGAGAACTGGGAACTTATTCGCTCGGCATGAAACAACTGGCGAAGCTGGCCCAGGCGATTGCTCACGGACCGAAACTCTTGATTCTGGACGAACCCACCAATGGCCTCGATCCCTCCGCGAGGCAGCGAATGATCCGTATGATCCGCGATATTCGCGACAGCGAGGAATTGCAGATCGTACTGTGTTCACATCTTTTGCGCGATGTAGAAGACACCTGCGAGGAGGTCTTGATTCTGAACCAGGGTCGTATTGCGCATTACTCGAATCTGGAGCAGGAACGCAGAGGCAATAAGAGATTCCTAGAATTGGAGACTTATGGAGCCAACGGCGATTTTGCGGATGCGATCGAGAAACTTGGCTGTGAGTGCGCCACTTCGGCAAACCGCATGAAGATAGTTCTTGCGGACGCGATCGAAATCCGGGACATTTATCGCATTGCAGCCGAAATGGACGTTCGCATCCGGCGGCTGAATTTTCGCCGCGATTCGTTGGAGGATATTTTTCTGAAGGCAATGGAAAGCTAGAATGCTCCTCCAATGAACAAAAGGATGAATCCCTGTGGCAGTCTATAGGCGGACCTACACTTCGTACAGCGGTCCCCTAACTCCAGCTTGGTCCCGCTGGCTCGTATTATTCCGTTATTCCCGCAGCAGCCTGTTTCGCTCCAAGCTTCAGACCGGCCTCTTCGTGCTCTGTTTTTTCTATCCACTAGTGTGTTTACTCACCATCTACTTGGCGCACAACTTGAGCTTTCTGGCTAAATTGGGAGCGGTGGGCGGACAGATTCTGACGATTGATAACAAGTTCTTCTACTATTTCGTAAACGTTCAGGGCGTGCTTGCTTTCGTGCTCACGGCTTTTATGGGCCCTGGCCTGATTTCTCCGGATATTGCCAATGGCGCGTTGCCTTTGTACTTCTGTCGTCCATTTTCGCGTGCCGAATACGTACTCGGAAAAGCCTCTGTACTGGCCATTCTGTTATCGCAAATCATGTGGATCCCAGGGCTGATCTTGTTTGCCGTGCAAGCGAGCCTGGCTGGCTCGGCCTGGACTTGGGACCATCTTTGGATTGCCTGGAGCCTCATCCTCGCCTGCTGGATTTGGATTGCAATTCTATCTTTGCTGGCCATGGCGCTGTCTGCCTGGGTCAAATGGAGAATCGTCGCTGGAGCGTTGCTGCTGGCCGTTCTGTTTTTTGGAGCTGGCTTTGGTCAAGCGGTGAACGTCGTGATGCGTACCCAACTCGGCCATTTTCTCGACGTTGTGTATTTGATGTCGACCGTGTGGAACGGGCTGTTTCGCGTAGGCGATAAGCGGGCTCTTTCGTCATTGGAAGCCTATCTGGCACTCTCCGCGTTTTGCGCAATCTGCCTCGCACTGCTAATTAGAAAAGTGCGCGCTTACGAGGTGGTCCGGTGAACGACCGCATCGTCTTCCAGGATGTCTCTAAGTTTTACGGCGAGATCCTTGGAGTGAACCGCGTGAACCTGTCGATCCCACACGGCGTAACCAGCCTCGTGGGCCCGAATGGATCCGGCAAGACCACTTTGATGAACCTGATGACAGGACTGGTCCGCCCTACTCGCGGACATGTTCAGATTCTGGAGTACGCGCCGGACGAGCCGGAAAAGCTCTTTGGAATTCTGGGTTACAGCACCCAGTTCGATTCCTTTCCCAAAGGCCTTAGCGGATTCCAATTTGTTTCCTCGTATCTCCGACTTGCAGGCCAGGATGCGAAAACCGCGGACGACCTTGCTTGGCGTGCGATTGAGCGCGTCAACCTTGCCGAAGCTGCTCAGCGAAGCGTCGCCAGTTACAGCAAGGGGATGCGTCAGCGCATCAGGTTGGCGCAAGCTCTGTGCCGGAACCCTCGAGTGTTGGTAATGGACGAACCCTTGAACGGCCTTGACCCTTTGGCGCGAGCCGAAATGATTGCCCTATTTCGGGAGGTTGCGGCCGACGGGCGTTATGTGATCATCTCCAGCCACATCCTTCACGAAGTGGATGCCATTTCGGATCAGGTCATCCTGATGAGCAATGGGTACGTAGTCGCCGAGGGCCAGATTCACAGCGTGCGCAACGAGATCCAGGAACATCCCGCACAAATTCTCATGCGCTGCAACCGGCCGCGGGAGGTCGCGGCGAAACTGATGATGAGCGAACAGACGATCGAGGTCCGGATCCACAGTGACGAGGGCGGCTTGCTGTTGAAGACCCGCGACCCGGACCGTTTTTATCTCATGCTCAATCAAATCGCCTTGAGCGGCATCGACATTGAATCCGTCGCTCCGGCAGACGACGACGTGAACTCCGTCTACGAATACCTGATCGGTAATGACGAGGTCGTCCGATGACACGGCTGTGGTGGAACCAGATTCGTTCCGTTATTCGCCTGGAGATGAAGAAGACCTTCTTCGCCCGCCGTGGACTTTGGATTTACCTGCTAGCTTTGTTACCGCTTCTCCTTTTTACCGGACACTCAATTCAAAGCTCTCGGCAACAGGCGCGGCGGCAGCGTCTCGTTAGCCAAGGTGAAAAGAAATTGATGTACCGTGATCTGCTCGCGGTGCGATCGGACATGACGAGTGAGGAGGTGATAGCCTTGCTGGGTCGACCGCCATCGCGTTTTCATTGGAACGAACAAACGCCTTCGGGAAACGATTCCTTCGTGGTTGTTCCCCACGAAAGCTATCACTACTCCGACGGGAGCGGCGATTTGTATGTCGAGCTAGCGAATGGGAAAGTGACCAGCGTGGAGGTTCGCGATGGCTACAACCGCGGCGAGGATTCCGTCATTTTCGCGGGCGTGTTCCAGTTCTTTTACTTGCGGCTGGCGGTCTTTTTTGGGTGCCTTGGGATTTTCATGAATTTGTTCCGTGGCGAAATTCTTGACAAGAGTCTGCACTTTTACTTTCTTGCGCCAATCCGTCGCGAGGTTCTCATGGTTGGGAAATTCCTCGCCGGGCTGCTGGCTACATGTGTCATTTTTGTCGCTAGCGAGTTGCTGCAGATTATCTTGTTTATATCGAGCTTCACTCCGAATGCGCAGGACCTTTATCTCTTTCACTATCATGGCATCGGGAACTCTGTGGCGTACCTTGGGATCACAGCCCTTGCGTGCTTGGGCTACGGGGCCTTCTTCCTGGCAGCTGGGATGTTATTCCGGAATCCCATTCTGCCTGCGGCCGGGATTTTGATTTGGGAGGCGTTGAATCCGTTCTTGCCGGCGCTGCTCCAGAAATTTAGCGTGATTTACTATCTGAAGGCATTGTGCCCGGTAGACATCCCCGTCCCGCCCGGGACGCCGCCGGTATTTGCCCTGTTGGTGTCCAATTCCGACCCAGTGTCGCCGCCAGTTGCCATCCTTGGTGTCGTTTTGATGGCGGGGTTGGTCCTGTATGTTTCCACCTTGCAAGTTCGCCGAATGGAGATCAACTATACAACTGAATAACTGCTCCTTGTGATATGGCGCTACTCGGGGCTTAGTAAGGTGGCTTCCCAGAGGCATTCCCAGCCACAGAGCAGGGCGCCCAACAGGGACTCGCGAGCTGCTCGCATACGCGTCGAACTTATCCCACCCCGTAGAAATCTGATATAAATGAAACTTGAGTGAGCTGCGGAGAGGTGGCCGAGTGGCTGAAGGCGGCGGTTTGCTAAACCGTTGTACGGTCAAAAGCTGTACCGGGGGTTCGAATCCCCCCCTCTCCGCCAGACAGTCTGAGTTGTAGAGAGAATCCGCCGGTTGGAGGTGGATTCTCGCAGAATAGCCGCAATTCTGAGGGTTCCCTGTGAGAGCCGGACGAGAGAGAACTGCCCTGCCTTCTCCTCGCGCTCAACTTCATCGTATTTTTCTCCAGAGTGGAGATCGGCAGTCCAGCTTCACGACATGCATTTGGGCAAGCCGTAAGACGATTACACCCCTATCCAGGCCACAACCTCCGTGATGCCGAACGCGGAGCTGTGGTAGCGCCTGCCTCCGGTCAAGCGAGATCATACCCAAGGGTTGGACAGCCCCACACAAATGCAGATCAAAGCGAAGAGGTTATTACTCGTCGCCGGGCCTCCGTTGGAGGCCTTTGACTAGGGTTTTTACCAGGGCGCCGTTCGGTAAATCGCCGCTGATCTCCCAGAACATGACGCCGGCCAGGTGGCGCTTGCGCACGTAGTCCATCTTGAATTTCAGCGAGGTGGGATCGTCATAGGTCCAGAAGTTGTTTCCGTCGTAGAGCCAGGGGGACTTCGTAATGGGATCACGAAATTTGCTGAACTGGCTTTCGACGGCAACGATGGAGTTGTATCCGGAACCGAAGCCCTCGGGAGTGCCGGGCTCAAACAAGCCATTGTCGATACTGGAAACACCGGTCCATTCGTAACCGTAGAACGGCACCCCGAAAACGATTTTCGCCGGCGCCACGCCCAACTCGAGATAGGCTTCGACGGCTGCATCGGCATTGTTCGACGGATCGGGGTCTTTCGAAGAGCGATAGAGCGGAGCAACGAAGCCTGTGGTGTTGTTCCAGGGCCCGTCGAAATCGTAATTCATCAAGTTGAAGAAGCTCAAGGAATGCTGAATTGTCTTGAGATCGGTGAACTGATACGCCCAACTGCCAGCAGATGACGCGATGGAAAGGGTCATGTTCGGGCGGATGGCATCGAGCTGCCTGCGAAACTCTTTCAGGAGCGCCGTGAAATTCGTCCTGTCGGTGTCACTGGCGGGAAATTCCCAGTCGACATCAATTCCGTCAAAGATGCGGGGTTCGTGAAGTCCGGGAGCGAAGTTGCCGTGGATGTACATGTCCACGCAGCTCTTGACGAAGGCTCGGCGATTGGAGGGGAGAGCAGCCGTGCTGAAAGCGTTGGGGTCGGCGCTCCCGCCGCCAATCGACATGATGATGTGTAGTTTTGGGTAGCGTTTCTTCAGTTCCTGAAGCTGATGGAAATTGCCGACGAAGGCATTGAGGGCCGGGCTATCGGGCTGACCGTCGACGGTTTGGTCGGCGGTGAGAGGGTTCTGGTAGTCGGCCCAGGTATCGAAACTCGCGCACTGATTGTTGACCACATTGGCGAAAGCGTAATTGAGATGGGTCAAGCGCGTGGCGGAGCCGCTGGTGATCACGTTCTTGACGTAATAACCGCCGTATACGCCCCACTGTGGGAAGTAACCCACAATTTTGTGCGCGGACGGAGGCTGTTCCGAGTCATCCGATTGCGGTGATTGTTGGGCGAAAAGTGGAACGGCAGCTACCCACAGGATTACGCCGAGACACGTTGCAAATTTCATAGGATCAACCTCCGCTGTAAGAACAAGCCATTGAAACGATTTAATCGAGAACCGGAGACGCGGAAAGTTTAGCGAACCCGGGAGACAAGTGCAAGAAATCATTAACAGCGACGCAGGGTGCCGCGAAGGTTTCCAGGCGAGCGGCAGGCAAGCGGTGGCGCCATTTCCGCTGGGCGGCCATTCTGACAGGGTTGGTCTCGTCTCCAGCGGGTTTCCTAAAGCGAAACCAACATTCGTAACCCGGCCAGAGTAAGTCTCGTGAAAGCAGCAGACGTTAAACGAACGCCGCTATTTTGCCGTTTGGGCGAGTACCTCGTCCGGAGAGTGAGTTTCGAATGTGGACTGCCCGCTAGCAGGCTGCGGAAAAATGGATGATGTGACTTAGAACCTCTCCCAGTTTCTGGACTTTGTTAGTGGGAGAAGAGCTTTGGCTGCATGATCTGTAGCCAGAAGATCTTTTTTTCGGCCCAGCGGGTAGAGACTCGACTTTGACTTATCCGGTTTGAAGAGCCAGATTTCGCATGCGGACAAGGTTATAAGCAGCGGCGGCAAAGGTGAAGACCCAGCCCACCTTGAAGATGCCACGGTGCCGGACCTTGCGCAACAGCGCGATCGTCTTGAGCCATCCGAAGGAATACTCGCGAGCCATTGGCGTGTCCCTGTCGATCTTGAGCTTCTTTTGTTTACTCGGCGTTATTTCAGGGATACGTCTTCGTGTAGGGATTCCATGGCGCTGTGCGATTTCGGTCTGCGATGCCGAGGCAGACCAAAAGTTTGACCTGCCTCAATCCGCTCAGGGGCAAGAACAGTTGATGGAGTTGGTTTCGATCAAAACTATACTGCGCGGTTTGGATATGGACAAGAAGGATAAAGGGCGCATCTTCAATCTCGCCCTTGCTGATGCGAAATTGAATGACAAATCTACACGAGCGGAGGACTTTGGCTCCTCATCTCTCTCAGACCTCGATGAGACACTGCAAAGGATCGCAGAGACACAAGCCAAGCTGAAAGGTTCTCAGAAAAGCGATGACGACAAACGCCCTCATCTGAAGAATTGAATTCCGTATGGGCGCAACATTGCGGATTTTAGAGTCAGACTCATCTGACCCTTGCATTTCGCAAAGTATGTGGCCTCACGCCGAGCGAAGACAAGCGCCAGCTCTAGCGAAAACAAACTTCTGGCTTCCTTGCGACGCCCTTTTGCCAAATCAGCTCGCCAGACCAAACTAAGAAATCATTCATGAACTTATGGTTTGTCGACCCTTCGGAAGCTGGTAAACCCTTATTCCGATTTTGTGTGCGAACTGTGCGCTAGATTTCCGAGAATAGTCGGATTCGTAAAAGCGACGATCTGACTTGCGGCCGATCAACCACTCTTTGTTCAAGCAAACTGAATAGCGTGCTTTGATGCCGCATGAGTGCGCCAGTTGTGTGCCTCTCTGGCCGGGCATAAAGCTCTCCTTTCGAAATGTTCTTTGAGGGGAATCTCACAACGCATTTTTCGTATCCAACTACCGAAAGCCTATTTGATACTCCCCAAACGACCAGCGCTAGAGTGTGACGATCTCAAATACGCCTGATAGTTCGTCGACGACTTCAGCATGTAGCTTCTCCCTTCAATCACAAAGCCATCTAAATTGTGTTCTATCGTATAGGCCGAGAGATCGACTATGTTGTTTATGAACCCTCTTCCTTTGAAATTAAGGGAAGTATTGCACAAGACACCGTAACCGGTCTGTGCCTTGAACGCCATAAGCAGCTTATGTAAATGACTGTTATTTACGGAGGAGACCGTTTGAATGCGCGCCGTCCTATTCACGTGCGTCACTGCAGCTAGCGCCTCTGTAGAAACAAGTTGAGTGTAAAGCATGAATGGGCTTGGGTGATCGCAGCCAAACCACCTTGCAGCATCTTCTTCGAGGGAAACGGGCGCAATCGGACGAAACTGTTCGCGCTCCTTGATCTCATTCAGCCGAACCCTTGTGCTACTATCGAACGGTGAAGCAAGAATAGAACGATTTCCCAACGCGCGCGGCCCGATTTCGGATTTTCCATTCACCCATCCGATGACCAAGTTGCTAGCCAGCATGCTGGCAACCACTGCGTAGTTCGTCTTCTCCTCATCGAATAAAGATGCATCGAATGCATCATCGGCTATGAACTCAAGACCCGAGTAGACATCCCAGTCTATTTTTGGGTTCCTTGTAAAATAGAACTGCGCGTCAATCGCCGTGCCAATCGCCGAGCCTGAATCGTTTGCAACGGGAGGCACAAATACCTCTGAAAAGAGGCCGGTCTCCCTCCACTTCGTGTTCCAATCGCAATTTAGTCCGCACCCCCCAGTGATCAGCAACGGCATGTCCCTTTTCATACTCGACTTGGCAAATTGATAAAAACGATCGAATATTCTGTCGCTGAAAATACCTGCGAAGTTACGAAACTCCGGATCATCCAGCCCTGCGTTGTAGTATCGGGAATGCTGCAAAACCTGACACTCCTTCGGCTTAAGGTGCAGGCGATCCTGCATTAGGAACTCGATTATTCTCTCCTCATCATCCAGGGTCTTGCTGCGCTTCGAAAATGAAGCCAAAGCCATGAGCTTTCCCGCGTCAGAGAATCGGGAGAATTCTGCAACACTCTTATCAAACGTAGGATCCGCCAACCCGTAGAGCAGCGCATATCGATGTCCAGGTTCAGGCATGACGTCGGCGAGCTTTGTCAAGTTCAACTCGCGATCGATTTCGTAGAATGAGCCGATCACTCCTTCCCAAAGTAACGCATAGCACGGAGTGCCCTTGGGCAGATTCGACATACCAAAGGCACAGAGAAGATGGGAACGTTCGTGGGAAGATGAAAAGTATTTAACAGTCTTCCCTAATAGACGTTTTTGACCAACAACAATGCTGCTGTTACCGACGCCATGGTATCCAGCAAGAACGTGCTGCTCAGACACAGGCGAGTCGCTAGGCCACCAGCCACCTTTACAAAGAACGTCGGGAACTTCATTGAGTTCGCCGAGAAAGCTGATTACATCCGGAACGGACAATGGTGAGTGTCGATAATGAGAGTTTTTCTCAGCCTCAATTGAGGCTACTAGATGTCCGTCCTCAAGATATGCGAATGCGCCATCGTGGCCCGGATTGAATGATAAGAGTTTCATTACGTCGGCTGACTCGAGTTAAAAATACCCAGCCTAACTTGACCGGCGTAGATTATCGGGCCGGGTGAGGAGATACCAGAATTCGCCTCGAGAGCGATCGATCGTACCATTGTGGTTGCTGGGAGCCGTCGATTGTTGATTCGCCCGGCAAGTTTGCTGGAACGAGAAGGCCAAATATTGACATGCAGCGCCATTGGAAGGTGCGGGATTGGCGTCGGATCCCAGATCGCGCGTCTATGGACAAGATGATCGTCAACCAACCAGCGGATCTCACACGGATTCCATTCAATTGCGAAGCGGTGGCTTGCGTTGGATGCGTCAAAGCCGAGTTCAATGTAGCTTGGAGCACCTCTATAGCCATAGTCAAAGTGTGCTCCTTCGCCACCTGGGTTGTAGAAGACATTTACCAAGAGACGGTCTGGTCGATTCCCTGCGATCTCGATATCTATTTCCTGTCGTGGTGAGTTACGGTGGAGAAAGAATCCGGTGACCACCCCGGGCACATTTGAAGCTTTGATGATCGCTTCGAATTTTCCGAACAAGTATTGGTCCCGACTGCATAACGAAGCGGCGGTATAGTTTCGAACGCCCAGGGGCTCCCTTCTAACGGAAAGCGCAGCCCCACTTTCAGAACTGAACTCAACGTTGGAGGGGCGAAACAACGCCAAATTGTCCGTGAAAGTGTCATTTCGTAGAATCCAGCGTTTCGTGTCGAGGTATTCAAAACAGTCGGTGATTCTAACGAACGTTCCAGTGCCCGTCTGAGCATCCTCAGTCGGGACGGAGCGAATGCCTCGCCACCACTTACGCGGCTCAATGACCCATGGCGACCTATCACGCCTGGGCACCGTGCATTTTGCGTCTTGGTCGGCTTCAATGGCTACGTCGAGAATTGGTCTTTTACCGACGTCCTTCAGTATAGGGAAGGAGCAAGCGGGCGGTGGACATCTGAGGTGTTCGCAAACGACTTGCCATCTATTCGGTTCCTCTGAATGAAGCACAGAGATGTCGGCACCATCGAGGTCGTTCTCAACACTGAGGAACGTGTCATCTGCAATGATGCCCTTGGCTAAGGTAAGAATGAACTTTGCCTTCGGGTAGCGGCTTCGGAGTCCCTTGACGTTCGCGTCTAAAGATCCGATGTTTACATATGCATCAAAAACCCGATCTCCTCTTCCCTCAAGCAGGCGTTCTAGTTCAGGAGCTGGCAATTCTTGGAGATCACTGCAGCATCTGTATCCGAGCATGGACAAAGCCATTGCAAGCGATGAATGTCCGGAGCTTTCAGGTCCGAAAGCAAAGACCGGATGCTCAGTCGGGCGAATGTTAAATAGGGATGCTCCTTCACTAGTGATGGCGCCAATCGTGGTGAGAGCGGGAAGTATCGAATATGAGTTGGTGGATTTAACGTCGCGTCGTTGGCTAATAATAGGCCGTTTGGTCGCGCGTATATCTAGGACTTTGAATTGGTGATTTATCCAGAGGTCAATGGGGCCGCGACACGGAAGGAGTCGAAGGAGTTTCTGAGCACCCTCCCGCGAAAGGACATATCCGGAGAGATGCCAGAGCCCGCGCACTGGGCGGAATACGTTATTTGACAGAAATGTTTTTGGCGCACCGTACTTCACTTCGAGATAGGACACATAAAGAACGTCGAACCTTCCATCCGGATCACATCCCGTCACGACTTCGTCCCACACCTGATCAAAGTATCGACTAAACCCGGAATGAAACCATATGTCATCCTCAAGGATAAGTCCATACGCATGCTCACTTGCCGCAACCTGCCTCCAAACGTTTATATGTGATCGAGCGACTGCGATCTCAGCGCGGCTCATTCGAATTGGAGCGTTTAGTTCGAGCTGCGTCGGAAGAGCCAAAGGCTGGGGTTCTACGAAGAGCTGATCTCCAAGTGTATAGTGCGGATCAATGTCGGCATCCTCGGGTGGCTCATGCAAAAATGCATTAGCATCGACGGCGGCGTGTCGCTCAGTCAGGCTCAAGAGGTCAGAGCCCGACGAGTCCAATATGTGCTTGAGCTCTTGCTCCATCTTGCGCCAGCGGCTCGGTTCACGATCGAGGTTGATGACATAGATCTTCTCAACCCTACTAGGGCCTTTCTCCGCTGCGTGGACAGCGAATGTTCGACACTTCGGCTTCGGCAAGAGCCGCCGAAGAGCCAGCCAGAATCGGAAAGCTTGACTCACAGCTGCTATTGGAGGGCGCACCAAGTTCATAGTTCCTCCGCCCGCCATGAGGCCCGATACGCTTGCCGATTTGAAAGTCTCCAGTTTCTCTTATCACTCCGGTAACTGAGTGGCCATTTACTGGTGGAAGTCTTCTCCCAATCGTGCACGACGAGCAACACTTCCTCCGGACGGCTTTCATTAGTAACCACTTCAAATACGGATCTGGTGAGGTTGCCGGGACCTGTGGCTGCCTGGACTTCGGGCAATCCGTCTTTCGATTCTTGCTCAAGCGATGTCGTAGCGTTCAGCAGTGCACGCTCCACAATAGGATGATTGCGAACCGCGATCAAAGGCGTAGTGTTGAAGTAGAAAATCCAACTTAACTGGTTTGCCCGCGGATTGACGAAAAGTGATGGCGGAACCATCTGAGCTGTTGCAATGTCGTAACAAAAAGGTTGAAGCTTCAATCGCCCATCTGTAAAGAGGTGATCGATTGTCGTTCCGTGATAGACATCGTCAGCATCAACATAAAATCCCCCTTTCACAAAGATGTAGGAGTAACGAAAGTAGTCTGACTTCATTGAAGGGTGATAGCACTTGTCAAAAGCTTTCTCATATCGTGGACCTAAGTGGATCTGGATAAAGGCCCTCGCAGAACTCTCGTCGAAAACCTGAAGCTCGAAGCCGAATCGTTCAAGTGTCTTCCACGACTCCATGCACTCCCTAACATCCTCGGGCAATTGGCTAAGATCGTCCCAAAACTGCACTATGCGTCTAGGAGGCGGGGCTAGGTGCCCCGCGAGCTCTCCGACGGACTCATTGGGACGTTGGACTAAGTCCCGGACGAAGTTCGAGCGATCACGATGGTCGCTGTCAAGAGGATCTTCTTCTTCACGGAACTCGGGCAGAATCATGTGCTCTTCTATGTATCTTCTCATCAAAGAGCAGAGCGAGGATGGCCTGCCCGATGTTGTGTACCAGCGAGATTACTAGTATAACGCAACGCTGAAGGGGCCTAGCGTTCCTGTACCGTCGAGGCGGCGACTCACTTCTCGATCATTACTCGAAGAAATTAGGAGAAGTTGGGGAGTCTGAGCGACGACTTACCAGCAGTAGCAGTGGCAAAGAGAATATTGCAAATGGATCGGACCAGACAAGTCGGATTGCGAGAAGTGTTCGAGTGACATTCCAACGGTCTACCGACTGTTACTGTCAGCTGCCATCTCTCACCTTCGTTGTAATGATGTGTGTGCGAAGGACGTGGCAGCGGGAAGAAACGAGGCGGAACGTAAATGAACAGAATGGATGCCTTAGGCACCCGCCGCTACTCGAGGGCTAGGATCAGAAATTACGGTCATCCAAAAGAGGCGTAATTGCGGGAAGCCTCAATCCACATTCTGACGTTCTTTTAACAGCCCAAACTCCAGCCATCCCAGAAAGGGGGGAACCATATCCGCGCACCGCCAGAGATCAGACGAGAGTTTGACCGTCGAAGTCCGAAAGTTAGATAATTTTCGTCACTCGGCCCGATCCGCCTCCGCCCGAGGACCATCCGAGCGACGTCCTTATTTCGATTATCGCCTCGGCAACGATCCGAAGGAGTTGGATATGAATATCCTCTGACCATGCGAAGCTGAGCTATCAAAAAGCATATTCCGGCAGTGACTTGGCCTACCACGGCATTCAGCAGCAGCTGGAGCATAACTTTGTGGTCTCGCCGGGCGCCAGCCGCAAGATTGAATTCGAGGTTAACGGCCGCGCCAAGATTCGCAAAGGTAAGAATGGAGATTTAGTTCTTCAGCTAAACTAACTTAATTCCGATTTGAATTCGGAAGCACCTGGAGAACGGTTCGATGTCAAGCGTGATGAAGGCCTGGCGCTCCCTCGGAAAAGATCCGTCGGTACCAAAGCGGAGTGTAAAACCAGGCACCGCAAAGAGGACACTGCTGTTTGCGCTGCCATATACAACAATACTCGTTTTGTTCCTTCTTGTAGTGATTGTCGACGGCACGATCAGTATCGTGAACCCACTAATCTATCGGCGAATCATCAATAGTGGCATTCTGAAGGGGAACTCAGCGCTGATCATAGACCTCGCCGTCATCGTAGCCTTGTTAGGAATCCTCGATGGCGCACTGGGCATGATGCAAAGCTATCTTGCATCGAAGATCGGCGCAGGGATCGTTCTCTCCCTTCGCATTCGATTGTTTGAGCATATCCAGCGGATGCCGTTGGCATTCTTCACCCGCACGCAGACTGGTGCCCTGATCAGCCGTCTGAATACTGACGTCGGCGGTGCGCGGAACGCCTTCACAGACATTCTCTCAAATGTCATGGGCAATCTGATCACGGTCGCACTTATACTCGCTGCGATGTTCGTGCTCTCCTGGCGCATCACGCTTGGAACCCTCGTCCTGTTTCCGTTGTTTGTGCTGCCTGCCCATTTCTCGGGACGCAAACTACAAACACTCACCCGTGAGAGCTACGATCTGACCGCAACTATGAACAACTTGATGGTCGAACGCTTCAACGTTGCCGGAGCGCTTCTCGCCAAACTTTTTGGTCGTAGTCAGGAGGAGGGCAAATCTTTCGAGGAGAAGGCTCTGCGAGTCTCCGATATCGGAGTGAAGCAGACGCTTTATGGCACCCTCTTCTTCACCGCTCTGCTTGCAATGGCAACGTGCGCGAGCGCACTCGCCTACGGATGGGGGGGAGTACTGGCGGTTCGGCATCTGCTCGATGTGGGCACCGTGGTTGCATTGGTCTCATATCTGACTCGGCTCTATGGTCCGCTTTTGGGGCTTTCGAACTTACAAGTCAGCATCATGACAGCGCTGGTCTCATTTGAAAGAGTATTCGAAGTGCTCGATCTTCCACCAATGATCCGAGAAAAGCCCGATGCTGTGGCAATTCCTCCCGGACCGGCGCGGCTTTCATTCGACCATGTTTCGTTCCGTTATCCGTCAGCAGGGGAGGTTTCCCTCGCATCACTCGAATCCATCTCCGTTCCTGAAACGCGGACGCAGAGTACCGTGCTGCACGATATCACCTTCGAGGTCGAGCCCGGGCAGCTCGTGGCACTCGTGGGGCCGTCTGGCGCAGGGAAGACGACCATTACCCATCTCGTGCCGCGCTTGTATGACGTGCAGGAGGGGGCTATCCGAATCAACGGAATAGATATTCGAGATGCCAGACTCGACTCACTGACCGAACGGATTGGAGTCGTCACGCAGGACGCTCACCTATTCCACGACACTATTCGTGCGAATCTGCTCTACGCCAAGCCGACCGCGACGGATGAACAAATCAGAAGCGCATTGCGCGATGCGCAGGTTTTGGATCTTGTTGAGTCCCTGCCCGACAAGCTGGATACTATCGTCGGCGAGAGAGGATATCGTTTCGCTGGGGGTGAGAAGCAACGCATCGCGATTGCACGTCTGCTTCTCAAGGCTCCTGACATTGTGATCCTCGACGAGGCCACCGCCCATTTGGACTCCGAGTCCGAAGCAGCAATACAGCGGGCGCTGGTAAAAGCACTAGCCGCAAGAACTTCGATCATAATCGCGCACAGGCTTTCGACAATCCTGAAGGCTGATGCGATTTTGGTAGTCCAGAACGGGGCGATAGTGCAGCGCGGTAGACATGCTGACCTGCTCGAACAGGGAGGGATTTACGCAAAGCTGTATCAGCATCAACTCTCGATGCCACACGCTGTCGCGCAATAAGCGCCCCAAGCATCAGGATGAAGACGTACCTGCTGGGACACCGGTCGTGGTCTCAACAGAGACCGGATCATAGTACGAAAGTCATGGACGCCAAAGTTGCATGGCGCTAGAGTACACTCTGCTCGCGACGAATGTATATTCGGACTGACCGTCGGTCACTCGAACAGGGCGAGATTTTCGGCTTTCCGACTCAATCGGCGTGGCGAGAGCGAGCAGGTTTCAGGCCTGTCCACAATCAAGCTGCCCCCACCGCTACAATTTCACCCACAGCGAACGTGCAAACGCGCCAGGGGGTCGAGGCATGTGCTTGGAATGGAATGTCTTAGTCGTGAGTGCGCTAACTAAGCCTCCTGTGCCCAAGCCACAGGGCTGACCGAGCGGTGTTCCCCCAGGCGCACACGGCTACGTCTGGAAGTCTTCTATTGTTGTCCTAGGCGTGCCCAAATCTCAAGCGAACTCAGTGGCTTCAGGTAAGAAAGAGCCTGTGCTGTCGAGTCGACCTGATCGTCGTAGCGGGTTCCCGGAAAGCCGGTCAGCTCGATTACATAGTCCGAGAGCCACGAAGCGTAACGCGGCAATAACGCCAGACCATTTTCGAACCACGCCGTCTGGGCATGGAGACGCATGATTTTGTCGGTTCCGGGTGGCGGATCGTATGGCGTAATCCCGAACAAGAGCTCAGCCTGCAGCTCCTGAATCAGCTGCGTCCCCGATGCCTTGTCCTCGATGAGAATGCGGTCGGGGCGATGAACATCAGCCAGCTCCCTGACTTTGCGTTTGAGGTCAGGGTAGTTCAGCCTCTCTCGAAACACGTGGAGCAAGTAGAGCCTCCTATTTGCGCGACCCCAGGTCGTACAGACGCTGTAGTCGCTGAGTTCAGCGGACTTATTGGCCGTGTCCCAGCTCTGGACTGTGATATCGAACCTTTCCGGCAGTTCACCTTGCTCGTAGTACCTGAGCCAATCGGTTTTGACCATTGCGCCGCCGAGCGGGATCGGGTTCTGCTGGTATTGGCTGGAGAAATTGTAGTCGCCCATCCGCTGGCGGATGTTTGCCAGTGTGACCAGACTCTCGCGCTCCGGATGAAGCACTTCCCCCACCTTGCGGATGAAGGAACCTCTGCCGATTGGGCTTTCGATCACAAAAGTTTCGTCTTGCTCGGCGATGGCGGGGAAAGACAGGACGTCCCACGGCTCTTGCTCCTGCACATGGCCGACAAGGTCTTCTTGGTGTAAGCGCTGCATGATTATGATGATGCAACCCTTCGCCTTGTCATTCAGACGGCTCAGCAAAGAGTTGTCATACCATTCGTTGACGGCTTTGCGCCGCGATTCGGAGAGCGCCTCGTCGGGCTTGAGCGGGTCGTCGATGATAATGAGATCTGCGCCCCGACCCGTTAGGACCCCGCCAACGGAGGTGGACATACGCGTGCCAAGATCTGTTGTCATAAAATCATGAACCGCTGGCCGATCGAGCCGAGTGGCGAACAGCTGCTGGTACCAGGCGCTCATCATGATGTTGCGGCAATCACGCGCCAGCTTTTCAGCCAAGTCCTGGCCATAGCTAGCGCAAATAATGTGCTGCGCCGGATGATGGCCGAGACACCAGGCGACGAAGGCGACCGAGGCACAATGAGATTTCAGATGGCGCGGAGGTAGATTGATGATCAGTCTCTTGATCTTGCCCTGGCGGCACGCCTCGAGTTTTGTAGCCATGACCTCAATGTGCGGACCGGGAATAAGCGGCGTTTGAGGATTCAGCTCATAGAAGGAACGTTCAATGAAGCTCGTGAGGTCGTGACGCAGGATGAATTGATACTCTTCGGGTGATAGCAAGGTGGTCAGCACTACTGTCCTCCTTCTTTGGGCTCGTTGGGTGAGGTGAGTTCGCTCTCGCTCATTAGGTTTGGGGCGGATGAGGGATCGGGGGAGGCCTGGCTCAATTGCCGGATCCGATCAACGATGTTGCCCATGACTAACTGATCTTCTGGGCTAACGTGGGCTGTCGCGAGAGCGGGAGGCTTCTGGCTCTCATGGAACCTGACCTCCCCCAGTAGGATCAACGTGGCCTTAGGATCGCCAGCCACCGCTTTGTTGACGGTCTGCTTAACGATGGCTTGGCGTTTTGAGATCCGCTTGCGTTTTCCGTTCTCGGTGACCTCGATCGGCGTTCGCAGCTCCTGTTCAATCACGGTGGCGAAGTTTTTGGCGCCTTTGGGGCGGCCTTTTGCGTTTCCGGACAACCCCGGCTGAAACCGCGTGTGACGCGGGGGCTTTTTGTAGCCGATTGGATACTTAGAGTCGTCTTGATCAGGCATGATGGGCCTCCGCATGGTGGGCGACGACGTCATCAAAGCGCTCTCCCGTAACAGCATGGATCGCTGAGTCGCCGGTATGACGGTGCCAGCGACGAATTGCGGCGTCGACATACAGAGGATCGAGTTCCATGCCGTAACAGACGCGTCCCGTACGTTCGGCGGCGAGCAGAGTCGACCCGCTGCCGAGGAAGGAATCAAGAACTATATCGCCGCGATTCGAACAGTCGAGGATCGCATCGGCGACCATGGCTACTGGCTTCACGGTCGGATGCAGAGCGAGGAGATTGCCTTCTTCGCCTTTTTGGCCGAAATTGATCACGCTGGGATAATTCCAAACGTTGGTTCGATCGCGGCCAAACTGCCCAAGCTGGACGTTGTTCCGATGCGGAGCTTTGCCATGCTTGAACACGAAGATCAGTTCGTGCTGGCTGCGATAGAACGAACCCATTCCAGCGTTGCTCTTCACCCAGACACAGAGGTTCTTCAGCTCAGAGTAAACCTGCTGGCCTGCGGTTAGCAGTTCCAGCTGATGGCGCCAATCCATGCAAATGAAATGGATTGATCCGGGCAGACTGTAGCGCGCCAATGGATGCAGGGCGGTTGTCAGAAAGTATGTGAACTGCCCCGACGTCATTTCCCCGGTTGCCATTGCAAACTCGCGATGGCGGACGCCGCCGTTTCCTGAGGCATGGCCGTCGATCGGAACGTTGTAAGGGGGATCGGTGAATACCGCACGCGCTCGGGCCGTTTCCATCAGAATCCGAAAGGAGTTTCCATCCAGAGCATCGCCACAAAAGACTCTGTGTTTTCCCAGTAGCCAAAGATCACCGAGTCGAGACACACTCGGACCTGCTCCGGCCGCATCGATGACGTCTTCTTGGCTTCCTTCGTCTTGATTGGAATTCTGTAGGAGCAGATCTATTTCAGGAATCTCGAAGCCGGTGATGGTGACATCCAACTCGGCGTCATCGATCGTGATCAAGTGCTGAAGTTCGATCGCGAGGATCTCTTTGTCCCAGCCGGCCTTTGCGGCGATCTGATTGTCCGCCAGGATGTAGGCCCGGATCTGGTCCTCAGTCAAGTTTTCCAAGAGAATCGTGGGTATTTGTTCAATGCCCAGCAATTTGGCCGCTTCAACGCGGCCATGTCCTGCGATGATTCTTTTGTGGCGGTCAATCAGGGTAGGATTGGTAAATCCAAACACCTTGATACTCGCGGCGATTTGGCGTATCTGGTGTTTCGGGTGCGTCCTGGCGTTGCGGGGATTGGGTAAAAGAGTCCCAATTGATTGGTACACGATCGCCAATTCAGAACGACCAAGGTTGGTCATCTCGCTCCCTCCGCGGTTTCTGCGGTCCGGGAACAAGACTAGCTCGCGGGTTTTCGCGCTAAGCGGTTAGCGCGAGAATTTCTTTTCTAGCTCTATGCAGACGATCCTTCAGGCCTGAGACGCGCGCCGTCTTTTCTCTCCCGTCGTTTTCAAAGTGAATTTGCGCAACCTTCCCAGGTAACACGTCCGATTGCCGATCGACTCCGAGAATGACAGGGTGATCCTCTTCGGCCATCGTGTACAGCTTGTGCCGCAGCTGCCGATCATTGATGCCTGGCTCAAGGCGGACAATCTCAATAATCATCTTTTGAAGGGAGTCGACCCTGGCAACTTTGCCCCCTTTTCGAGAAAAGGCAATATGGACGATAGTCTTGGAGTTCACCGCGTGCGCCAAGGCTTGTTCAAGGGACTTCCTGTGTTTGAGCGGTACAAACGTGGCCCCTTCGGCTGACATGTCGGCCAGCGCGAGCTTATATAACGCATCGTCCTTTAAACGTCTGTTCAACAAGTTTGAGGCTTTTAACCAGAATTGCTCATGTCGCCGGTTAATCTGAGCAAGTGCTAACGGCTGGGTAGGCATATTCACGAGCATCCTCTAATGATGGCCCATCCCTTGTGCCTGTGTCACTCACATTTCTTCCCAGATTTAGGGTCGCAAGCGGATTTCGCTGCGGGGTTTTGAGGCCATTCAACTTAGTACAAGTCAAGTAATCAGCCTTTTGCGGCTCAACGGATTCGACTTGAACTTTCTCCCAAACAGAGCGGGAATGTTACTGATCCTCTTAAGAGGTACCAGTGCCCGACTCGGATATCACGCAACGCTTAGCTTCTTTGCTTTGTTCGAAAAAGCCGGCATTGTGCGCCCTCTGGAAGGAGCTGTTCAAAACCGCACCCCCACAACAACTGAGAAGAGATCTCATGATCCCGATCCTGGCCTATCGGATTCAGGAGCAAGCCTTTGGTTCGCTGAGTGCCGAAAGTCGCCGAAAATTGCGCCATTTGGCCCGGCTGTTTGCGGCTGATCCGAATGCCAGAATCCCGTCGGTTCCTGGCATCAAGCCCGGGACGCGCCTGGTCCGCCAATGGCGAGGCCAGGTCCACGTCGTGAATATCGAGAACAAAGGATATGAGTACAAAGGCACCGATTACGAGAGCCTATCTGAGATTGCTGGCCTGATCACCGGTACACGATGGTCAGGGCCATTGTTCTTCGGCCTAAGGGCAAGCGGCCTTCGAAATCCGGCGAAGCCCGATGAGCGCTGAGCACAAGTCCATCGTTCGCTGCGCGATTTACACCCGCAAGTCTTCAGAAGAGGGCCTCGAACAGTCCTTCAATTCCCTGGACGCCCAGCGCGAAGCATGCCACGCCTTTATCGTCAGCCAGCGGCACGAGGGCTGGCGAGCGCTCTCCGCTCCCTACGACGATGGCGGATATTCAGGCGGAAACATCGATCGCCCGGCGCTCAAGCGCCTGCTGGATGACATTGAGGCCGGCAAGATCGACACCATCGTCGTCTATAAGGTCGATCGCCTCACCCGCAGCCTCGCTGATTTTGCGAAGATCGTCGAGGCTCTCGATGCACGAGGCGTCTCCTTCGTTTCGGTTACCCAGCAATTCAACACCACCAGTTCGATGGGCCGACTGACGCTGAACGTACTGCTCTCCTTCGCCCAATTCGAACGCGAGGTTACGGGGGAGAGGATCCGCGACAAGATCGCTGCCTCGAAGCGCAAAGGTATGTGGATGGGCGGCACGATTCCGTTAGGGTATGACCTCAAGGACCGAAAACTGGTCGTGAACACGGAAGAGGCAAAGGTCGTTCAACGCCTTTTCAATCTGTATCTTGAAGTGGGATGCGTTTCGGCGTTGAAGGCACGCCTAGACGAGAGGGGGATCCAGAGCAAGGTCAGAATCAGCGCGGCGGGAAATCGTTCCGGGGGAACTTCGTATGCCAGAGGAGCGCTCTATCAGATCCTAAAGAGCCGTATCTACATTGGCGAAATTCCTCACCGGGATCAGAGCCATCCCGGCCAACACGAAGCGATTGTCCCGCAAGAACTCTGGGACCGGGTCCAAGCAAAGTTGAGCAGTGACAATCAAGGACGCAAGAACGGTGTGGCAACGAATTCTTCCAGCCTCCTGGTCGGGTTGTTGCACGACCGTGACGGCAATTGCTTTACCCCCTCCCACACCGTCAAGAACGGAAAGCGCTATCGCTACTATGTTTGCCAATCCGTAATTCGCAAACCCGGCAGCAGCCACCTCGGCCCAACTCGTCTGCCTGCTTACGAAATTGAGGGCGAGGTCTCGTCAAGGATCAGATCGTTTCTCGAATCTGACAAAGATGTTATGGACCGGCTGAGTCTAGAAGGCGACAGCCCAACGATGGCCCGACAACTTGTGCTCGCCGCCAAGAATGCGGCTGGGCGGTGGAACAGCACTCCTTCCTCCGAGATTAAGGAAAGTGTTCGTAAGGTGGTCAGGTCAGTCTTGATCCGCGAAGATCGCGCGGAGATACGTATCAGCAAGAACGCCCTTCGCGCCGTCATTCTCAATAACCAGCAACTCGGTCCGCCGCGGTCTGGGTCCACCAGTACCAGAACTCAAGACGACCTTTTCCACCTCATGCTTGATGTGACGACACAACGCTGCGGGCGGGAGATCCGGCTGGTCGTCCCTCCCGGCACGAACGGCCAAAAATCGGCGCACCCTGTCCCCGCTTTACTGAAAGCAGTAGCTCGCGCCCACGACTGGTATGGTCGAATTGTCAGTGGAAATGCGCCTGATCAGCGATCGCTCGCCAAGCAAACCGGACTGGATGAAGTCTATGTGGGACGTATCCTTGGGTGTGCGTTCCTTGCACCGGACATCGTCCAAGCGATACTGGAGGGCCGCCAGCCACACTCTCTGAACGTTGCAAAACTCCAAGAAAACCTGAGCATGAATTGGGCCGAGCAGCGCAGACTGCTCGGCAGTCAAGAAATAGCTGATCAGGGTAGCTCGCAAGTCCTGTCTAGTCGGGACCGCGTGCGCTCAGGATGACAACGAGTGGGGAGAGGGGCATTCAAGGGGCGGAACAGGAGTGTCCGCTTCACATAGGCTGCGACGCACTTGGCCTGCCCTTGAAGAGCCCCACTCAAGCCAAACGAAGGCTGATTCTCCTCTGAAGAGCTCGGGGCGTCACTATGCACGCGGCGGCGGGAGTTCGCCCCTCCCAGGGTAATGCCGGAATTGTGACCCATGGAATCGACCCATTTTCTAAACTTGGACATTCGGTGAAAGCCCAATCCTCCGACGAATTCCCCTCCTGACAGGATGACCTGCTGGAAAGAGGAATCTGTGTTCTAGTCGGAAGCGCTGAGATCCCATATTTCTTTTTCCCCCAAGCTGCGGCCTGGGCAACATCGAGGGCGGACGCACTTGACACTGTGTATGGACCGAGAGGCCATTCGTTTCTCTCTCCAGGTAGTCACGAGTAGCTCACCCCACGTTCTTAAGTATTTCCGAAAAGGCACGACCCTGGACGGCCCCTGGTGGGGTGCGTGGGGATGATGGAGACAGCTCAGGCGCGGGCGTCCCAGCCTCTGTCCCGCGTACTTACGCAAGCTCAGCGACAAGGACGTTCTTTTAATTAGCTATCAATTACGAAGCGGCCCCGACCCACGACTGAGAGGACGTTCAGCTACATTCGGAACGAACCCAGCCTAGACAACGGAGAAGTCATGGGTCTTACCAAACTAGAACAAATGCCCCCGGCGCCATTTTGTTCCGCATCTGATAGCACTTCTGGTTTTGCAATTGTCAGAATCGGAAAACAACAGTCTCACTTCCTCACGACAATGCTGAGGCAGTTTCTGAGTTTGGTAACCAAGAGACCGCCAGGCGGCTCTATTTGGCATCTCTGCCGTAGTAACTCTTTTTCATTCTCGCTCAGATCCGGTGGAAACGCCGGAATGGTTGTGTCTGGCAGATCCACATCCCATCTGGGATGGATGGCAAGATCGAGTTCAGGCAACATGCCAACTAAACTGCGAAAACCCTCCGAAACGTGGTTCCTCTGAATGTTGCATGCAGGCTCGGCCCAAATATGCAAATTGATGCTCTTTTTAGGTTCCTCACTCAGATCCGGACTCCAAAACTCACCAAGTGAAACCTCGCTCAGATTGTCGATTTTGTACCGCAGCCCATATACGATGGGAATGCGGCTCGGGTGAAGTTTGTTCTGATTAACCGCTTCTCCGACAAAAAAATCTAACGCGATGTCTCCTTCCTTAACCATGGAACGCACCGGCCTCATTTCCTTAGGCATAGGCACCCGTACGGTGCAGAACGTGTCCCCTTCCGGGTCAATTAGCGATATCCCCGACTTTTTCTGTGAAATGACGCACTCGCCGCATTCGTCGGGGAGTTCGTTTTCCCCTCGCACGCCGAAAAGTCTGTATGTCTCGCCCTGATCGAGCATCATCTCCCTTCGCCACGAACCAGCTGCGAACGTGTGTTCAGGCATGGCGGGAAAAATGATGTCAACGTGGTGGTCCTGTTCCACGAAGGCACAAAGGCCATGGATAATCAAATTCAGAGTTTTCTGGCCCGGTCTTTCTTTCATTTCTGGCTCCGTTCGTAATTTGTTAGATCTGCTTGGCTTTGCCAAAATCTGAATGCAATTTCTGAGAATTCATCTAAAGGTTTCTAAGTTTGACGCTAAGTATTTCCGAATACCACAAACGCAGACCAGTAGTACGGATGTTGAGTCTCGGGCCGAAGGCGAATATGCCTGGAGGCTTCTTCCAAAGCCACAGGCACGTTCTTTCCTAAAAGCAACGCCGCGTAAAAATCATTCATGAAGGAAGCGGTGACGGCTGAATCGACGTTCCAATCGCTCGCCACCACGTGAGGTACGCCAGTGCGAAGAAACGCCCGCACCAAGCTTTCTGGGCTGGCTAGGCCTGAGATTCCGCTCGAGGTCGTGGCACAAGCAGACAACACAACCAGTTGACACTGGGGAAACTTGCGCCCGTGGAGGCGACCTGCGTCCAGGAGTCGAGCCCTATCTAATTCATTCCAGTAGTTCGCCGCCGGGTTGGCAAGAACGAGCCCCGCTCCGCCTGGTGAGGACACAGCATGTCCGGCAAAATGAAAGATGCTCGCTGACGGCAGTTCCTGTTCGACAGCTTCGAGGGTTGCCGCTCGCCCAGTAATGACTCTCGGGTCGTCGAATCGCAAGCCAACTGATTCCGCCTCGTGGAGGGCATCGGGAAGGGCTTTCAGATCGTTCCTATTGCCTGGGTCGACAAGGGCCGGGGCGCCCACGACCAACGCCCTGTCGGTCCGAGAAATCGGAATACTGGAATTCAATTGCAGCTCGTACGCAAAACCCGGGGATAAAAGCAGTGTAAAGAGCTCGCTAAGATATTTCCCGTCCGAGCCTACTAGCGCTCGAAACGGCACATCTTGTAGGTTGCGATCGGGCTCAACAACTAGCGCTCGGTCAGTCGAGATGTCCTGAGCTATTGGAGCGATCAGCCACTGGTAGAGTTGGCGTCCGACTTGCTTGAGCGTGACCAGATCGGAGGTTGGATCGGCGCACAAATCTCGAAACCGTTGAGCCTCGGCGGTCAGACTCTCCGCTGGTACGGGCACCCATTTCTCCCGAATGCCACGGTCGTCATAGGCAAATATCGCCAATCCGTCCGTGAACTCCGCATAGGAGATAATTGTCTCCTGGCGGAGACTGGGCAGAGATGCGTTAATAGCATCAAGAGCGGGCAGTTCTTGTCTGGCAAGTGCGCCGAAATTAATTCCCCGCTCGGCGTTTTTGGGGTGTTGACGCGAACGCAAACCAGCAGACTTGTACCATTCCCAGATTTCCAGTGCGGTTTCAGGACGACCCACGGTATTCAGTTCAAACTCCGTAAGACTGCGGTATGCTTCGGAAGTCTCGCGACTCCAGGTGAGGCGATCGCGCTCGTCATTGAGCGACTGCAGGCCCCACTCGCCGATCTCGACCGCGGCGATAAAGGCTTGCTTAGCCTCATTGTTCTGACCGCGTATCTGCGCCAGTTTGCCTGAGGTCTGGTAGAAGCGAAGCGCGATTGGATAGTTATCGACCGTCGCTATTCTGGCCTGCACTCCTGCCAAGCGCGCAGCTGCCTGCGCGACCTCTCCGCGTTGTAGCTCAATGTCCGCCAGGCTGACGGCGGCATCCAAAGCATATAACTGGGTAGCGTCGTTCGACGGCAATTTCCCGAGAATCGTTCCTGCTCTCGCAAACTCTCGGCTAGCCTCTTCGAAGTTACTAGCCATTTTTGCCATTCTGGCAAGTTGATAACGAGCCATGGCTTCCACGGATTGGTTATCTGTGACTGAGATCGCCTGCACGGCCTCTCGGGCGAAGGAGACTGCCAGATACCGAAGATTTTGTTCTTCTGCTAGCGCATCCAATTCGTCATAGAACTGGTATGCTCGCTGGCTCGGGTAGGTCCCCTGCCAATATTGGCGAAGACCCAAACTATTCTGTTCCCAGGCACGGTTCGAGTCTCCAGTATCAGCGGCCAGGCCGGCGAGGTAGCCGATGGAGCGAAGACGTAAGTTGTTATAGCCAGAACTTGCAGCGACCTCCCCGCCGGCGATGGCAAGTTTTTCAGCCTGCCCCAACTCTCCCAACATGCTCAGGCAGGAAGCCCTTTCCATATCCAACTGCGCCCGGATCCAAGAGTAAGGGCGCTCGCCCAGTTGCTCGCTCGCGTCAGTTTCCCGTGCCAGACACTCTTTCGACCTCGCCGCACGGTGGAAAGCATAGATCTGCTCTGAGGCTGCCCGAAGGTATCCCGCCAGGTTGCCAGCTTCAGCGAACAGTCGTTTTGCTTGCTCGGCATCGCGCTCGGCATCCGCCGGATCGCCTTTGGCATTGCGCTCCATTGCGCGGTTAAGGGCTGCGATCGCGGTGGCGAACTTCGGCGACTCGCGGGACGCCAATAGATCCTCGAGCCATTGATCGCGATGTTCTGACGCCAGGTCGTGAGCCAGAGCATACGCGGCCGCGGTCGCGGAGGACTGTGCATCGACAGTACCCGAGTGCATAGCGGGCAACCACTCCGCCAACGCTACCCTTAGATAGTCTTCAAGGCGGTCGTCGATCTTAGCGTGCAAGCCGAATTCGTTCGCGCCTGCTCGTGCTATTTCACGAGGCTCCAGCAACGGCTCCGCCAAACTCTTCTGATGCTGGCCCACTTTGTTTCGCACTGCTGCCAGCCGTTTCCGCGCTTCGTCGGCCCATTCGCCTTGTGGATCAATGCGGAGGTAGTGTTGCCAATCGTCGACGGCTTGAGTGTAGAGGAACATGCGCTCGCAGGCTAGGGCGCGATTGAAGAGGGCGACGGGGTCTTCGGGCGATTTCTCGAGGGCCTTGCCGAGGGATTCGATGGCGTTGCCGTAGTCGACGGAGCGGTCGATGGATTCGGCGCGGAGGTAATAGGCAGAGCCTAAGTCGGCGAGCAGTTGGGGCGAATCGGGCTGGGATTCCAGGGCACGTTGCAGGGAGTTGATGGCCGACTCATAGTTGCCATCAAGCAGATCGGCGCGGGCGCGGGCTTGGAGCCAAGCAGGGTCGTGTGGATGGGCGCGCAGCTTTTCGGCAATCAGAGCTTCGGCCCTTAACAGCGAAGGCGATTTATCGAGGTTTGATGCGCCCGCGCCTCGCTCCAATCGCATGGGAGCATACTTTGCGCCAGGGATCCTTACCTCCAGCGTTCTGCGCTCGGTGTAGGCCTGGGCCAGAAGTTGATCGGCGGAGGGCGCATGGAAGGTACGAAGGCCGATCCAAGTAATCAGGGCAATAGCGGCGACACCCGCAAAGGCGTACGCGGTGGTTGTCGAGGAGAAGAGCCCTTGCCACCAACGACGTTTCTCGTGCCGATTTGGAACATGGTCTCTCAGGATCGCGACCAGATTTTGCCGCCAAGCTGGGCTGGCGCTGGGGAGGGATGCGAGAGCCGTTTCTTCGCCGGGAGTTGCTTCGTCGGCGAAGGTTTCGGCCGCGGTTTTCAGCAGGGGGCCACAGTGGTCGCATTGGGCTGCGTGTCGCATTAAGTCTTTCGCCCTCGATTCAGATAGCAGGCCGGCCGCCAAGTTGATCCAGTCGGTTTCCGCGGGGCAGTCCGGCCCTGGCGGCATGTTGCTGGCAACGCGCGTACGTGAAATCTCGCCTTGCACGGACCTGTGCCTCTGCACTCTTTGGCTGCAGTCCTCGCAAGACTCAACGTGCCGTTGGGCTTCCTGGAGAGCTTGCTCCGAGATTGGCCCTAAACCAGCGACACTTGCCGCGTTCGATGAAACTAGTGCATCAATTTCGTCGATGTCGAGATGTCGATCAAATGGCCACGTCAAACTAGCTTCTCCTAGTCAATACGACTCCGCCGGCCTAAATCCTTTTTCTCCCGGCCGTGGCGTGGTGGATGTTGATGAGCCCGTGCCCGCTATGTGTTCACGGACTAGGCGAGTAAGCCGGAAAATGACGCTTTCCACGCCCTTGGCGCTCAATCCGACCGTAGGCAAAACGGCAATAGTCTTCGCGCTCATGCCCTGTTGGTAGTAAAGCCAAAAAATTACACGATCGCGGTCCTGATCGGGGCCTTGGGAGCAGGTTGCGAGGCAGCTATCGATTTGCTTCAAGAGGACTTCGCGTTCCATGGCGGCCGGACCTCCTAGCCCAGCGCTGTTAGCCGACGGTTCGACGTTTTCCAGCGATTCGGCTGTTTCGCCGGAACCTCGTTTCTGGGAATGCAGAGCCTTGAGGTGGTCGTGGGCAATATTCACCGCGATGGTCTTTATGTATCCGGAAACGGCTTCGGGGTGCTGGAGGGCGAAGCTCAGTAGAAGACGGAACTTGTCAGCGTAGAGCTTGAGATAGGTCTCTTGCACTAAGTCGTCCACGATTTGACTAGGAGCAGCGCCCCACTGATAGGCAATTCGGAGGATGGAAAGACTGATAGGGCGACGAAAACGGGCGACAAACTCCTCCCAGGCGGCGCTGTCGTTAGATTCGGCGCAAGCCCGGATCAGAGCCTCTGCGGTCATGGACGAATGGTGTGCCAAAAGGAACCCCGGACCAGAGTGGAGGAGAATTCTACACGAAAGTCTAAGGTGCCACAGACTATTTGGAACGAGAGGGCCATGTGGCCTGAGTTTGGAAATTATGACAGTAAATCGATAACTCTCGGAAGGAGTTTGCCTCGGTTTGTCGTCTCAAGGAGTGAAGAACCTCTGCGGAGAGGTTGTTGGAGAACTCTTCGGCGCGCGTGTTCGGCATGCCAAAGAATCGGCATCGTCCCGTTCGCGCCTGAGTGCGAATCTTGGAGACACTATGTCTACTTTCTTGAAGACCTACGGCTTGGTTGTTCTATTAATCGGATCGGCATACTCGCAAGAGCAGCCAATTCCTAAGGCAAAAGCCAAAACAACGAACACTGTCGCCAAGGGCGCGACGCCAACACTCACAACCGAGCCGATGCCGTTTGAAAGCAAGTTGGCGAGCACAGTTACCGACGCTGTCGCGGACGGCGACGATCACGTCCCCTGCTTCTTCAAGTTGGAACAATTGGCCAAGCTTCGTCCAATACCTCTAACGGTCAAGCTGAGCGAGGAAGACGAGAGCACTGTAATAACAGCACTGGTAAAAGCCGTGAATGACGCGAACGAAAAGGAGATTACGAAACAACAGAAGAAGACGCTCGAGACAAAAATCAAAGACAGCCTCCTCGGGAGGCTCGTCGGGAAGACACGGGGAGAGGCTCTTGCGACGATCATGAACACTTATTATGGCGTCGTCGTTTCAGACGGCGACTCTTCAGACGCCATAAGCGCGGCAATCAAGCTAGGCAACCCAAGGCCGCTCGTTGAGAAGGTGGTTGAAAAGGCGAAATCCTATGGTGGAGATCGCTTCGCTGATGGGGTGGCTCACAAACTCGACACCACCGATCGGAGCTGGTTTCGATCAGACGATCCGGCGGGCACCGTCGACCAGCTGTCGGCTCTGATCGCTCAGGTTCCAGACGATCTTTTGCACGCGACAAAGGAGGCTGCAAACAAGACAGCGATGGATCTTCTGGCCCAGCATGCAGATGTCGCCTCGGCGGCGAAGAGTCAAAGTACCATGCAACAAGAAGCCGCGGCTAAGGCTGGGACGTATGGCGGGGACCTCTTGGGCAATGCTGTTCGTGAGCAATTGAGCGACCCCAAGAAGCCGTGGTTCAAGCCAAGCGATGCCAGCGCGACTCTGAATAGTGCCGCTACGCTAGTTGAGGAAGCACCCCACGTCAGCGATGTTCTAGTCCAAGAGCACGAGAATCACAAAAACGCAGCCGGCAAGCTTACCCAGGAACTTTTGGGTGTGGTGTCGAAGCAAGTTGCAGGTTCAGTAGCCGACTCGGCCCGCGCGGCAATCAATAAGACTTCCCCTCCAACCGATATCGGGTGCGCTTACCAAATCCTGAGCTGGAAAGACGCAAGATTGATATTTGGTCGCAGTGTCGCGAATGAATTTATCGCAATCCAAGTTACCGTGAGGAACCTCAACGGCAACGAGGAGTTCATCGTCCACAACGCCGAGTTTGCTGTGGATTCAGATATTAACGGGGCTGTTGGGCAATACTTTGAGGGAGTCGACAAGTTGGGGGTCGAGGCTTACAACAATGCGGGAGAATCCCTTACAGCGCGCGGCATAGTGGGTAATAGCATTTCGGCAGCGACCACGTTGCTTAGTACGTTACAGCCGATCGTGGCCGTGGCCAATTTCAGCAACGCGGTGGCTGCCTTCAACGGCGGTGTACCAAAGGGGTGGGCGGCACTGGAACCCGATCATCAAAAAGAGCAGCTCCTGATGATCGCGAACACCGGTTTCTCCGCCAGCGACAGCCTAAAGACGGTGGTTCCGAAATCCAGTTCAGCTACGTTCTTCACCTGGTTTCCTGCCAAGCCTTTTCTTCAGGGCTGGTGGCTGCAAACGTGCGCTCAAAAAAGTGTCGAGCCCAGAAAAGCGGTAGAGCCTTCTTTTCCAGCTCCTGCCGACGACGTCGACGTGCATCCCGAACCACAAGTCGGCGTGGATAAAGATCGTGCCCGACGGGAGACCTGCAATGACCTGAAGGGCGACCAATTGCAGACGATTCCGTACCAGAAGTGGTCTTCGACTTCCGACCAGCTATTTCGTGATCTCTCGATGGCAGTCGTTGCAGGGATTCATGTGCGTGAAGACGGCAAGAATCAGAGCACTATTAGTGATTTGAAGTGCCCGAAAGATGCGCAAGGGAATCTGGATCTGTCGAAAGGCTCCTCGAATGGAACTATCGGCTGCGATGTCATTGGCCAAAACTTGGACAAAGTCACAAAGCTTCGCCTCGAGAATGCTGGGAACTTAGTGGATCCGGGACGACCTGAGGGCGTTATTTCTGAAGTTGGTGGCGACAATGCGACCGCCAAAGTTACGTTCACGATTGCCGATTTGAAGGCGACTCCTGGGGACAGCTATAACGTGTTTGCCGTTGGTAAAGATGGCACTGAGAGGGCCGCTGGGCAAAAGATCTACCTAGGACCTGCGCTGTCGACAGTTTCCCCATTGACCTTGGATCTCGGTAGGAACCCAATGGACAAGCTCACTCTTACGGGCAGCCGTTTAGGCAAGATCAAGAAGATTTGTCTGAAGGGGCAGGATGCGACTATGAAGGTTGTAAGCGTCGATTCTCCCAAGACCGCAGAGCTTATTTTGGATATGAACTCCTCGGCCCTCACCCAAGGCAAATGGGAAATCTACTTTGAAGACTGTGCGACAGCCAACGACACCAATCTCGCGGTGACGGTAAGTGGCACCACGCCTTCCGTTGCGGGTCAGCCAAAAGAAACTGTGAAACCTAAAAGCCCCGTTCAGCCTAATCAGCTGAAGAACCAGAAGCCGTCGGCGAAGAAGTAGTGGGAGTGTCATGAGGGTTCAGCTCAGCCGGGATGCGTCTAAGAGATCCTCATTAAACAGCGGTTCCAGAGACCGCCGGCTTTGGGCGACCCTAACTCGCAGATCCCGAAGAATGAATCACGAAAGACCCCACAATGGCGTTGACGGCCTATCGCAGTGGACCGATTTCCGAGATGTAAGCACCGACGCTGGGTGAACCTTCTTGGGTAGACGGCCTGGTTGTACAAAGAGCGCAGCGCGAGCCGCAGAATCAGTTTCGCATGCCTGGGTATGCAACAGTCACCCAATCGGAGTCCGCTTCGAATGCGAACTCGGTGCCACAAGACAAGCACTTGACGAATTGAAGTTTGGTTGAGGTTCCTTCCAGTTCAATCAACTGTCCGCGGCAGGATTGTTCAGGAATGATGTCGCAGTGAAGCATAGCAAATGCACCTTTTTAACGACATGATCTCGCGAGGGGAAGGCAAATGTCCATCCCAAGACCGAATAAGGTTGCGCGAGGCAAAATTTGACCCGGGCTCTAGGATCGGTTGAAACGATTAGTAGCTCGGGCTCAGGTAAAGGGGAATCAGCGATCACTCCAGCCGCGAGTCTACAGTCGCGCTGCAACCGCCGCCACAATTCCACTCACCGCGCCAGAGCAAACATCCCCAGAAGGCCGAAACTTCGGATATTCCCGGGTCCGCGCTCAGAACGATTTTAATACTTGATTTCCACAGCGCTCATTGTGTAGCGTCCATATCTATTCTGGCGGCAGAGTAATCGCGGCAAAAGATTAGTAGTTCGCCTACGGAGCTTTTCGGCCAGCTTCCCTCGAAAGCTTGATCGTCGCGCGGGTGTGATTTTTCAACCGGCACGATGTGTACGCTCAAGCTCCTTAAGACCGACGAGCATCGGGACAACCTTGCGCGTATCGCGAGTCTCGCGTTCCGCGTACCTCTTGGACCTGGGTAAGAAGAAATTCGCGCGACGAAGGACGGATAGAGAAAGTCCTTTGTCTACGAGGCCCCTCCGTGGTGTCGGTCACAGTGAAATTAGAATTAACGTAATTCGCTCTTGACCTTTGCAGAAACGAAACGTTAAGGTGCTGGTACAAAGTCCATCGGGGGAAAGCTTCGTTATGAAGGTTCTGGGCCCTGAACGATGCCACCTCTCCACTCCGCCTGCTGTTATCGCTTTCCGCCCAGCCTTGTCCTCCCAAGAATGTTTTCGTACTAGATCGATGTGTCTTCACGTTCGCGTGGGCCCTGCTTGGCGGAGTTGTAGTTAGCATTACGACTATCGATCGAAAAAGCGATTCTCCCGGGTCTCTCCGGATGGAGTTGATTGTGAAAAAACTGATTGGCTTGCTGGTCACAATGAGTGTTGTAGTCGCTGTGTTCTGTGTAACAGTGACGGGACAACAGAGCTGCAAAGTACCCTTCCATGCAGCTTACTACTCTCTTTACTATTTGGTTTTGTATCCGCCGACTCCGCTGGGAGCGAATAACTGCTTACCCGACGGCCCGTGGTCGGTCGAGTGTCAGGTGCAAAGTTGGGTGTGTCCTCCGCACCCCGATAAAGTGTGCCCATTCTGCCCCGACAGCGGAAGCCCTATAGCGCTATCCACGGGCAACACATATATCGAGCAAACGGACGCTAGGCTACCAGGACTCGCGAGGGGTTTGGAATTGACTCGAGTCTGGAACAGCAGGACGGGCGTGGCTCAGGGTCTGTTTGGGCGGGGATGGAGATCCAACTACGAAGAGGCGATTTTCGTAGATAGTGAAGGTTACGTCGACTATTGGCGTGGGGATGGGAGCATTTGGTCCTTTGGGTTTTATGGCCTGGATCCGGCAGGCTCTGGTTACTCAGTGTATTGGCTGGCTGCGCCTGCTAATAGAGGAGCGACATTTCAGACCGGAGCGACCTATTGGACAGTGACGTTTAAAGATGGCGAGAAGCGGTTGTTCGACATTGCGAGCGGACGTCTAACCTCAATCGTGGACCGGAACGGCAATACAACTCAACTTACTTACGACAACCTTAACCGTTTGAGCGTCGTAACTGATCCAGCTGCGCGGCATCTCTATTTCAACTATGGCGTATCGGGCAACCTCGTTCAGACTGTCACGACCGACTTTGGCATTTCGCTTACTTACACTTACGACGGCCAGCAGCGACTGACGCAGGTGACATATCCGGACAGCACCTTCAAGACATTTGAGTTTGATGCGAATTCGTTTGTTACTGCCGTCAAAGATTCGCAAGGCAAGGTCTTGGAATCCCATACCTACAACACGTGCGGGCAAGGACTGACGTCGTCAAGAGCCGGTGGAGTTGAAGCACTCTCGGTTACCTATCCGCTGGGCTGCGGACTGGAACTCCCGTAGCTTCTCCCAAACGTTATGGTTGTGGAACCGTTTCTGACCAAATTCTTTATGGCAGAGGGAATTGTGATCCGCATACTGCGACAGCTCGGCATTCTCGTAACTGTGCTTTTGGTGTGCTCAGGATGTCTACTGGCAGCGCCGACGATCACCACGTTGTCACCTGCGACTGGGGCCGTCGGCGCTGCGATCACAATCACGGGAACCAATTTCGGAAGCCCACAAGGCACGAGCACGGTAACGTTTAACGGGGTCACGGCGACCACCGTCACGGGCTGGACCACGACGTCGATGGTAGCGACGGTGCCGAGTGGAGCGACGACTGGAAACGTTGTAGTTACGGTTGGCGGCGTCGCGTCTAACGGCAAAGCTTTCACAGTGGTAGCTGCCCCGAGCATTACGAGCTTGTCGCCGACTTCAGGGCCGGTCGCGACTTCGGTAACGATCACAGGGACGAACTTCGGTGCGTCACGGGGTACGAGCACGGTTTCATTCAACGGAACACTCGCTCCTGGGGGCACGTGGAGCGCAACATCCATCGTGATTCCAGTACCGACTGGGGCCACGCCCGGAAGCGTAATTGTTCACGCGAGCGGGGTAGATAGTAACGGTTCCACTTTTACGGTCGTGCCGACGCCAAGCATCGCCAGCCTCTCACCAACGACGGGAGCGGTCGGAGCGTCTGTGACGATTGCAGGTTCGAACTTCGGCGCCACGCAGGGTACGAGCACGGTGAAGTTTAACGGTACGACGGCGACGTCGATCGCGAGTTGGGGCGCGAGTTCAATTGTGGCAACGGTACCAACAGGAGCCGTAACTGGCAATGTCGTGGTGGCGTTAAGCGGAGTGGGCAGCAATGGGAAGTCGTTTACGGTGGTGGCGGCTCCCAGCATCAGCAGTCTGTCGCCGGTTTCGGGAGTGGTAGGCACCTCGGTTTCAATTAATGGCTCGAACTTCGGCACGACTCAAGGTTCAGGCACGGTTTCATTCAACGGAACCGCGGCAACGACAATAACCAGTTGGGCCTCGAATCTGGTCAAGGCTCCAGTACCAACCGGGGCAACCACCGGGAATGTCGTGGTTCATACCAGCGGGGTGGACAGTAACGGCTCCACGTTTACGATGACACCGAACATCACCAGTCTGTCACCCTCGACGGCAGCGGTGGGTGCGTCGGTGACAGTCACGGGAACGAATTTCGGTTCATCTCAGGGCACGAGTACGTTGAAGTTTAACGGAACGGCCGCGACGGCAGTGACAAGCTGGACCCAAACGTCAATTGTCGCAACGGTCCCGAGCGGAGCAACAACTGGAAATGTCGTTGTCGCTGTAAACAGCGTTGCAAGCAACAATTCTTCCTTCACTGTAGTTGCGGCCCCCGCGATCACTGGCCTTTCTCCAACGACAGGACCAACGGGCACGGCGGTGACGATAACGGGTACAAATTTCGGCAGCCCTCAGGGCACTGGAACCTTGACGTTCAACGGTAGTGCCGCCTCCCCGATAACATCATGGAACGCGACGACGATTGTGGCACCGGTGCCGACTGGGGCTACCACGGGCAATGTCGTTGTCAAAGCTAGTGGCGTCAACAGCAATGGGTCAAGTTTTACGGTCGTGCTGCCTCCAAGTATTTCCAGTTTGTCGCCCACATCGGGACCCGTGGGCTCGTCCGTAACAATCACGGGAACGAATTTTGGCACGACGCAGGGAACAAGTTCGGTCACGTTCAACGGGACGACGGCGATACCAGGCAGTTGGAGCGCTACATCGATCGTGGTTCCCGTGCCTTCCGGAGCAACCACGGGCAATGTGGTGGTAACGGCTAACGGTTCGTCGAGCCCGGGCTCGGCATTTACGGTGCTACCAACTCCGAGTCTTACCAGTCTGTCCCCAACGTCAGGAGCGGTCGGCTCATCCGTGACTATTACGGGTGCGAACTTCGGCTCGACGCAGGGATCGAGCACCGTCAAGTTCAACGGTACGACGGCGACGCCAACAAGTTGGGGTTCAGGGTCGATTGTCGTTCCCGTGCCAACCGGAGCGACCACGGGGAATGTCGTAGTTACCGTCAGTGGCATTGTGAGTAACACACTAGGTTTTACTGTCCCACTAGGACTCAATATCACGAGTCTTTCCCCGACTACGGGGAGCATTGGGAGATTCGTGACCATTTCCGGATCTGGATTTGGAGCGACTCAGGGTACGAGCACCGTGTCGCTGAGTGGGGTTGCGTGCGCGGTTGCAACTTGGAGCGACACGGACATTATTGCTGGTGTGCCATCCGGATCGGCGACGGGACCGTTTTCAGTCACGGTTAACGGCAATACCGTCAGCAGCGCGACCTTTACTGTCACGACGCAGCCTCTCCCAGGTGCATGGTTGGACACCGACGTGGGAAATGTGAACGGGCTGACGGGAAGCGCAACGTTTTCAGGCGGGACATTTACGGTCAAAGGGTCGGGGACGGGATACTACTCACCCGACGGGTTCCATTTCGCTTATCAGCCTCTCACGGGAGACGGAACCATTATTGCGCGTGTGGTTGGCACGCTGGGAAATGGTGCCCCGACGGCTGCGATTATGATCCGTGAGAGCTTGAGCGCCGGGGCAATACAAGCGGTCGTCACCGAATATCCGAACACGTCGGGTTTTTATAACCGGCAGACGACAGGCGGAAGCTCAGCCTCGCAGGGAGGAAGTTTCACTCCTTATCCAAACTGGCTAAAACTCACGCGCGTGGGAAACACTTTTACAGCCTACGTATCGCCGGACGGTGTGGCGTGGACGCAAATAGGGACACCGGTGACGTTTGCGATGGCGACGAACGCGTACATTGGGATCGCCATGGCTGAATCCTATGGGTATTTGGATACGGCCACGTTCGACAGTGTGTCCGTCAGTTCAACGGCTGCGCCAGCACCCGTGATTTCAAGTTTGTCAGCGACGACCGGGTCAATTGGAAGTCAAGTGACCATTACGGGTTCGAATTTCGGAGCAACCGAAGGTGCGAGCACGGTAACGCTGAACGGAGGGCCCGTAACGGTTAATTCCTGGGTCAGCACTTCAATCACGTTTACCGTTCCAACAGTTGCGACCTCGGGGCCCGTTGTCGTACTGGTCGCACCCAACATGAATGCGAGTAACGCCATGAATTTCCTGGTCACCTCGCAGCCTTTGCCAAGCTCGTGGCTGGATCAGGACGTAGGGAATGTGAATGGCTTTACGGGCAGCGCAACCTATACGGGCGGCACGTTTACAGTCAAGGGCTCAGGGTCGGGCTATTACTCACCGGATGGCTTTCATTTCGTCTATCAGTCTCTTACTGGGGACGGCTCAATTGTTGCGCGGGTGCTCGGCACACAGGGGAGCGGTGCTCCGGTCACGGCGCTGCTGATTCGAGAAAGTCTAAGTCCTGGAGCAATCCAAGTTGTAGTCACGGAATATCCGAACACGTCAGGTTTCTATGACCGACCGACGACGGGCGGGAGTTCCTCTTCGCAGCCCGGAAGCTTTACGGCATATCCCAACTGGATGAAGTTGACACGAACCGGAAACAGCTTTGCCGCCTACGTTGGACCGGACGGAGTGAACTGGACGCAAATTGGAACGCCAGTAACGCTCACTATGGCGACGAATGCCTACATCGGGATCGCCATGGCTGAATCCTATGGGTATTTGGATACGGCCACGTTCGACAATGTTTCAGTGAGCACCGCGGCGGCACCCGCCCCAGCGATTTCAAGTTTGTCCGCGACAACGGGGCCAATCGGGAGTCAAGTACAAATCGCAGGATCCGCTTTTGGGGCATCACAAAACGGAAGCTTGGTTAGTTTGAACGGCATTCCGATGACCATCGACGTATGGAGTGACACGTTGATCTTGGCAACGATTCCTGCGGGCGCGACCTCTGGTCTCCTGTCGGTGCTGAAGGCGCCAAGCATGAATTCCAGCAATGCGATCAACTTCGGAGTGACTACGCAGCCTTTGCCTGCCTCCTGGCTCGATCAAGACGTGGGCATTGTGAGTGGGCTAACGGGAAGCGCCACCTACGCGGCGGGAGTATTCACGGTGTATGGCGCAGGGAATGGTGGTCTCGGGAATGCGGCCGATGGGTTCCATTTCGTGTACCAGCCCCTCAACGGGGATGGTTCGATCCTCGCACGAGTGAGCCATCTCTACTCGTCGAATGCGATGCAAGTTGGCGTCATGATCCGAGAAAGTCTAAGTCCCGTGGCAGCGGACATGTTCGCGTACTTCACGCCCAACCAGGCCATCCTCTACGACCGGCCCTCGACAGGAGCGGCTTCCGCCGTGCAATCGCTAGGTTACCCAGCCTCACCCTATCCCTATTGGGTGCAGCTCGTGCGTGCTGGGAATGTGTTCACCGCCTATGTCTCACTCGACGGAAGCTCTTGGACGCAGATTGGCGTTCCGACCACCGTTGTGATGGCCCAGACGGTTTATATCGGTCTAGCCATTAGCGGCGAGGGAGTGCTGGACAGCGCTACCTTGGACAATGTGTCGCTGACGGCGGGTACCACTCCCTACGTTTCAGGTCTCTCCCCGCTGATTGGAGGAGTGGGTACGGCCGTGACGATTGCCGGATCGAATTTCGGGTCCTCGCAAGGGAGCAGTGTCGTGAAATTCAACGGCGTTGCGGCTACATCCATCGTGAGCTGGACACCTTCGCAGATTGTCGCCTCGCTCCCAAGTGGGGTGCCGTCGGGGCCTGGACCAGTCACTGTAACCGTGAATTCGATTCCCAGTAATTCCACCGTGAGCTTCACGACCATTCATCCCGTGATCACGAGCTTGACGCCTCCGTCGGCCGCCATCACAGGCTATGTCACCGCCAATGGCTCGGGTTTCTCTACCGGGGTTACCAACCCGGGCCAGATTCATGTTTCATTCAATGGAGTGGACACGAATCCCTATTTCAGCAGTTGGGGAGGCGACACGAGTGTCACCTTCTTTGTGCCACCGGGTGCGGCGAGTGGTCCTCTCTCGATTTCGATCAATGGGGTGCCCTCGAACAGCGTGTCTTTCACGGTGGATGGTACGCCCACGATCGGGTATTTCACACCCAACGCAGGGCCGGTCGGCACCCCCGTGACCATCCATGGCACCGGATTTGGCGCCACTCAGAGCACCAGTATGGTGCAGTTCTATGGTGTGGCGGCTGCTGTCACCAGTTGGAGTGACACACAGATTGTCGCCGTCGTCCCGGTTGGGACCACGTCGGGGCCAGTCAGCGTGAACGTTGCAAGTCTCGCTGCCACGTCGTCCACGAGATTCTACCTGACTAGAACCACGACGCTCACGAACTCGGCGGGACTGCAGACTGCTTACGTTTCGGAGGCTGTCGGCGGCACCTGGGACGTCACGGATGTCACGGGCGCAGGATGCTCGTCGTGCTCGGCTCGCGGCAACATTCACAATGACTACGACGATCAAGGCAACCTACTCGACACAATCGATCAGCTCGGACACACCACAAACTACAGCTACGATGGCAGCGGTAACGTCACGTCCGTTTCTTCACATCTCGACGCGAACACTCCGGTGTCGACCTACTATACCTACAACAGCTTCAGCGAAGTGCTGACCATGACCGATCCGCTCGGCCATATCACCACGAACACCTATGACACAAATGGGAATCTCCTAACGGTGACTAGTCCTTCCCCGGACGGCAGCTCTGCGGGCAGCGTCACGCAATTCGGTTACGACACCAAGGGCGAGCTGACCACGATCACCGATCCGCGCAACCACGTCACCACGCTGGCGTATTTCCCGACTGGGCTCATCCAGACCATCACCGATGCCCAGAACGGCGTCACCACCTACGGCTACGACAGTCGTGGCAACCGCACGTCCGTCACCGACGCAAACCTGAAGGTCACCACCTTCGCCTACGACCTGATGAACCGGCTAACGGGGATCACTTATTCCGACAACACCACCGCGAGCTTCGGCTACGATTCGCGTGGACGCCGCACCTCAGCAACCGACCAGAACAACAAGACGACGATCTACAACTATGACGACGCCGACCGGCTGACCTCTGTCCAGGACCCGGCTCTCAACCTCACCCAATACGCCTACGACAACGAAAACAACCTCACCACCATTACGGACGCGAACAACCACGTCACCACCATGCACTATGACGCTTACGGACGGGTATTGCAGACCGACTTTCCGTCGACGCTGAGCGAGAGCTACCTCTATGATGCGGTGGGCAACATGACGAGCAAGACCGATCGCAACAACCACACCATTCAATACGTCTATGACGCGTTGAACCGCCTGACGAGCAAGACATATCCCGATACGACGAGCGCGAATTATTACTACGATCTGGCGAGCCGGGTGTACCAGGTGAACGACCCGACTGGCGGGTACACGATCGCCTACGACAACATGGGGCGGCAGGTCGGCACGGCGACGCAGTACGCGTTCCTGCCAGGGAAGACCTATACGGCGATCAATGTGTACGATGCGGCGTCGAACCGGACGACATCGCAGGCTCCGGACGGGTCAACAAATATCTACACCTACGACACGCTTAACCGGCTGAGTAATCTGAGCAGTACGCTGACGGGGGCGTTTGGTTTTGGCTACGACTCGCTGGGGCGGCGGACCTCGATGACGCGTCCGAACGGCATCACCACTTCCTACGCCTACGACGACCTGTCACACCTGCTGAGCGTGCTGCACAAAAACTCGGGCGGGGCGACGCTGGACGGGGCGAGCTACACCTATGACAACGCAGGCAACAGGCTGACGAAGTTGAACTCGCTGAATTCGGTTACGGAAGGGTATACGTACGATCCGCTCTATCAGCTGACGCAGGTGGTCCAAGGGACGACGACCACGGAGAGCTACGGGTACGACCTGGTGGGGAATAGACTGTCGTCACTCGGTGTGAGCCCTTACAACTACAATTCATCGAACGAGCTGACGTCAACGCCGAACGGCAGCTACACGTACGACAACAACGGGAACACGCTGACGGACCCGAGCGGCAAGACGTACACGTGGGACTTCGAGAACCGGCTGACGAAGGTCGTCGTGCCGGGTACGGGGACGGTGACGTTCAAGTATGACCCGTTTGGGCGACGGATTCAAAAAATCGAGCCGAGCCGGACGGTGAATTACCTCTATAGTGGATCGAATATTCTGAACGAGCTCGACGGCAGTGGGAATTTCATTGCGGCGTACACGCAAGGGGTGGGCGTTGATGATCCGCTTGCTCAACTGACCTCGGGTACCGCCAGTTTTTACGAGGCGGACGGACTTGGTTCGCTGACATCTCTAAGCAATGCGACCGGGAGTCTCGCGAAAACCTATACCTATGACTCCTTCGGAAACCTGACGATGTCCACTGGAACACTCAGCAATTTCTTCCAGTACACGGCTCGCGAATCCGATTCCGAGACAGCATTGTATTACTACCGAGCCCGATACTACGACCCGACTATCGGGCGGTTTGTGTCTCAAGATCCCAGTGGTCCGACCCAAGGGCCGAATCTTTACGCCTACGTGTACAACAGTCCAACCGGCAGCGTTGATCCTTCCGGGCTCTACAGCATAGACAAGAGCTGCCAGGGTAAATGTGTTCCGCTTGGAGGCGGCGGGCCAAATAACCCCGGCAAACCACCGCATAACGTGAGCCTTGCCGACTTGATCCAACAAGGAACGGATAACGCGTGCGCCAGCTCCAACACGATTACCGATTTGAAGTTGAGGAGGTGCATTCAGAAGAGTTGTAATCAGGGCACGATCAAGTGCGATTGTGCGTCGAAAGCGAATAGTGAAGGAGGCTTCAACTCAAAATGGCCCGGTATAACGAATCGGACGGCTCACATTTGCACTGAGAGTTGGCCCAACTATACCGATCCCTCATACGCGGCCACATGGTACGGTCAGGCTTCCATTCACGAGTGGGCTCATGGGTGCGGCTGGAACCATGGAGACGGCGGAGGTGTACCAATCGATCCCGGTCCCGGTCAGTAGCGATTCATCGGTGAAACCTGAGGTGGAAAATGAAAATCGCGACGCTAATGTTGCTAGTTCTTGCGTGGGTAATGGTCTGTCCTGCACGCGTCAAGGACTACACCTTTGATGTGACAGGCACGGTGTCCGCCGAGGATGGCACGGCGCTGCAGGACGTAGAGGTGGTTCTTCAGGTCGATAAGCCTCTCTACGAAGGTGTGAATCCCGTAAATACACAGCGGGTCGTGACAAGCAAAGGCGCGTTTGTTTTCCGGTGCCTCAGCCACTCTCGGCCTACGAAGTACTCGATCACCGTTCGCAAAGATGGTTACGAACCGCAAACCGCTTCGGGCACAGCTCCACCGAATGGGAACTTCACGATTCGACTTAAAAAAGCAAGCGCCAACGGCGGTGAGGAACCTGGACGCAAAAATCCATGACATCGTGACCGATTGGTTCAGGGGGTGTTGACGGCACGGAGCACCATCCCGCTTGGATCGGTTTCCTACAACATTCTTGGGATTGGCAAGGATTCACCCTGCCGGACATGGGGCGGCAGATTGGGACAGCGACGCAGTACGCGTTCCTGCCGGGGAAGGCGTATACGGCGATCAACGTCTACGACGCAGCGTCGAACCGGACGACTGTGCTGGTGTCGGGCTGACGCGGCCTTGGGTGGCATCCCGTCCTGCACTTCGCAAGAACATCCGTTGCATTCTCGTTGCATCGAAGAACCCGGATGCACCCGAATCGGCCCGAAAGTGCAACGTCTTGACCGCACAAACCATTGAAAACAAACAATCCCTAGGAATAATGGCTGATTAGCAAACCGCCGCTCCGCAAGGTCATGCGATGGGCACGATGGCGCCTTCCCACTGGTGGACGATCTGCCCAGAGCTGATTTTGGGAAGCAAGCCACTTCCCTGCAGCTGTCTGGCCCTGCGATCCGCAGTTGCTTCATCTTTCGAGCGACCGTCGGGGCCCACATCAGGCTCTAAGGTTCCCTGTTATCTCGCAGAACATTCCCTGTTCGCTTAGGCGTCTCCACTGCAATAAGGTCCGTCATGTGAACACCTTGTGTGTGCCGCTACCGCATTTCGGCGCCAAGAATGAGGGTATTCCCTGTATTTTTCCCTGTTAGCAGGGATTTTAAGCGGAGAAGAGTTCGCGCGAGACTGCCTGCACCGCCAGACAGTCTGAGTTATAGAGAGAATCCGCCTGGTGGAGGCGGATTCTCGCAGAATAGCCGTAATTCCGTGGGTCTTCTGTCAAAGCCGGACGAGAGAGAATTACCCACCCCTCTCCTTACGCTCAACTTCTCGTGTTTTTCTCCGGAGTGGAGATCGGCAGTCCAGTTTCACGACATGCATTTGGGCGAATGCTAAGCGATCCCGCCCTCCTAAGTGCATTCCGGGATCGTACTCTTGCTCGAATCCCTCCAGCGAGAGGCATGGTTCCACGACCGAGGCGGCCTAGAGGTATCGAAGGCCTCGCAAAAGCCCCACACAAGCCAACAATGGCGCCACTACACCGGCTCCGGAGTCAGCAGCACAATTTGGTAGACCCCGTCCGGCCCTAGGGCCTGACACACAATTTGCCCGAGGTCGTTGATGTTTTGCGCCATGGTGAGCGTCCAACCTGCCATGCGGTACGTGCGGCTATTGAGGTCGATGATGGCGCCGGCGTGATACAAGAAGGCGTGCGGGTCGCCGTTGGGCACGAACGCTTGCCCCACAATGTCGCCAGCATTGTTCATAACGACTCCAAATGTTCCAAAGGTTGAACCAAGGTTGCCCACATCGACGCTGCTGCCGTTGCTGTTGTACAGGAGCGTGTACCAAACCGGCCCGCGGTAGGCCACCCACAGCAGCTTCTTCCCCACTAGCACCTGGTGCCACGCTTTGTTGGTGAGCACCACCATTTGCCCGGAGTCGTTGATGGCGTAGCCGCTGCTGTCGTAGGCGGGATTCCCGGGATCGATGTCGGCCATGATTCCGTTGATCACCCGGAAAGCACGATAATAGCCGCCCGCATTCTTGCTTTCGCCCACGCTTTGTCCGAGGTTGTTGACGGAACGCGCCATGCTATAGCTGGCCGGGTCCAAAGTCCCCAGATCCGTCATGTGCCCACTGGCATAAGAGAACGCGTGCCATTGGGGGGTTCCAGCGGTGGTAATGCTGCTCTCCCCCACAATGGTGCCGCTGTCATTCATAGCCAAAGCCATCGCGGTTTGCGTGCCACGCGGGCCCGGACCAGGCCCCACACCCAGAGCTCCAAGATCGAACAGGTAGACATAGGGTGGACTCACAAGGTAAGACCGCTCCGAACTGGAAGACCACATGACGACCTGATGCGCATTGTTGATCGCCGTGCCTGCGGAATGGCCCAGCCCCAGAGATGTAACACCGCCTGCGCCGTAGATCACGGCGGTATTGATCGTGCTGTTATAGGCCGAAACTTCGCCAAAGTTGTTAATTCCGGTATACGGCAGATTCGCGAAGGGACCCAGCACCGTCATGCTGTACTGCTGCGCCGCCGCCATGGCCGTCGCCAGGCACAGAGCCGCTGCCACCAACAACCTACGTCCAATGCGTTGAGATTTCATCATTCTCCCTGCGCCCAAATGTCCCAAAAATCGGCTTACATAGGGTCCAACGGAAAGCGGCCGGGATTTGGCTCATGGAAAGAGAGTATTTTTGCCAAGGTGCGGCTTAAGCGTGTCGCGAACAACTATTCGAGGAGAAATCCATGGCAGAGCATGACAACGGAGAAGGCCGATTGGTTTCGCTGGAGGCCGATCAGAGCGAATACTTCGTGGACTACGAACTTGACATTGACACGAACACGACAGGTTCCAGCGAAAGGTCTGATCCACTGAAGATCGTAAAGAATTACTTCTTGCGGGTTAAGCCACATGTCGGCGATAAGATTCCCGACGGTGAATACATCCTGAAAACTAACAAGGAAACACTCCGAGTGAGGAAGATCGGCTCCAAATGGGTCGTCGTGCAGCCTTGAACTTGTCCCTCGATTCCTAAAATACATCAGTCTTGGTCAGGCAAACGAAAAGCCAAATGCAGTCGCTACCATTTCTAGTTCTTCAGGTGGAAAGCGTTCAGACCAATGCTCACGCAGCTTATAGGGCTGTGAGTTTAGTTGGTCGTAAATCAATAAAATCTCAGGCTGAAAGAAAAACGCACTGCGCCCCTTTGGTGTCTTGGTCATCTGATCGAAAACACTCTGTAGCATCTCAGCTTTCTCTGAGAGCAACAGCCCAAATCGCATACTGACTTGCTCTGGAGTCTGCCCGTATAGCGGCCACAGAAGTCGTATGACTTCGAGCGACAGATCCGTATTGCCGGGGCGACCCGACAACTTGTAGTACTGTCGTTCGAGTGCCTTCAAGATCATGAATTCTGCCATGTCAGGCATCTTGGACATCTCATCATCAATTCTGCTGAACTCGTTGTCGGCCACTTCAATTACTCCTGCCAGCAGATGTATGCGCCGTTTGAAGTCTCTTCGGATTGTCGTGCCACTCTTATAGCTTGTATCATGAGAAATCTCCGACCAGAGGTGCTGAGCCAGAGTCCTGATCTGAACCTCAGCACGGTATTTGCTCTTTGGAAATTTCGATTGTGAGGCGTGTTCATCCTGAAGCCACCCGTCAAAGTGGACGCTGATGTATCCGACTCTTTCATCCGCAAGCCGCTGCCTCGTGTCATCCGGCTTCCCGCATCCAATAATCGACGGCATCGACGAAACAATCTCGTCAACTTCACGTTGATACCTGACTACTGCTCGAACGCCGACCTTGTCCCCAAGTGAATCATATGTGTGTTCAGGTTTAAGAATTAGCTTCTTAATCAAGCTGTCAATGTCTTTGGGCCTCATCGAAACATCGGCTTTGATGCCTAGACGCTTGATTTCGGTTTCCAGACCATTCTTTATCAGTTGACCGAACTCCAAAAACGATGGCTCGTCCGCAAGCCATGACACTCGCGCTTGTTCAAGGTCGGAGCGACTCATTTGTGGTCAACACGAGTGACTGTGTCCGCGATGATGATGCTGTCTTCTGCAACTTTCACGATTCCTGCCTGCTCTTCCGGAACGCGAACTTCAGCTCCCTTTGCGGTGTGGTAAGAACGTCGCCGGAGTCTGCCGACAATTTCCGAAGTATCTAGTGGGAACTGTTTCAGAGAGACCTGTTTTTCTTTCAAAAAGCTCTCGAAAGACTCGCGATGCGCTTTTGGGACGTATTCCTCAATAAATGTTCGCGGTGCGAAGGTCTTCTTCTCAGAGGACATCTCCGACATGACGTGATCGTAGACCTTGGTCTTTTCGACCGGATCGGTGATGGCGTCGTTCACGTACAAAAGAGCCGCCTCGAAAAACTTCTTCGTCGCTACACGCGGTTCTTCGATCAACTTGCATCCCAGGAACCTAAGCCAGAACTGAGCGAGTTCATCTGTTGAACCGAACGGGCGCTGAGAGTCGCACGCTCCGGAACTGAAGTCGTCGCCACCCGGCCCAGTGCGCACAAACAGTGCGGCCTTGAACAGCCGTGTTCCCTCGGTCAGCACCAAGTTATCCAAAACAGACATCTCGAAAGTCTGCTTCCCCTTCTTGCTGCTCAATTCCAGTTGGGCGCCTTCCTCGCGTTCGAGCTTCAACACTACGATGCCACGCTTGCCGCTCACTGTTGTATCCATGATCGACAGGACACCCGATGAACTCGCTCCGGTCTGTTGCTCGAACAAGAACTGAGCGAACTTCTGGGATAACGGGACGAAATCGTCAGTGTGTTGCTTGCCTTTTGTGTAGTCACGAATCAGACCGGGCACAGGCGATTGAGTCTCCGGGCGAAATTGAACGTCGTAGGCCGATTTGGAACCCAGCACTCGCACCAAACGCCTCTTCAAGTGGGCAATGCGGTCTTCATCCAGTGTTGCTTCAATTTCGCTGAGAACCGGAGCTGCTTCGAGTCCACGGACACGTTTAGGAACGTCGTGAAAGATCAGCCTGTGAATGTGCAGAGTCGCAAGGTCGTCTGATTTGATCAAAGACACACGCCTTCCCTTTGGGTCTCAGGACCCAAAATAACAACAAGGGGAAGGATGTAAGCATAGCAGCTAAACCTCCTATTTTGAGTAACCATTATCGATCTTGCGCATGATCCGTTCCGCCCACCGAACCGCGCTGGCTACCAGCGACTCGGTTCGCGGACTCGGCATGCTGTCGCGCAGGTCCTCCGGATTCTTCAGGTGACGCGCCACAACTCTCTTGTTGAGTGAGCGACCACCCATTCCCGCACTGGCTTCAGAAACCAAGAAGTAGGGCGAGCAATCAGCTCAATTGGCGATAAATCGCCTTAGCGCTCAAAGACCAGCGGTCAAAACGCGCTATCGACGAAAGCTTCGTGACCTTGGTTCCAATTGCAGTTCCCGTCGCCGTCTAGAATGGAAACATGAGACATTACACAATCAAACGGGAAGGATGCACGGTGACATTCCGTTGCAACATCTGTGCACACTCGGTTAAGACCAGCAGCTTTGACCTGACTAGCGGAACCCTGAGAGCGCAGGCGGCGCGAGCGATCAATCTCCATTTCGCTGACGAACACCCTCAAAGGTTTGCTGGGACACCTGACTGCCAACTGTGGAACACATCCGTGCCCGCACGACACTAGTTGACGGTGGTGGCAAATGTTGAACGGCACGTCAAGGCACGCCGTCTTTTACGTGTCGGCGTGACGCGTGCAGTCGGGAACCTCTGAAGTCAACGACTCTGCGGTCGCAGTCGGAATTGAGCGGGTCTCTGGCGAATCGCCGGACGGCTGCCTCCAGCGGAAGCCGCTGCTTTGACCCGAAGGTGCTCAGCGCAATCGTGGTGCACAAACTCTTCGGAGAGTCGCATTTGGAAATTTCGTTTCATTTCCTCTAGTGTTTTGCCAATGGGTGGGCCGGAGGGATTAAACACCCAAGCGCATTCAGAGCAACCCCACCCCGCGACACTCTGTCCTTCGAACGATACTACTTCGCGACACGAACATTCTTGACCCGGAGCAAGCATACAGCACCTCACAAAAAGAATTCGGGGAACAGGCTTCCCCGAAAGCCTTTCATCACCACCCTACGTCCCGTCTTGCGCCAAGGGGATAGCTCCGTCGTGCTGGGGGGCTGCACTGCGGGGCTATTCTCCGACTGCCCCGGTCGCACATCAACGGCAGCGTGTGCCGGGTTCCGAACGGTACACTTCGCACACCCTCCTGCACGACGGGTGCCTCATCAGCCCTATCCAATACTGGGTTCTTCTGTGCTCCTAAACGACCTAACTGTCCGAAATTCGGACATCAGCTTCACCTGGGTGTTCCACACTCGTCAACAGTGATCATTTGTGATCAGATTTGATCTGCTGACCTCTGCCAGAATACCCAAATCCGGGCCCGGACTAAACGTCAGCAGCAGAAAGACGGAGAGAAAATGCCCAGAGTCTTGATATCTGAGGATGACAGTGCCGTCCGCGATATGTTGCGCACAGCACTGGAACGTGACGGCCTAGAGGTCGTTGCCGTAGCGAGCGTACCCGAAGCGCTCCATCGCATTGCCAACGAGAGCTTTGATCTGCTGCTTTCCGACCTTCATATGCCCCACGCCGGGGATGGCTTTACGGTGGTTAGCGCCATGCGCCACACGCACCCCAAGGCGGTGACGCTCGTCCTGAGTGGCTACCCTGCGGTGGCCGAGGCTATGGCCGCCATCCGCGTACAGGCAGACGAGATTCTCGTGAAACCGATTGAAATCGCTTCTCTCAGGAAAGTAGTTCGAGAGAGACTTGCCCATCCATCCGTTCACCCGTCGCATCCCATAGAAAGTGTGGCATCCATCTTGGAGCGCGACCTCGGCGCTACCATTCACGACTGGATGGTACTGGTGGAACAAGACGAAGAGCTAACCTGTATCCCACTGAGCTTCGAGGATCGCGCTGGCCATCTTCCCAATCTTCTCGCGGACCTGATTTACCGCCTGCGTCTCCCTGCAAACGAGAGAGCCAATGTCTCAGTTCCGGCCCGCCAACATGGAGACCTGCGACGGAGACAGGGCTACAGCATTCCTATGGTGGTGGAAGAGTCTCGAATTCTTCAGGTCAGCATCTTCAACACACTGCAAAACAACCTGCCCACGGTGGACTTTAGCAAGGTGCTGCGAGACGTTATCACCATCGCAGACGAAGTCGATTCACAGTTAAAACAGGCCACACTTGGTTACGGCGAGCGCGGGCCGGCGTCGGGATGGTCAGCAGCATAACGGGAGACATACGAATCGAGTATTCCGTGGGTATACCTTTGTCGAGGAGCCTGGAACATGTATCGCATAGCCTTGGCGGCCTGCCCGCATTCAGGGCGTATGGGAGAGAATGGCAATTCTGCTGCTGCTTCGACCCGTCCGGTGCCACCGCTGTACACAACGCCACTACCGTCCGATCTTCGTGCCGACTCGGCCTGCGCAGCGCACTGTGCCTACGGCTAAATGGGAAACGCCGCTCCGCCTAGGACTTTGTCACGGAGAACAGGAGCCCCGGTCAGAACGGACCCATTGGCTTTGCTTCAACCCAGCTTCCCTTGCATTTGTTAAGTCCGCGACGGACTTAAGAGACCTTTCAGAACGGAGTACAACATGACGTTTCAAACGAGTGACGACGCTTCTGCATCACGCCATGCGGAGCGACGGCGACACACTCGATGCAAGGTTACCGTCCAGCTAGAGTTGCAGCCGCATGGAATGGCGGCCCCATTTCGTACATCAGCCAGCGACATTAGCCCCGGCGGCTGCTATATCGAGACGATGTTCACACTCGAGATTGGGACGACGCTGACGATGAAACTTTGGCTGGATAATGTGATGCTGAGTACCACGGGCATCGTCACGACCTGCCACCCCCAAGTTGGCAATGGGATTCAATTTACGAACATAGACGATGAAGATGTAAGGAAGTTGGAACAATTCCTGGCCGACCATGCGGTCGCGGAGGAAAGGGGTCGGGCGAGTTGAGAGGATTTGCCCGCCATCACCGAAATGGACATACGTTTCCAGCAGCGCACCCATTCTGACAGCCCTTCCGCCTGCCTCGCAATCGCCCTTTGTGCTTGCTACCCGCCCAAAGTACACGACCGAACGCAGAGTCTAAGGAAGTGGCATCCGCTATAGAAGCAATGAGTTGCATGGCAGATGCGTGAGGGCCACTCAAATGCAACGGTTGGGGTGGAGCGAGTATCGTTGCTCCGCTTTCAGGTTCCCTGAACTAGGTCAGTCCATCTGGAGTTCCCCCCTACTTAGCGCATGACGACCTTAAAGGAGGTTCACATGTTTGCACGCACCGTTTCTCTTCATCTGAAACCCAATATGCTCTCCGATTACACCCGAACATTCGACAAGGACATTCTTCCGTTACTGCGCAAGCAGCACGGCTTTAAGGACGAAATCACGTTCTCCGGCCCCGGTGGAATCGATGTCACGGCCGTCAGTCTGTGGGACAACAAAGCCAGCGCAGAAGCGTACAACAACAATTCTTACCCCGAGGAGTTGGAGGCGATGGCAAGATTCATCGAGGGAAGCCCCAAGGTGCAGACCTCCGATGTTGTCAACTCGACCTTCCACAAGACCGCAATTCACGCAGCCGCATAGAACTGCGGGTCTGTTGACCTGGGAAGGCGGGCGAGGCCAACCCCGCCTTCTCGGGCGCTTCACAATCACTGAAAAGTGACCAACGATGTCAATCGTTGAGAACGGTGGATTATGACAAATGTATTTATTGGAGATCTTGCGTCCAACAGAACACCCGATGAGCTTCGCGAATTGTTTCAAGCCTACGGGCTGGTGACCACTGTCGAAATCGTCACCGATCCTGAAACTCGATATTCCCGCGGGTTCGCCTTCGTAGAGATGCGGGATGACCTGGATGCCAGAAGAGCGATCAAGCACCTGGACGGCGTAGTTATGTGGGGAAAGCCAATTCAAGTAGAGGCATATTTGCCCAAGCTGGCAGCCTAGAACCTTTCAGCGATTGCAAGGCGTTTACCTTGCCTACTCGGAATCAGTAACTGGAGCCATATATGGAAAATGAAATGATGAAAAGCGAATACGGCGCAACTTCAGCGGTCACATTCTTGTTGGTTGGGCTGGGCCTCGGCTCGTTTTTGACCATGGTCCTTGGCCCGAAGACGAAACCGGAGCGAATCGGAAGAAGTTGGTCGCCCTCGGGTACGCAGCCAGAGGCCGCTTGGGTGCGGATGTGAGTGCAATTTGTGGAGGACTTTTGAAAAGGCAAACGAAACAGCAAATGCAAGCGTCGAGAGATCAGGAAATCCCGAAAGCAGGGGTAAAGATGTCTCCCGCCGTCGTTACAAACAACTGGAGGCAGCTTTCAAAAGCGGCACGCCAGGAACACGACCCGAAGAAGTTTGTCTACCTCCTTAAGCGGCTATACGACTTGGTGAATGAGGGCCGCACGGTTGATCGCAACATGGCCAAAGCGGCGTGAGTTCAAACAGCCGCCAGAGATCACAGCGTGTCCAACAACAACAACAAACTCGTTTGCCCAGATATGAATGCGCGATGCCACATCGGTATGCACTTTGGAAAACTCGTTGAGGTTTACGCGAGCCCCACGGAGTATTCGTGCGTGGTTCACAATCCTGGGGACTTGACGTTGATTGCGAGTTGGAAGATGTCCATGGAACTGTCAGTGCATCTGGCCGCTGCCATCGCGGCATTTCAGACGGAAGAGGAAGACTATGACCTCCGGCAAAACGTCGCCTGGACGGCCTGAGAAAAGCCAAGCTAGCACAGTGGGCAATGTACTTGCGGGAGCTACGCAAGTTTCTGAAACATTCTGGGAGGATAACAATGGAATACGACATCGACAAAATCCGTACTCACCTGCAATTGGGACTCAGGCACTTGCTGAATGCGCAGAAGGATCGTGATCGGGCCGGAATACTAGATGTTTTGGAAGTGGCATACGTTCGAGACTGCCTCGCCGTGGCACTGGATGAGTGCAGGTCAACTGGGCCAGAAGCAACAGTTAAGGTTCGTGGCTCTAATAACTTGGTCTCAGTTGCAGGCAAAGTCCCGCCTCCCTCTGCCTTTGGCCTCCGGCTCGAAGGCCGCTCCGCATTGCGGGCAGCGGCACCGCTTGCCGTCCACGTACCACAGTTCCGCCGGGTAAATCTTGTGGCCGCATTCCGTGCAGGTGGTGAAGAGGGTGGCACGGATTTGCTCCGGGCTTGATCTTCGAGTGGCGGGCCATGCGGGTGGAGTAAGGGCTATTTCAGCCCGAAGTGCTGCTTGATGTATTCCGTAAGAACCGTCGTGCCCACCGAAGCCCCTACGGCATGTCGTGGCCCCACGTGTTCAACTGTTGCAATCAGGCGTGGCTGTTGAAAAACTCCCTTTTGGCCTCAAAGAGGCAAAATTTGGGGGATAGAAAATGTCTAGGCGACCCGAGAAAATCGCTTATAGGGC